>Ga0247829_10001269_pt1 | contig 11295 bp, 10 predicted proteins | sample 12C_Control_Day4_FD_207765 | JGI IMG/M metagenome (GOLD analysis project Ga0247829, IMG submission 207765) | Soil microbial communities from agricultural site in Penn Yan, New York, United States - 12C_Control_Day4 | ecosystem: Environmental > Terrestrial > Soil > Agricultural land | place... | reverse complement strand
GGCCCGCGCGCTCCGTCCCGCCCCCGCCATCCCGAGAAGGTGAACCGGCCCTCCTCTCCGCCGCAGCGCAAGCCGGACTGGATCCGCGTCAAGGCCCCGGTCAGCCGCGAGTATCAGGAGACGCGCGCGCTGATGCGCCGCCTCAAGCTCAACACGGTCTGCGAGGAGGCCGCCTGCCCGAACATCGGCGAGTGCTGGAAGCAGCGGCACGCGACGGTAATGATCCTGGGCTCGGTCTGCACCCGCGCTTGCGCCTTCTGCAACGTGGCGACCGGGCGGCCGGACCTGCTCGACCCGCACGAGCCCGAACATGTGGCCCAGGCCGTGGGCGAGCTGAAGCTCGCGCATGTGGTGGTGACCTCGGTCGACCGTGACGATCTGGACGACGGTGGCGCCGAGCATTTCGCGCGCACGATCGGCGCGATCCGCGCCGCCGCGCCTGCCACTACGATCGAGGTGCTGACGCCCGACTTCTTGCGCAAGGATGGCGCAATCGAAACCGTCGTCGCGGCAAAGCCCGACGTCTACAACCACAATCTCGAGACCGTGCCGCGCCTTTACCGCCCGGTGCGGCCGGGGGCGCGCTACTTCGCCTCGCTGCGCCTGTTGCAGCGGGTGAAGGAGCTGGATGCGTCGCTCTTCACCAAGTCCGGCCTGATGGTGGGCCTCGGCGAGACGCGCGAGGAGGTGCTGCAAGTGATGGACGACCTGCGCACGGCGGAGGTCGATTTCCTCACCATCGGCCAGTATCTGCAGCCCACGCCGAAGCACCATCCGGTGGACCGGTTCGTCACGCCCGACGAATTCGCCGATCTCAAGCGGCAGGGTCTGGGCAAGGGCTTCCTCCTCGTCGCGGCATCGCCGCTGACGCGCTCCTCCTACCATGCCGGCGAGGATTTCCAGCGCCTGCGGGCCGCGCGCGAGGCGCAGCTCGCGCAAGCCTGACGCCGGCGTCATGCCGACCCACGCCGAGGAGCGGCACTCTCCCTTCACGCCCGATCAGCTCTTCGACCTCGTCGGCGACATCGAGCGCTATCCGGAGTTCCTGCCCTGGTGCGTTGCTTCGCGCGTGCGCCGGCGCGAGGGAAACACCGTCTGGGCCGACCTCATCATCGGCTTCAAGATGTTCCGCGAGCGCTTCACCAGCAAGGTGACCATGGACCGAGCGGAGCACCGGATCGACGTGGCCTATACCGAAGGGCCATTCCGCTATCTCAACAACCACTGGCGCTTCAAGCCGGCGCCGGACGGCGGTACGCTGATCGACTTCTATGTCGATTTCGAATTCCGCTCGGTTATGCTGCAGAAGATCATCGGCGCGCTGTTCGGCGAGGCGGTCAAGCGCATGGTCGCCGCCTTCGAGCACCGGGCCGAGCAGCTTTACGCCCCTCAGGGCGTCCCTGCCGTGCAGCGCGCGCCCGGGCGTTGAGGCCGGGGCGCGTCGTCAGACCACCAGGGTGAGCACGAGCACGATCGCCAGCGCGTTGTTGCCCGAATGCGCGGCGACGGAAGCCCAGAGCGAACCGGTGCGGTCGAATAGCAGCGCCAGCGCGAATCCCACCAAACCGGCCCAGATCGCCTGACCGGTGGGCCAATGGAGGGCGCCGAACAGCACAGCGCTGGCCAAGGCCCCGCCGGTCGCGCCGATCCGGCCGCGCAGCCACTGAAAGAGCAGCCCGCGGAATATCAGCTCCTCGACCAGCGGCGTCGTGCCCGCCGCAATCAGCGCGAACAGGGCAAGTCCGAGCGGGGGCAACTCGTCGACGCCCATCAGCTCGTCATTGACCCCGTGCAGCCGCACTCCGACCGCTTCCGACAGGAGCGTGAGCAGCAGGGCAAGCGTGATGCCGCCGGCCGCGCCTCCCGCGGCGCAAATGGCAAGCATGCCCGTCCTCAGCGGCTTGAACAGGAACATGGCCCAGCCGCGCCGCGCCGCGACCGCGAGGGCGGCGGCCGCCAGCACGGCGTTGGCGAGGGCGAGCTGCAGGAGCAGGCCCCACGGGCCCCTCAGCCAGTCTCCCGGATAGAACAGATGCGCGATCCCGATCCCGACCGCCAGCAGCAGGAACAGCACGGTCGAGACGCTGAGGCCGAGCAGCACGTCGCGGCCGGTCGGACCCGCCGCTGCCGCCGGCGGGCCGATCGGCGGCAAACCTTGTGCGATGCTCATGACTCGCCGCCCACGGCGTGCTCCAGAAGCGTCAAGGCGCGCCCTACCGCAGCGAGCCGGACCTGCGTGCGTCCCACATCGCCGAACCGCTCGGTGGCGAGCGTAAAGCTGCCGTCGCGCCTGGCGCAGGCGAACTCGACGAGCCCGACGGGCTTGGCTTGCGATCCGCCGCCGGGACCCGCGACGCCCGTCACCGAAACCGCGATGTCCGCCGCCGAGCGCACGAGCGCACCCGTTGCCATGGCGCGCGCTACCTCGGGGCTGACCGCGCCGTGGCGCGCGATCACCTCGGCGGGGACCTCGACGAGCTCGGTCTTGGCCTGGTTGGAGTAGGTGACGAAGCCGCGCTCGACCACATCGGAGGAACCGGGGATCTCGGTCAGCAGCGCGGCGAGGAGGCCGCCCGTGCAGGACTCGGCCGTGGCGATGCGCACGCCCTTTTCGCGTGCCCGCGCCAGCAGCCGCTCGGCTCGTCGTCCCAGCTCCTCGGGAAAGAGGCTCACCACCATGGAACCACCCGCACCAGGACGAACAAGGCTGCGGCCGCATATAGCCCCGCCACCATGTCGTCCGCCATCACCCCGAAGCCGCCGGCAAGCCGCCGGTCGCACCAGCTCGCCGGCCAGGGCTTGGCGATATCCGCGACGCGGAACAGGACAAAGCTCAACAGGTAAAGGAACGGATCGAGCGGCACGGTCGTGAGCACCGCCCATTGCGCCGCCACCTCATCCACGACGATGGCACCCGGATCCTTGATGCCGGCGGCTCGGGCGAACGGGCCCGCCGCGAAGCTGCCGGCGATGAAAACGAGCACCGCGCCCAGGGCCAGGCCGCCGCTGCCCCAGCTCCACTGGATGGCCGCCGCGAAGGGCAGGGCGGCGGCCGAGCCCCAGGTGCCGGGCACTTTGGGCAGGAGCCCGCTGCCGAACCAGGTGCACAGGAGCGACAGCGGGTGCCAGAAGGAGAGGCCCGGCGGCAGCCGTCCCGGCTTAAAGCGGATCGGCAGCCGCGCCCTCACAGCGGCAGCCCGATCGTGGCGACGGCCTGGGCGGCGATCCCCTCGCCGCGTCCGGTGAAGCCCAATCGTTCGGTGGTGGTCGCTTTCACGCTCACGCGCCCGGTCTCGATGCCGGCGATCGCCGCGATGCGTTCGACCATGGCCGCGCGGTGCGGCCCCACGCGGGGCGCCTCGCAGACAATGGTCACGTCTAGGTGTCGGACAAGGCCGCCGCGCGCCCGCACCAGCTCGACGGCGTGGCGCAGGAACTGGGCCGACTCCACCCCGCGCCAGCGCGCATCGGAGGGCGCGAAATGGAGTCCGATGTCTCCCGCCGCGATTGCGCCCAGCACGGCGTCGGTCAGCGCATGGAGGCCGACATCGGCATCGGAATGCCCGATCAAGCCCTGACCGTGCGGCACGCGCACGCCGCACAGCATCACGTGATCGCCGGGGCCGAACCGATGCACGTCGAAGCCGAAGCCGGTGCGCAGGTCGCCGCACCGGGCCAGCAGCAGCCGCTCGGCGCGGGCGAGATCCTCCTCGGTCGTGATCTTCAGGTTCTCCTCCGCCCCCATGACCAGGCGCACGGTTAACCCGGCGCGCTCGGCGACCGCTGCGTCGTCGCTCAACCCCGCGCCGGCATTGTGGCGGTGCGCGGCCAGGAAGGGTGCGAAGCGGAACCCTTGCGGCGTCTGCGCCCGCCACAGGGCCGAGCGGTCGAGGGTGGAGGCGATCTCGCCGGAGCCCCCTGCGCGCTTGACGGTGTCGGCGACCGGCAGGGCTGCGATCGCACCGTCCGCCTCGGCAAGGGCGGTGGCCACGCGCGCGGTCACCGCCGGGTCGAGGAGCGGCCGCGCGCCGTCATGGATAAGCACCGCATCGGGATCGAGCGGGGCCAGCGCTTCCAGCGCTGCCAGAACGCTGTCCTGCCGATGCGCGCCACCCTGCACCGGCGGCAGCAGGGGAAGGTCCCCGACCGCGCTGTCGTAGAGCGCGCGATCCTCGGGATGGATCGCCACGGCGAGGCCGGCGAGACCGCTCCCGCGCAGAAGCGCCTCCACCGCATGGCGCAGCACCGGCCGGCCCGCCAGCATCCGGTACTGCTTGGGCGTCTCCCCGCCGAAGCGGGTTCCCCGGCCGGCGGCGACGGCGATGGCGTAGGTTCCAGGCATGGCGCGGAGAAGCTAGCAAGTCGGGCCGCCCGGCGCATCTCCTGCGGACCGGCGCGGGCGAGTATACTGTCGGCGCCATGTTGGGCCTGTTCTCGATCTCCGCCCTGGCGGCCCTGCTGCCGGCCGCCATCTTGAGTTGGCGCAGGCCGCGCCGGGACGCGCTTCTGCTGCTTCTGATCGCCCTCGCGGCGGCCGGGCCGGCGAGCTTGGCCGTCGCGCTGATGGCGGAGGGGTGGCGCACGGGGCTCGCCCCCGCGCTGTGGGTGAGCGTGGCGGCGACCGCTCTGGAGTTCCTAGCACTCGCCCTGGTGACGCGCGATGGCTGGCGTCTGGCGCCGCTGGTGCTGCCCTATCTTCTCGTACTTGGAGTGCTGGCGCTGTTGGTTGAGGCGCCGGCTGTCCAGGCGCTCAGCCCCGGCGTGCCCACGGCTTGGCTTGACCTGCACATCCTGGTCTCGGTCGCGACCTATGGCCTGGCAGGCTTGGCGGCGGCCGCGAGCCTGGCGGTGCTGCTTCAGGAGCGGTGGTTGAAGAACCGGCAGGGCGGAGGGCATGCGGCCGAGCTGCTGCCGTCCTTGGCCGCCGCCGAACGGCTGGAGATCGGGCTGCTCACAGCGGCGGGCGTCGTGCTCGCGCTCGGCATCCTCACCGGGGCCGCCGCGGAATGGTTCGCCACCGCGAAGTTCGCCGGGCTCGGCCATAAGACCGTGTTCTCTGTTCTGGCCTTCGCAGTGATCGCTGGGCTCCTGGCCGCCCATCGCTTCACCGGACTGCGGGGGCGGCGAGCCGCCCGGCTGGCGCTGCTCGCCTGGATGCTGCTCACTCTCGCCTATCCCGGGGTTAAGCTGGTGACCGATTTGGTCCTTGGGTGACCTTGCCATCCCAAGCGCCTGCCGATAAATTGGGCAGTCGCGGGCAACAGCGCACCACTGCACAAAAAATGGCCATTTCAGTCGGTCCGGTCCGGATCGAGGACCCAGTCTTTCTCGCGCCTATGTCGGGTGTGACGGACATGCCGTTCCGCCGCCTCGTCAAGCGCGAGGGCGCCGGGCTGGTCGTATCCGAGATGATCGCGAGCCAGGCCATGATCCGCGAGTCCCGCCAGACCATGCGGATGGCCGAGAATTCGCCCGAGGAATATCCGATGGCGGTGCAGCTCGCGGGGTGCGAGCCGGAGGTCATGGCCGAAGCCGCGAAGCTGAACGAGGATCGCGGCGCCGCCCTTATCGACGTCAATTTCGGCTGCCCGGTGAAGAAGGTCGTCAACGGCCATGCCGGTTCCTCGCTGATGCGCGACGAGGTCCATGCCGCGCGCATCCTGGAGGCGACGGTCAAGGCCGTGCGCCTTCCGGTGACCTTGAAGATGCGCACCGGCTGGGACGACCAGAACCGCAACGCGCCCAGCCTCGCCCGCATCGCCGAGGCCTGCGGCATCCGCATGATCACCGTCCATGGCCGCACCCGCTGCCAGTTCTACAACGGGAGCGCGGATTGGGGCTTCGTGCGCCGCGTGAAGGAGGCGGTGGGCATTCCGGTCATCGTCAATGGCGACATCCTCACGTTCGAAGATGTGAAGCAGGCGCTGGAAGCCTCGGGCGCGGACGGCGTCATGGTCGGGCGTGGCACCTATGGGCGGCCCTGGTTCCTGCGGCAGGTGATCCACTGGCTGAAGACCGGCGACCGCCTGCCCGACCCGCCGATCTCCGAGCAGTACCGGATCCTGTCGGAGCATTACGAGGCGATGCTGACCCATTACGGCACCGAGCCCGGCATGCGCGTTGCGCGCAAGCATGTCGGCTGGTATTCGAAGGGGCTCCCCGGCTCGGCGGAGTTCCGCTCGGCGGTGATGGCGGCGGCGGGCCTCGAGGAGGCGCGCGCGCTGATCCGGCGCTTCTACGAGCCGCTCATCGAGCGGCTGGCCGCATGAGGGCGGCAGTGGCGCGCACATGGCCTGCGCCGGGAGCCAGTCCCGATCTGGCCGCTCTCCTTGCGCTGCTGCCGTTTCCGGTCGCGCTCGTCGACGGCGACAACCGACTGTTCTATGTGAACGGGGCGTGTGAGGATTTCCTCTCCGCCAGCGCCGCCACTGCGCTCGGCCGGCGCCTCTCCGACATGCTGGTGCCGGATTCGCCGCTGCTGGCGCTGATCGAGCAGGTGCGCGCGAACGGCACGAGCCTGACCGAGCACGGCGTCACCATGGACTCTCCGCGCACCGGACCGCGGGCCGTGTCGGTGGAGCTCGGTCCGGGGCCCAATCCGGGCGAGGTCGTCATCGCGCTGCAGCCACGCGGCATCGCCGGCAAGATCGACCGCCAACTCACGCACCGACACGCTGCGCGCTCCGTCACCGCAATGGCGGCGATGCTGGCGCACGAGGTCAAGAACCCGCTCTCCGGCATCCGCGGGGCGGCGCAGCTCCTGGAGCAGAACGCGACGGGCGGGGATCTTGAGCTGACGCGTCTCATCTGCGAGGAGGCGGACCGGATCGTCGCGCTGGTCAACCGCATGGAGATGTTCTCCGACCAGCGGCCGATCGAGAGGGGGCCGGTGAACATCCATGAGGCGCTCGACCAGGCGCGCCGCAGCGCCGCCGCGGGCTTCGCGCGCGGGGTGCGCATCCTCGAGCGCTACGATCCGTCCTTGCCGCCGGTTCTCGGCAATCGCGACCTCTTGATCCAGGTCTTCCTCAACCTCTTGAAGAATGCAGCCGAAGCGGCGCCCGCCGAAGGCGGAGAGATCCTGCTCTCAACCCAGTATCAGCAGGGTGTGCGCATCGCCCCGCCCGGCAGCGAGGCGCGGCTGTCGCTGCCCATCCTGGTCAGCATCCAGGACAATGGCAGCGGTATCCCGGAGGATCTGCGGGCGCATCTCTTCGATCCTTTCGTCACCACCAAGCCGAGCGGGAAGGGGCTGGGCCTCGCGCTCGTCGCCAAGCTGGTCGGGGATCATGGCGGCATCGTGGAGTTCGAAAGCGAGCCGCGGCGGACCATGTTCCGCGTCATGCTGCCCGCCGCGCCCGCGGAGCAGGTCCGATGACCCCGGCCACGATCCTCATTGCCGACGACGACCGCGCGATCCGCACGGTGCTGAGCCAGGCCCTGGGCCGCCTCGGGCATGAGGTCCGCACCACCGGTCATGCCGCCACGCTGTGGCGCTGGGTCGAGACCGGCGTCGGTGACCTGGTCATCACCGATGTGGTGATGCCGGACGAGAACGGGCTCGACCTCGTGCCGCGCATCCGCAAGGTCCGCCCCTCGTTGCGCGTCATCGTCATGAGCGCGCAGAACACGTTGCTCACCGCCGTCAAGGCGGCCGAGCGAGGCGCGTTCGAGTATTTGCCCAAGCCGTTCGACTTGCGGGAGCTGGTGGGCGTGGTCGAGCGCGCCTTGAGCCAGCCCGCTCCCGTCCCTGTGGCGGAGCCGCCGCGCGATCAGGAGCGGCTGCCGATTATCGGCCGCTCGCCGGCCATGCAGGAGATCTACCGCATCCTGGCGCGGCTCATGGGGACCGACCTGACGGTATTGATCGCCGGCGAGTCCGGAACGGGCAAGGAGCTGGTTGCGCAAGCGCTGCACGATTACGGCAAGCGCCGGGCAGGGCCGTTCGTCGCGGTCAACATGGCGGCGATTCCGCGCGAGCTGATCGAGAGCGAGCTGTTCGGCCATGAGCGCGGCGCCTTCACCGGCGCCAGCGCCCGCAGCGCCGGCCGCTTCGAGCAGGCGATCGGGGGCTCGCTGTTCCTGGACGAGATCGGCGACATGCCGATCGAGGCGCAAACGCGCCTGTTGCGCGTGCTGCAGAACGGGGAGTATCTGCCGGTCGGCGGCCGCACGCCCATTCGCGCCGATGTGCGGATCATCGCCGCCACGCATCGCGACTTGCGCCAGCTCGTGCGACAGGGGCTCTTCCGCGAGGACCTGTTCTACCGTCTCAACGTCGTCCCGATCCGCTTGCCGGCCTTACGCGAGCGCAGCGAGGACGTGCCGGAGCTTGCCGCCCACTTCCTGGCCGAGGCGGCAGCGGCGGGGCTGCCGGCCAAGACTCTCGACCCCGCCGCGCTGGACCGCCTCAAGCGGCATTCCTGGCCCGGAAACGTGCGCGAGCTCGAGAACCTGATCCGGCGCCTCGCCGCCCTCTATCCTCAGGAGACGATCGGCCCCGAGGTGGTCGAGGCGGAGCTCGCCGAGGCGGCCCCCGCGCAACCCGCTCCCAGCCGGGGCGAGTCCTTGAGCGAAGCGGTCGAACGGCATCTGCGCGGCTACTTCGCCGCGCACCGGGACGGCATCCCGGCGGCGGGGCTCTATGACCGGGTCTTGCGCGAGATCGAGCGTCCGCTCCTTCAGCTGTCGCTCGCCGCCACGCGCGGCAACCAGATCCGCGCGGCCGAGCTCCTGGGGCTGAACCGGAACACCTTGCGCAAGAAGCTGCGCGAGCTTGAGATCGAAGTGGTGCGCGGCGTGAAGTGAGGGGGCGGGGAGGTCGATGGCGGAAGCAAGCTCGATACCACCGCGCAGGATCGCGTTTTCAGGCATGCTGCGGCGGCTCACGGCATGGGCCAATCGCGTAGGGCTGGAGCGCAAGCTCAGCATAGGGCTCTTGTTCGCGTCGGCGGCCGCGGGGATCGCCACCTACGGCGCCCTGACGGACCGGTTCGTGGTCGGGCCCGGCTCGAAGCTGCTCATCCTGCTTCTCTATGTCGACCTCATCCTCCTCGTGCTGCTCGGCGCGGTGGTGGTGCGACGCCTGGCCGTGCTCTGGGCCGAGCGCCGCCGCGGCCTCGCCGGCTCGCGCCTGCATGGCCAGCTCGTGCTGCTCTTCAGCGTGGTTGCGGTCACGCCGACCATCATCGTCGCGATCTTCTCGCTGCTCTTCTTCAATCTGGGCGTCGACGCGTGGTTCTCCGACCGGATCAAGACCGTCGTTGACGAATCGCTCAGCGTTGCCGAAGCCTATCTCCAGGAGCATCAGCACAACGTCACCGCCGACGTGCTGGCGATGGCGCAGGACATCACCCAATCCGCGCCCTCCCTCATGGAGAATCCGACCCGGCTCAGCCAGATACTGTCGGCACAGACTGCGCTGCGCGGCCTCACCGAGGCGATCATCTTCGACGGGCACGGCAATCTTCTGGCACGGTCCGGCTTCAGCTTCTCCATGGAGTTCGATGCTGACCTGCCGAAATGGGCGCTGGAGCGGGCGCGCAACGGCGAGGTGGTGGTGCTGTCGAGCGACACCGACGACCGGGTGCGCGCGCTGGTCCAGCTCGACACGCTGTTCGACATCTTCCTTTATGTCGGACGCTCGGTCGATCCGCGCGTCCTTTCCCATCTCGACCGCACGCGCGGCGCCGTCAAGCTCTATGATGCGCTGGCGCAGCAGCGCTCGGAGATCCAGGTCATCTTCGTGGTGATCTTCGCGGTGGTGGCGGTGCTGCTGCTGCTGGCGGCGGTGTGGGTCGGAATCGCCATTGCGGCGCGGCTGGTGAAGCCGATCGGGCAGCTCATCCGCGTCGCCGACCGGGTCGGCGCGGGCGAGCTGGATATCCGTGTCTCGGAGAACGACACGGGCAACGAGCTCGCCTCGCTCTCGCGCGCCTTCAACCGCATGACCGAGCAGCTGGCCGAGCAGCAGCACGAGCTGCGGGCGGCCAACGAGCAGCTCGACGACCGGCGCCGCTTCACCGAGGCGGTGCTGGCCGGCGTGTCCGCAGGCGTGATCGGCCTGGACGCGGAAGGTGCGATCAACCTTCCGAACCGCTCGGCCTCCGAGCTGCTCGGGATCGATCTCGAGCGTTTCATGGGAACCTCGCTCGCGGAGGCGGCGCCCGAGATGGCCCCGCTGCTGGAGAGCGCGCGACGGCGGCCGGGCCGGATGACGGAGGCGCAGATCAACCTGGCGCGGGACGGGCAGACCCGCCAGCTCCTCGTGCGCGTGGTGCAGGAGATGGGCGAGCATGAGCCGATCGGTTTCGTCGTCACCTTCGACGACATCACCGCGCTGTTGTCGGCCCAGCGAACGGCGGCCTGGGCCGACGTCGCCCGGCGTATCGCGCATGAGATCAAGAACCCGCTGACGCCCATCCAGCTCTCGGCCGAGCGGCTCAAGCGCAAGTACCTTAAGGAGATCGCCAGCGACCCCGATACGTTCCGGGAGTGCACCGACACCATCGTGCGGCAGGTGGGAGATATCGGCCGGATGGTGGACGAGTTCTCCTCCTTCGCGCGCATGCCGAGCCCGGTGATGCGCGAGGAGAATCTGAGCGAGATCTGCCATCACGCGGTGGTGCTGCAGAAAGCCGCGCAGCCCAGCATAGAGTTCATCGAGGTGCTGCCGTCCTCGCCGGTGCGCCGAAGCTTCGATTCGCGCCAGATCGGACAGGCGCTGACCAACATCCTGAAAAACGCGGCCGAGGCCATCGAGGGACGCGACTCGTCGGACGGACGTCCGCTGGCGAAAGGGCGGATCGCCATCGAGCTGCGAGTCGACTCGAACGGCCAAGCCGTTATCAGCGTTTCCGACAACGGCCGTGGCCTTCCGAAGCAGGGACGCGAGCGCCTGATCGAGCCTTATGTGACCACGCGCGCCAAAGGAACGGGCCTAGGTCTGGCAATCGTGAAGAAAATCATGGAAGATCACGGCGGCGATCTCGTCCTGGAAGACAATGACGGGGGCGGCGCGCGAGTTCGTCTTATTTTCGCCGCGCCTGCACAGCAAATTCAGCTTGCCTCATCCACCGAATCCGAGCAGTCGGTCGCGCATGGCACATGACATCCTGATCGTCGATGACGAAACAGACATTCGCCGGCTGATTGCCGGCATCCTCCAGGACGAAGGTTACGGCACACGCGAGGCGGCGGACGGGCGCAGCGCGCTCGAAGCCTTGAAGGCGCGCAGGCCGAGCCTGGTGATCCTCGACGTCTGGCTGCAGAACAGCGAGCTCGACGGGCTCGACC
>Ga0247829_10001266_pt1 | contig 11321 bp, 8 predicted proteins | sample 12C_Control_Day4_FD_207765 | JGI IMG/M metagenome (GOLD analysis project Ga0247829, IMG submission 207765) | Soil microbial communities from agricultural site in Penn Yan, New York, United States - 12C_Control_Day4 | ecosystem: Environmental > Terrestrial > Soil > Agricultural land | place: USA... | reverse complement strand
GTCGGTGGTGCTGCTCAGCGCCGGCTTCAGCCTGGTGGGCCCGTGTGTCGCGGGATTCGTGTCGCGCACGACTCCGCCCGATGATCAGGGCCGCGTGCTCGGGACGCTGCAGAGCATCGGATCCGCGGCGAGGATCGTGGGGCCGCCCCTGCTTGGTGCGCTGGCGGACCAGGGCGGATTTGCGGCAGCGTTCGGGCTGTCGGCACTCGCCGCCGCAGCCGCGGGCATTCTCGCCGGCAAGTGGAAGCGCCTGGGCAACTGAGGAGGCGCTTCCGGCGGCCTACTTCGGTCGGGTGAAGATCCTTCCCCAGCGGATGTCGGAGAAGAACGGGAGGGGGCGCCAGCTGTTGCCGTTGTAGCTGTAATAGATGAACATCGGAGTGCCCCGCACATTGGTCCGCGGCAGGAACCCCCAGTAGCGCCCGTCGTACGAGCTGTCCCGGTTGTCGCCCATCATGAAGAACGAGTCGGCCGGCACCACGATCGGTCCCCAGTTCTGCAGGTCGGGATGGTAGCCCTCGGGCGACCGGCCGGCGAGGTGCGTCGATTGCCATGCCCGCATATGCTCGCGCTGCTCGGGCTCGGCGAGCACCGACGGATTGGCGTGCACGGCGTACGGTTCATCGATGCGCTGACCATTGCGGATCAGGATGCCGTTCTCCATCGCCAGCGTATCGCCGGGCACGCCGATGAGTCGCTTCACCACCTTGAGCCCCGGCTCCTCGACCGAATCGAACACGAGGATCTCGTTGCGGCGCGGCTCACGCACCGCCGGCAGCTTCTTGCCGGTGAGCGGTATCTCGGCTCCGTACAGCAGCTTGTTCACGAACAGGAAGTCCCCCACCAGCAGCGTGTTCTCCATGCTGCCTGATGGGATGCGGAATGCCTCCAGCAGGAAGGTGCGCAGGAAGAACCAGACGACGAGCGCAACGCCAATGGACTTGGTCCACTCCCACAGCCATGAGCCGGCCTTTCGCGGTCCGGTGGCCGGAGCAATGGGGGTGCCCGTCGGGGGCTTCACTGCGGCGGGTTGAGCCATTGGTACTGTCACTCGCTTCCTGTCCCAGGTTCACTGCCTGCGTTCGTCCGGAAGATAACTACGGGCCTGACGCCATCCCGGTGCCGATCACCCCTCGAGTGCCGCCAGCACCTCGGCGGCATGGCCCTTCGGCTTCACCTTCTGGAAGACCTTCTCGATCTTCCCGTCGGTGCCGATGACGAACGTGGTGCGAAGGATTCCGTGATACTTGCGGCCATACATGGACTTCTCGCCCCAGGCACCGTACGCCCCTGCCACCGCGTGATCCTCGTCGGCCAGGAGCGGGAATGGCAACTGGTACTTCCCCTTGAACTTGCCATGTGACGCGACGCCGTCGGGTGACACGCCGAGCACCACGGCGCCGGCGGCCTGGACCGCCTTCCAGTTGTCCCGGAACTCGCAGGCCTGTGCCGTGCACCCGCTCGTGTCATCCTTCGGATAGAAATAGAGCACGACCTTGTGCGTCCCCCTGAAATCATCGAGGGATATCGTCTTGCCGGTGTCGGATGGCAGCGAAAACGTCGGCGCTTTCTTCCCTGCTTCGAGCATTTCGACCTCGCTTGAGTCAGTGCTGTTCCATTGTCGCTGCGCGCAGCGGTACGCGCACCCGCGCGATGGGATAAGGTGAGCGCAGCGTGAGCAGGCGATCCACGAAGTTCCACGCCACCACGCCATCCTCCGATGCCGGTTCAAGCAGGTAGCTGGCCAGCGTGCCGAACGGCTGGTCCGTGCGCACGATGTAGCTCCCCGCCGGTGCATCGAACGGCGATGCATCGAGCCACGCGCCCTGCACCGTCACCGTGCGGTGTCCCTCGAATGCATAGGGCTGTGCCGAGAGCGAGTCCAGCCGGAAGCGCTCGGCCGGCCCCTGCCAGGGCGCCGTGAGCCGCTCCACCTCGATTCCCTGGCGAACCAGGAGCGAGGCGACGTCGGGGAGTGACGGCGGGATGATGTACGCCTCCGGCCGGGCTTCACGGCGAGAAGCGTTGAAGCGATCCCACACCGGCATCCGGATGGTGCGGAACTCTCCCGTGCGCCTGCGCCGCGCGAACGGTCCGTCGCCGTCACCGTCGGGCGTCGTGATCTCCGCGATCACTGGCTGCTCGGTGGGCGGTGCCAGGATCGACCGAACCGCCACCGAATCGGGCCTCAACTGTGCCGACTCCGCCACCAGCCGCTTGATTCTGCTCCGCTCCGCGGCCGCCAGCGTGAGGACCTCCTGCACGAACGCATAGGTCGACGTGATGCGCGCCGGAAACGGATCGTTGCTGTAGGCCTCGCTCAGGATCGCCATCTGGCCGCGAAGGCCGGTCCAGTTGGTGCCGAAGCGCGGCCGGGCATCGTAGGTCTCCCAGCCAAGGATCAGTGAATCGGCCATCTGGTTGCGGAAGTTGCCGTAGGGAAACACCTCCAGGGCATGCCGGCTCTTCATGCGCTGCCGGACAGTGGGCAGGAACTTGTCCCTGACGTAGGCATTCGCCGGCGTGTCGTTCGGATTGAGGCCCGGTGCATATGTGAGGGCATAGCCGTGATAGCTGCCGTTGGTCGTGTGGAGGTCCATGAAGAGATCGGGCTGCCACGCATCAAGGAGAATGGCGGCTCCCCGCGTTTCCGGCGCCTCCAGCTTCACGTAGTCTCGATTCAAGTCGAGGTTGAGGCCATCCGGTCGTCGCCCGACGAGCGCAGGACCGTTCTGGCCCGGCCGGTTCACGCTCTCCGCTGCCCAGGCTTCGTTCCCGTCGGGGTTGTAGATCGGCACGACCAGGATCACGAGGCTGTCCAGCAGCGGCCGGAGCGGCCCGAATGCGAGATCCCGGAGGATCATCTGCGCCGCTTCCTTCCCTTCGACCTCACCTGCATGAATGTTGGCCTGCAACCAGACTACGACTCGACCTGAAGCCTGGGCATCGGCTGGCCCCTGCACGCCGGGCGCGCCCGCGATGACGAAGGGGATCGACCGCCCCTCGGTGCTGGTGCCGAGCGTCCCGAAGCGGAAGGACGAACCACGGCGCTCGAGCGAGTCGAGGAAGGCGGTGACATCGGCCCAGCTCGATGTCTCCCTTCCGCCGGTGCGCTCGGGTGTGGTTTGCTGCGCTGCCAGCGGTGCCGCAAGGAGCAGCATGAACGCGAGGGAACCGGAGGGCATCTTCACCTACTGAGGCATCCTGATGATGGTGCTGACGGGGTCGGGCAATCGTGTATCGACGGTGAAGATGCTCTCTGGCACCAGGAACCGCCGGCTCGGGGCGGGAATGATGAGGGGGGCCACGTTACCGGGATCACGGAAGGTTGCGCCGAAGAGCGGATCCTCTGCCACCTTCGCCGGCTCGCCGAGTTGGATGAGTCGCCGGATCGTCACCGGTGCGGAGGATCCCTTCGCCGCCGCAGCATTTATTACCGCACGCACCATGAGGTATCCCGTGACGTGCGGATCGAGCTCGTTACCCGAGAGCCGCACCCGCTTCTCCGCTTCAGCCAGTCCGAAGAGAGGCATCCTTGCGACGATCGGGGCGAGCACCAGGTCGGTCCAGGCCTCGGCGATCCCCTCCACGAGCCATGGGTTCACGCCCGGGAGGAGGATCTCGCCGCTGTCCGGCGCGACCTGCACCGCCTGGTCGAAGCGCCATCCCTCAGCGAGCAGGTGTCCCCATTCATGCAGCACGGCGCCGAGTGCGAGTACGGGGATATAGCTCGGCTCGACCGCAATCGCCTCCTGAACCTCGAGGAACCCGCTCGTCGACTCACTGGCGCGCTGCCTCACCGTCACCACGCGAAGTGTCTCGTCAGCCCGCGCCACCAGCAGTGTGCCGCTGGGTGGCCACTCGAGCAGGTGCAACATGGCGAGCATCTCGGATGAGCCGTGCCGGCTGAGCCATTGCTCGCCGCTCCAGTTGAGCGGGGTCACCAGCCGGCTCATGCTGGCCGCTGACGCGCCATAGCGGGGCACCGCCTGCGGACTGCCGAAAAGCTGCGACACGATGGCCGGGATGTCGCGGGCCCGGGCGACATCGCCAGGCATGATGGTGAGCCAGGTGGCGCGCACCAATTCGGCAGGTGAGCGCAACGCGCCATCCTGGGAGACCCAGCGGGTTCGGACGAGGAAAGCGAGCGCCTGGCGATGCCAGTCTTCTGCCTCGGGATACGCGGCGATCAGGATGCCGAGCGAGCGGGCGGAAACAGGCGCCGTGCTGGCGGCGGTGGCCAGCATTCGAGTGAGGGCCGTGGAGTCGGCGACGCGCAGCAGGAGCAGTCGCTCCATCGCGCGCGGCACTGACGCGGTGGAACCGGAGTCGCTGATCACGCCGGTCGCGCGCAGTGCCGGCACCACGTCATCCCACTGCAGGCGGCGCGACCGGAGCCGCGCAATGTCGAGTGCGGCGCCGTGCAGGTCGAGGCGCCAGGCGCCGCCCGGCCGGAACAGTGCGTCGAACTGGGAGCGCACGCTGTCGGACGCCAGCGTGGACCGCACTTGTTCCAGCACATGCTGCACCGCGGCCAGCATCTCGGCGCGCTGGGTGAAGCCGAGCACACGCGCGGGGCCTTCCGACTGGAGTTGAACCCCGCTCAGGACCGGGAGCCCGCTTGCGCGCGCGAGGCGCTCGTACGTGGCGGTCAGCGTGACGCGCGGTGCCTCCGCGGCGGCAGCGGCGACCATCGCGCCGGGGAGCACCGCCTGGTCGCCACCGACGCCACCGACAAGCTGGCGAAGACGGAACTGTGGCAGGACCGCATAGAACTCGATCGAAGGATCGATCCGCTCGGCGGTCCATCGGCCATGCTGCTGACCATCGGCCGAAACCTGGCCACGGATGCGCCGGGCACCGTCCGTGGTGCGGCCACTGAAGGCAGCACCTCCATCACCCGGAATGGCGAACTCGAGCAGACCCGCATCGTTCGTGCGGACCCGCGTCAGTGTCACCGGTGGACCATTACGATTGGAGAAGGTGGCGCGGCCGACGAGGATCCCGGCCGAGTCGGTGAACACCAGCTCGCCAAACACGGGAGCCGGTGCGATGTCGTAAATATCGATTCGCCAGCGCCCGGCAATCTCCGCCTGCGCTGCGGCACCAGCCCACGGGAAGGTGACCAGCAGTGCGGCCAGGTAGGCGACCCGGGGCAAGATCACTACCGCTATTCCGTCACCGCCGGCTTGGTGCGCTCCACTTCCTGGACCGTCACGGCCGCGCCCTCGGACATTTTCTCGATCCCGCCCACGACGACCTGGTCGCCGGCATCGACGCCGTCGAGCACCTCGACGAAGCCGGGCGACCGCACGCCGAGCGTCACCGGCCGGCGCGTTGCCTTGCCGTCCTTGATGACCCACACCACCGTCACGCCCTGCAGCGCAAGCACCGCCTCCTCAGCCACCACGATCGCCTGCGGCCGCTGCGCCGTGGCGAGCCGCACGTCCACGAACATGCCGGCCTGCAGCTCGCGCTTCGGGTTGGGAACGAGCGCCTTGACGGTGATGGTTCGACCCGGCAGCTGGACCACCGGATCCACGAAGTCCACGGTGCCGGTGAAGGTCTTGTTGCGCATCGCAGCCACCTGGAACGCGATGGTCTGGTTGCGGCGCAGCTCGGCGGCATAACGCTCCGGCACCTGGAAGCTGACCCGCTCCGGGTTCACCGTCTGCAGCGCCGCAAGGCGGGTGGCCGTGGTGACATAATCACCGAGACTGACGAAGCGCTGGCCCACCACGCCGCCGAACGGCGCCCGCACCACGGTGCGATCGAGCCGCACCTTGAGCAGCGCCAGGGAGGCGTCGGCGCTCCGCGCCGTGGCTTCGGCCCGCTCGAGGTCGGCCTGGGATGAGGCACGCTGGCCGACCAGGTCGCGGGTGCGCTGCAATGACTGCGTTGCGAGGTCGCGATCGGCTTCGGCCCTCGCCACCTCCGCCCGAAGCTCCGCATCATCAATGCGGAAGAGGGGCGTGCCCTTCCCTACCTCGCTGCCCTCGCGGAAAAGTATCTCGACGATGCGGCCCTCCACGTCGGGCCGGAGCTCGATGGACTGCACCGCCTCGATCTGGCCGGTGGCTGCAATCGCGTCGGTCACGGTGTCGCGTCTCGCGAGCGCGACTTCGACCGCGATCGCCGGGGCTGCCGCCGGTCCCTCACCGCTCGCGGCCGCCTTTGACGGCGCCTTCTTGCATGCCGTGCACACGACAAGCGCCGCCAGCGCCACCCGGATCCCCCGCCGACTCATCACTGGTTTCTCTCCACAAGGAACTCCTGCCCCGTGATCGCCTCGAGGCCAGCGAGTGACAGATATAGCGCATAGACCGACTGCACCGCCTCGGACTCGGCGCGCGTGAGCTGGAACTGCGCCTCGAGCAGGTCGAGGATGGTATTCGCCCCGCTCTTGTACCGGAGCTCCTGGACCCGGAAGGTCTCCTGCGCCGCAACCAGCTGGAGCTGGGTGAGACTCACCGCCTCGCGCGAGATGCGATAGGCCTCGGCCGCCCGGGTCACGTCGCGCGAGGCCGCGTTTTCCAGGTCGGCGCTCACGGCGCGGGCCACGTTCAGGTTGGTCTTCGCCTGCTGCACGGCAATCTCGCGCTGTCCCCGGTCCCACAGCGGCCAGGTCACGATCAGCGACACCGAGCCGACACCCTGCCCACTCGGCGGGAACCGGCTGTCGTACTCGGTAAAGCCGCCCGTCAGGTTGATCGTGGGCAGGTACGCGCCCTTCTGGCCCTTGAGGGCGGACGAGGCAGACCGCTCCAGCGCCCGGGCCTGGCGATACTGCGGCGCCTCTTCCAGTGCGAGCTGGATGAGCTGCTCGTCGGTGTAGCCCAGATCGGGGGGCAGCATGGAGTCAGTGACCTGCGCGTCGACCGCGACGGGACGGCCGATCCGCCGGCCGAGTTGCAGCCTCGCGACCTTGAGCGCGAGGTCCTGCCGCAGCACCTCGAGGCGGGCCTGCGTCAACTCGAGCACCTGCTGCAGCGAGTCGGTCTGCACCGCCGCACCGGAAAGCACGCGTGCCCGCGCGACCGTGAACTGCTCCTGGGCCCGGTCGAGCCGGCTGTGCGCAACGCGCGTCAGCTCCCGGCTCACCAGCACGTTGAGGAAGTCGTTCTCGGTATCGAACGCGGTCTGGAACTTCTGGCGCTCGGCGTTGGCCTGGCTCGCCTCGAGCTCTGCCTTGGTGAAGCCGAGATCGGTGATCTTCCGCACGCTGATCAATTCGTAGATCGCGTTCGCGCGGAAGTTCACCGCGTTGCTGGTGGGCGCCCCGATACCGATGTTGAAGAACGCGGTGGAGTACCTGGTGGCATCCAGGCTCACCGCCAATGACGGGATGATGAACGCGAGCACCGCCGCCCGGCGTCCCCATTCCGCGTCGTCCACCTGGCCGGCGGCGCGCACATACGCGGGATCGACGCCGGTGGCGAGACGGATCGCCTCGGCCAGCGTGACGTGAGGCAGCGAGGAATCGGGCGGCGCGATGCGCACCGGGATCGGTACCTGCAGGAGCAGTGCCGCAGCGAAGGCGATCACTCGGCCTCCCCAGCCATCACCGGCACGGCAGCCGCGGTGGGCTGGGGATGAACCTTGTGCTTCCGCATGCCCTCAAAGAAGAGCCACACCGATGGCACCAGATAAAGTGTGAGGATGGTTGAGAAGAAGACGCCACCAGCGATCGCATAGCCGAGCGGACGGCGGCTCGAGGAACCGGCCCCGAGGCCCATGGCGATGGGCATGGCGCCCATGATGGTGGATACCGAAGTCATCAGGATGGGGCGCAGGCGGATGCGGCCGGCTTCGAGGATCGCTTCGCGCGCCGTGTTGCCGCGCTCCAGCAACTGGTTGGCGTATTCCACCAGCAGGATCGAGTTCTTGGTGACGAGACCGATCAGCAGGATCATGCCGATCTGACTGTAGAGATTGATGGTCGATCGCGTCAGGTACAGCGTGACCAGGGCCCCGGTGATCGCGAGCGGCACGGCCACGAGCACCGTGAGCGGGTGGATCATGGACTCGAACTGCGACGCAAGCACCATGAACACCACCAGGAGAGCGAGGCCGAACGCGAAATAGAGCGCGGCGCCACTCTCCGCCTGCTCGCGGGATTCACCGGCCAGGCGCGTACTCGCCAGGGGAGGCAGGATCTCCGCCGCCACCCGGTTGAGGGAATCCAGCGCCTCCCCCAGCGTGAATCCCGGATCGAGGCCCGCGGTCAGGGTGAAGGATCGTACCCGGTCGAAGTGGTTCAGGCGCTGCGGCCCGACGCCTTCCTTGACGGTGGTGACGGCACTGAGCTGGACCAGCTGACCGCCCCGTCCCGACACGTAGAGACCCGCGACGTCGTTGGGCGTCGCGCGCTCCGCGGGATCGAGCTGCACCATCACGTCGTACAGCTTGTTGTTCTGGGTGAACGTGCTCACCCGGCGGCCACCAAGCAGCGTCTGCATCGTGCCCGCGACATCGCCCACGCCAACGCCGAGGTCCTCCGCGCGATCGCGGTCGAAGCCGACGGTGAGCTCCGGCTTGTTGACCCGGAGGTCGGTGTCCACGTTTCGCAAACCCGGAATCTGCCGGGCACGCTTCACGAGTGTGTCCATGGCCAGCGAGAGCTTGGCGAAATCGGGGTGACGGACGACGAATTGCACCGGCTGGCCCGAACCTCCGAACGCCGGCGGGTTGTTGGCGAATACCATGACGCCGGGGATCGTCGCGAACTTGGCCTGCACCTCGGCGATGACTTCCTGCACCGGCCGCCGGGGGCCGTCATCGACCAGCCGCGTGAAGACCAGTCCGCGACTGGGTGAACCGGTAAAGCCGCCCACTACGCTGAAGTAGCGATCGACGTCCTGGGTCTTGCCGATGATCGCCTCCACCTGCTTCTGGTACTGGTCGGTGAACGAGAGGGTGGACCCCTCCGGTGCGATCAGGAAGGTGATGAAGAGGCCGCGATCCGCCTGCGGGACGAATTCTCGCTTCAGGCCAAGAAACACCACGACCGCAAGCACCACCGAAGCGATCGCCGCCACCAGGGTGAGGAAGCCGTGCGCAAGCACCCAGCGAAGGGACCGGCCATACCCAGTCGTGAGGCTGGTGAAGGCGTTTTCGAACATGCGGAAGACCGGGCCGTGCTCCTTCGGCACCCGGAGGATCTTGGCGCAGAGCATCGGCGTCAGGGTGAGCGCCACAAACCCGGACACGATGACGGAGCCGGCCACGGCGATGCCGAACTCGTTGAACAGGCGGCCGGTATTTCCCTTGAGGAAGGCCAGCGGAGTGAACACCGCGACCAGGGCGATAGTGGTGGCGATCACGGCGAACGCGATCTCGCGCGTGCCGTTCACCGCCGCTGTCTCGGGATCCTCGCCCAGCTCTTCCTGGTGCCGGAAGGCGTTCTCCAGCACGATGATCGCGTCATCGACCACGATGCCGATGGCCAGCGTCAGCGCGAGCAGCGTGAGGTTGTTGATGGAGAAGCCGAGGAAGTACATGACCGCAAACGTGGACACGATCGATACCGGGATCGCGAGTCCCGGGATGATGGTGGAACGCACATTACGCAGGAACACGAAGATGATGATCACGACCAGGATCGCCGCGATGACCAGCGTCTCCTGTGCCTCGAGAATGGATCGCTTGACGAAGGTGGAGCCGTCGTAGGCGACATCGAGGCTGACGCCGGGCGGCAGCGACGCCGCAATGCGCGGCAGCGCCTCGCGCACCGCGTCGGCCACGGTGATGAGGTTGGCCTTCGACTGGCGCACCACGCCCAGCCCAACCGTGGGCGCCCCCTTGAAGCGAAGCGCGCTCCGCTCATCCTCGGCGCCGAGCTCGACATGACCCAGGTCCTTCAGCTTCACCAGCTGTCCACCCTGGCTCGCCACCACCAGTTCGCCGAACTCGGCCGGCGTCTTGAGCTCGCCGAGCGAGCGTACCGTGAACTCGCGACGGTTCGATTCGATCCGGCCGGCCGGGACCTCGACGTTGCGCGTGCGGATGGCCTGCTCGACGTTCTGCACGGTCAGGCCGCGGGCCGAAAGCTGTGCGGTCGATAGCCAGACGCGCATCGCATAGCGGCGCTCGCCCGCGATGAACACGCTTCCCACGCCGGGCACCGTCTGCAGCTGGCTCTTCACCAGCCGATCGGCGAGGTCGGAAAGCTGGAGCAGCGTGTAGTTCTGCCCGTTGAGCGCGAGCCAGAAGAATGGCGAGGCGTCGGCTTCCTGCTTCGCGATGACCGGCTCCTCGATGTCAATCGGGAGCCGCCCCCGCACGCGCGACACCTTGTCGCGAACATCCTGAGCCGCATCGTCCACGTCGCGATCGAGCGTGAACTCCAGCGTGATGTTGCTGAATTGCTCCCCGCTCGAGCTGACCAGCGTGCGCAGGCCCGGAACGGTGCTCAGTTCCTCCTCGAGGATGTCGGTGACGGCCGACTCCATGACCTGGGGATTGGCACCGGCGAGGAACGTCTGTACGGAGATGATCGGCGGGTCCACGTCGGGATACTCGCGCACCGACAGCTGCCGGTACCCGATGATGCCGAACAGCACCAGCGCCGCGCTGAGCATGCTCGCCAGCACGGGACGCCGGATGGAAAGGTCCGAGAGAATCATGGCAACTCAGGTGTCGAGGATGGGCGGCCGGTGGCCTCCGGCTGCCGATCGCCATACGGAGTGGGAGGGACCGCCGGTTTCACCGGAGCGGCTAGATTCAGTCGTCCAGCGCGCTTCCCGCCCGTCGGAGTACGGTCCATGGCCATCAATCTCACCTCGAAGCAGCAGACACAGCTCGCCTACCTCGAAACCCTGCCCGCCAAGTTCCAGAAGGCCAACGGCGTCATCGAGCTCATGAACTCCACCAGGGCGGACGACAATACGGTCCGCGGCCTGTGCCGCATGCTCGATGAGGTCAAGGCGAAGACACAGGCGCTGGGACTGCCGGGGCTGGCGGATGCCGCCGGCATCATGGCCACGATGGCCCGGCGCGGCGGCGGCGTGCAGATGAAGGTTCGGGGGCTGCGAGAACTCCTGGGGACGCTGCGCGCCAACTACGAAGGCGCACTCAAGAAGGCGATGACCCCCGAGCGGGACGAACCCGCCGAGTAGATCTAGCTCGACCGCCTCATCCCGCCTTCTTGCCCAGCAACTTGTCCACCAGCGGACCGGCCTGCAGCAGGATCATTGCGTTGACCAGTCCGCCAATGACCAGCGAAACGAAACCGAGCGCCCCGATGATCGCGGCCGCGCCGATGCCCGCGAAAATCATCCCGAACGTGTTCATGACGATCCCCGTGATTCGGTAGGCCGTAA
>Ga0247829_10001264_pt1 | contig 11324 bp, 11 predicted proteins | sample 12C_Control_Day4_FD_207765 | JGI IMG/M metagenome (GOLD analysis project Ga0247829, IMG submission 207765) | Soil microbial communities from agricultural site in Penn Yan, New York, United States - 12C_Control_Day4 | ecosystem: Environmental > Terrestrial > Soil > Agricultural land | place... | reverse complement strand
GTCCTCGACCGCTTCGACGTCTCCCTTGCCCACGACCAGGCCCGCAACAGCCCGGCCGCCGTCGCTCCCTGGCGCCTCGACCTCCCCGCCGCCTTCCCGCAGCTCAATGGCGGCGTCATCGCCTACCGCCGCAGCCCGGAGGTTCTCGCCTTCCTGAAGCTCTGGGCCGACACCCTGCGCGAGACCGGCATGCGCAAGGACCAGCCGAGCCTGCGCGAGCTCCTCTGGCTTTCCGACCTGCGGATCGCCACGCTGCCGCCGGAATACAACCTCCTCGACCTCGGCGCCGTCCGCCGCTGGGACCGCTTCCGCCCGGCGCCGCGCCTGATCCACCACTACCGCTTCCACAAGCACTTCACCGGCCGGCGCCGCGAGGTCGCGACCGTCGACGACCTGCTCGGCCCGATGACCGCCGCCCGCCTGCCGATGATGCTCGCCGCCGACCGCAACCTGTCGCGCATGGCGGGGCGCGAGCCCCGCGAGCCGACGCCGGCCGACCGCGTCGCCGCCTTCGTTCGCGGCCTGGCCGCCGTGCCGCGCTGGGCGGCCGTCCGCACCGCCTTCGCGCTCCGGAGCCTCGCCCGGCGATGACCGAGGCCCGGGTCCTGACCTGCGCCGACTCGCGCTACTTCCACTTCCTGCCGTTCTTCGAAGCGAACGTGGAGCGCAAGTTCGGCGTGCTGCCGCTGATCTATGACCTCGGCCTGACCGAGGCGCAGCGCGCGTCGCTGCGCTCCGAGGTGCGGCGCGTCGCGGTGCCCGAGGACTTCGCCGGCATTTCGCACGGCTTCGTCCGCGCCACCCACAAGCCCGCCTGCATCGCCGACGCGTTCGACACCTGTCCCGGCGGCGTGCTCTACGCCGACGCCGACCTGCTGTTCGTTGGGCCGGTCACCCGGCACGACCTCGGCGAGGCCGACATCGCCGTGACGCCGCGCACCGCGCGCGAGCGGCGGCCCGACTACCTCGCGAAAGGGTCGATCAACGCCGGCCTGCTCTACTTCGCCGGCACCCCGCCCTCCCGGGCCCTGGTCGCGGCCTGGGCCGAGGCCTGCGCGGTCGGGGACCGCGGCGATCAGATTGCGCTCTCCGACCTGCTCGCCGGGTTCGACCTGCTCGGCCCGCTCGGCCCCGCCACCCGCGACGGCATGACCGTCCTGAAGCTCGACGCCCGCGTCTTCAACGACACGCGCCTGAAGACCGGCCGCGTGCTCCACTTCAAGAACGCTGGCCGCGACCCGCGTGTCACGGCCAAGCTCGACCGCTTCCGCGGGTTCGAGGAGCGTCATCCGCGGGCGCTCGCCGCCTATCTCGCGACACGCCGGACCATCGGGGTCTGACCCGGCCTCAGCGCCCCGGCCCCTCCAGCCAGGCCAGCCGCCGCCGCAGCGGCCCGTAGCGCGTCGGGTGCAACCGGTTGGTGTGCAGGATCAGCGGTGGCGCGTTGCGCGAGAACCAGTGCTGCGTCCAGGTATGCCGCCGGCAGTTGTAGCGTGGCGGCAGCACCGCGAACCGCAGCTCGGCCGACCAGAGCAGCTCGCGCAGCGTGATCTGATCCACCCCGAACCCGGCCGCGTGGTAAGCCTCGCGCCAGGCATCGAGGAAGCCGAGCGTGGCCGGGCTCGAGCGGTAGAGGATCACCCCGCTGTTGTGCTCGGGGAACGCCGCCGGCACCTCGAAGCGCCAGAAGCTGCGCTTGCGGGTCGCGCGCACTCGCGAGCGCTGGGCGATCGCCAGGTCGAAGCGGCCCAGCACGTCGAACAGGTCGTCGAGCGGCCCGAGCACCCGGGTGTCGCCGTCGAGGTAGAGCGTCTCGGCGAACGGCGTCCGCGGCAGGTAGTCGACCTTCGACCGCCGGTGCGGATCGGCGATCGGCTCGACCCTGTCAAACAGCCCCCCGCCGGGATCGCGGTCGCCGTAGAGCACGATCCCGAGCTCCGGGTTGGTCGCCCGCGCCGAGTCCGCCGAGCGCCGCGCCGCCGCCACATGCGCCGCGCCGGTCGCGACGTAGACGATCCCCCGCCCGGTCCGGGCGACCCCCGCCTCATCCTTCAAAGCCGATCCTCCGGAAGGCCAGCCGCTCCTCCGGGGCGCGGCCGAGGTTGAGCAGCGGCTGCGCCGCCGGCACCAGCCGCCGCCGCCAGAAGCGCTCGGCCTCGCGCCGCGCCGCGGTCAGCGCCCCGACCCGTGGCCGCCGCGCCGTCCGGTCGGGCTGGATGTCGGTGCGCCGCGCCCCCTCGTCGAGGAAGCGGAAGTCGGCGTAGCGCTGCTGGATCGTCACCGCCGGCTCCACCTGCGCCACCCGCGCGCCGGTCGCGGGATCGAACAGCGCGACGTCGAGCGCCGCCCGGTAGCCGTCGTGCAACGCCAGCGCCCGCCCGGCGAAGTCGCGGGTGATGACGTAGCCGCTCGAATCGCTGGTCCGCTGCGCCGGCCGCAGCAGCCGCCGCCCCGCGACCTCGGCGACCGGCAGCGCATGCACCAGCATCCCGCGCGGATGCGCGTTCAGCTTGACGAGGTCGAGCCCGGCCGTCGCCGGCACCAGCGCCTCGAGGACCTCGACCACCCCGGCACCCAGGTAGATGTCGTCCTCGAGCACCAGCCCGAGGGGCGCCTCGCCCGTGGCGATCGCGCGCCAGACCACCCGGTGGCTCTCGAAGCAGGCGATCTCGGCCGGGCTCAGGCCGCTGTCGCGCGCCGCGGCCGCCGCTGCCAGCGCCGCCGGGTCGCGACCGTCGACCGCCGGCACCCGCTCGATCGCCAGGCCCCGCTCGGCGGCGACCCGGCTGATCGAGGCCCAGCGCTCGGGCGCCCGGTCGAGGTTGATCACCCGCCCGATCATGCCGCGATCCCCTTGACGATCCCGTCCTCGGCCCAGGTCCGCCTCGACCGCCGCACCGCCCGGATCCGCGCCTTGTTGGCCGCCATCAGCTCGCGGTCGACGTAGCCGCGCGGGTGGTCGAGATGCACGACCGAGGCGACGTAGCGCAGGTGCTGCCCGCGCACCCCGCTGTTGGTCAGCCGCACGCCGAGCTCCTTGTCCTCGCCGCCGTAGCGCATCGTCTCGTCGAAGCCGTTGACCGCCAGCAGCGCCGTCCGGAACGCCGAGGAGTTCGCCCCGCCCCAGGCCTTCTGCACCGGCGTGACGCGGTCGAGCGCCGCCAGGGCCCCGCCGGGCAGCGGCCGGGTCTTCAGCCAGGTGCCGAACCGGTCGATCGCCCGGTGCGCGCGCAGCCAGTCGCGCTCGAACACCCGCCCCGACGCGACCAGCGGCTCGGTGACGGCGGCGGTCGCGTCGGCGTCGAGCCGGATCAGGCTCCCCGAGCTCCAGCGGTCGGGCCGCGCCAGCGCGAGGTGGTGGCCGAGGAAGTCCGGGCGCACCAGCACGTCGCCATCGATGAACGCCAGGAAATCGGCCTCCGACGAGCCGATCGCCCGGTTCAGGATCGCGTTCTTCCGGAAGCCGTCGTCCTCGTGCCAGACGTGGCGGACCGGCACCGCCGAGCGCGCCGCGAAGCCCTCCACCACCGCGCGGGTCTCCGGCCCCGACCCGTCATCGGCGATCGCGATCGAGTCGGGCGGCCGCGCCTGCCGCGCCACCGAGGCGAGGCAGAGTCCGAGCGCCCGCGGGTTCTGATAGGTCGCGACGATCAGCTCGGTGCGCACGGGGCCTATCCGATCCGCTCCAGATAATCGAGCGCCGCCCGGTCCTCGACCTCCTCCGCCTCGATGTTCGCCACGGTCCGCCGCACCTTTCGCTCGTACTCGGGCGACTTCGCCTGCAGGTTCGGGCCGCGCCCGATCTTCGCCGCCAGCTCCGCCTCCGACCGCGTGTAGTAGTGGTTGAGCTGCAGATGATCGGCCGAGTAGAAGCCGCGCCGGTCGCGGTCGCGCTCCTCGACCACCATGCCGCGGTCGTTCGCGGTCCGACCGCTGCCGTCGGTCTCCATCGAGTGCACGCGCAGCGCCGTCAGGTGGCAGGGATCGACGAGGCACTTGAACGCCCGGACCCCCCGCACGTCGCTCATCGGGTCGGCGGCCCGGCGCAGGTAGTTGCGGAGCACCCCGCCCTCCGGGGGCGCCGCGTGCCCCGAGCGGCCGAACATGTGCCAAGGCAACGAGACGTTCCGCGCCTCCCCGAGGTGCGCCAGCGCCGCCGGGATGCTCGGCGCCCGCTTCGGGATCAGGAACTCGTCGGCGTCGATGAAGGCCATCCAGCGGAAAGCGCCGCCGAAGTTCGAGGCGGCGTGCGCATAGGCCAGCACCTGGTTGTGGATCTCGCGCCCGAGCCAGGCGTCGCTCAGCACCTGGCGCCACGGCACGACGGTGCAGGCGACCGCGGGCAGCGTCGCGCGCAGGATCGCGATGGTCCCGTCGGTGCCGCCGTTGTCGTAGATCAGGAAGTGCCGCACCCCGGCGCGGTGGTGGAACCCGGCCCACTCGGCGATGTGCCGCGCCTCGTCCCTGACGATCGCCGCCATCGCCACGCCGGCCCGGCCGGGGTCGGCGCGCGGCGGCACGATGCCGATGCGGCTGATCTTGCCGAGGGCGGGCAGCTTCCAGAACATCGCCTGCGCTTAGAGCATCGGATGGCGGCGCGGAAGGCCCGGTTGCGTGGCTGCGACCGCTCCGCGATACTCGCGCGAAAATTCCGGAGGGGACGATGCGGCTCGGTCTCGACTACGGCGGCACCAAGATCGAGGGCGTCGTGCTCGGTCCCGACGGCACCGAGCGGGCGCGGGCCCGGGTGCCGACGCCGCGCGGCGACTATGACGGCGGCATCCGCGCGATCCGCGGGCTGCTCGAGCAGCTCGAGACCGCGGCCGGCGGCCGGATCGAGACGGTCGGCATCGGCGTGCCCGGCTCGGTCGACCGCGGCACCGGCGTCGTCACCAAGGGCAACTCGACCTGGCTGCACGGCCGCGACCTGCGCGGCGACCTGGCGGCGGCGCTCGACAGGCCGGTGAGGATCGCCAACGACGCCAACTGCTTCGCGCTCAGCGAGGCCGTGGACGGCGCGGGCGAGGGGGCCGAGGTGGTCTTCGGCGTCATCCTCGGCTCGGGGGTCGGCGGCGGCATCGTCGTGCACGGCCGCATCCTCGAAGGGGTGAACGCCGTCGCCGGCGAGTGGGGCCACGTGCCGCTGCCAACCCCGGCCGACGATGAGCGTCCGGGCCCGCTCTGCTCCTGCGGCGTCCCCGGCCACACCGAGGCCTGGCTCTCGGGCCGCAGCTTCGCCTCCGACTACGCCCGCCGCAGGGACATGCCGGTCGAGGACGCTCCGCCGGCGCAGGAGATCGTCGCCCTCGCCGCCGCTGGCAACCCGGCCGCCGAGGAGACGCTCCGCCGGTACGAGGACCGCCTCGGTCGGGCGCTCGCGATGATCGTCAACATCCTCGACCCCGACGTGATCGTGCTCGGCGGCGGCATGTCGAACGTGCGCCGCCTCTACGACACCGTCCCCGGCCTGATCCGGCCGCACGTCTTCGGCGACAAGTTCAACACCCGGCTGGCGCCGAACCGCCACGGCGACAGCTCGGGCGTCCGCGGCGCCGCATGGCTCTGAGCCCGCCCGCGAACCGGCGACGGTCGGCGCGGGCCTGACCCGGACGTCAGGCCGAACGAGACCGGACCGACATGACCGAGATCCTTCCCGCCGGCGGGACGGTCCGCCCCTGACACGCCGTGGCGACCGCGGACACCCTCGCCACGCTAGAGACTTCGCTCGACGGGCTCTCCCGCGAGGACGCTGCCGATCGTCTCCGCCGCTTCGGGCCGAACCATCGGCGTCAGGGAAGGCGAGAAGATCGCCACGCGGCGCTGGGGTTCCGGGAGGCCGGACGGCGCGTCCCGGGTCAGAACGGCACGGGCGTGCCGAAGGTCACCGGCGCGCCCCCGTCCGGATGCCGGAAGCCGAGGCACTCGGCGTGCAGCTGCAGCCGGTCCGCCGCGCCGGGGTCGCCGTAGAAGGCGTCGCCGAGGATCGGATGTCCAAAGGCCGCGAGATGCACCCGCAGCTGGTGGCTGCGACCGGTCAGCGGCGCGAGGCGGAGCCGCGTCGCCCCCGGCTCGCGGCCGATCACCGCCCAGTCGGTCCGCGCCGGCCTGCCGAGCGGCGTCACCATCTGCCGCGGCCGGTTCGGCCAGTCGCAGGCGAGCGGCAGCTCGATCCTGCCCGATTCGCCGTCGACCGTCCCCGCCACCCGGGCGACGTAGCGCTTGCAGACCTGCCGGCGCTCGAACTGCCAGCCGAGATGGCGCTGCGCCAGCCGCGAGCGCGCGAAGACGATGACCCCCGAGGTGTCGCGGTCGAGCCGGTGCACCAGCAGCGCCTCGGGAAAGGCCTCGCGCAGCCGGGACTCGAGGCAGTCCTGTTCGCCCGGCGGTTTCGCCGGCACCGTCAGCAGGCCCGATGGCTTGTCGACCAGCAGCAGATGGGCGTCCACGTGCAGCAGGGTGAGACGGACGGCGGGGGCTTCGTTCATGCGTCCGGGCGTGCTACCGCTCCGCGGCAGCAAAGGGGAGAGGCAATGTACCAACGCATTCTCGTGCCGGTCGACCTCGGGCACGGCGCGGTGGCGGCGCACATCGTGCGCGTCGCGCGCTGGCTGGCCGGCGAGCAGGGCCAGGTCACGCTGCTGCACGTCATGGACAAGCCGCCGGCCTACGTCTCCGCGCAGGTCCCGGCCGCGATCCTCGACGAGCACCGCGCCGAGACCAGGCGGGCGCTCGACGCGCTGGCGGCGGCCGCCGGCGTCCAGCGCACGCTGCTGGTCGAGGGCAGCGCCGCCTCGGCGATCCTCGAGCAGGCCGCCCGGGACGCGGTCGACGCCATCGTGCTCGGCTCGCACCGGCCCGACTACCGCGACTACCTGATCGGCTCGACCGCCGCGCGCGTGGTCCGGCACGCCGCCTGCACGGTGATCGTCGAACGCTCCTGGACCGAGGCGTAGCCGCTACCCCCGGAACGCGGCGATCGCCTCGAGCAGCCCGGCGGTCGACCCGTCCTTGCCCTCGCCGCCGCGGCCCGACTGCACCAGCGGCAGCAGGGCGGTCGCGAGCTCCTTGCCGAGCTCGACCCCCCACTGGTCGAACGAGTTGATCCCCCAGATCACCCCCTCGACGAACACCCGGTGCTCGTAGAGCGCGATGATCCGCCCGAGGGTGCGCGGGTCGAGCTCGGGGTAGAGGAGCGTCGTCGACGGCCGGTTGCCGGGGAACACCTTGTGCGGCGCCAGCGCCGAGTCCTTCACCGTCGCCGCGGCCTCGGCCAGCGTCCGGCCGCGCATCAGCGCCTCGGACTGCGCCAGGCAGTTCGCCATCAGGATCTCCTGCTGGTGGTCGAGCGCCGGCTCGTGCCCGATGGCGGCCACCATGAACTCGCAGGGCACGATGTCGGTGCCCTGGTGGATCAGCTGGTAGAAGGCGTGCTGCCCGTTCGTCCCCGGCTCGCCCCAGACCACCGGCCCGGTCGCCGTCGGCACCGGCGAGCCGTCGAGCGTCACCCGCTTGCCGTTCGATTCCATGTCGAGCTGCTGCAGGTACGCCGGCAGCCTGAGCAGCCGCTGGTCGTAGGGCAGCACCGCGCGGCTCGGGTATCCCATGACGTTGCGGTGCCAGATGCCGACGAGGCCCAGCAGCACCGGCATGTTCTCCGGAAGCGGCGCATGCAGGAAGTGCTGGTCCATCTCGTGCGCGCCGGTCAGGAACTCGGCGAAGTCGCGCGGCCCGACCGCGATCATCACCGGCAGCCCGACCGCGCCCCAGACCGAGTAGCGGCCGCCGACCCAGTCCCAGAAGCCGAACACCCGCTCCGGGTCGATGCCGAAGGCCGTCGTCCTGTCGAGCGCCGTCGAGACCGCGGCGAAGTGGTTTCCCGCGAACTCGCCGAGCGTCGCCTGCATCCAGGCCTGCGCGGTCCGCGCGTTGGTCATCGTCTCGATGGTGGTGAAGGTCTTCGACGCGACGATGACGAGCGTCCGCTGCGGGTCGAGCGGCTGCAGCACGTCGTGGACATGCGCCCCGTCGACGTTGGAGACGAAGTGCGCCCGCGGCCCGTCGTGGTAGGGCGCCAGCGCCAGCGTCGCCATGGCCGGGCCGAGGTCGGAGCCACCGATGCCGATGTTGACGACATCGGTGAACGGACGGCCGTCGGTCGCGGCGATCCGGCCCGAGCGGATGCCGTCCGAGAAGGCGGCCATCCGGTCGAGGACGCCGTCGACCTCCGGCATCACGTCCCCGCCGTCGACGAGGATCGGCTTGCCCGACCGGTTGCGCAGCGCGACGTGGAGGACGGCGCGGTTCTCGGTGGTGTTGATCTTCGCCCCGGTGAACATCAGGTCCCGGCGCTCGGGCACGCCGCGGGCCTCGGCCAACTCGATCAGCAGCGCCAGCGCCCGGGCGTCGAGCGCGGTCTTCGAGAAGTCGAGCAGCATGTCGCCGAGCCGGACCGAGAAGGCGGCGAAGCGGTCCGGGTCGTCCCGGAACCGCTCGAGCAGCGGCACGTCCCGGGCCGCCCTGCCGGCCTCGGCCAGCTCTCTCCAGATCGCGTCGCTCATCGTCTCACCTCTCCAGCCGGCTGGCGTCGTGCGCGAGCTGCTCGATCGTGTCCCACTGGCCGGCCGCCAGCAGCTTCGGGTCGCAGACCCAGGATCCGCCGACGCAGAGCACGTTGGGCAGCGCCAGGTAGTCGGGGGCGTTCGCCGGCGTGACGCCGCCCGTCGGGCAGAAGCTCATCTGCGGCAGCGGGCCGGCGAAGGACTTCAGCGCCTTGGCGCCGCCGTTGGCTTCGGCCGGGAAGAACTTGCAGACCGAGTAGCCGCGGGCGAGCATCCCCATCGCCTCGCTGACCGTGGCGATGCCGCCGAGCAGCGGCAGCGCCTCGGCCTCGCAGGCCGCCACCAGCTCGTCGGTGATCCCGGGCGAGACGCCGAACCGCGCGCCCGCGGCCTTCGCCGCCCTGACGTCGGCCGGCGTCAGCAGCGTGCCGGCGCCGACCACGCCGCCGGTCACCCGGGTCATCGCCCGGATCACCTCGAGCGCCGCCGGGGTCCTGAGCGTCACCTCGAGCACCGGCAGCCCGCCGGCGACCAGCGCCGTGGCGAGCGGCACGGCGTGGGCGACGTCGTGCACGACGATCACCGGGATCACCGGCGCGAGGCCGCAGATTTCGCGGGCGTAGGCGGAGGCGTCCTGCGGGGTCATCGGCGGGCTCCCTCGGGTTGTCGCGTGCGATCATCAAGCCTTATCGCATGCGATACGTTTTCAAGGCATTGTCATCACGGGGAAATTTCGTCCAGGTAAGCATTAGGAAAGCTTGGTTGACATCGGGTTTCCGTCGGCGCTCCGCCTAGAACAGCGGTGAGGCGCCGGCCTCGGCGGCGCCGACATGGCGGCGGAAGACCGCGAACAGCTCGCGCCCCGTGCCGTGCTCGTTGTCGATCAGGTCGGGCCGCACGTTCGGCCGCTCGAGCACCCCCGGGGTCAGCACGTCGAGCGTGCCGGCGACCGCGTCGACGCGCACGAGGTCGCCGTCGTGCAGCCGCGCCAGCGGCCCGCCGTCGAGCGCCTCGGGGCTGACGTGGATCGCCGAGGGCACCTTGCCGCTGGCGCCCGACATCCGCCCATCGGTGACGAGGGCGACCTTCAGCCCCTTGTCCTGCAGCACCGCGAGGATCGGCGTCAGGCTGTGCAGCTCGGGCATGCCGTTGGCCTTCGGCCCCTGGAAGCGCACGGCGACGACGGTGTCGGCGGTGAACTCGCCGGCGCGGAACGCCTTCTTCACCGCTTCCTGGTCGGAGAACACCCGGACCGGCGCCTCGATGACGTGCCGCTCCGGCGCGACCGCCGAGACCTTCATCACCCCGGTCCCGAGATTGCCCTTCAGCCGCCTGACCCCGCCGGTCGGCTGGAACGGGTCGTTCGCCGGGCGGACGATCTTGTCGTTCAGCGACTCGGTCGTGCCCGCGTCCCAGACCAGCGACCCGTCGATGATCTTCGGCTCCCGGGTGTAGCGGGCGAGGCCGTCGCCGGCGACCGTGCGGGTGTCGGGGTGCAGCAGCCCGGCGCCGAGCAGCTCGCCGATCAGGAAGCCGAGGCCGCCGGCGGCATGGAAGTGGTTCACGTCGGCGAGGCCGTTCGGATAGACCCGCGCCATCAAGGGCGTCGCGTCGGAGAGCTCGGCGAAGTCCTCCCAGTCGAGCAGGATGCCGGCGGCGCGCGCCATGGCGATCAGGTGGATCAGGAGGTTGGTCGAGCCGCCTGTGGCGTTCAGCCCGACGATGCCGTTGACGAAGGCGCGCTCGTCGAGGACGTCGCAGACCGGGGTGTACTGGTTGCCGAGCGCCGAGATCGCCAGCGCCCGGCGCGCGCCCTCGATGGTCAGCGCGTCGCGGAGCGGCGTGTTCGGGTTGACGAAGGACGAGCCGGGAAGGTGCAGGCCCATGAACTCCATCAGCATCTGGTTGGTGTTGGCGGTGCCGTAGAACGTGCAGGTGCCCGGCCCGTGGTAGGAGGCCATCTCGGCCTCCATCAGCTTGTCGCGCCCGACCTCGCCGGTGGCGAACTGCTGGCGGATCTTGGCCTTCTGGTCGTTCGGGATGCCGCTGGTCATCGGCCCGGCCGGCAGGAACACTGCCGGGATGTGCCCGAAGGTGGCGGCGGCGATGACGAGGCCCGGCACGATTTTGTCGCAGACCCCGAGGTAGACCGTCGCGTCGAAGGCGTTGTGCGAGAGCGCGATCCCGGCGGCCATCGCGATGATGTCGCGGGAGAACAGCGACAGCTCCATGCCGGCCTGGCCCTGGGTGACGCCGTCGCACATCGCCGGCACCCCGCCGGCCACCTGCGCGGTGCCGCCGGCGGCGCGGGCGGCCTCGCGGATCAGGTCGGGGAAGCGCTCGTAGGGCTGATGCGCCGACAGCATGTCGTTGTAGGCGGTGACGATGCCGAGGTTGCCGGCGCTGCCTTCGGCCAGCAGCGCCTTGTCGCCGTCGGGCATCGCCGCGTAGGCGTGCGCCTGGTTGCCGCACGAGAGGTGGGCGCGGGTGGTGCCGGCGTCGCGGGCGCGGGCCATGCGGTCGAGGTAGGGGCGCCGCAGCGGCCGCGACCGGGCGACGATGCGGTCGGTGACCCGGGCGACGGTGGCGTTCAGAGTCATCGGCTGCCTCCCCTTGGCTTCATGCGGCGTAGTGGACGGTCACCGGGCAGGGCGCGGTCAGCGCCACCCGGACCGGCGCCTCGGCGACCGGCCCGTCGGCGAGCGCGCGCTCGAGCGCCGCGAGCTTGTCCTCGCCGGTGATCAGGATGTGGATGACCGAGGCGCC
>Ga0247829_10001263_pt1 | contig 11328 bp, 6 predicted proteins | sample 12C_Control_Day4_FD_207765 | JGI IMG/M metagenome (GOLD analysis project Ga0247829, IMG submission 207765) | Soil microbial communities from agricultural site in Penn Yan, New York, United States - 12C_Control_Day4 | ecosystem: Environmental > Terrestrial > Soil > Agricultural land | place: USA... | reverse complement strand
TGGATCACCGGCGCGAGCTTGGGCGCGAACCGGGCGACCTCGCGCGCCCACGTCCCGACCACGCTGCGCGGCGCCACCACCAGGGCCGGGGCCGCCGGACCGAGCTTGCGGGCGGCGCGCAGGCCGTCGAGGAAGGCGAGCACCTGCACGGTCTTGCCGAGGCCCATCTCGTCGGCGAGCAGGCCGCCGCAGCCGGCGTCGTGCAGCGTGCGCAGCCAGGCCAGGCCGAGCCGCTGGTACGGCCGCAGCGTGCCGCCGAACCCGGCCGGCTCGCGGCGCGGCGCCAGGTCGACCAGGCGCGCCAGCTGGGCGCGCACCGGCGCGAGCGCGTCGTCGGACGCGTAGCGCCCGGGCGCCTCGTCGTCGAGCGCGACCGCGGCCACCGGCGACAACCGCAGGGCGCCGTCGGGCGCCAGCCCGGCCAGCTGGAGCTCGATCAGCGGCCGCAGCCAGCGCTGGATCCGCTCGGCCGGGACGTGGACCAGCTCGCCCTCGGGCAGCCGCAGGTTGAGGCCGGCGCCGCCGTCCGCCGGCGCCCCGCCCGGCTCGAGCACCAACCGCCCGTCGCGGATGGCCTGGAGCAGGATCGGCAACAGCGGCACGGTCCGCCCGGCGATGACCACGCCGAGCTCGAGCGCGAACCACGCCGGCGGATCGCCGAACGGGCGCAGGTGCTCGACCCACTCGACGTCGCTCCGCGGCGCCTCGTGCGGGAAGTCGTCGGACAGCACGCACACCCAGCCCTCGGCCCGCAGCGCCGGGACGATCACCTGCGCGACGTGGCGCGCGTCGGCGAGCAGCTCGAGGCTGGTGCGGCCACGCGGCCCGTGGGGCAGGCCGGCGAGCAGCGCGTCGAGCCGGGCCTGGTACCGGCCCTCGGCGACCAGATCGCGCGCGCCGGGGCGCCCGGCCTCCCACGCGGCCAGCGGGTAGCGGTCGTCGCCGTAGCTGGCCTCGCCGGTCACCCGCACCGCCGGCGGCGTCGCCGCCCGATCGAGGCTCGCGACCATGCGCGGCTGCAGCGGCTCGACGCCGGGGTCGGCGGGCGCCAGCGCCGCCGGGACCTGCAGGGCGCGCAGGCTGCGCTCGACCGTCGGCCGCATCTCCGCCGGCACCGGCGGCCCGCCGACCAGCCGGTGGACCAGGCCGGGCGGGACCCCGAGCTCGAGCGGGCCGATCGCCGCCGCGGCCTCGTCGACGTAGTGACACGAGCGGGCCGGCACGATCACCAGCGCGCGGTCGAGGCCGAGCCGGAACGACCCGGGCGGATCCGGACACGGTCGCCAGTCGAGCGCGGCCGTGATCGGCGGGCCGTAGGTCAGCGGCGCCGATCGCGTGGTCGTCCAGAACAGCCGGCCGGTGCCGGCCAGCTCGGCCAGCAGGTCGGCGTCGATGCCGTCGACGGCCAGCCGGGTCCGCTGCGGCGCGGCCCGGGTCACCGCCCGCAGCATGGCGATCCGGCGCAGGTCGTCGACGTCGACCCACGCCGGCGCGCCGCGGTGCGGATCGCCGAGCGCGGCGATCACCGAGCCGGCGCCGAGGCTGCCGTCGCGCAGGCGGGTGGCCTGGACCACGGTCAGCCCGAGCTCGCCGTCGCGCCCGTCGAGGACGTACGCGACCACGCGCTCGCCGCGCGCCGGCGACGCGACCGCCGCGCCGGTCGCGCCGTGGCGGCCGAGCTCGGTCAGCCACTGGCCGACCACCGCCTGGCGGGCGGCCGCCGCGCGCGCGGCCGCCAGCTCGCGCTCGCGCGCGAACACCACCAGCGCGGTCGCCGCCGCGTGCTTGCAGTCGACGGCGGTCGGGCACGAGCACTCGCCGCGGAGCTGGGGCCCCTCCTCGCGATAGTTGACGGTGACCACATAGCCGGCGGTGCCGCGGACCCGCGCGACCACCGGCCACGGCGGCGGCTTGACCAGCTGGACCCGATCGCCGCGCGCGTAGGCGACCGCGGCCTCGACCGTCGCCGCGTCGAAGAAGCACGCGATCAGCCGCACCGCCGCGTCGGGGATCGCCTCCACGGCTACGCTACCCGGGCTGTAGCCAGCGGGCGTCGACGGTCTTGGCGCCCACGCTGGCGAACTCGACGACGACGCGCTGCTGCCAGCCGTCGCCCGAGGTGGCGACGACGCGCCCCGGACCGAACGCGGCGTGGCGCACCGTGGCTCCCGGCGCGAACCGCCCGCCGCGGTCGCCGTCGTCGTTCCGGAGGTCGGCGTCGACGTCGAAGGTGGGCAGGTCGTCGTCGTACGAGCGCTGGTCGTGCTCGTCCCACGCGGGACGGCGCGGCTTGCCCGCCGGGGCCGGCCGCGGTCGCGGCGGGGCCGCCGCCGCCGCCGCCCGCAGACTGCGCGGCGGCGTGGCGAAGCAGGCCGCCGGGATGTCGTCGAGGAAGCGCGACGGGACCTGCTGCTTGACGTCGCCCCACACCCGCCGCAGCCGGGCGTGCGACAGGAACAGCCGCCGCCGCGCCCGGGTCAGCGCCACGTAGGCCAGCCGCCGCTCCTCCTCGACCGCGGCGTGCTCGTCGATGCCGTCGCGCGGCCGCAACGACGGGAACAGGCCGTCCTCGAGCCCGCACAGGAACACGATCTCGAACTCGAGCCCCTTCGCCATGTGGATCGTCATCATGGTGATGGTCTCGCCGCGGCCGTCCTTGTCGTCGGCGGCGCCGGTCAGCGCGATGCGCTCGAGCAGCTCGGCCAGGCTGCCCTCGCCCTTGGTCTCCTCGTCGAAGTCGGAGGCGACGTTGACCAGCTGCGCCAGGTTGCCCATGCGATCGTTGCCGTCGTCCTCGCCCTCGAGGTACGCCCGGTACCCCGAGCGCTCGACCACCTGGATCACCAGCTCGGCCAGCGACGCGCCGCCGGCGGCGACGTCGCCCAGCCCGTCGAGGATGGGCAGGAACGCGGCCAGCTTCTTGCGCGGCCCCGGGCCCAGCGAGCTACCGCCGCTGACCACGTCGCGGACCGCGGCGAGCAGGCCCTCGCCGCGCGCCCGGGCGTGGGCGCGCAGCTTGTCGACGGTGGCGTCGCCGATGCCGCGCGGCGGCACGTTGATCACCCGCTCGAGCGCCGAGTCGGCGTCGGCGTTGGCGATCAGCCGCAGGTAGGCGATGACGTCCTTGACCTCCTTGCGGTCGAAGAACGCGGTCGCGCCCACCACCCGAGGCTCGAACCGGTAGCGCTTGAGCTGGACCTCGAGCTCGCGCGACTGCGCGTTGGTCCGGTACAGGATGCAGGCGTCGCCCGGCGAGCACGCCCCGTCGTCGACCAGCTCGCGCAGGGTCCGCGCCACCCAGTCGGCCTCGCCGCGGTCGTCGCCGGCCGGGTAGTACGCGATGGGATCGCCGCCGCCCTCCTCGGTCCACAGCGCCTTGCCGCGCCGATCGAAGTTCTTGGCGATCACCGCGTTGGCGGCGTCGAGGATCGTCGAGGTCGACCGGTAGTTCTGCTCGAGCTTGACCTCGACCACGTCGGGGAAGTCGCGATCGAAGTCGAGCAGGTTGCGCGGCTCGGCGCCGCGCCAGGCGTAGATCGACTGGTCGTCGTCGCCGACCACGGTCAGGTTGCGGGTGCCCTCGGCCAGCATCCGCACCAGCTCGTACTGGACGAGGTTGGTGTCCTGGAACTCGTCGACCAGCACGTGGCGGAACATCGTGCGCAGCCGCGGCCCGACCTCGGGATGGCGACCGAGCTCGAGCACCTTGAGGATGATGTCGCCGAAGTCGACCGCCTTCTCGCGAGCGAGCTGGGCCTGGTACTTCGGGTAGATCACCATGGCCACGTCGTCGACGTAGGTGCCGCTGGCGAACTTGGCCGGGTCGATCCCCCGGTTCTTGCAGTGATCGAACCGCGACAGCAGGGTCCGGGCGCCGATCTGGTCGGCCATGCCCTCGGCCTTGAGCAGCGCGGTGACCGTGCGCTGCTGGTCGTCGTCGTCGAAGATCAGGAAGTCGCGCGGCAGGCCGATCGCCTCGCCGTAGCGGCGCAGCAACCGGGCGCAGGTGGCGTGGAACGTCCCGATCCACATCCGGTAGACCACCTGCTCGCCCAGCAGCTCGCCGAGGCGGTGGCGCATCTCGCCCGCCGCCTTGTTGGTGAACGTGACGGCGAGGATCTCCCACGGCGCCACCCCGCGCTCGACCAGCCGCGCGATGCGGTGGACCAGCACCCGGGTCTTGCCGGTGCCCGCCCCGGCGAGCACCAGCAGCGGTCCGTCGCCGTGCTCGACCGCGGCGCGCTGCTCGGGGTTCAGCGAGGCGCCCATCCGGCAGGTGATACCCGAAAGCACAACGCCCGCCAACGGTTCGTTGGCGGGCGCGTCCGTCGGAGATCTTCTCTCGGCTAGAAGGTCAGGCGGGCGCCGAACTGGGCCGACAGCGGGGCGTAGCGACCCGCGGTGTTGCCGAAGTTCGGGTTGCGCTGGACCGGGGTCCGCTTCTCGGCGCCGAGGTTGGCGCTGTCGAGCTGCTCGACCTCCTTGGCGAAGATCAGGTCCTCGTAGGTGCCGCCGACGATCGGGTTCGACGCCGACCGGTAGGTGTAGTCCTCGTCGACCGAGAACACGCCCTGATCGTCGAAGACGTTGAACACGTCGCCGTAGAGCTCGAGCTCCATGCCCTTGGCCAGCTTGCGGCTGTAGCCGACGTGCAGGTCGAGGCTCGACTCGAAGTTGGTGCGGCCGATCTCGCCGCGCGGCAGCAGGAACGACTCGCTGGTGCCGTAGCGATAGTGCGCGGCCAGCACGTTGCGCGGCGTACCCGACAGCGCGCGGATGCGGGTGCCCAGGGTGAGCTGGCCGGCCTGCTTGAGGTCGAACTGGTAGTAGCCGTCGAGCTTGATGTAGTGCGGGCGATCCTGCGGCAGCGGGCCGAAGCGGTTGGCGAGCAGCTCGACCAGGTCGTACTGCGACGAGATGTTGGGGTCGACCTGGCCGTTGTCGTACGAGATCAGGCCCGGGTAGTTACCGACGGTCTTCGAGAAGGTGTAGCTGCCCTGCATGTACAGCGCCTTCGAGAAGCGGCGGGTGACCGTGAACTGCAGCGCGTGGTAGTCGCGGACCGGCTTGTCGAACACCCGGATGCCGCGGAACAGGTCGAGCTGGCGCTGGAGGCGCGCCTTCTCGGCGAGGTCGTCGGTCGCCTCGATCTGCGCCAGCAGGGCGTCCTCCTCCGACTTGTCCCACTCACCAGGGTTGGCGATGATGTAGGTGTTGGCGTTGTCGGTCGACACGTCCTCGAGCACGCGGCCGAGGCTGCGGTTCTGGTACGACACGCCGATCTTGAGGTCCTCGGCCAGCTCGTACTCCACGCCGAGGATCGTCTCGTCCATGTACTGCGGCTTGATGCCGGGCGCGACCACCGAGCCCTCGGCGCCGATCAGGTCGCCCGAGCCGTCGTCGAGGTTGCAGCCGGTGCCGCTGACGCCGCCGTAGCCCGGCACGGTCGGGCCGCACAGCGAGTTGCCGTTGGAGTCGGTGGTCGCCAGGGTCAGCCGGTAGTTGACCTCACCGGCGAACGACCGCGAGTTGATGTTCATCGGGATCGACTCGTAGAAGCGCCCCCAGTGGCCGTAGATCTTCGACCGACCCTCGCGGGTCCAGTCGTAGAGGAGGCCGACGCGCGGCGCCCACATGCCGGTCATCTCCATGGCGTTGGTGCCGTAGGGGCGGCCGGTGATGGTGTCGATCTCGTCGCGCAGGTACTCGGCGAAACGCAGGCGCTGCTCCTCGTAGCGCAGGCCGTAGTTGAAGGTCAGGTTGGGCCGGATCTGCCACGAGTCGCGCAGGTACACCGCCCAGTTGATGGTCTCGCCGGTGACGACCGAGCCCTCGTCGTTCTGCCCGATGTAGCGGCACGGGACGGTGACGCCGGCCGTGCCGGTGTCGCACTCGCGATCGAAGCGGCGGTCGGTGGTGCCGGGCGGGCCGACCTGGACGAACAGGTTGGCGAACACGATGTCGGCGTCGAGCCGGTTGTCGTAGAACGCACCACCGGTGTAGGCGCGCGGCTCGGTCAGGCGGTTGTCCTCGATGTCGAGGCCGGCCTTGATCTCGTGGGTACCGAGCGCCTTCACGCGCTGGGTCAGCGACAGCTTGGCGGCGTAGCGATCCTGGGTGTCGTCGACGAAGCCGCCGGTGCCGCCGACGCGGTAGCCGATGCCCTCGTCGGGGCAGTTCTCGATGAAGCCGTACTTGTCGCCGGCGCCGTCGGAGCAGCCGGCGCGGGTCAGATCCGACTCCATGTTGCCGGCGATGTTGGACCAGTTGCCGAGGTTGCCGAACAGCAGCCGCTCGAACGGCAGGTTCCGCGCCGAGGCGTCGTGGGCCTGCGCGATGTTGCGATCGCGGTGCCAGCCGAGCACCGCCTCGAGCTCGGTCTTGTTGTCGTTGAACTTCGACGTCCACTTCGCCGACACGTCGGTCGTCATCGTCTCGAAGTCGACGTTGGTCGCGCTGGGCAGGCCGTACACGCCGAGCTGGCGGGCGCGACCCGGCAGGGCGTTGATGCTGAGCTGGCCCTGCTGCTCGGGCGACAGCGCGTAGTTGAGCTTGCCGAGCAGGTTGGCGGCGACCGAGTACGGCCGCAGCTTGATGGTGTCGAGCTCCTCGTAGATGTAGAAGCCGGTCACCGGATCGACGTCGTACTCGGTGTCGGCGTAGCCGCCGGCCATCTCGAGGCGAGGATCGCACTCCGACAGCTGGCCGCTGTCGAGGAGCTTGTGGCAGTCGACGCGGCGCTTGGTGGTGCGGGTGATCGTGTTCTGCGAGTACGCCGGCGCGGCCGCGACCACGAACCAGAGCTTGTCCTTGATGACCGGACCGCTGATCAGCGCCGCCATCTGGGTATCGATGGCGAGATCGGCGCGGGCGTCGATCGAGCTGGCCTGGGTCGGGGTCCGGTCGCGGTCGGCGACCAGGAAGCCCGGCTTGGCGTAGAACGAGATCAGGCCCTCGAAGTCGTTGGTGCCCGACCGGGTCACGACGTTGACCACGGCGCCGGTGGCGCGGCCGTACTCGGCGTTGTAGCCGCCGGTGATGACCTCGATCTCCTCGATGAAGTCGTTGATCACCGCCGAGCCGGCCGTGCCGTAGCGCAGGCTGGTCGTGTTGACGCCGTCGACGTAGTACTGGTTCTCGAGCGAGCTCGAGCCCGAGAACGCCACGCCCAGACCGTCGCCTTGCGAACCGGCCGCGGCGCCCAGCGCCGCCTCGAAGGTGCGGCCGGGGACCGGGATGTTCTTGGTGTACTCGCGATCGATCGTGATGCCCTGGCTGGTCGAGGTCGGGTCGATCGACGGCGGCTTGTCGTCGATCACGATCGTCTCGTTGACCGCCGACTGGGTGTCGATCTTCTGGAACAGCGGGGTCGTCTTCTGGACGCCGACGTTGACGCCCTTGCGCTCGATCGTCGTGTCGCCGAAGAAGAAGGTGACCAGGTAGTCGCCCGGCGGCAGGCCGGTGATCTTGTAGGTGCCGTCGTCCTCGGTGATCGCCGTCTGCGACGACGCGCCCGAGGTGGCGACGATGGTGACGCCGGCCAGCGACTCGCCGGTCTTGGTGTCGGTGACGCGGCCCTGGATGGCGCCCGTGGTCGTGGACTGGGCGTGGGCGGTGGGCAGGTCGACGAGGCCGCCGGCGAACGCGCCGGCGCCGCCGAGCGCCATGGCGAGCAGGAGCTTGCGGGTCTTCATGGTGGTCTCCTAGGCTCCCGTGGTGGTGAACGTGGTGCTGACCCGCTCCGGCGGCGGGACGCCGTAGAGGTCGGTGACCGCGCCGAGCGTGACGGTGTAGGTCGTGCTCGGCGTGAGGCCGCCCGCCGGCAGGGTGACCGTGATCAGGCTGCGGTTGTCGGTGACGCTCACCGTGACGTTGTCCGGGGTCACCGTGGCCGCTCCGGCCATGACGGTCACGTCGCCGACCTCGACGCTGGCCGGGTCGATCGTGGTCGTGAACCGGAACAGGACCTGGCGGGTGTTGAGCCCGACGTTGGTCGCGTTGTTCGCCGGGAGGACGAAGTCGGTGACGAGGTCGACCGTCTCGAACTTGAACGCCGACACGTCGCCGTCGCCGGCGCACGGCTGGGCGATGTCGCCGTTCGGCGGCGCGCACACCCGGAAGTGCTCCTTGTCGGTCACGTTGTCGGCGAACCACAGCTGGCAGGTCTGGCTGGACGGCAGCAGCGGCAGCGGCGTCGTCGGGGTCAGCGACCGCGGCGTGACCGGCACCAGGATCAGCGCCGGGCCGAGCGTGCGGCTGGCGTCGACGCCGGGCGCGACGACCTGGTTGCCCGACGGCTGCCAGAACGACGCGACCGGGTCGATGCCGACCTCGAAGCGGGTGCCGAGGTCCTGGTTCTCGCACACCAGCTTGACCTGGCCGTCGATCATGCGCAGCGAGTCGGCCGAGCCGTTCTCGTCCTCGTCGAGGACGCCGCACGGCACGCCGGCGCTGTTGAGGCACACGGCCATGTCGCCGGTGCAGCTCGACGCGAGCAGGTCGTTGGGGACCGCGCAGCGCGCGATGTCGTCGGGCGTCGCGCCCTCGGGCACTCGCGAGTGGCCCCCCTCGACGACGCAGGTGCCGCTGACCCGGCACGCGATCTCCTCGAGATAGTTGCCGATCAGCAGCTCGTCGACGACGACGCGCAGGCGCTGGTTGACCACGATGCTCGACGTCACCGCGTGCGTCCGCTCCATGGGGAACGCCTCGTGGCTACCGAAGGCGAGCGCCCTGGACTGCGCCGGCGCCCCGTTGACGTCGGTGGTGAGCTCCTCCAGGAAGACCTGTTGGATCATCGGCGGGCCCTCGGGGTTGAGCCCCGTGGCGGACTCTGGCGTCTCGCAGCCGGTCGCGAGAGGCACCAGGGCGCTCGTGGCGAGCACCAGGCGGAAGAACTTTGCCATGTTAGGTTTGCTCCGTCGCAAGCGCATGGGCCGCGGCCCCCTCGAAGTGAGCGCAACCGCTCAAGAAAACCGTTGGTTCTTACTCAAGTCGCTGACTGGCTGTCAAGCACATCCGAGTAGGCTTCCCCACATCCTTGGTCTGTGGCCCTGGACACAGCGCCAGGCGGCTATCGAACGTCGATAGCACCGCAAGAACGCGACCGGGAAGGCGCGGGGCTCTCACCACCTGTTACCAGGGTCGCAGTCGCAGCCGCGGCCAGTTCGCAGCCGTGTCGCAGGCCGAAAACACAAGACCCCGCTCAGATCCTGAGCGAGGTCAGCGCGCAGCGCTGCCGACGTCGAAGGACGGTCGTGCCCCGGGCCCCATGGCGGTCGCAGCCTGCGCGCGGCCGGCTCACTCGACCGGCTTGTCCTTGTCGTCCTTCATCTTGAGCGCGACCTTGATGTCGATCGGATCGGCGCCCGAGTTCGGGTCCTGCTTGCGCAGCTGGTCGGCCGCGACCCGGCGGACCGAGTCCATGGTCGCGACCACGTCGCCCCACTTCACCTGGGGCTCGAAGTCGACGAAGACCAGCTTGTCGGTCTTGCGGTCCTGGAGCAGCGGGACCAGCTCCTTGGTCAGATCGGTGAACGCGATCTCGAGCTCGCGGTCGCCGGTGTTGAGGGTGACCGACAGGTCGCTCTTGACCAGCACGGTGATCTGCTTCGTGGTCGATGCGACCTGCTCGGTCTGCTCGTTGATCTTGCGCGGGACCTCGAGCGTGATGGTCCGCATCATGATCGGCATCGTGACCAGGAAGATGATCAGGAGCACGAGCACGACGTCGATGAGCGGCGTGACGTTGATGTCGTTCTTGGGGCCGCCACTGTTGTCCCCGACGGACATGCCCATGGCTACTTGCCCTCCCGCTCGTTGGTGCCGAGGTCGATCGACCCGACGCCCATCTCGTTGATCGCCATCAGCACCGGGTAGACCTTGTCGTACGGCGCGTCCTCGGCCGCCTTGAGGTAGACCCGGTTGCTGAACTCGGCGTCCTTGACCTTGGCCCAGCCGCGCTGGATCCGGTCCTTCATGGTCTCCAGCGTCTCGCTGGTGACGTCGCCGAGCTTCTCCTTCTCGTACCAGAGCACGCCGAGGCGATCGACGGCCACCACCGGCTGCTGCTTGTCCTTCCGGTTGTAGTGGGTGTCCGTCTTGGGGAGCTGGACTTCCTTGCCGCGCGACATCATGGGCGTGATCACCATGAAGATGATCAGGAGCACGAGGACGACGTCGACCAGCGGAGTGACGTTGATGTCACTCTTGGGGGGCGGGAAGCCCGTCTTCTTGGTCTTGTGGATGCGGGAACGAGCGCCCCCGCCAGCCCCGCCGCCCATGGGTCAACGACCCTCGCGGAGGACCACGTCGAGGAACTCGGACGAGATGTCGTTCATGTCGACCGTCATCTCCTCGACGCGATTGGTGCAGTAGTTGAACGCCATCGCGGCGACGATCGCGACCAGGAGGCCGAACGCGGTCGCGTAGAGCGCCTCGGCGATCGCCGGGCCGATGACCTCGATGGTCGCGTTGCCCTTGAGGAGGCCGAAGGCGTTGATGATGCCGATGACGGTGCCGAACAGACCGATGAACGGCGTGGTGGTCGCCACCGTACCGAGGCCGGCGAGGCCCTTGCGCAGGCCCGAGGTCTCGCGCTCCTTCACGCGCTCGAGCGAGCGGTTGACGGCGTCGACGATGTCGAAGTCGCCGACGTCGTTCGGGCCGTGCTTGGCCTGGGCCTCACGGCCCTGCTGGTAGGCGCGCAGCGCCGAGCCGATGACCTTGGCGACCGGGCTCTTGCCGTGGGCGTCGGCCGACTTGAGCGCGTCGTCGTAGCGGCCGCCCTTGAGGTGGCCACGGAGCCCGAGCACGAACGAGATCGTCTGATCCGACGCCGCGCGGTAGGTGATCACGCGCTCGATGACGCGGAACACCGTGTAGATCGAGAGGAGCAGCATGAAGCCCATCGTGATCTGGACCGCGATGCTTGCTTCCTTGATGACGTCGACGATTCCGTGCTCCATGACTCCAGACCTCGGGGTGATTTGAGAAGGAGAGAGATCGCTAGCGCTGGCGGTAGGCGAAGCTGACGACCGAGCAGACCGGCGCCGCCTGGCCGTTCACCGTGAACGGGCGGTAACGCCACTTCTTGATCTCGCGCTCGAGCTTCTGGTCATAGGCCGGGAAGCCCGACGACTTCATGATGCGGACGCTCTCGACCGCGCCGGTGCGGGACATGCACACCTTGACCGGGACCATGAACTGGTTCTTGCCCGAGCGCTGGATCTCGGTCTTGGTGACGTCGTCGGGGAGGATGTTCTTCTCGCCCGAGATACGCAGGGCCTCGAGCGCGGTCGGGGCCACCGTCTGGGGCGGCGCCGGGGG
>Ga0247829_10001261_pt1 | contig 11339 bp, 8 predicted proteins | sample 12C_Control_Day4_FD_207765 | JGI IMG/M metagenome (GOLD analysis project Ga0247829, IMG submission 207765) | Soil microbial communities from agricultural site in Penn Yan, New York, United States - 12C_Control_Day4 | ecosystem: Environmental > Terrestrial > Soil > Agricultural land | place: USA... | reverse complement strand
TCATCAGCGTCACCGCCTCCGGCGCCAGCAGCGCGACGGCGCTGGTGCCGGTGGTGGCGCTCGCGTACCTCCTGCACGGCGTCTTCCTGCTCACCTCGATCGGCATCGGCATCGACCGGCGCGCCCGCTACTACCCGCTCATCACCGCGGTCGCCGCGGCCGTCAACATCGGGGCCAACTTCGCGTGGATTCCGCGCCACGGGATGATGGGCGCGGCCTGGGCCACGGTCGCGTCCTACGCGGTGATGGCAACGTTGGGGGCAGCGGTGTCGCGACGTCTCTACGCGATCCCGTTCGAGGCCTCGCGCATGTCCGCCATCGCGCTCCTCGCGGGGCTGGCGTTCGCCTGCGGGCGGTGGGCGCCCGCATCGCTGTGGACGGCGATCGCCTGGAAGGCGGTCCCGCTCGCCGCCTTCGCGGGCGCGGCGTACGCGATCGCCAGCCGGCCGCGGCGGGATGAGCAGGAGGCCTGACCCGCCGCGACCCTGGCGGGACGGCTACATCCCTGAGCTCATGCCGGAGAACATGCTGGCCGCGCCGACCGCTCCCGTGGCGATGCTGATCAGGATGCACACGGTCCAGGCCAGCATGATCGTCTTCAAGTTGAAGCGCGTCGAGTTCATCCAGCCCCAGACGAACGCGTAGAGGCCACAGATGACGGCCAGGATCCCCTTCAGCGGACCCTCGGCCGGGAACATCTTGATCAGCACCATCACCCAGCACACGACGCTTCCCAGCGAGGCCAGCCAGTACAGGATGGTCATGCTCTCTCCTTTTTCGGCGTAACGGTCGCCGTACGTTCTATCCGGGGGGTGCGAAGGTGAGCGGATAGTACAGCAGACGAACCAGCCAGTACATCAGGAAGGCGGCCGCCAGCCAGACGGCGATGCCGGTGCGTTCCTCGATGGCGGCGATCCGCGCCGCCAGTGCTGTGCGCAGGCGACTGGGCGCCAGGGCTCCCGCGACCAGGACCAGCGCGCACAGCGCCCCGAGCGGCGCGAAGGCGTGGAAGGCGACCGCGGCGCCCCAGTCTCCGCGCAGCAGCGCGACAGTCGCACGCGAGAGCCCGCAGCCGGGACAGGGCAGGCCGGTGGCGGCGCGGAAGGCGCACGGCCAGCCGGGCAGTTGGAGCGCGACCAGGACGGTCTGCAGCAGCGCGAGCGCAGCCAGCGCGAGCGCCACCATGCGCTGCTCCATCAGGGGACCGAGCAGCGCGGGGAACCGGCCCGGCCTCAGGGCAGCTGCGGGCGCGGGTACGGCTTGCTCTCCGGAGTCAGCGCCCGCAGGAGCGCGAGCAGGTCCTTCTTCTGCTGGGCCGTGAGCGTCTTCGGCTTCAGCTTCTCGTCCAGGTTCGCGTTCGCCGTGCCGCCGCCCAGCATGTAGTCGACCGCGGACTCCAGCGTGGCCACGCCGCCGTCGTGGAAGTACGGTGCGGTGAGGGCGAGCCCGCGCAGCGTCGGTGTCTTGAACGCGCCCTGCAGCTTCTGCTCCTCCGCCGTCACCTCGCGCGAGGCCTTGGCGGCGGCGTCGGCCACGATCTTCCCGCGCCCCGCGTCCGGCTTCTCCGCGGAGGCCCCCACGCCGACGTTGTGGAAGAGCGTGTCCGAGTACACGGGCGGCAGGTGGCACAGCGTGCAGCTCGCCACCTCGGAGAGCACCTTGAAGCCCGCCTGGTAGCGGCCGGGGTTGCGATCGTACGGCGTGTCGCCGGCGTGGATCGTCCGCACGAACGTGCCGAGCGCCTTCACGATGCGATCGCCGGTCGGGGGTCCGCCCAGCTCCTTCTCGAACGCGGCGTTGTACGCGGGGATGGCCTCGACGTCCCTGGCGATGGCGTCGGGGTCGGCGCCCATCTGGCCCTTCCAGGCGGCCAGGATCTGCGCCTCCAGGCCCTTCGCGCGCCCGTCCCAATAGAGGTCCGGGTAGTACCCGGCGCCGTAGAGCGTCGGGCTGTGGCGTACGTTCATGCTGCCGTCGAACTTGGGCGAGAGCTGGAGGCCGTCGGTCCAGCCCTTCTCGGGCACGTGGCAGGTCTCGCAGGACATCGCCTTCGTCTTCGACAGGCGCTTGTCGAAGAAGAGCTGCTGCCCGAGCGCGATCTTGCCGGCCGTGATCGGGTTGTCGGCGGGAACCACGATCGGGTTGTCCTGCAGCCCCTTGGGCGGCGCGAAAGTGTCTTCCGCTCGTCGGGGCGAAGCCCCTCCTTGCTCATTGACGACGGTCCGCTCCGCGGACGCGTCCGCCCCAAGTGCGGCCTGCGCGGCCGTCGCCAGGACGACGACGCCCGTCGCCAAGATGCGATGTCGCATGCGCCTCTCCTCCTGCCCCGGTGGCCCGAATCGTCGCCGCGGAGGCCGGCCGGGGTCAAGGCGGATGGCGGCGCCCGGCGCGCCGTCAGGGCCGGCAGACGGGATCGGCCTCCACCTGGCGCTGCAGCGCTTCCGCGGCGATGCGGTTGCCGACCTCGTTCCAGTGCACGTCGCGCGTGTAGTAGGCGGGCGGTCCGGACGCTTCGGTGCGCGTCAGCGCCTCTCTCGGGTCGAGGAGCGGAATACCGATCGCGTCCAGCTCTTTCTTGAGCCGATCGAACACGACGTAGGGATCCCATCGCCGGCCCAGCTTGTAGCGCTCGCGCGTCGTCTGCCAGACGGAGGGGTTGACCTCGAAGCGGGCCGGTACGTACAGCACGCTGAGCCGGGCCCCGTGCGCTTCGACGTCCTGCTTGAGCGCGGCGAACAGCGCGGCCGTCACCGCCCACATCTCGGCCACCTCCGGGCCGCGTACGGGCCCGTACGGCCAGAACTCGCGCGGGGGGTCGGTGGGTACGGGCTGGACCAGGCCCAGCGAGGCCAGCGCCTCGTGGAGGCGCGGGGTCGAGTTGACCGTGCGGTTGGACAGGAGCCGCAGCGCGATCGACCCGCGCCAGGGCTGGAGCGGCGCGCGGCCGGGGTTCTGGCGGTTGGGACCGCCCTCCGCATCGGGCGCCAGCGTCGTGTGGCGCGCGACGAGCCGGCCGTCATCGACACCGAAGAAGGGCTTCGCTTCTCCACCCGGCCCCCGGCCGCTCCCGTTGTAGAGCAGGTCGTTGTGGTAGAAGAGCAGCGTCACCAGGTCGGGCCGGTAGCGGAAGCCCTCCTCGCGAAAGAACAGGTACTCCTGGTCGGTGCTGTAGGCGATGGTGCCGCCGTTCACCACCTGCCATCCGCGGCAGGGCCCGGCGTTGAGGCGCTGCTCGAGCACGGCGCGCGCCGTGTCCGGCTCGTCCACGTAATAGCCTTCCGCGAACGAATCCCCGAGAATGAGCACGCGCTTCGTGCCGGCCGGCTTGTCGTAGTCGTAGTCGGGCCCGCGCAGGCCGCGCGAGTTGATGACGATGTCGATGTCGAACTCCGCGCGGCGGATGCGCGCCTCGCCTCCGGGCGGCTTGTCCCAGCCGAGCGTCGGATGGAAGCGGCTGATGGGCTTCGCGGCCGCCACCGGGTCGGGGCGCGCGAGCGACGCGGCGTAGATCCGCGCCGCGGTCTCGGCGATCGCCGCGCACACCGCGAGCGAGAAGAGGAACAGGATCAGGTTGGCCAGCAGGGAACGCAGGCGGGACACCGGCGACGAGCTTAGCATGCGGCCTCGCGCGGCCACGGCCGTCGGGCGCGCCGTGCTGGGCGCGATCGCGATCGCCGCGGCCTGCCTGGTGCCCGCGACGCGGGCGCTGCTCGTCACGATCGAGCCGGCCCTGCCCTCCGTCCTCTTCGTGTCGGCCATCGCCTGGTTCCTGGCCCGCTTCGCGTTGCGCGGAAGCCGGCGGCGGCCGCTCACGCGAGCGGAAGGCCGGGCCCTTCGCTTCTTCGACCGCTGGGGCTGGCCGCTCGCGCTGCTCGCGTTCCTGGCTCCGCTGCTGGCGGCGTGGGACCTGCGCCCACCGTCCGGCAACGCGGCGTTCGCCGCGCTGTTCGGGCGCATCCCCTGGGGCGACGCGCACGGGCACTTCGAGGGCGCGCAGCGGCTGCTGTGGGACGGCGCGTTCTCGTTCTTCAGCGGGAGACGGCCGCTCAACGCGGCCTGGCTGGCCGTGCGCCTGGGCGCGACCGGCGGCCGGCTGGAGGCGGCGCTCATCGTGCAGGCCGTGCTGCTGGGCCTCGCCACGTTCGCGGCCGCGCGCACGATCGGACGCCGGCGCGGGCTCGCGCCGGCGCTCGCGTTCTTCGGCGTCGTGCTCGGCCTCAGCGCCGACTACCTGCCGTCCGCGGCCACGGAGCCGCTGGGGATCACGCTCGCGTGCGCATCGCTCGCGGTCCTGTGGGCGCCCGGCGCGCGCGGCTGGCTGGGGCCCGCACTCGTCGGCCTGTGGCTGCTGGACCTGTCGCTGCAGGCGCGCCCTGGCGCGCAGTTCCTGCTGCCCTGCCTCGGCCTGTGGGTGCTGTGGACGTGCCGCGCGCGCTGGAGAGCTGCGCTCGCCGGCATCGCCCTGGTGGCGATCGCGGGCGCGCTCCTGAGCGCGTCCCTCAACGCGCTCTACGGCACCAGCGACTCGTCGGCGTCGTCGGCCGGCGCTTATCCGTTCTACGGCCTGGTGAGCGGCTCGAACTACCGCCAGATCCGCGAGGACCTGGGCGACGAGCTGGCGCGGCTCCCGGACGAGCGGGCCCGCACGCGGCTCATCTACAAGCGCGGGTGGGAGCGCTTCCGCGCGGACCCCGGCACCGCGTTCCGGACCCTGGGCCGCAACCTCCGGAAGTTCGCGGGAAAGGCGCCGCCGGTCCTCTACGGCGTCGTGAGCCCGCAGTCGCTCGTGCTGTCCCCCTGGGACCGCGCGTTCCCCGCACCGGAGGTGCTCGTGCGCGATCGCTGGCTGGGGCGCGCGCTCCTTGCCCTCGCGATCGCCGCGCTGGCGCGCTACCTGTGGCGCGCCGCCTGGGACGAGCGTCTCTTCTGGCTGGCCGCCGCGGCGGGCGTCGTGCTGTCCGCGCCGGTCGTGTACGGCGACGCCGGGCTGCGCGGGCTGGGCGCGTCGTTCCCGCTGATCGCGGGCCTCCTTGCGATCGGCCTGGGCGGCGGCACGCGACGCCCGCCGGGCGTGGCCGTGATCGAGACGCAGGCGGCGCGCGTGTTGGGCGGGTGCGCGGCGGCGCTCGTCGTGATCGCGCTCGCGGGGCCCGCGGTCGCGCACGCGACCGCACCTCGGCCGGGCGCGGACGTGCTCGCATCTCCGGCGTCGGACACGCTCGTGGTGCGGCTCGCGAACGCGCCGGCGATCGTCGTCTCCAGCCGGCCTCGGCCCGACGTCGACGTGCCGGTGCTCCCCCGCCGCCAGTTCGAGCGCCACCTGGAGCTCGCGAGCGTGGCCGCGTCCGGCTTCGACCGTCCCGACCCGCCGTTCGCGCTCGTCTCGGCGTACGACCTCGTGTCCCGCCGCCAGCGCGTGCTGGTGGTGGCGCCCGAAGCCCTCGCGTCACCCGGATTCGTGCGCGTGCGCGCCCGCCCCGCCGCCGGTGACGACAACCTGCTGCTCGTGTCCGAGTGGGCGCCGGTGCCCTAGGGATTCGTCCGCGGGACCCGGCCCGGTGACGCTGCGCGCTCAGCTCCGCGCCGCGCGACTACCGCCGTCATTCGCATCGCCGGCGGCGAAGGTCATGGGGGTTCGCTCCGCCGCCGCGACCTCGGTCAAAGCTGGGGGGCCTCCTCGGCCCCCCAGACCCCTCTCGCTCCTCGCGAGTGAATCGCGCTCCGCTCGCGCTCTTGTTGTTGGCGGCTTCGTGCGTCGGGCGTCCGCGGTGCCTGTGACAAAGTTCAGCCGTGGGGTTCCGCGAATCAAGGGGAGCCTCCTCGCGGCGCTCCGCTCACCCCCATGACACGCTTCGCCGCCATCCGTTTGCGCATGGTTCGAGCCCGCGCGCGGGTTCGAGCACTCCCAGCCTTCGGCCTTGAGGTCGTCCGCGCAGCCGCTCGATCGCAATGGCGAGCCACAGCGATGGAGCGCGTGGGCCTGTAGCAGGGAGCCGAGAGCCGCGTGGCCGAGGGAGGCGAGCGGTGCGCGACGTACCTCTTCCGGGCGAGCGAAAGCGGAAGACTTTCGCGAGCCTCAGTGAATGTGACCCGCGCGCATTCAATGAGCCACGCGGCGAACGGGCCCTGCTACCCCACGCGCAGACCACAGCGGATGGCCAGGCTCCCGGGACCACAAAAGCCGCCGGCCTGGTTCCTGCGGCTAGCGTCCGTCGCGGCGAAGCGCTTGACGCGCCTAACGTCCGAGCGCGGCGAAGCGCTCGACGTAGAGGTCCACCGCGCGCCAGCCGCCCCAGAGGACGACCCAGGCCCCGCTCAGGACCGCGACGACGCGCCCCCAGCCGCGGGTCCACAGCCACGACCACCCCGCGGCCATCGCGACCGCGACGGGAGCCGCCAGCAGCTCCACTTCCTTCGCGTCGCGGAAGAGCGCCGGCAGCACGTAGCGCAACGCGAGCAGCGCCAACCCGGCGCCGAGCGCGACGCGCCACGCACGCCGGGCCTTGCCTGCCCCGCCCAGGAACAGCACGCCCAGCAGTGCTATGCCCGGGTGGACGTGGTCGAAGAAGATCGTGAGCCGTCGTAGCGCCGCCACGAGCGCCGGATCGGCGGCTTCGCGGGGGCCGGCCGACGCGTACGGAAGCACGTCGTGCCAGAGGATCGGGAGGAAGTGGCGGTACTGGACGAAGACGATCGCGAGCGTCGCGAGAGCCCATGCGCCCAGCAGCCGCGCCGCGCTCGACCGCCGCCCCGCCAACGCTTCCGACAGCGCGAGGCCCATGACGATCAGGGACACGCTCAGCAGCGACCCCGTGTAGACCGCCTGCACGACGGCCAGCAGACCGAGCGCGACGAGCGTCTCCTGCGCCCGCAGCAGCGGCAGCATCCGCCCCAGCGCCAGCAGCAGGAGCAGCTCCAGCGACTGCGCGAGCAGCGTCGGGTAGAGCGCGAGCGTGAGCCGCGATGCGGTGACGGGCAGCACACAGACGACGGCCTGGGCCACGAGCGCCCAGGGCGGGGCCAGGCCCACCGCGCGCGCCAGCACGTGCGCGAGCAGCAGCGTGAGGCCCAGCGCGCCCACCGCGAGCGTCTTGATGGCGGCGACGGAGCCGATCGCCTTCGCCAGCGGCCGCGCCAGCACGTGGAACGCGGGCGAGTAGGGGAACGGCACCAGCCGCCCCCCGATCCCGCGCGTCCAGGCGCTCGTGCGCATCTGGTACGGCCGCGGGTCGAGCGCGAGCGACGGCTCCTGCGCGAGCGCGTCCACCAGCTTCGCGTGCGTGTCGACGTCGGGATAGTAGAAGGCCGGGTGCGACAGCGCGACCAGGGCCAGCACCGCCATGGCCGCAGGCACGAACGCCGCGCGCACGCCGCAGACGTGCGGCCAGCGCGACGAGATCGATCGAGCCAGGCACAGCAGGAGCAGGACGACCGCGAACGCGGGGACGGCGGCCGTCGCCAGCGCCAGCAGACCGCCGAGCCGGTCCAGCATCACGGCGGTCGTGCCGAGCACGGAGAGCAGGACCGCGGCGCCGGCGCCGGCCGCAGGCGATCGCGCCAGCACCGAGACCGCGATCGGCACGCCGAAGAGCAGCAGCGCGAGGCGCCACAGCAGCGTGGGCCGCGGCCAGGCGCGCGCGGCTCCCGTCACCTTGACCCAGTCGAGCGCGATCCCGAGCGGCTCGCCGTCGTCCGACGTGGTGCGGAACTGGAGCACGAGCGGCCCCTGCCAGTCGGGCACGTCCAGCGTCCGCTCCCGCCAGCCCAGCGGATGCTGCGTGAAGGACGCGACCTCGTGCCCCTCGCGCCAGACGACGACCTGCGCCGGCGTCCGCATGAAGCGGGCCACGCGCAGGCGCACGCGCAGCGGGCCCTCGACAGCGACAGGCACGTCCACCCTGGCGCCGTCCTCGGTCCAGTGGAACGCGGTCTCGCCGAAACCGGTGCGGCCGTGGTACTCCCATCCGCTGCGGAAACCGCGCGTGTAGGGCTCGTCGCCGGGGCCCAGGTCGAGGAGGAGCGGGGCGTCCCGGAAGGCGAAGGCGAGGACCGGCAGGAGGCCCGCGGCGATCGCCAGGAGGACGAGTGTCGTGGTGCGCCGGGTGCCTTCTGTCACGGATGCCGCCGACCTTAACATGTGCCATGGCCGGCCCGGGCGCGGGGGCCCCGGACGGCTGGAACTCTTTGGGGCGTTTGGGGTTCCTGTGGTAACCTGCCGCGTTTGGCTGGACCCGGATATGGCGACAGTGACGACTCCCCAAGCCGTGTCCGTGGTGCGGCACGAGGCCGCCGACCAGGAGGACATCTTCCGCTTCTACGCCGAGACGTTCGGTCAGGACCTGACCGAGGGCAGCCGCCGGCGCTGGGACTGGCAGTACACCGAGAACCCGGAGCGCGAGGCGGAGGGCCCCGCCATCTGGATTGCGCGCGAGGCCACGGACGTGCTGGGCCAATATGCGTCGATGCCGGTGCGCCTGTTCTGGGACGGCCGCGAGGTGCGCTCCTCCTGGGGCATGGACGTGTTCCTGCGGCCGCAGGCGCGCGGCAAGGGCGTGGGCGCGCGGCTGTTCACCGCCTGGAGCGACCACGTCGAGGTCGCGCTGGGCCTGGGGCTGACGCCGTCGTCGTACGGCCTGTTCAAGAAGCTGCGCTACCACGACGTGGGGCCGGTGCCGTTCTTCCAGAAGGTGATGGACGCGCGCGCGGTCGCGTCGCGGCGGCTGGGGCCGGTGCTGGGGACGATCGCGGGGCCGGGGCTCGGCCTGGGCTGGTCGCTGCGGCATCCGGAGCGGCGGCGGGCCTCGTCGGTCACCGTGGAGCCGATCACCTCGTTCGGGCCCGACTTCGATGCGCTGTGGGAACGCGCACGCGCGTCGTACGCGATGTGCGTGCGGCGGGACGCGGCGTACCTGCAGTGGAAGTACGTGCTGTGCCCGCATCGCCAGTACACGCTGCACGCGGCGCGGCGCGACGGTGAGCTGGCAGGCTTCGCGGTCAGCCGGCAGGAGGACTACCGCGGCCTGCGCCTGGGCTGGATCCTGGACGTCTTCGCCGACGCGGGCGACCGCGACGCCAAGGACGCGCTGCTGGGCGCGGTGCTCGATGGCTTCCGCGCGGCCGGCGTCGCGCGCGCGCAGGCCTTCGCGATGAACGCCGCCCTGCAGGACGACCTCCGGCAGCGGGGGTTCCGGGCGGCCGCGTCGCCCATGCAGTTCTGCGTGCGCACGCGCGTGTCGGAGGCGCCTCTGCGCGAGCGCGGGCGCTGGCACGTCGTGTTCGGCGACAGCGACATGGACCGATGAGCGTCCGTCCCTCCGTCATGATCGGCGTCGACACCGAGGCGGACGACCAGTGGTCCGACGAGGGCCGCCGGAACCTCTCCGTCCGCAACGCCGAGCGGCTGCCCGCCCTCCAGGAGTTGTGCGACCGCTTCGGCGCGCGGCCGACCTACCTGGTCACGTACGAGATGGCGACGCGTGAGCCGAGCGCGTCCATCCTGCGCGACCTGGGGAAGACCGGCCGCGCGGAGATCGGCACGCACCTGCATCCCTGGACTTCGCCGCCGTTCCGCCCCGAAGACCTCGCGGCGCACACGTACCCGCACAACCTGCCGCCGGACCTGCTCGAGCGCCAGCTCACCGAGCTGACGGCCGTCATCGAGGAAGGCCTGGGCACGCGGCCGACCACGTATCGCGCCGGCCGCAACGGGTTCGACGGGGGCACGCTGCCCATCCTGGAGCGGCTCGGGTACACGGTCGACACCAGCGTCGACCCGCTGTTCAACGAGACGCGCAAGCGCGGGATGTCGTTCGCGGGCGCGCCGCGCGAGCCCTACCACCCGGGCTACCGCGACGTCCGGAGGCCGGGCGCGTCGCCCATCCTCGAGATCCCCATCACGTCCGCGACCGTGCCGGCGCTGCCGAAGGCGCTGGAGTCGGCCTACACGCGCCTCAGGCCGATCCCCTGGCGCGGCGCTCTCAAGCGGCTGGGCGTGCGCGGGGCCTGGCTGCGGCCCTCGTACACCGGCCGGGCGGAGATGCTGGCGTTCGCGTCGCGCCTCAAGGCGGCGGGCGCGACGTCGTTCAACATCATCTTCCACTCCAGCGAGCTGCTCCCCGGCGGCAGCCCCTACACGCCGGACGAGCGCAGCGTCGACCGCTTCCTGGACGACCTGCGCGCGCTGCTCGACCACCTGACGGGCACCCTGGGCGTCGTGGGCCGCACGTACGCGGAGTTCGCGCGCGACTGGCACGCGGAGCGCGCGCCCGCATGAGGCTGCTCATGGTGACGCCGCACCTGCCGCCCTACCAGGCGGCCAACGCCATCCTGCCCGACCTGCTGGGCCGCGGCCTGCGCGAGCGCGGCCACGCGGTCGACTTCCTGGCGTTCGAGGACGGGCAGACGCGGGACGGCGTCGCCACCGTGCGGCGGCGCAAGGGCTCCCGCCGCACGCGCGTGCCGCAGGCGCTGGAAGCGGCCGAGACCTGGTGGAAGGCGTCGCCGCTGGTGCGCCAGTCCGACGTCGTGCACGTCCACTCCTCGACCTGGATGAACCAGGTGGCGGCCCGCCTCGCGCACAGGCACCGCCGGGCGTACGTGCTCACGCACTACGGCACGGAGATCTGGCACCACGACGGCAAGGACGCGCGCTTCCGGCGCATGAACCGCGAGGCGCACCACGTGACGTTCTACAGCCAGGCGCTGCTGGAGCGGGCGCGAGCACTTGACGTTCCGCTGCGCGCGGCCTCGGTCGTGTACCCGCCTGTCGCGGACGAGTTCCATCCGCTGCAGGCACCCGAGCGGCAGGCGGTGCGGGACCGCTACGGGATCGGCGAGGCGCCGCTGCTGCTGAACGTCAAGCGCCTGCACCCGCTGGCCGACCAGGCCACGCTGCTGGACGCGATGGACCTCGTGCGCCGCGAGCGCCCCGACGCGCGCCTGCTGATCGCCGGCGCCGGCGAGATGGAGGAGCCGCTCAAGGCGCAGGCCGCGCGGCTGGGCCTGGGCGAGGCGGTGCGCTTCCTGGGCCTGGTGCCCAACGCGGAGGTGGCGCGCCTGCAGTCCGCCGCCGACCTGTTCGTGCTCTCGTCCGAGCTGGAGGCGACCCCGACCGTCGCGCTGGAGGCGCTGGCCTGCGGGACGCCCGTGGTCTCGACCGACAACCCCGGCGGCGTCGAGCTGTCCGCGATCTTCGGCGACGACGTCGCCGTGGTCCCACGCAAGGACCCGGGGGCGCTCGCGGCGGCGGTGCTGCGCCAGCTGGCCGCGCGGCGGCGCACGCTGCCCGCATCGGCCGCCGCGGTCACGGCCCGCTTCCGCCTGCCCGGGGTGGTCGAGCG
>Ga0247829_10001260_pt1 | contig 11342 bp, 16 predicted proteins | sample 12C_Control_Day4_FD_207765 | JGI IMG/M metagenome (GOLD analysis project Ga0247829, IMG submission 207765) | Soil microbial communities from agricultural site in Penn Yan, New York, United States - 12C_Control_Day4 | ecosystem: Environmental > Terrestrial > Soil > Agricultural land | place... | reverse complement strand
CCTTCGCGGGCGGGTCGCGGCGCTCCCGACTCGGCACTGAGTCGTGCGCAAGAGTGGGATCCGCCAAGGGGGTTTCGCTCGCGCCGGAGAGACCCCTGAAGCCGCCCGCCTTCGCGGGCGGGTCGCGCCGTTCGCCGCCGTGCCGGGCTAGCCGAGGACGACGGCGAGCGCCTCTTCCCAGACGCCGAGCGCCTCGTCGAGCTCACCGTCCGAGATCGTGAGCGGGCACAGCACGCGGATGCAGTTTCCGTAGACGCCGGCCTTCAGCAGGATGAGCCCCCGCCGCAGCGCCTCGTCGACGACCGCGGCCGCGAGCTCCGGCGCCGGCGACTTCTCCACAGGGTCCTTCACCAGCTCGATCGCGAGCATCGCTCCGAGCCCTCGGACGTCGCCGATCTGCGGCCAGCGCTCGCGCCACCGGAGCATGTCGGCCCGGATGACGTCGCCGATCGCTCCTGCTCTCGAGACGAGCTCCTCCTCCTCGAACACGTCGAGGACCGCACCGGCGGCGGCGAGCGCGACGGGGTTCCCCACGAACGTTCCGCCGATCGCACCCTCGTGGGCGTCGTCCATGATCGGGGCCCTCCCGACGACGCCGGAGAGCGGCAGCCCACCGGCGATCGACTTCGCGAGGACGATCAGGTCGACCTCGACGTCGAAATGCTGCATGGCGAACATCCGCCCCGTCCGCCCGAACCCGGTCTGCACCTCGTCTGCGACGAGGACGATGCCGTGCTCGTCGCAGAGCTCGCGCAGGCCGCGGACGAACGCGGGATCCGCCGGGACGAACCCGCCCTCTCCCTGCTGCGGCTCGAACACGATCGCCGCCACGTGGTCGGCCGAGACGTGCGTGGACAGCATGTGCTCGAGCGAGGAGAGCGCCTCCTCCGGCCCGGGCCCGCGGTACGCGTTCGGGAAGGGAGCGCGGTACACCTCGGGCGCGAACGGCCCCATGCCCTTCTTGTAGGGGCTCGTCCGGGAGGTCATGGTGAGCGCCAGAAGCGTGCGCCCGTGGAAGGCGCCCTCGAACGCGATCACCGCCTGCCGCCCCGTGTGCAGGCGCGCGAGCTTGACTGCGTTCTCGACGGCCTCGGTGCCGGCGTTGAAGAACGCCGCGCGTGTCTCCCCGGAGATCGGCACGAGGTCACCGAGGCGCTCGGCGAGCTCCACGTAGCCCTCGTACGCGACGACCGTGTAGTCGGTGTGGAGGAACCGGTCCGCCTGCTCATGGATCGCGCGGACGACCCGCGGGTGGTTGTGGCCGACGTTCATGACGCCGACGCCGCCGACGAAGTCGAGGAAGGTGTTGCCGTCGACGTCGGTGATCGTCGCGCCCTGCGCGCTGGCCGCGACGACCGGAGCGTGGACGATCAACGGGCGGGCGACGGAGCGCTGCTCGCGCTCGAGGATCTCCCGTGCCCGCGGCCCCGGGACCTCGGTCCGGAGCTCGATCGCGCGTGTCGCCACCATGCTCTCAGCCTATCCGAGCAATCAGCGGGTACACCGCCGATCCGCTCGTGCCCCGCTTGACTCGCCACCGTGCTGTGAGTAGGCATCGAGCCGTGGACGAGCACGACCTCGCTCCCGACCCGCTGAGCTCGCTGCGCGCGTGGCTGGACGAGGCGGCAGCCGTCTCCTCGGCGCCCCCGGCGATGACGCTCGCGACGGCGACGGCCGACGGACGGCCCTCGGCCCGGATCGTGCTTCTCCAAGGCGTCGACGAGCGTGGCCTGACCTTCTTCACGAACCGCAGCTCGCGAAAAGGCGAGGAGCTGGCTGCGAACCCACGCGCGGCCCTCGTCCTGCACTGGTGGGAGCTCGGGCGCCAGGTCCGCGTCGAGGGCACGGTGGAGGAGGTCGAGCCCGCGGTGTCCGAGTCCTATTGGGCGACCCGTCCGAGGCCGAGCCGCGTCGCGGCGTGGGCGTCGCCGCAGTCGCTGCCGGTCGCGAGCCGCGCCGCGCTCGAGGCCTCCTTTGCCGCCACCGAGGAGCGCTTCCGCGGCGGCGACGTGCCGCTACCTCCATTCTGGGGCGGGTTCCGGGTCGAGCCCGAGCTCGTCGAGTTCTGGACACACCGGGAGAACCGCCTGCACGACCGCATCCGGTACGTGCGCTCGGAGGGCGCCTGGCGCAGGGAGCGGCTCGCGCCGTAGCCGGCGCAGACCTACGGGGCCTTCAGCGCGCCGTCGGTGTACAGGCCGTTGGCGTTCCACAGCATGTACCCCTTCGCGCCCGCGCGCCGAGCCGCGTCGATCTGCGCCCGCACCTCCTCGATCCCGTACTGCGTCGAGAAGCTGAAGTCCTGCACCCACGGGACGAGGAGGACGTCCCGGCCACGCAGTGCCCGCTCGAACCGCCTGAGCGCTCGGTCGACCGTCGCCCCGGGAGAGCCGCCGGGGTCGGCGAGCCCCAGCTCACCCGGCCCGAAGTGCGACGGGTAGGTCATCGGGTACACGTGGTCGAGGTAGGGGGCCATCCGCCGCGGAATCTGGCCGATTCCCAGGTCGCGCGCCGCGGACAGCCCGAAGACGGCCGCGGAGACGCGCACGCCGAACGGCTCGAGCCGGCTCGCCGCGTAACGCAGGAACGCGGGGACGGCCTGCCGCTTCCTCAACTTCAGCGCGCGGGGCTTGCGGTACATCGCGCTCTCGATGTCGCCGTCGGAGGGGAAACGCACGTAGTCGAACATGATCTCGTCGAACCCCGCCCGGGCCGCGGCGACGGCAACGTCCACGTTGTACTTCCACACCCTGCGGTCATACGGGTTCGTCCAGCCGAGGCCTGCCGCGTCCCTCCACACCGAGCCGTCGCTGTGACGGATGGCCAGATCCGGGCGCCCGCTCGCGAGGAGCGGGTCCTCGAAGACCACGACCCGGCCGACGAGGTACAGGCCGCGTCCGTGCACGAGCCGGGCCGCCGTGCGCGCCTGGTAGTACTCGCGAGTCGCCCCGACATTCCTCGCGAGCGGCAGCGAGCGTGGGGTGAAGCCGATCTCCCCGTTCTCGTCCTTCACGTCGAGCTCGATCGCCGTCAGCCCGTCGCGCTCCAGGTCCACGTACTCCCGGAGCTTGCCGGGGAGGGAGGCCAGGCCGAGGGTCACGTGGACTCCGCGGATCTCGACCGGAAGCGCGCGGGGCCCGGTGGTATCGACGGTGGCGAGCGTCGCCAGCTCCGAGGTCGGCGCCGGAACGGCCTGCGTGCCGCCCACGAAGCGCGCCCCGACCCCGAGGAGCGCGACACCGACGAGCAGCGAGCCCACGAGCACGCTGCGGCGGAGGCGCTTCCTTCGCCTCGAGGACGCCCGACGCTCGCGGAAACGCTCGTTCGGGTCGATGGGTGGGAGCAGCACCGACACCGGGGTGGGGACCTTATCGCAGGAGCGGCTGCGCCGACCCGTCCATGTGACACGGTGTCACAAGGTCCCGGCCTAGAATCGCGCAGTGGTCCTGTCCGACCGGACGATCCGCCGACTGCTCGCGGAGGGGCGAATCGGCATCGCCCCCTACGAGCCGGAGCTCATGCAGCCGTCGAGCCTCGACGTACGCGTCGATCGCTACTTCCGCGTGTTCCGGAACTCGCGGTACCCGTACATCGACGTCAAGTCCGAGCAGGAGGAGCTGACCGAGCTCGTCGAGGTCGAGGAGGACGAGGCCTTCATCCTCCACCCGGGCGAGTTCGTGCTCGGCTCCACACTGGAGCGCGTCACGCTCCCCGACGATCTCGTGGCGAGGCTCGAGGGCAAGTCGTCGCTCGGCCGGCTGGGCCTCCTCATACACTCGACCGCCGGCTTCATCGACCCCGGCTGGGACGGGCACGTCACGCTCGAGCTGTCGAACGTCGCCAACCTCCCGATCACGATCTATCCGGGGATGAAGATCGGGCAGCTCTCGTTCGTCCAGCTGTCCGAGCCGGCGGAGCGCCCCTACGGCTCGGCCGGGATCGGCTCCAAGTACCAGGGCCAGCGCGGCCCGACGCCGAGCCGCTACTGGCAGAACTTCCCGCGCCCGGAGACGGACTAGGCGTCGGTGTCACACGGCAGGTCGGGACCCTCGTCCCCGAGCTTGCCGAGGAGTGCGACGAGGCTTCCGAGCTCCTCCCGCGGAAGGCGGCTCCCGAAGTGCTCCTCGATCTGCGGGACGTGGGTGGAGCGCGCCTCGCCCAGCTTGGCGAGCCCCTCCTCCGTGATCACGGCGTAGACCACCCTCCGGTCCTCGCTGCACGAGGCCCGGTCGACCCAGCCCTGGCGCTCGAGGCCGTCGAGGAGGCGTGTGATCCCCGACGGCGTCAGGACGATCTGCTGCGCGAGATCGACCCGACGTAGGCGGCGATCCGGCGCCAGGGAGAGGCGGAGAAGGACCTCGAAGTCGCTGATCGTGAGGCCGTGGTCCGCGGACAGCTGGGCATTCAGCTGCCTCGTGACCGTCGCGTGCGCGCGGATGAGCGCGACGAACGCGTCCGTCCCAACATCTTGCTCGCTCAATAGTTGACTAGACATGTTCTCTCCGCTATAGTTGCTTGCGTACTCAATAATAGCGCACACAAAGGAGAGCACGCAATGTCCACGATCACGGAGCAGGCCACAACCGTCATCCCGGCAGGGGAGTGGGAGATCGACCCCGCGTGGTCCTCCCTGGAGTTCGAGGTCACGAAGCTCGGGCTCGTGACGATCAAGGGGCGCGTCCCCGGCTTCAGCGGGACGATCCGCGGCGGCGAGGAGCCCTCGATCGAGGGCGTCGTCGACGCCACCAGCCTCACGACGTTCGACGAGACACGCGACGGCCACCTGCAGTCGCCGGACTTCTTCGACACCGCTCGCTACCCCGAGCTGCGGTTCGAGTCGACGTCCGTCTCCGCTCGCGGTGACGAGCTCATCGTCGAGGGGAGCCTGACGATCAAGGGCACCACGAGGCCCGTCGTGCTCACCGGCAGGTACGCCGGCGAGGGCGCTGACCCGTGGGGCAACGACCGGATCGGGCTCGAGCTGCAGACGACGATCGACCGCACCGACTTCGGGCTCGTGTGGAACGCCCCGCTTCCGCGCGGCGGCTTCCTCCTCCCGAACGAGGTGGTCCTGAGGGCGATCTTCGCGGCGGTGAAGGCGAGCTGACGATGCAGATCCTCGTCTTCTCGGGCAGCCTGCGCGAACGCTCGTACAACACGGCCCTCGCGCGGGCTGCGGCCGACCACGCGCCGCCCGGCATACACGTCGAGCTGTACGACGGACTCGCCGAGCTCCCGCCGTACGACGAGGACCTCGACGGCGAGGACGCCCCTGCATCGGTCCGGGAGCTTCGGGAGCGCATCACGCAGGCGGACGGGCTCCTCTTCGTCACACCCGAGTACAACGGCTCCATCCCGGGCGTGCTGAAGAACGCGATCGACTGGGCGTCCCGGCCGCCCCGCGGCGGTGCGGCCCTGTGGGGCAAGACCGCAGCGGTCGCCGGCGCCACGACGGGCCAGTACGGGGCGATCTGGGCGCAGCAGGACCTTCGCCGCGTACTCGGCATCGCCGGTGCGCGCGTGGTCGACGGCGAGCTGCCGGTCGCGCGCGCGCAGGACGCCTTCGACGAGACCGGAACGCTGCTCGACGAGGGTGTCGCGGCGCGGCTCGCGGGCCACCTGGCCGCGCTCGTGGCCGAGGCCGCGCCGGTCGCGGTCGCGGCGTAGTCGTCGCCGGAGAAGACGAGGGGCTGCGCGAGCAGCCCCTCGATCTCGGTGACCAGCGTTGGAGTAGTAGAGGCGCTTCCGGCAGACGCGTGCGTCTGCGGCGCAAGCTGCGAGCCCCCTACGCTGGCTAGGCGATTCCCGGTGGTCCCGGGGGCACGCCTCTACCCGCTGGTACCTCCACTGCCGGTACTGTCGTCGCTCAAGCCGGACCACCTCCTTTCCGCGGTAGCGCCAGCATACGCGCTCGCAGCGGATGGAGGGCGGCGGAGAGCCTGCTCGACGAGCGTCGCCGCACGCCCGAGCACCCCGACCTCCTCCGGAGACAGCGAGTCCAGCCGAGCCGCGAGCTCGGCCACACGCCGCTCGCGTCCCCGCTCGAGCAGCCGTCGTCCCTCGGGCGTCGCGCTCACGATCACCAAGCGCGCGTCGTCGACGCTCGCATCGCGAGCCGCCAGCCCGTCCCGCTCGAGACCCTTGACGAGCCGCGACATCGTCGGCGCCGAGACCCGCTCGGCCCGTGCCAGGCGGCTGACCGTGATCGGGCCCCCGAAAACGAGCACGGACAGCGCGGACAGCCGCGCCGCCGTCAGGCCCGTCTCCTCGTCGACCCGGCGGACGGCGCGAAGGAGATGAATCGCCGCCGAGTGCAGGCGATCCGCAGCGTCGCGAGCGTCCAAGACCGGGGTTGACATGATCTCCTTAGCCGTGCTAATTACTTCATTAGCTGAGCTAAGTATACGACCTGCAGGAGGACGGATGCCTACCCCCATCCTGGACATCGGCCAGATCGCGATCCGGACGCACGACGTCGGCCGGGCGGTGGCTTTCTACCGCTATGCGCTGGGGCTCGAGTACCTGTTCGAGGCCGGGCCGCTCGCCTTCTTCCGCTGCGGCGACGTGCGGATCATGCTGGCGGTGCCGGAGAGCGCCGACGTCGACCATCCGAGCTCGATCGTGTACTTCCGCGTGCAGGACATCCATGCAGCGCGGAGCGAGCTGGAGAAGCGCGGCGTCCCCTTCGACGACGAGCCGCACCTCATCGCGACGATGCCCGACCACGAGCTGTGGATGACGTTCCTCCGCGACCCGGATCGGAACGTCCTCGGCCTGATGTGCGAGGTGCCGCTGGCCGCCGGCTAGGACACGACGACGGTGAGCTCGAGCCCGCGGTCGAGCGTGACCGTCACGCTCGAGAGCGTCGGGTCGGCCTGGCGCGCGGCGGAGTACGCCGCGAGCGTCTCCGCATGGGAGACGACGTTGTCCGCGACGACCAGCGCTCCCGGCTCGAGCAGAGGCGGACCAGCCCGAAGAGCGCCTCGTAGTCGGCCTTCTCGGCGTCGAGGAACACGAGGTCGAAGACGTCCTCGGTCGCGCTCAGGGTCGCGTGCGCGTCGCCCTCGACGAGCTCGGCCCACTCCTCGAGGCCCGCGGCGGCGGCGTTCTCCCTCCATGCCGTGCACCGGTCCGGGTCGTGCTCGAGGGACACCAGGCGTCCACCGAGGACGCGCGCCCCGGATGCGAGCCAGATCGACGAGTACCCCCGCGATCCCCCGATCTCGAGGATCTCGATGCCGGCCTGCGAGGCCGCCAGCGCGAAGAGGAACCGACCCGTGCTCGGCGCGACCTGGCGGGACCGACGCGCCGGCGGAAGTCCGGCCTCACGCTCGGCGCGGTCCTCCTGCTCGAGGCGGGCGAGTACGGCGAGCACCTGCTCGTCCAGCATCTCAGGCCTCTCCGTGAGAACGGCGGTCGCTGCGCTGCGCTCTCATCCCCGCTCGCCGACCTCGACCACGACCATGCCGTCGCGCACGAACACCGGAAAGATCTCCACGGACTGGAATGCGGGCAGCGTCATCGGGATCCCCGTTTCCAGGTCGAAGCGCGAGCCGTGGCGGGGGCAGACGACCACGCAGAGCTCCGGCTCCCACTCGCCCTCGCACAGCGGGCCGTCGTCGTGCGAGCAGCGGTCCTCGATCGCGTGCAGCCGCCCGCCGCAGTTGTAGACGCCGACGGTGCGGTCTCCCGCAGGGACGAGGCGCATCGTCCCGGGCGGCAGCTCGTCGAGCGGCGCGACCTCGATCTCCGCCACGACGGCTAGTCGAAGACCAGGTCGCGGACCGACGTTCCCCACTCCTCGGGAAGCGGCGTCCCCCGCGCCTTGTGCAACGCGAGCTTGAGGACACCGAGCCCGAGGATGGCGCACTTGAGCCGCACGGGCGTGAGCGGAATGCCGAGCTCCTCGAGCAGCTCGTCCTTGGGCATCGCCGCGACCTCCTGCGCCGTGCGCCCCTTGACGAGGTCGGTCAGCATCGAGGTCGCCGCCTGGCTGATCGCGCAGCCTCGGCCGTCGAACCCGACATCCTCGATGACGTCGCCCTCGCCGAGACGCACCGAGACGGAGATCTCGTCGCCGCACAGCGGATTCTGTCCCTCGGCGCGGGCGTCAGCCGGGTCGAGCAACCCGTGGTTCCGCGGGTTCTTGTAGTGGTCGAGGATCAGCTCGCGATAGAGCTGCTCAAATTCGACATCGCTCACCCGAGGCTCGTCTTGACCTTGTGGAGCCCTTCCACGAGGCGGTCGATCTCCTCGGGGATCGTGTACAGGTAGAAGCTCGCCCGCGTCGTGGCGCTCACGCCCAGCTTCGCCATGAGCGGCTGGGTGCAGTGGTGCCCGGCGCGCACGGCCACGCCTTCCCAGTCGAGCACCTGGGCCACGTCGTGGGGATGCACACCCTCGACGTTGAAGGAGACGATCCCCGCGCGCCGCGCGGCGGGAGGGCCATAGGCCTCGATCCAGGGCAGCTCGCCCAGCCGCTCCAGGGCGTACTCGAGCAGCTCGTGCTCGTGTCGCTCGACCGCCTCGAGCCCCACCGACTGCAGGTAGTCGACCGCCGCGCCGAAGCCGACGGCCTCGGCGATGGCGGGCGTACCGGCCTCGAACTTGTACGGCAGCTCGTTCCACGTCGTCTTCTCGTGGGAGACCGAGCGGATCATCTCGCCGCCGAGGTTGAAGGGCGACATCGCCTCGAGCAGCTCCTTGCGGCCCCAGAGAGCTCCGACACCGCTCGGTCCGCACATCTTGTGCGACGAGATCGCGAGGAAGTCGCAGCCGAGCGCCTGGACGTCGAGAGGACGATGGGGCGCAGCCTGCGCGGCGTCGACCACCATGATGGCGCCGCGCTCGTGCGCCCAGACGCCGAGCTTCACCGCCGGGTTGACCGTGCCCAGCGTGTTCGAGACGAGGTTGCAGGCCACGACCTTCACGGTTCCCACACGCTCGATCTCCTCGAGAGCGTCGAGGCGGAGCTCGCCGTGCTCGTCGATGGGTATCGCCTCGAACGCCGCTCCGGTGCGATGGGCGACGTACTGCCACGGGACGAAGCTCGAGTGGTGCTCGAGGTCGGAGACGACGACGACGTCGCCCGGGCCCAGGTTGTCGAGGCCCCAGGCGTAGGCGACGAGGTTCAACGCCTCGGTCGCGCTGCGGGTGAAGACCACCTCGCGCTCGGACGGCGCGTTCACGAACTCCGCGACCTTGCGCCGGGCCGCCTCGTAGCCCGCGGTCGCGCGCTCCGCGAGCCGGTACACCCCACGATGGACGTTCGCGTACGAGTGCTCGTAGAACTCGCGAACCGCGTCGAGCACCTGCCGCGGCTTCTGGGACGACGCGGCCGAGTCGAGGAACGCGACCGGCTTCCCGTTCACGAGCTCGTCGAAGACGGGGAAGTCGGCGCGCAGCCGGTGCGCGTCGAGGGCTGGCTCGGTCGTTACGGCCACCGACGCATGGTATCCGGCGCCACCCGGCTCACCCCAGGTGGACACGGCCGTTCGTGGCGGCACGCTCGGCCGCGAGGCGCTGCCTGCGCACCGCCGCCGCGACCCCGTCCAGGATCTCGCACAGCTGCTCGAGTCGTACGCGCTCCGAGACCTCCACGAGCAGCGCGAGCTTCACCTCGGGGGCGAGCTCGACACGGCCGGCCAGGACGAACGAGAGCTGCTCCGTCTCCGCGGGCGGCACCTCCACCGAGCTCCCCGTGAGCTCGCGCAGCTGCTCGAAGAGCTCGAGCGCCCGGGCGACGGTCTCGGGCTCGGCGGGATCGGCGTCGTCCAGCACGTCCTCGACCTCGCCGGTCTGGAAGCTCCGCCCCTGCGTCAGCCCGCGGAGGCGAAACCGTTCGCGCCCCTCGACGACGATGTTGAGCCGCCCGTCGTCGAAGCGGTCGAGCACCTCGACCACCCCTGCACGCGTCCCCACCTCGCGAATACCGTCGTCGTCCGCGTACACGAGGCCGAACTCGACGTCGTCCTCGAGGCACTCGCCGACGAGCTCCTTGTAGCGCTCCTCGAAGACGTGCAGCGGGAGCTGCTCGGCGGGGAGCAGCACGAGCGGCAGCGGAAACAGCCCGAGGTCGCTCATCTCACGGGCGCACGAGCGCCGCGTACTCCCACAACCGCCCGCGGCCCTCCGCGGCGCGCCGGAGGCCTTCGGACTCGGCGGCCGCGATCAGCGCCGAGGGGGGATGGACGAACGCGCGATACGACCGCCGCAGCAGCCACATCCACGCGTTCAACCCCCTGATGAACGGGCGGACCCAGAAGACGTCGCGCGGGAAGCTGAGAACGAGCGCGCGCCGGGTGTGGCGGGCGGCCTCGCCGGTGAGCTCGACACCGTCCGGCGAGCAGCACACGACCCGGTTGAGGACGACGACGTCCGCCGGTGCCACGGCTTCGGGACGTTCGAGGATGTCGACCACGCTGAACGCAGTGCGCCCGGCAAGACCGCGCTCGCGCGCGAGCTCGAGCGCGTACGGCTCCCAGGCCGAGACGAGCTCCACGATCTCGCCTCGGTCAGCGCCGGCCTCGAGCAGCTCTGCCTGCATCGCTCCGATCCCGCCACCGACCTCGAGCACGCGTGCGCCGGCGAGGCCGCCGGCCGCCGCGGCGGCGACCATCTCCCGCTCCAGGCCGTCCAGGCCCTTGCTCCGGACGCGTTCGAGGCTCCGCCGAGCCATTCTCGTCTTGAACACCTGCTCGCACGGTCCGGCGCGACAGCAGCTCGTCACGGGCTCACTCGGTCGCGTCGAGGTCGAGCGCCGCCGAGTTGATGCAGTAGCGGAGCCCGGCGGGGCCCGGGCCGTCCTCGAACACGTGCCCGAGGTGGCCGCCGCACGTCGCGCACACGACCTCCGTGCGGGTCATCCCGTCGCTCGTGTCCGTCTCTGTGACGACGCTGTCGAGCGACGTCGGCTCCACGAAGCTCGGCCAGCCCGTGCCGGAATCGAACTTCGCCTCCGAGCGAAAGAGCTCCGACCCGCAGCCCGCGCAGCGGTACACGCCCGGAGCGTGCTCGTCCCAGTACGCGCCCGTGAACGCGCGCTCGGTGCCCTTGCGGCGGAGGATCTCGTACTGCTCGGGCCTCAGGCGCGCCCGCCACGCCTCGTCCGTGAGCTGAACCTTCTCGCTCATGACGCGAGAGTACCCGTCGGGGGACGGGCCGACGGGTCTTCTCCTACAGCACGACGAGCGAAACCGCGACGAACTGCGTTGCCGCCGCGGCGATCACGAGCACGTGGAAGATCTCGTGGAAGCCGAAGGTCGCCGGGAACGGGTTCGGCCAGGCCGTCGCGTACGCGAGCGCCCCGAGGCTGTAGAGGGCTCCGCCGACGAGCACCAGCA
>Ga0247829_10001257_pt1 | contig 11356 bp, 8 predicted proteins | sample 12C_Control_Day4_FD_207765 | JGI IMG/M metagenome (GOLD analysis project Ga0247829, IMG submission 207765) | Soil microbial communities from agricultural site in Penn Yan, New York, United States - 12C_Control_Day4 | ecosystem: Environmental > Terrestrial > Soil > Agricultural land | place: USA... | reverse complement strand
TCTCCTTGGCCTCGGGCTTCCGCTTGCCGGTCGGCTGGCCGCCGGCGAGCGACGCCGCCGGCGTCACCGCGACCGGGACCTTGGGCGCCTGCGGCGCGACCGGCTCGACCGCCGCGGCCGGCGCCGCCTGCACCGCGGCCGGCGCCGTCTGCACCGCGGCCGGCGCCGCCTGAGCCGCGGCCGGCGGCGCCCACGGCGACGAGCTCGCGGCCTCCGCGCTCGGCGGCGGCGCGGCGGCCGGCGCCGCCTGCGTGACCACCGGCTGCGGCGCGGGCGCGGCCGTGGGCTGCGCGTAGCCCGGCAGCGTGGTCACCGGCGCGGCCGCCGGGATCGCCGCCGCCTCGGCGGGCGCGTAGCCACCGTTGGTGCCGGTGGCCACCGCTGCGTCGAGCGCCGCGGCCTCGCGCAGCGCCTCGGGCGGGATCTGCACGTCCATCTGCCGGGTCGGCGCCTCCATGCCGGGCATCGGCCCGAGCCCGAGCATGGTCTGCGCCAGCTCCTTGGGCTTCTTGCCGGCGCGGCCGAACGGCGCGGTCGAGCCGACGCCGCCCTCCGGGCCCTTCTTGACCTTCTCGATGTCGTCGACGAACTGGCGCAGCGTCAGGAACCGCTGGGTCGGCTTGCGGTGCATCGCCCGCCCGACCAGCGAGTCGACGTCGGCGGGCACCGCCGCCTTCTGCGACGGCGGCACCGCGCTGCCCGACAGGTGGGCGGCGTGGATGCTGCCGGGATCGCCCACGAACGGCGGGACGCCAGTGAGCAGGTAGTAGTAGAGCGCACCCAGCGAGTACGTCGCCGACCGCTGATCGATCGGCTTGCCCTCGATCGCCTCGGGCGACACGAAGCTCGGCGCGCCGGGGACGCGTTCGCCGGGGACCGGCAGCGCGAAGTTGATGAGCTTGATCGTGTTGCCCGCGACCAGCACGTTCTTGGGCGACAGATCGCGGTGGACGACGCCGACCTTGGCGGCTTCGACCAGCGCGTTGCCGACGGTCACCGCCAGCTCGCTGGCCCGCTCGGCCTCGATGCCGCCGTCGGGCACCATCGCCGCCAGCGGCGCGGCGCCGTCGACCCACTCCATCGCGTACCAGAGCTGCTCGCCGTGACGGCCCGAGGCGAGCACCCGCGCGACCGCGGGGTGGTCGACCTTCTCGAGCAGCTTGAGCTCGCGCTCGACCCGCTGGGCGACGCCGGGCTGGGCGATCGACTCGGCCGCGATCAGCTTGACCGCCACCGCGGCGCCGGTCTGGGTGTCGGTGGCGCGATGGACCGCGCCGGTCGCCCCGCCGCCGACCTGGGCGCCGAGCTCGAACCGGCCGCCGACCAGGTTGGCCGGCGCGGCCGGCGCCGCCGCCGGCTCGGGACCCGCGCCAGGCGCCGTCATCGCCACCAGCCGACCGGCGTCGACGGTGCAGAAGTTCGCGTCATCGCCGTACTGGGCACCGCACTTTGGGCAAACTTTCATCTCGCGGCCCTATCTTGCAATTGTGCGGATCGTAAGGGCATCCTGTCGTGAAGGCAACCGGAGCGCCCATGCGTCTCGTCACCCTCGCGTTCGCCACTCCCGAGGACTTCATCGCCGCGTACCACCCCGCCGACGGCGGCAGCTTGTCGACCCGCACGCGGACCGACGGCTCGATCGGGGAAGCCGTGCTGATCGAGATCAGCTTCCCGGGGCTCCCCAACCGCGCCCTGGTCCGCGCCCACGTGATGGGGATCGCGTTCGAGCACGGCCTGCGCTTCGCGTTCGATCCCGCCGACGAGACCACCCGCGACTTCCTGCTCGCGGTCGCCCACGGCGACGTCACCGTCGAGAAGACCGTGCACCGCGAGCACGCGCGCTTCCCCTCGGCGCTGAGCGCGACCTGGGGCGCGCCGGGTCGGGTCGTCCACCCGACCCTGGTCGAGGATCTGTCGGCCGGCGGCGCGTTCGTGCGGGCCGAGACCTTGCCTGCGGTCGGTGACGACGTCGAGCTGGCGATCTCGACCCCCGCCGGCGACACCCTGGTCGCCCGCGCCAAGGTCGCGTGGCTCCGCCAGGGCAAGCACCCCGGGTTCGGCGTGGAGTTCGCGGACTTGCCGGGCGACACCGGCCGGCGCCTGCGAGCCCTGCTCAGGCACGCCTCGGAGCGGGCCGAGGTCGACCTGGGGGACCACACGCGTTGACACCGGGGGTCCGATTGGCTAGAAATCGCGGCTCACTCCGCAGGACCCAGAACCATGGCCTCGAACACCGCCGCCTCCGAGAACAAGCGCAAGCGCTCGCACAAGAACATGGGCCGGCGCCGCAAGAACAAGCAGGGCAAGCGCTCGACCCCGTCGCTGGCCCAGCTGTTCGCCGGGTTCGGTGAGCCCGGCGTCGCCGCGCCCGCCGCGTCGCTCGCCAAGACCAAGTAGTCAGGTCGCCAGCTTCCGCTGGCGTTCCTCAGGTCGCCTCGGCGGACACTCGGTCCACTGAGTAGACGCCCTTGATCCGCGACAGGGCCCGGATCACGCCCTTGAGCTGATCGAGGTCCTTTACGCTGGCGTGGAACGTGTTGACCGCGCGGCCGTTGTCGGTCGCCCGGCAGTGGGCCTGCGAGATGTTGACGCCCTGGTCCGAGAAGGACTGGGAGATCGTCGCCAGCAGGCCGGGCTTGTCGGCGCACAGGACCTGGATCGCCACCTCGTGGCTGCCCTTGCCGTGGCCGTCCCACGACACGTCGATGCGGCGCTCGGGATCGAGATCGAGGCCCTTGTCGCAGTCGCGGCGGTGGACGGTCACGCCCTTGCCGCGCGAGATGTAGCCGACGATCGGATCGCCGGGCAGCGGTGAGCAGCAGCGGGCGAAGCGGACCAGGATGTCGGCGTCGCCCTGGACCAGGATCCCGCTCGAGCTCTGCCGGCGGGTGACCTTGCGCAGCAGCTGCTTGAGGACGCCCTCGCTCTTCTCCTTGGCCTCCTCGACCTTCTTGACGTCGTCGGGCAGGAGCTTCTCGAGCACCTGGGTGACGGTGACCTTGCCGTAGCCGACCTGCAGCACCAGCTCGTCGGAGTCGCCGAGGCGCAGCTCGCGCGCGGCGTGGTGGAGATCCTTCTCCGACTTGGCCAGGGTCAGGCCGCGCTTGCGCAGGCCCTTGTCGAGGATGTCCTTGCCGAGGCTGATCGCGCGCTCGCGCTGCTCCTTGCGCAGCAGGTAGCGGATCTTGGTGCGCGCCCGCGCGGTCTTGACCAGGTTGAGCCAGTCCTTGTTGGGCCGCTGGTTGGGGTTGGTGATGATCTCGACGGTGTCGCCGTTGCGCAGCTGGTAGCGCAGCGGGACGATCATGCCGTTGACCCGCGCACCCGAGCAGTGGTCGCCGACCGACGAGTGGATCGCGTAGGCGAGGTCGATCGGGGTCGAGCCCTGGGGCAGCGCCTTGACGTCGCCGCGCGGGGTGAACACGTAGACCTCGTCGCCGAACAGGTCGAGCTTGACCGACTCGAGGAACTCGGTCGGGTCGCGCAGCTCCTTCTGGTGCTCCATGAGCTGGCGCAGCCACGCGAACTTCTTCTCGTCGTCGTTGGGCTTGCCCTCCTTGTACTTCCAGTGGGCGGCGATGCCGTGCTCGGCGACGGCGTGCATCTCGGCGGTGCGGATCTGGATCTCGATGCGCTCGCCGCGCGGACCGATCACCGCGGTGTGCAGCGACTGGTACAGGTTGGGCTTGGGCAGCGCGATGTAGTCCTTGAACCGGCCGGGGATCGGGGTCCAGGTCTGGTGGGCGACGCCGAGCGCCTGGTAGCAGTTCATCTGCGAGTCGGTGATGACCCGGAAGCCGATGGCGTCGTGGATCTCCTCGAAGGTGCGGCCGGTCTTGCGCATCTTCTGGTAGATCGACCAGAAGTGCTTGGCGCGGCCGATGACCTCGCACGGCACGCCGTGGTCGCGCATCTCCTTGCCGATCAGCTGCTCGACGGTGGTGATGTACTCCTGGCGCTCGGCCTGGGTCTTGGCGACCTCGGCGGCGAGCTGGTCGTACTCGCCGGGATGGAGGTAGCGGAACGCCAGGTCCTCGAGCTCGACCTTGACCCACGCGATGCCGAGCCGGTTGGCCAGCGGCGCGTAGATCTGCATGGTCTCGGCGGCGATGCGCTCCTGCTTCTCGGGCGGCAGGTGGTGCAGCGACCGCATGTTGTCGAGGCGGTCGCACAGCTTGACCAGGATGACGCGGATGTCGCGCGCCATCGCCAGCAGCATCTTGCGGAAGTTCTCGGCCTGCTGCTCCTCCTTGGTCGACCACGGCAGCTTGCCGAGCTTGGTCACGCCGTCGACGAGGAACGCGATCTCCTTGCCGAACAGGCCCTGGAGCTGGTCGACGGTGGCCGAGGTGTCCTCGACACAGTCGTGGAGCAGGCCGGCGCACACCGAGGCGACGTCGAGCTTGAGCTCGGCGATGATCTCGGCGACCGACAGCGGGTGCGTGACGTAGGGGTCGCCCGAGCGTCGGGTCTGGCCTTCGTGCGCCTTGGAGGCGAAGTCGTACGCGCGGCGGACGATGGCGAGGTCGGCGTGGGGGTCGTACCTGCTGATGCCCGACAGGATCTGCTCGAGGCTCATACGGCGAAGGGTAAATTCTACCCCGGCCGCCCGACCTGGCGCCCCTTCCCACCCGAACAGTCGGCGGCCGGGCCGACAAAAGCCGCGTTCCCGCCGGTTCGGCCACGGTCCGGCGCGGCCTGCCCCCCCCGAATGGCCAGGGGTCAGTCGCCGGACGCGAGCCGGTCTGCGAAGTTCCAGGTGAACTCGAAGGCCTGGCCGGGTCGGCGGACCACCAGCTTGAGCTTGCGCTCCCTGGGCGTGAACAGGTCGCGCCGGTAGAAGACGAAGTCGGCCTTGCCGCGGAACACCGACAGCGAGCCGAGGGACTGGCGGCGGCGCCAGCCGTCCTCGTTGATCGCCACGATATCGCCGAACCGGTTGCGCCGGGCGGAGCGGATCTCGCGATCCCACATGCTGACCAGGTGCTTGGTCGACGCGTGCTCGACCGAGTCGGGCAGGTAGCGCCGGCCCTCGTCGTCGACCATGTAGACCTCCCAGCTGCGCAGGTCGGCCCACTCCTGCCACTTGTGCTCGAGCTGGACGTGGAAGCGCAGCCGGTCGCGCGACACCACGGTGAAGCTGGCCGCGTTCTCGAGCGGGTAGCGCCGGTGGCTGGCGACCGATACCCGCTGCGCCTTCTCGGGCTGGCGCGGCACGTTGAGCTCCATGTCGCCGGTGATGATCACCACGCGCTCGGAGTCGCGTAAGGTCTCGGTCGGCTTGACCAGCGGGTTGGGCTGGACCACCGATGCCTTGAAGACCCGCGTACAGCCGGTGGCCGCCGCGAGCCCGGCGACGACGACCATCACAGCCAGCGACGAGAGGAAGCGGCTGGACCCCATATCCAAAAGGGTCCTCCGGGCGCCCGGGGACGTCAAGATCCGTTTCTCGCACGCGGCTTGGCGACACATCGCGCGCAGATGCGCGTGAGCCGCAGGCCGAGTCGCACCGCGTCCCGCGGGGCGTCCCGGCGCCCGACCGGCGGCTAACCGTGCGGTTCGTCGATCAGGCGGCGGGCGTGCGCTTGCGGGTCGCGGGCCCGGTTGGCCTCGACCCGGGCCGCCAGCTCGGCCAGCGGCAGGGCGACGTCGTCGCGATCGTGCGGGCCGTAGCGGCGGGTCAGGTAGATCGCGCGCAGCACGTCGTAGGCCTCGTCCAGGCGCTCGTTGACGATCAGGTGGTCGTAGTCGACGAAGTGGCGCAGCTCCTCGATCGCCTTGCGCAGGCGGCGCTCGATGACCTCGTCGCTGTCGGTGGCGCGGGTGCGCAGGCGCGACGCCAGGGTCTTGAGATCGGGCGGCAGGATGAAGATGCGGACCGAGTCGGCCGGCCACTGGCTGGCCAGCGCCTGGGCGCCCTGGTAGTCGACGTCGAAGATCATGTCGCGGCCGCGGCGGATGGCGTCGTCGATCGGCGCGCGCGCGGTGCCGTAGTGGTTGCCGTGGACGACGAAGTGCTCGGCCAGCTCGCCGCCGGCGACCATGCGATCGAACGTCGGCTTGTCGACGAAGTGGTAGTCGATGCCGTCGCGCTCGCCGGGGCGCTGGGTCCGGGTCGTGTACGACACCGAGAAGTCGAGGGTGTCGTGGTCGGCGAGCAGCCGGCGGGTCAGCGTGGTCTTGCCGGCGCCGGACGGCGACGACACGATGACGAGGCTCCCGCGAGCGGGGCCGGCCGGCGCAGAGGAGGAATCGGGGGACGACGTCACGGCGATGGTCGATTCAAGCACGGGTGGGGGATCGGCATCATTCGAGGTTCTGGACCTGCTCGCGGATCTTCTCGAGCTCGGCCTTGGCGTCGACGACGAGGCGGGCGATCTCCGCGCTCGTGGATTTCGAGCCGATGGTGTTGATCTCGCGGCCGAGCTCCTGGGTCAGGAAGTCGAGGCGGCGGCCGACCTCGCCGTCGCCGCGCAGGGAGGCCTCGAGCTGGGCGAGGTGGCTCTGCGCGCGGACCAGCTCCTCGGTGACGTCGGCGCGCTCGGCCAGGAGCGCGATCTCCTGGGCCAGGCGCGGGCCGTCGAGGAGGCCGGGCTCGAGCAGCCGGGCCAGGCGATCGTGCAGGCGGTCGCGGATGGCGGCCGGGGCCAGCGCCGCCTCGCGGCCGATCGCCTCGACGATGGCGGCGACCGCGCGGGCGCGCTCGCCCAGCTCGCGGGCCAGGGCCTGGCCCTCGGTGGTCCGCATCGCGATCAGGCGATCGAGGGCGGCGGTGACCGCGCGCGACGCCGCGGCCGCGGCCTCGCCGTCGTCGGTGCCGGGATCGTCGACGACGATCACCCCCGGCTGGGCGACGATGTCGCGCAGCGACGGCGGCGGCAGGCCGAGCTCGGCGGCCAGCGCCGACAGGCTGGCGTGGAGCTCGACGGCGAGGGCGCGGTCGACGCGGACCGCGCCGGCCGAGCCGGTGCGCTCGACGCGGACGGTGACGGTGACCGCGCCGCGGTGGAGGCGCTCGCGGACCCGGGCGGCGACCAGATCCTCGATCGCCGGAGGGACCGCGCCGCGCAGCTTGACGTCGAGGAAGCGGTGGTTGACCGAGCGCAGCTCGATCGTGGCACGGGTGGAGCCTTGTTCGGCCACGCCACGTCCGTGTCCGGTCATGCTGCGCATGGCGATTGATAACACGCACCGCCGACGCCGCGGGCCTACCGGCGTATGGTGGTGCCGCCGTGCGCCTCCGGCTTCTCGCGACAGCCGCTCTCGCGGTGGCGGCGTGTGCCGACCCGACCGCGGCGCCGGGGCGTCCGGTGCGCTTCGTCCACACCTTCTCGCCGGCCGAGACCGCCGCGCTCGACGAGCTGCTGGCCGGGCGCGGCCGCGCGGTCGAGGCCACCCTGCTGCCGTTCGCACGGGGCGAGGCGGTGCTCGGCAAGGCGCTGCAGGCGGGGGGCGACTGCCCCGACCTGGCGCGCATCGACGCGACCTGGCTGCCGGCGCTGGCCGGCGCCGGCCTGGTCGCGGCCCCGCCGGCGGCGCTGGCCGGGCGCGACTGGCTGCCCGAGGCCGCCGAGCTGGCGACCTGGGACGGCGTGCTGACCGCGGTTCCGATGAGCACCGACGGGCTGGTGCTCGTCCATCGCGGCGCCCCGGCCACGGCGCCGTGGCCGCCGCGCGACCTCGACGCGCTCGAGGCGGCCGGACGCGACCTGACCACGGCCGGCCGGTGGGGGCTCGGCCTGCGCGTCGACGGCTACTGGCTGGTGCCGTTCCTGCGCGCCCGCGGCGCCGACGTCGCCGACGGCAGCCGCGGCACCCTCGGTGTCGACGGCCCGGCCGCCGAGGCCGCGCTGGCCGAGATGGCCGCGCTGCTCGGCCCGGGCGGACCGGCGGCGCCGCCGGCGCCGCCCGGCACCGAGGCCGAGACCGAGGCCCGCCGCTTCCGGGACGGCGCCATCGCCGTGCTGGCGACCGGACCGTGGGCCCTGCCCGACCTCGCCGACCGCCGCGGCGACGAGCTCGACGGGGTCAGCGCCACCGCGTGGCCGGGCGCGCCGCGCGGCGGCCAGCTGCTGATCGTGCCGCGCTGCGCCCGCGATCCCGACGGCGGCTGGGCGCTGGCCGCGGCGCTGACCGACGCCGACGTGCAGGCGTCGTGGTCGCGCCGGCTCGGCATGGTGCCGACCACCCGGGCCGGGCTCGATCGCGCCGGCCGGATCGCGCGCGAGGTCCACGCGGCGCTGGCCGGGGCCACGCCGCTGCCGCGCCACCCGGCGTCGGCGGCGCTGTTCGACGATCTCAACCCGGCGGTCGCCGCCGTGGTCGCCGGCGACGCCACCGCGGCCGAGGCGATGGCCGGGGTGCGGCGGGCGTGGGCGCGGCTGCTCGGTCCGGCGCGAGGTGCGCCGTGATCAGCGCCCTGCGCTCGTTGACCGCGCGGGTGATCGTCGTGCTGGCGCTGGCCGCGCTGATCCCGACCCTGGCGATCGGCGCGTTCACGTTCTTCCGGGTCCGCACCGATCTCGAGCGCGAGGTGGTGCGCGGCAACCTGGCGCTGGTCCGCGCGCTCGGCGCCGGGCTCGACGCCACGCTGCAGGACGCGCGGCGCGCGGTCGAGATCGCCGCCGCGACCTGGGCCGACGGCCGCACCTCGGCGGCGCCCGCCGACGATGCCGATCGGCGGGCGACCGCGCGCCTGCTCGGCCGGCTCGGCCGCGACATCCCGGTCCTGTCGCGGCTGGTGATCGTCGACGGCGACGGCGCCGTGGTCGCCGGCGGGCCGCTGCCGGCCGGGGTCGATCTGGCCGCGCGCAGCTTCGGCGGCTACGTCGGCGACGCGCTGTTCGTCGACGGCCACCCGCGGGTGCCGCTGGTGGTCCAGGCCCGCAGCCGCACCGGCGAGCTGGTCGGCTTCTTCGTCGCCGAGATCGATCTCGGCTTCGTGTCGGAGGCGCTGGGCGCGGCCCGGCTCGGCCGCGGCGCCCGCGTCGTCGTCGTCGACGGCCAGGGCACCCCGGTCGCGCGCTCCGACGGTCAGCCGCCGGGCGGGCCGTCGTGGCGCGGCCGGCCGGCGGTCGATCGCGCGCTCGGCGCCGCCGCCGAGGGCCACCTGTCGACCGGCGGCGTGGTCGCGGTGTTCCGCAACCTGGCCAGCTACCAGTCGCTGCGCGGGGTCAGGCGGGCGATCGTCCTCGAGCAGCCCGAGCGCGACGCCTACGCCGCCGCCGCCGACACCCGGCGCACGACCATCCTGGCCGCGCTGATCGCGCTGGCCGCCGCGCTCTTGCTCGGCGCCTGGCTGGCCGCCCGCCTGACCCGGCCGCTCGGCGCCCTCGCCGCCCACGCCGACGCCATCGCCCGCGGCGACACCGCCGGGCCGCCGGTGACCGGCCCCGGCGAGATCGGCCACCTGGCCCGGCGCCTCGACGAGATGGCCCAGCGCATCGGCGAGCGCGCCGAGCTGCAGGCGGCGCTGGCCCGCGGCGATCGCCTGGCCTCGGTCGGCGTGATGTCGGCCCAGGTCGCCCACGAGATCAACAACCCGCTGACCACCGTGCTCGGCTACGCCAAGCTGCTGGCCGAGGACAAGCCCGACGATCACCCCGACCGCGCCGGCCTCGACCTCATCGCCGGCGAGGCCGCGCGCATGAAGACGATCGTCGCCGGCCTGCTCGACTACGCCCGCGCCGACAAGGGCGAGGACCGCGGCCCGTGCGATCCGACCTCGGTCGCCCACCACGTCGCCGCCCTGGTCGCGCCCGGCCTGCGCAAGGCCCGGGTCACCCTCGCCGTCGACGTCGCCGGCGCGCCGGCGGTGGCGATCGATCCCCACGCGCTGCAGCAGGTGCTGGTCAACCTGGTCCACAACGCGGCCCAGGCCATGCCCGACGGCGGCGCGGTGACGCTGGGCTGGGTCCGGCTCCCCGGCGACCTGGCGATCGCGCTCGACGTCACCGACGACGGCCCCGGCATCGCGCCCGCCGATCGCGCCCGCGTGTTCGATCCGTTCTTCACCACCAAGGCGCCCGGCGCCGGCACCGGGCTCGGCCTGGCCGTGGTCAAGCACCTGGTCGCGCGCGCCGGCGGCGCCGTCGAGGTCGTCGACGCCCCGCCCGGCAAGGGCGCGCGGTTCCGGGTCACGCTGCCGCGCGCCTGATCGTGATACCCAGGTGGGGATGAGCGACGTGCGTGGGGCGATCCTGGTCATCGACGACGAGCGGGGCATCCGCGCCCTGTGCCGCGACGTGCTCGCGCGCGCCGGCCACGACGTCGAGGTGGCCGAGACCGCGGCGGCCGGCCTGGCCGCGGTCGGCCGGCGCGCGTTCGACCTGATCCTGTGCGACATCAACCTGCCCGACCAGGACGGCGTGTCGCTGTTGCCCAGGCTGCTCGATCGCGATCCGGCGCCGACCGTCCTGCTGATCACCGCCTATCCGTCGATCGACACCGCGGTGCGCGGCATGAAGCTCGGCGCCCGCGACTACCTCGGCAAGCCGTTCTCGCCCGACGAGCTGCGCCTGGTGGTCGACCGCGCCCTCGGTGAGGACGCGCTGCGCCGCCAGAACGCCGAGCTGCGCCGCCAGCTCGCGCTCGGCTCGCTGCTCGGCGAGTCGCCGGCCATGGCCGACCTGCGCCGCACCATCGAGAAGGTCGGCCCGTCGGCGTCGACCGTGCTGATCACCGGCGAGAGCGGCACCGGCAAGGAGCTGGTCGCCAAGGCGCTGCACCTGGCCAGCCCGCGGTCGCGGGCGACGTTCGTGCCGGTCAACTGCGGCGCGCTGGTGCCGTCGCTGCTCGAGAGCGAGCTGTTCGGCCACCTGCGCGGCGCGTTCACCGGCGCCGACGCGACCAAGCGCGGCCTGGTCACCGCCGCCGACGGCGGCACCCTGTTCCTCGACGAGATCGGCGAGCTGCCGCTCGAGCTGCAGCCCAAGCTCCTGCGCACCCTGCAGTCGGGCGAGGTCAAGCCGGTCGGCGGCACCGACGTGCTCACCGTCGACGTCCGCGTCGTCGCCGCCACCAACCGGCCGCTGCGCGAGCTGACCAGCGCGGGCGCCTTCCGCGAGGATCTGTTCTACCGCCTGGCGGTGATCACCATCGACGTACCGCCGCTGCGCGCCCGCCGCGGCGACATCGCCCTCCTCGCCCGCGCCTTCGCCGCCGACGCCGCCCACCGCGCCCGCCGCGGCCGCGTCGAGCTCGCCGCCGACGCCCTGGCCTGGCTCGAGGCCCAGCCGTGGCCGGGCAACGTGCGCGAGCTCGAGAACTGCATCGAGCGCGCCGTCGTCCTCGCCTCCGGCGACGTCCTCGGCCTCGACGACGTCCGCCCGCGCACCGCGACCGCGCCCCCACCCAC
>Ga0247829_10001256_pt1 | contig 11356 bp, 7 predicted proteins | sample 12C_Control_Day4_FD_207765 | JGI IMG/M metagenome (GOLD analysis project Ga0247829, IMG submission 207765) | Soil microbial communities from agricultural site in Penn Yan, New York, United States - 12C_Control_Day4 | ecosystem: Environmental > Terrestrial > Soil > Agricultural land | place: USA... | reverse complement strand
GCTCGCCGGCTTCGACGCGCCGTACGTGCCCGGCTGGGACTGTCACGGCATGCCGATCGAGGTGCAGATCGAGAAGAAGCACGGCAAGAACCTGCCGACGCAGGAGACGCTGCGCCTGTGCCGGGCGTTCGCCGCCGAGCAGATCGAGCGGCAGAAGGCCGACTTCCAGCGCCTCGGCGTGCTGGGCAGCTGGGAGCGCCCGTACCTGACGATGGCGCCGGGCAACGAGGCCGACGAGATCCGCGTGCTCGGCAAGCTGCTGGAGAAGGGCTACGTCTACCGCGGCCTCAAGCCGGTGAACTGGTGCTTCGATTGCGGCTCGGCGCTCGCCGAGGCCGAAGTCGAGTACGAGGACCGCAAGGATCCGGCGATCGACGTCGGCTTCGCTTTCGCCGAGCCCGAGAAGGTGGCGAAGACGTTCAACGCCAAGGTCGGCAAGCCCGGCTTCGCCGTCATCTGGACCACCACGCCCTGGACCTTGCCCGCGAACCAGGCCCTCAACGTTCATCCGGACCTGACCTACAGCCTGGTCGATACCGAGAAGGGGCTGCTGATCCTCGCCGCGGAGCTGGTGGAGGCCTGCCTCAAGCGCTTCGGCCTGCAGGGCAAGACGCTCGGCACTTGCAAGGGCAAGGCGCTGGAGAACCTCCGCTTCCGCCATCCGTTCTACGAGCGCGACACGCCGATGTACCTCGGCGAGTACGTCACGCTCGAGGCCGGCACCGGCATCGTCCACTCGGCGCCGGCGTACGGCGTGGAGGACTTCGAGTCCTGCCGCCGCTACGGCATGAAGGACGACGCGATCCTGACGCCGGTGATGGGCGACGGGCGCTTCGCGCCGTCGCTGCCGCTGTTCGGCGGGCTGCCGATCTGGGAAGCGAACGGCCGCATCATCAAGGAGCTGGAGGCGCGCGGCGCGCTGCTGCACCACGAGATTCACCAGCACAGCTACATGCACTGCTGGCGGCACAAGACGCCGGTGATCCTGCGCGCCACCGTGCAGTGGTTCGCGTCGATGGACAAGAAGGTCGGAAACGAATCTTTGCGCCAGACGGCGCTGCGCGGCATCGAGAACACCGAGTTCTTTCCGTCGTGGGGACAGGCGCGCCTGCACGGCATGATCGCCAACCGTCCCGACTGGACGCTGTCGCGCCAGCGGCAGTGGGGCGTGCCGATGCCGTTCTTCCTGCACCGCGAGACCGGCGCGCTGCATCCGCGCACCGCCGAGCTGCTGGAGAAGGTGGCGCAGCGCGTCGAGCAGGGCGGCATCGAGGCCTGGCACGCCCTGACGGCCGAGGAGTTGCTGGGTTCCGACAGCAGGAGCTACGAGAAAAGCCGCGACACGCTGGACGTCTGGTTCGACTCGGGCTCCACGCACTACACCGTGATGCGCGGCTCGCATCGCGACGACACGCGCTTCCCGGCGGATCTCTACCTCGAGGGCTCCGACCAGCACCGCGGCTGGTTCCATTCGTCGCTGCTGGTGTCGTGCATGCTGGACGGCATCCCGCCGTACAAGGGGCTGCTGACGCACGGCTTCGTGGTCGACGGCGAGGGCCGCAAGATGTCGAAGTCGAAGGGCAACGTGGTGGCGCCGCAGCAGGTGTCGAATACGCTCGGCGCCGAGATCCTGCGCCTGTGGGTGGCGAGCACCGATTACTCGGGCGAGCTGTTCATCTCCAACGAGATCCTGAAGCGGGTGGTCGAAAGCTACAGGCGCCTGCGCAACACGCTGCGCTTCCTGCTCGCCAACACGTCGGACTTCGACCCGAAGAAGCACGCGCTGGCGCCCGGCGACATGGTCGAGATCGACCGCTACGCGCTGGCCATGACCGCGCAGATGCAGCAACAGGTCAGCGCGGACTATGCGCGCTACCAGTTCCACCTCGTGGCGCAGAGGCTGCTCGCCTTCTGCTCCGAGGACCTTGGCGCCTTTTACCTCGATGTGCTCAAGGACCGCCTGTACACCTGCGGCGCCGACTCGCCCGCGCGGCGCTCGGCGCAGACCGCGCTTTGGCACATCACGAGCAGCCTGGTGCGCCTGATCGCGCCGGTGCTCTCGTTCACCGCGGAGGAGCTCTGGCAGGAGTTCGGCCGAAAGCCCGACGACAGCGTGTTCTTTCATACCTGGCACGAGGTGCCGGTTCCTCCGAATAGCGCCGAGCTGCTGGCGAAGTGGGCGCGGTTGCGCGAATTGCGCGCGCCGGTCAGGAAGGAAGTCGAGACCTTGCGCGCCGACGGCAAGGTCGGATCCTCGCTGCAGGCCGAGGTCGAGATCACGGCACCCGCGGCGGACCACGAGCTGCTTGCCAGCCTCGGCGCGGAGCTGAAATTCCTCATGATCACCTCGGCCGCGCGCGCGGTACGCGGCGAGGCGCTGGGCGCGAAGGTCGCGGCGAGCGCGCACCCGAAGTGCGAGCGCTGCTGGCACTACATGGCCGACGTCAACGGCGAGGGGCTGTGCGGGCGCTGCGAGTCGAACCTGCGCGGCGCGGGCGAGAAGCGCACGCATGTCTAGCCGCGCGCGCTGGTTCGCGCTCGCGGCGGCGGTGATCGTCGCCGACCAGCTCACCAAGTGGCTGGTCATGGCGTATTTCGCCAACCGCGCGCCGCACGAGGAGCTCACCGGCTTCCTCAACCTGGTGCTGGTGTTCAACAAGGGCGCGGCGTTCAGCCTGTTCGCGCAGGCGCCGGGCTGGCAGACGCCGCTGCTTGCGACGTTCGCGCTGGTCGCCGCGGTCATCGTCAGCGTGCTGATCGTGCGCAACCCGGAACGGCGCCTGATGTGCCTCGGGCTCGCGCTGATCCTGGGCGGCGCGCTCGGCAACCTGATCGACCGCCTGCGCTTCGGCTCGGTGGTCGACTTCCTCGACTTCCATGCCCTGGGCTGGCACTGGCCCGCGTTCAACGTCGCCGACTCCGGCATCTGCGTGGGCGCGGCGCTGCTCATCCTGGAGGGCTTCGTCCATGATGAAAAGCGAGTTGGCGCTGCTTCTTAAGGCGCTCGCCTTCGCCGCGCACAAGCACCGCGACCAGCGGCGCAAGGATCCGGAAGCATCGCCCTACATCAACCATCCGATCGCGCTTGCCGACGTGCTGGTGAACGAAGGCGGGGTGACGGACTTCGAGGTGCTGTGCGCCGCGCTGCTGCACGACACGGTCGAGGACACTGCCACCACGCCCGAGGAGCTGGCCGAGGCGTTCGGCGCGCGCATCGCCGGGATCGTGGCGGAGGTGACCGACGATGCCCGGCTGCCGAAGGCGGAGCGCAAGCGCTTGCAGATCGAGCACGCGCGCAGGCTTTCGCCGCAGGCCAGGCTGGTCAAGCTGGCCGACAAGATCTGCAATCTGCGCGACGTCGCGCTGCGACCGCCGGCGAGCTGGGACCTCGCGCGCCGTCGCGAGTACTTCGACTGGGCGAAGCAAGTCGTCGATGGGTTACGCGGCGTCCACCCCACGCTCGAAGGCGCCTTCGACGCGGCATACCGCATGCGAAAATAGCGCCATGGACGTCCTGCTAGCCAGCCCCCGCGGCTTCTGCGCCGGCGTCGAGCGCGCGATCGAGATCGTCGAGCGCGCGCTCGAGCTGCACGGCGCGCCGATCTACGTGCGGCACGAGATCGTGCACAACAAGTACGTGGTCGACGACCTGCGCGCCAAGGGCGCGGTGTTCGTCGAGGAGCTGGACGAAGTGCCCGCCGGCGGCACGGTGATCTTCAGCGCGCACGGGGTTTCGCGGCAGGTACGCGCCGACGCCGAGCGCCGCGGGCTGAAGGTGTTCGACGCCACCTGTCCGCTGGTCACCAAGGTGCACGTCGAGGTGAGCAAGATGCTGCGCGCCGGCTTCGAGATCGTGATGATCGGCCACCGCGGCCACCCGGAGGCGGAGGGCACCATGGGCCAGGCGATCGACGGCATGCACCTGGTGGAGACGGTCGACGACGTGGCCGAGCTGCGCGTCGCGACCCCCGACCGGGTGGCCTACGTGACCCAGACCACGCTCTCGGTCGACGACGCGCGCGCGATCGTCGCGGCGCTGAAGGCGCGCTTTCCGTCGATCCACGGCCCTAAGAAAGACGACATTTGCTACGCCACGCAGAACCGCCAGGACGCGGTGAAGTTCATGGCGCCGCAGTGCGACGTGGTGATCGTGGTGGGCTCGCCCAACAGCTCCAACTCCAACCGACTGCGCGAGGTGGCGCAGCACATGGGCGCGCAGGCCTACATGGTGGATCGCGCCGCCGACCTGAGGCCCGAATGGGTCGCCGGCAAGCGCCGCATCGGCGTCACCGCGGGCGCGTCGGCGCCGCAGGTGCTGGTAGACGAGCTGATCGCGCGGCTAAAAGCGCTCGGCGCGGAGGACGTTCGCACGCTCCCCGGGATCACCGAGCACGTCGTGTTTTCCTTGCCGCGCGAGCTCGCGCGCGGCTAGTTCCCCTTAGCAGGGTTTGTTGGTGTTGTTCCAGCTACCGCTGCCGCTGCACACCCACAGGCGGCCTTCGCGGCAGTAATTCGCCCCGACCGGTACCTGGCGGCCGTCCAGCATGCAGCTCGCGTTCTGGGCGACCAGCCACCGTGGCGCCTGCGCCTCCGCGCGCAGCGACTGCGCCGGCGCGAGGGCCGCGAGGGCGGCAAGGGCGGTGATCAGCTTGATGGCTTTCATGACGTCTCCTTCGGAATCTGGCGCTGGCGCGGCGCGCGCAGCCTGACGCCGGCGCGGTCGGGCGCGTCGGCGGCATTTGGATTGGCGAGCGGCGCGCGCTCGCCTTCAGCGGAGCGCGAGCGCGGATCCACCGGCAGCGAGGTGCCGAACAGAATTTCGAGCCGCACCAGGCTCTTCACCGGCTCGCCGCCGAGCATGCCGGGGCGGAAACGCGCAGCGGTGAAGGCTTCCTTTGCGGCCGTGTCGAACGCACCGCTCGGATACGAATCGACCACTTCGACGGTCTCCACCTTGCCGTTCTCGCCCAGATAGAGCTGCAGGCGCACGTGCCCGGAGCCCGGCGTGGCGCCGTTCGGCCATTTCGGCTCTACGTCCTGGAGGATGAGTGGGCGCTCGTCGAGCTCTTCGGCGGAGTAATATCGCGGTGCCGGCGTTAGCGGAACGGCACGCGGCGCCGGCACCGGTTGGCCGAGAGGTTTTTCTTCGGGATTGCGGATCGTCGCGGTGAGCAGGCGTTCGCCGAACGCCGCAAGCTGCGCCCGCGCCTGCGGCGCCGCCGGCAGCGAGCCGAGGGCGCCGAGCAGGGCGGTGTGCGCCAGCAGCGAGGCGCCGAGCGCCGCCCCGAAGCGGGTTGCTGGTTGCCTCATTGATCCCTGATCAATTCGCGCCACGACACGCGCTTGCCGCCGAAGCCGGCGGGCGGCGTCGGCGTGTCCTTGGTGAGCTGCTGGTTGTCGGCCGTGGTGACGATGGCCACCACCTTGCCGCCGGGCAGCATGATCACGTTGATACCCACCGCCACCGAGCTCGCGATCTTGGTGCTCGCCATGTTCCCCGGCGCGCCAGGGACGTACGAGCCCGTCGCGTAGTCGAGGAAGTTGATGTAGGCGTAGCCGCCGGCCCTGCAGGTGTCGGTGGTGGGCACGTTCGACGCGATCACCAGCGTACCGAGCTGGAGCTGCGGGTCGATGTTCACATGCTCGCCGGTGTCGGGCAGGTCGATGCGCCAGCCATACTCGGTGCTCCAGTTCGGCGCCGGGTCCAACGGATTGACGGTGCGGGTGTCCGGGGTCGTGCCGGCGGTGAACTGGCGCGCCTTGACCAGCGTGGTGTTACGCACGTCCGGGATCAGCGGTCCGGCGCCGGGGCTCAGGTCGTCGCGCAGCGCATAGATCGTCTGCGTGATGAACGGGCCGGCCTTGTCGGTGGCCTCGAGGAACTTGCCGGTGCCGAGCATGACGACGCGCTTCTTGAACCCCGACACCTCCACTTCGCCGAGCTCGGGCTTGACCGTGATCGGCTGCGCCTGGCCGGCGCCGTTCACTAGCGCGGCGATCTTGGTCACCTGCAGATAGCTGCTGCTCGCGCGGTCCATGTCGAAGCGCCACAGGTTGCCGTCCAGGTCCCCGCCGTAGATGGCCAGGACCGTGTTGTCGAGGCTCGCGCTGGTGGCCCAGCCGTTGATCTTGGCCAGGCCGCTGGGCGATGCGGCGGTTCCCACCCCGGTGGTGAAGCGGCGGAGGATGACGCCGGTCGCGGCGTCCAGCATGTACAGATAGCCTTGACCGTCGCCGCCGTTGACGTTGTTGTTGTAGCCCGAGGTGACGAAGACTACCCATTTGCCGTCCTCATTGCGCTTGGCAATGATCGGGTTGCCATACGACAGGCCGACGTGGCAATCGGACTTCAGGTCGCCGCCCACGGGCGTGGTGAAGTCGGGGACCGTGATGTCGTCGGCCGTGGCGCCCGGGTCATCCGTGGTCACGCAGAACGTGCTGTTGGTGAACTCCCACAGCGCCTTCGGCGCGAGCGGGTTGGTGATGTCGAGCGCGTAGTATCCGCGGCCGCCCGAGTTCAGTCCGGCGACCAGAATGGTGCGCCAGTCGTTAACGCTGCTGCAGGGCGAGACGCAGATGTCGGCGACCAGCGGGGACCCGTCCACATGGTACGCGTGCGGGAACGGTGTGCTGCTGGCGGCCAACCGGTAGAGGCCCGGCATTACGACACGCGGAATGTACGCCCAGCGCTCGACGCCGGTGTCGGTGTTGAACGCATGCAGCATGCCGTCGTTGCTGGCGGCATAAACCGTCCCGGGACGCGAGCTTGTTGTCGGCGGCGCGAACTGGCCGGACGGGCAGGCCACCGTAGTGGTGCCCTCGGTGCATTTCTTGAAGTCGCTGTATCCCGCGTCGTTGTAGCTGAAGGGCGATTTCTTGACGTAGGCCGGCTGGGCGTTCACTACGTCGCCGAGCCGGCTCAGGCGCTCGCGGTACAGGTCGTTGGGCAGGCTCTGGCCGGTGTCGTTGTGCACGCCCGAGCCGCGCAGCCAGTTGACGAGGGTCCTGCCCTCGTCCGGACCCGTCCAGCTGGGGCCGCTCGACTGTGTCGCCGCGTCCTTCTGCAGCGTGGTGAACGAGGTCCACTGGGGGAGCAGATTTGGACGGAAGTACGTCTCCTCGGTCCCGTCTAGGCCGGCGCCATCAAGGCAGTTGGACCCGCCCTCGCCACGCCAGCAGAAGTGTTTGAGCAGGTTCCCGGTGCTGTCGCCCGAGTCCAGGGTATACAGCGTGCGGGCGGCGTAGTTAGTGCCGTCGATGATCGACGCGGCCGCCCAGAGCACCGTCTGACTGACGATGCCGGTGCCCAGATCGATGGTGCGCGCCTTGACGTCGCCGATCCAGGACGAAGTCTGATACTGGGCGGTGAAGGCGAAGTTGTCGCCCGCCACCGGCTGCAGGTTCGAGGTCGCGGCCGCCGCGCCGGCGCCGACTCGCGCCTGCAGCTGATCCAGCGTTTCGGCGAGGCCGTTTGCCAGTTCCTCGGGGTTCTTCGCGCTGAAGAACACGCCGCGCCCGTTGACGGCTGCGTGCCACAGGTCATCGAGCGCAGTGGGCGAGTCCGCCACCGGCACCGGCCATTTCTTGGTGCCCTGCTTGATGTCGAAGAAGTCGCCGCTTGAGGCCGTTTCGTAATCCGGCCGGTAGGTGAGCTGGCCGTCCAGACCGAGGCCGACCGTGAACGTCACCATGTGCTGGTGGCTGGCCGTATCCTTGGCGGTGGTCGGCACGCTGTCGTCGTCGGCGTTGCCGCGCAGGTCGGTCTTGTAATAGAACAGCGCCACGTCGGCCAGCGTGTTGGTCGCGCCGGCCAGCGCGCCGTCATAGACGCCTTGCGACTGCAGCGAAAAGGGACCGGTGTTGACGTTGTCCTGGTTGCCGACGTTGGTGTTGCCGTCGAGCAGCTTGCCCGCGCCGCCGTTCCAATAGCCGTCGGTCGACAGGATGGCGAAGTTCGGCTGGCACAACGCGGTCACCGGATCGTCGCCCGCCGCAACGCTCAGGCCGCCGGTGAGCGGGGTGCCGAACTTTCCGGCGAAGATCAGGCCGACGCGCGAGAGCGCCTCGCGCAGCGGCGTGAAGTTGCTGGGCTGCGTGGCGTAGAGCTTGGCGTACCAGTTGTCGCGATGGGTGCCGGTGAAGTCGTCGATCTTCAGGTACTTGCTGCTAACCACGCTGGCGCCGGTCGAGCTGGTACCGCAGTTGTTTCCGGACACCGGGCAGATGGTGATGAAGCCGACCCGGTACGTCGAACCCACCGACACGAACGCACGTCCGACCGCCGCCTTCATCATCTGCATGCGGGTGCGGTAGTACGCGTACCAGTTGGCGAAGTTGGTCATTTCCTCTTCGTAGGTGCACGTCGCGGCTGCGCAATCCAGGCGGCCGGCGGCCTTCGGATAGGAGTCGTTGGACGGCACGATGTCGGTGCGCGTGAAAGCGCCGACGCCCTTGCGGATGGTGTGCGCGCCGGTGAGAGCGTCGCGGCCGCCAGACATGTTCGCGATCGTGGCGTTGACGGCCGACACCTGCGTGCCGTTCTGTACGCTGCCCATGTTGCCGGTCGTGATATTGCCGAGGTTCGAGCCGGTGCGCGCCACGGTCAAACCGTTCGGCGACGCGCCCTGCGCGACCGGCGCGATGAGGTTCACGTCCACGCCGTTGCTGGCCAAGGTCGCCCGGAAGCCGTTGACCGCGCAGGCGTCGACGCGCGCTTTGATCGCGTTGCGCAGATCGGTACGTTTCGTCGCAGTGTTGGTGCCGTTGTTGGCAACGATGCGGCCGTCGGACGCCCTGACGGTCACGCTGCCGAACGTGATGTCGCTGCTCGTGCCGCACAGCAGGTTGACGCCGTTGACCGTGATGGCCGTGATCGTCTGGCTGCTGTTCGGCGAGCTGTTCTGGTTGACCGAGATCCTGCCGATGGATGACCCCGTGCCGATCTGGCTGCTTTGCAATACCACCGCCCAGCCGGCGCCGGTAGAGCCGGTCACGGTCTTCGTGATGACGACGTTCGAGCCGGACTGCACTGCGGTGTACTCCGGCGACGAGATCTTCGCGTTGATCGCGGTGGTGATCAGGCCCGCCACCGTGCTCGTGGTCGCTCCGGCCGGCACGGTAATCGCGCCGGTGATGACCTGAACGCCGTTCACGGTGATGTTCGAGATCGAGCCGCCGGCCGCGTTAACCGAGGTGATCCTGATGTTGCCCTCGTTCGGCGAGGCGCTGCAGTACGTGCCGACCGGGCAGGTGATGGACTGGGTCACGCCAAGGTGCTTGGCGTAAATGTAGCGCTTCACCACGGTGCCGGCCAGGTTCACCAGGTCGCCTTTCTTGCGGCGGCAGTCGACCAGCGTCCCCGCGTCGGCGCACCAGCGCACGCCCGAGAAGACGTGCACGGTGGGGTCGACGTTCGCCCCGGCCACGCAGTTGGTCAGCTCCGGGTCGGCGCAGAACTCCGGCGCGAGCACCGTGTGCGTCGCGACGTTGATCGAAGACCCGCTCGCGCACGTCGTGGTGGCCTCGCCCGTGGCGACGTTCAGAGTGCAATACTGCGCAGACTGCATGCGGTAGTAGTACGGCGCGCCTGTAACGTACTTCGGGTTGTTGCTGCCGTCCCTGCCGAACCGGAACGTCGGGTCGGGGTACTGGTAGGCGCTGTTCTGGCGGCAGTTACCGCTCGTTGCCGCGTCGCCCTGCGCGATGCAAAACACGCGGTCCTGGTAGCCCGACGAAAGGTCGGCCGTGGCGGTGCTGGTGTACGGGTTCACCATCACTTGAGTGAAGCCCGCGGTATTCACCGAATTCTGGCTGTCCATATCCGTGCCGTCGGAGAAGGCGGCCGGCCGGTAGAAGATCGCCGGGTTGTAGTAGATGCCGTTCAGGTCCGGACTGTTGTACGGCGGATCGCCGAACACGCACGGGTCGGGGTCATTGCCGATCGAGCCGCTGCCGTCGTCCCCGGTGTCCGCGCAAGCCGCCGTGGTGGGCGTGCCGGCGGTCGGGTTGTGCGTGTCGTCGATGTAGTCCGGCATCGCGTCGCGGCCCATGGAGCCCGAGTCGTCCAGAATGAACATGACGTTCGGCTTGTTCGAGGTGGTCGCGGTGCCGAGCGGGTCGGTGGCGATGTTGAGCAGGCCCGCCTGCGCGGGCACGATCGAGCCCAGCAGGGCGACTGCGGCGACCAGGGTACGTTTGTTTTCGAGCATGCGTTTCATGACTTCCTCCGCTGCCGATCCTTAGTTGAGTACGGCCTGTACGTAGCTCACCGTATTGCGCGGACCCACGATGCGCACGGTGACGCGGTAGTAAACGGTGCTGGTGCCGGGCAGCGCGGCCGCGCCGTAAGACACCACGCCTTTCGTGCCTTCGTCGGAGGCGCTACCGCCGCTGGCGCTGGTCTTGATGCAGTTCACGCTCGCCGCGTTCGGATCGCCGGCGGTGTCGCAAAGGCGGTGGATCACGTAGAAGACCTCGTTGCCGCCGGCATCGGTGCCCATGTTGCGGGCCGCCGACCAGTTGAAGTCGTCGGCCGGGGTGGTCGTATTGCCGGTAAGGTCGATGTTCACCTGCCAGTTCGCCCAGTAAGCGCCGTTGGGCCACGGCGGGTTTGGGATGCCGCCGAGCTGCGCGAGGACCGGGTTGTCGTCGTTGAGGGTCGTGAGCGGGGCGTTGGTGACCGGATCCTTCGCGTTGCGCTGGAGCAACTTGCGCGCGTCCTCGATTCCCCAGTCGCCGGCCATAGTGGCGCCCTGGCGGAACGCCAGGTTGCCGGCGATCAGCACGTTGGTGTCCACCGAGCGCATCAGCGCGATACCGGCGAGCGACATCGCCACTAGCACGATGAGCGCGATGAACAGCACAACGCCTCGTTGTGCCGGGCGCGTCACGCTTGCCTCCAGATCATGTTGCGGAGCGGGATTACCGTCTCGAAAACACGGTGCTTGTAGCAGCTCGGCACGCCGCCGGGCACCGTGAAGGCGCTCTCCGGCTTGAGCGTTGTCGTGCCTGCCTGGTACGTGCCCGACCAGGTCGGCGTGGCAGTGGTCGCCGCGCAGGCGCTGCCCGGCGGATCCGGCTGCTCGTAGTTGCCGCTGCGCGCCAGCACGCCGACGCGGATCGCCATGACCTGCATCCATTCGGCGGCATTCGCCGGCGGGGTCGGAGACCACTCAGTGGCGTCCACCGTGCCGTTGTTGTTGGCGTCTCGGCCGTACTCGGCCTGCACGTCCACGATGTCGTCGACGATCTGCATCTGGCTGCCCGAACCGTCGATTTGCTTCAGGACGTCGATGACCTGCAGTTTGTACGCGTTGCCAGCAGTCGCGGAGATCGAATAGGTGCGCCAGGCCGGCGT
>Ga0247829_10001255_pt1 | contig 11356 bp, 9 predicted proteins | sample 12C_Control_Day4_FD_207765 | JGI IMG/M metagenome (GOLD analysis project Ga0247829, IMG submission 207765) | Soil microbial communities from agricultural site in Penn Yan, New York, United States - 12C_Control_Day4 | ecosystem: Environmental > Terrestrial > Soil > Agricultural land | place: USA... | reverse complement strand
GAAGAAGGCGATGAGGACCACGACCAGCACCCGGCTGTTGAAGCCGAAGCCGAGCAGTCCGCTGATGAGCGGCGTGAGGGCCAGGATCGGCGCGGCCTGGAGCGCGACCAGGTAGGGCCAGGACGCTCGCTCCACCCACCGGGCCATGCTCATGGCCGTCGCCAGACCCATGCCGAGGATGATCGTGATGACGAGGCCCACGATCGCGACGCGGGCGGTGAGCCACAGCGAATCCAGGATGGGCTTGAGGCCGCGGTTGCCGTCCTCCCAGATCAGGAACCCGTCGGTGATCACCTTGTGGGGGGTGGGGAGCAGGAACCGCTTCTCCTGGGGCAGTACGACCTCCGCGAGCAGGTACCAGATGGCGAGGAAGACGAGGAAGACGACAATGGGCCCGAGGATCTCCGCCGTCCGGTTCCGCTTGGCGGCGCCTTCCGCGGTGCCGAGCTCCGGCGCCCGGCTGCTGGGCGGGGTCAGCTCGTCCGTGCGCAGCCCGCCGCCCGATGCGAGCGTGCTGCTCATTCGTGGGCTCCCCGCAGGGCGTGCGAGATCTCGCCGGACAGCTTGGCGAACTCGGGGTCGTAGCGCAGGTCGTGCGTGCGCGGATAGGGAAACGGCACGTCGAACTCGCCCAGGATGCGCCCGGGCCGGGCCGACATCACCGCCACCCGCGTCGAGAGGAAGACGGCCTCGGCGATCGAGTGGGTGATGAAGAGCGCGGCGAACCCCTCGAGCTGGAACAGGCGGAGCAGCTCGCTGTTGAGCCGTTCCCGGGTGATCTCGTCGAGCGCGCCGAACGGCTCGTCGAACAGGAAGACCTTCGGCTCGAGCACCAGCGAGCGCGCGAGTGAGGCACGCATCCGCATACCGCCCGACAGCTGCTTGGGGTACTTGTTCTCGAAGCCCTGCAGGCCGACGAGGTCAACGGTGGATTTCACCAGGTTGGCGCGGGCGGTCTTGTCGACGCCCTGCAGCTCGGCCAGCAGCTCGATGTTCTTGCGCACCGTCCGCCACGGCAGCAGCGTGGCGTCCTGGAACACGTAGCCGAGGCTCTTGCGCAGCACGAACACCGTGCCTGAGGTGTTCGTCTCCAACCCCGACGCGATGCGCAGCAGCGTCGACTTGCCGCAGCCCGACGGGCCGACGATGGTGACGAACTCGCCCGGGCGCAGGTCGAGGCTGACGTCGTCGACTGCGTGGGTGCCGTCCGGGAAGACCATCGAGACGTGGTCGAAGCGCAGGGCGTGGTCGCTGAGGGCGGGCGCGACGGCTACGGGGGCTTGCGGCGCCGGCCCGGCCCCGGCCCGGATGGTCTCCGAGTCGACGAGATCGGACACTGTCTCGGGCTCCGACATCATCGTCTCCCGACCTTAGGCCACCGGTTCTGTCCCGCCGTGACGCCAGTGTGCACGCTGTGTTTCACGCGTCTGACACGACTCTCGTGCGGCTCACGACCCGTCCTCGGTGGATCACGACGCGGTCGGCCGGAGCCATCGCCACGGCCTCCCGGACGCCGCCCGCCTTGACGGCGAGGAGTTCGGCGGGGAAGCCGGCCTCGATGCGGACGGGGGGGAGACCGAGCACATCGCGAGCCGCCGTGCTCACCGCGTCGTAGGCCTCGTCGGGCAGCAGGTGACCGGCCATCACGAGGAGCGCGGCGGTCTCCAGCGGGTCGCCGCGGCCGACCAGGTTGAACGGGTCCTGCAGGTTGTCCGCGCCGCCGGCCACCTGCACGCCGGCGGCCAGCAGCGGCCGGATGGCGGTCAGCCCCCGTGGCGTCGCCGACGCGGCGTCGCGGCCCTGCAGGTACAGGTTGGTCTGGGGCAGCGTGACCACGCCGATCCCCGCGGCGGCCACCTCGTCGGCGACGGCCTGCTGCACCTCAAGGGGCTGCATGCCGAGGCTGACGCAGTGGCTGGCCGCGACGCGGTGCGGGAACCCACTCGTGGTCACGCGGCGGGCCAGGTCCCGGAGCCCGAGCACCGCGAGATCGAGGGTCTCGTCCGTGTGGAGGTCCACCATGTGGCCGCCGCTCGCCGCCAGCTCCAGGAGCACCTCGTGCGCCTCGATGGGATCGTCGTCGAGGTGCGGGCAGCCACCGACGACGTCTGCTCCGGCGGCCAGCGCGTCACGGGCGAGGGCCCGGTGGTCGGCTCCCGTCAGACCGGTGACGGGCCAGCTGATGAGGGCGACGATCTGCAGGTCGACCAGGTCCCCGAGTCGCCGCCGGGCCTCCACCAGCCCTTCCACCGACCGCAGACCGTGGCCGGTCACGATGTCGGCGTGGGACCGGATGGCGGTCGTGCCGTTGGCCACCAGGAGCCGCGCTGCCCGCTCGGCCCGGTCGGCGATGTCCTCGGCGGTCAGGCTGTCGCGGTTGGCGTCCATCGCCTCGATGGCGCCGAGGAGGTGGCCCTGTGGGTTGAGGATGCGCTCGGCCAGGAAGGCCTTGTCCAGGTGGGCGTGCGGCTCGACGGGTGCGGGGAGCAGCACGTAGCCCTCGAGGTCGAGGACGGTGTCCTCGGCCGAGGCGCGGAGGTCGGTACAGACGGCGGAGATGACGCCTGCAGTGATGGCGACGTCCGTCGTGCGGCCATCGGCCAGCCGGACCCGCCGGAGGACGAGGCTGCCCGGTCCCGCCACGGCCGTCAGACCAGGGCGGGCAGGTCGGGGAGCGGCCGTCGCTCCACCGGCTCCCCGAGGCGGGGGAAGACCTCCTCGACCATGAGGTGCATCTGCTCGTCGATGTCCTCCGTTCGCAGCCCGGGGTAGTCGAAGAAGAAGCAGATGTGCTTCAGGTCGAGCAGGTCACGCCAGAACCCGATGGCGTCGACGGCGTCATCGATGGAGCCGACGACCTGGATGTTGAGCCGCATGGAGTCGTCCAGGGTCGGTTGGAAGTCGAAGGGGACCTTGGAGCCGTCGGGGAAGCGGTAGCTCGAGAAGCGTCCGTACGGGGCGAGGAACTTGCAGAACTCGTCGTGGCCGGGCTGGCCCCGCACGAGTGCCCCCTCGCGGGTCTTCCCGATGTGAACGTTGAGGACCAGGCAACGGTCCTCGCCCGGCCCAACCGGCCGACCGATTTCCTCGCGGATGGCCGCGTAGCGGTCCCACTTGTCTTTCTGGCTCTGCGCGCTCTGCAGCCAGTAGACGGCCTTGTGCCCGGCCCGCGGGACGTACTCGATGGTCTCCGGCGACGTCACCGGTTGGTAGATGTCGACCGTCCGGCGGGGCTTGGGGATGAGGGTGATGTCGTTGACGTACGACCCGCGGTCGGGCACGTCGTCGGGCGGGAAGACGAAGTGCTTGCCGCGGTAGTCGAAGCGCTCCTGGGACCAGGCCAGCCTGATGACCTCCATGGCCTCCTCGAAGACCTCGCGGTTGATGCGGTCGTGCTCGACGGACATCTCGTTGTCCCCGGACGCCACGACGGTGCCCAGCGCCCACGCCTCGCGGGGGACGGTGCCCCGACCGACACCGAACTCCATCCGCCCGCCGGTGAGGACGTCGGCCAAGGCGAAGTCCTCCGCCAGCCGCAGCGGGTGCCACTGCGGGACGACGTTGAACATCTGGCCGAAGCGAAGCTCCTTCGTCTGCGCCGCAGCGTGGACGCCGAACATGATGAGGTTCGGCAGGACCTCGTAGCCCTCGTACTGGAAGTGGTGCTCCGTGAGCCACACCGTGTCGAAGCCCAACGCGTCCGCGGTCTTCGACCAGTGGAGCATGTTCTCGTAGCAGGCGATGACGTCGCTGTTCCCGTAGCGGCGAGCGGTCGGCGCGACCGTGGGATCCCCGGCGTCCGGCATGGGCACGGTGCCGAAGAAGTTGGTGTCGACACGCATGGGGCAACGGTACAACCGGGCGGGCCCGGGATCAGGTGCCGGCGGCGCTCCCGATGCGGGCCCTGGGGTCGGCGGCCGAGGCAAGGGTGCCATCGTCATCGACGACGATGGTGTGGGCGTGCCCGAAGGCGGAGTCGAAGGCGGGCGCGCGAGTGACGCCATGGCCTCGGCCGCGCAGGCCCTGGTCCCAGGCAGCGGGGGCCTGGCCTTCGACGAGGACGCCTGGGCCGCCCGCCGACGTCCAGGTGTCGAAGCCGGTGGCCTCGCCGTGCAGCACCCAACGCCCGCTGGCGATGGCCGCGGCCGGATGCTGGCCGTGGAGGAACAGCCGGGCCAGGAGCTGCAGGAGGATCTGGGGTTGGGCGTCGCCTCCCATCGTGCCGAGGGTGGCGGCCAGCCGGCCGTCGGGACGTGTGATCAGGAGGGGGCTCAGCGTGTGGGGCGGGCGACGGCCGGGGCCGTACCGAGCCGGGTGATCGGGTTCCAGCGAAAAGCCCAGGCCGCGGTTGTGGAGGTTGATGCCGGTCGCGGGCTCGACCAGCCAGCTGCCGAAACCGGCAGCGTTGGACTGGATCAGCGACACGGCCAGGCGGTCCCCGTCCACCACGCAGAGGTAGGTGGTATCCCCCTGCTGCGCTAGTGCGCGTCGCCACCGAATCGATATCGATTCGGTGGATATGGCGTCTCTGCGTGGGGTGATGTGCGCGGGGTCGATGAGGGCGGGGCCATCGGCGGCCTCGTGGAGGACGTCCGGACGGTCATGACCGGCGGCCACGGCGGCCTCGATGAGCAGGTGCGCCCACCCGGGGTCGTCGGGATCGTCGGGCAGAGGGAGCCCCTGCGCGATCCAGGCGCCGGCCAGGGCCAGGTAGCCCTGAGAGTTCGGGGGCACGGTCCACAGCCGGTGACCCCAAGCGTCCAGCGCCAGCGCCTCGACCCAGTCGGCCTGGGTGCGAGCCAGATCGTCGGCCGTGAAGTAACCGCTACCGACGGCGAGCAGACCCTCCCCGAACTCGCCCTCGTAGAAGGCGCGTCGCCCGCCGTCGGAGATGGCGCGCAGCGCCCGGGCCGCGCCTCGCCGACGGACCAGCGCGCCCGGGCGCGTCGCCTGCCGGGCCAAGTCATCGAGACGGACGCGGGCCGGCTCGTCGAGCGTGGCCAGCGAGCCGACCAGGAGCGGCGAGGCCGGGAAGCCTTCCTCGGCCAGCGCGAGGGCGGGAGCCAACACGTCGGACAGTGACAGCCGGCCGTAGCGCCCGTGGAGCGCGACCCACCCGTCGACGCAGCCGGGGACCGTCACCGTTCGGATGTCGTGGCGAAGCGGCATCCCGGCGTGCCCCCCCGCCATCAGCGCGTCCGCATCGGCGCCGCTCCCGGCCCGCCCAGACGCGTTGAGGGCGATCGGCCGGGACCCGGGCTCGTGGACGAGCGCGAACAGGTCGCCGCCGAGCCCGCAGAGATGCGGTGCCGTGATGGCGATGGCGGCATTGGTGGCGACGGCCGCGTCGACCGCGTTCCCACCACGGGCAAGTGCGGTGAGGCCCGCCTGCGTGGCCAGCCCGTCCGCGCTGGCCACCACGTGCCGTGTCGCTCGGACCGTCGTGAAGGGCACCGCTGGCGTGGTCACCCCCGCACCGTAGGTTGCCCGGCTCGCCTGAACCTCGACCCTTGACGCCGCTCGCGATCGGCAGGTCACTCGTGCCATTGCCCCCGGCGCTGCAGGATCTCCTTCAGCACCAGGGGACGGTCCGTCATGATGCCGTGGGCGCCGAGGTCGAGCAGGCGCTCGATCTCCGCGGGCTCGTCGATCGTCCACACGTGCACCTGCACGCCGTGACGCTCAGCGGCGCGAACCGAGCGAGCGGTGACGATCGGGATCCCGAACTGCTTGACCGGCGCCTGGGCCACCGGGATGGACGGTGTCCCCCGACCGCCGAGCAGCCAGCTGGCCGCCGTCCACCGGGCCACCTCGATCGGCCCCATCGACGTGCACAACGTAGGGCCGAGGGCGGACCGCACCTGCTTGATCCGCTTGTCGCTGAAGGCGCCCACGCACACCCGGTCGATGCTGGCGGTGCGGCGGATCACGTCGATCAGTGGGTCCACCGCCCCGTCACTCTTGGCGTCCAGGTTGATGCGCGCCTGCGGGAACGCGCCCAGCAGGTCCTCCATCAGCGGGATCGGCTCCTTGCCGCCGACCCGGGCCTTCTGCACCTCCGACCACGGAAGCTCGGTGATGGTTCCGGAGTGATCGGTTGTGCGACCCAGGTCGTCGTCGTGAAAGGCCACGAGCACGCCATCGGCCGTGACCCGCGCGTCCGTCTCCAGATACCGGTACCCGAGCGCGAGTGCGGCTTCGAACGCGGGCATCGTGTTCTCGAGACCCTCGAGTGCACCTCCGCGGTGGGCGAACGGGATGGGCCCTGGATGGTCCAGGAACGCGTACGGCATGCCGGCAGTATCGTCGGGCCATGGCTGACGTCCGTGCGCTGCCGCTGGCCGGGGAGCGGCACACCTCCTCGGAGACCATCACCGTCCAGTCGCCCTACAACGGAGCCGTGCTGGGGGAGGTGCCGGCCTGCACCGAGCAGGACGTCGACCGCGCCGTCGCCGCGGCGCGTGCCGCGCTCGCCGCCGGCCCGCTGCCGCTGTGGAGGCGGGCCGAGGTCCTGGACACAGCGGCGCGCCTGCTGACGGAACGCAGAGAGGACTTCGCCCGCATCATCGCCGGCGAAGCGGCCAAGCCCATCAAGACCGCTCGGGTCGAGGCCGAGCGGGCGTCCGGGACGTTCTCGTTCGCGGCCGCAGAAGCCCGCAAGCTGGCGGGCGAGATGGTCCCGCTCGATGCCGGCGCAGCGGGCGAGGGGAAGCTGGGCTTCACGCTGCGCGTGCCCATCGGCGTGGTGGGCGCCATCGCGCCGTTCAACTTCCCGCTCAACCTGGTGGCCCACAAGGTCGCGCCCGCCATCGCCGCCGGCTGTCCCATCGTGCTGAAGCCGGCCAGCCAGACGCCGTTCTCCTCCATTGCGTTGGCCGAGCTCCTCATCGACGAGTGCGGGCTGCCGGCCGAGCAACTCCATGTGGTCACTGGCAGCGGCGGCACGGTGGGGAACGCCATGGTCGACCATCCCGACGTGGCCCTCATCACGTTCACCGGGTCGCCCCCGGTCGGGTGGGCCATCCGGGCGCGTGCGCCCCGCAAGCGCGTCGGGCTGGAGCTCGGGAACAACGCCCCGGTCGTGCTCGAGCCGGACGGCGACTGGAGGACCGCGGCGACGAAGATACGCGTCGCCGGCTTCTCCCACGCCGGTCAGAGCTGCATCTCCACGCAGCGGGTGTACGTGCACCGTTCGATCGCCGACGACTTCACGTCCGCGCTGGTCGAGGGGGTTCGCAGCCTCGTCGTCGGCGACCCGATGGACGAGTCGACTGACGTGTCCGCCCTCATCTCGCAGGGCGAGCGGGAACGAGTCACGGTGTGGGTGGAGGAGGCGCAGGCCGCTGGGGCCAAGGTGGCGATCGGCGGGCAACTGGCGGCCGACGGGGTACTCGAGCCGACGGTGCTCACCGACGTCACGCCCGAGATGAAGGTCTGCGCGCAGGAGGTCTTCGGACCTGTGGTGGGCGTCGCCGCGTACGACGACCTGGACGAGGCACTGCGCCTCGCCAACGACTCCGACTTCGGGCTCCAGGCGGCCATTTTCACGTCCGACATCGGCAAGGCCTTCAAAGCCTTCCAGACGCTCGAGTACGGCGGCGTACTCGTCAACGAGGTGCCGACGTGGCGGGCCGATCAGCAGCCGTATGGCGGTCTGCGCGACAGCGGTAACACCCGCGAGGGCCCGGCCTACTCCGTGAAGGAGATGACCGAACTGCGAATGGTGGTCATCAACCCCTGAGCGACGGCGTCAGATGATGCGGCTCTGGTGCCCGGCCCAGTACTCGTCCTTGAGCAGGCGCTTGTAGAGCTTGCCGGTCGGGTGACGCGGCAACTCCTCCCGGAAGTCGATCGTCCGCGGACACTTGACGTCGGCCAGCTCCGAGCGGCAGTAGGCGATGAGCTCGCGCTCGAGCGCGGCCGCCGCGTCTGCGTCCGCAGGCATGGAGACCGGCTGGACGACCGCCTTGACCTCCTCGCCGAAGTCCTCGTTCGGGACTCCGAACACGGCGACGTCGACGACCGCAGGGTGGTTGACGAGGACGTTCTCGGCCTCCTGCGGATAGATGTTCACCCCGCCCGAGATGATCATGTACGCCTTGCGATCCGTCAGGTAGAGGAAGCCGTCGTCGTCCAGGTAGCCGACGTCCCCCAGCGTGGACCATCCCCGGTCGGAGCGTGAGGCGGCCGTCTTCTCGGGGTCGTTGTGGTATTCGAACGCCGCCCCGCCCTCGAAGTAGACGGTTCCCGCCTCGCCCGCCGGGAGCTCCTCCCCGTCTTCGCTCACGATGTGGACGGTGCAGCCGAGCGGACTGCCCACCGTCCCCGGGTGGGCCAGCCATCCTTCGCTGTTGCAGTAGACGAAGCCGTTGCCCTCGGTGCCGGCGTAGTACTCGTGGAGCACCGGACCCCACCAGGCGATCATCTTCTGCTTGACCTGGACAGGGCACGGTGCGGCCGCGTGCACCGCGACCTTCAGCGAGCTGAGGTCGTATCGCTCGCGCACCCCGTCCGGCAGCTTGAGCATCCGCACGAACATCGTCGGCACCCACTGGCTGTGGGTGGCGTGGTAGCGCTCGATGAGCACCAATGCCTGCTCCGGGTCGAAGTGCTCCATGACGACGACCGTTCCCCCGAGCTCGTGGGCGCCGAGGCAGAACCGCAGTGGCGCCGCGTGGTACAGCGGGGCGGGCGACAGGTAGATGGTGTCGGCGTCGACCCCGAAGAGCACCGCCATCAACCCCCCGACGGAGGACAGGTCCTCGCCCAGCGGCTTGTCGGGGGTCGCCCCCTTCACCCCCTTGGGCCGGCCCGTGGTACCGGACGAGTAGAGCATGTCTGTCCCGGCGACGCGGTCGGGGAGGGGTTCGGCGGGCTGGCGGACGACGGCGTCCTCGTACGACTGGTAGCCCTCGATGACGCCGTCGAGCATGAGCCGCACCTCGACATCGGGCGTCTCCGGAAGGATCTCGGCCGCCTGCTCCGCCTTGGCGCGGGAGGTGATGAAGGCGCGGGCCGCACAGTCGTTGATGATGTAGGCGAGTTCGGCGTGTGTCAGTCGGGAAGAGCACGCGGTGTACACGAGCCCGGCGTAGTGGCAGCCCCAGACCACCTCGAGGTAGCGGGGATGGTTCTCCATGCAGATGGCGATGTGGTCGCCCGGTCGCAGGCCGGCGGCGTGAAGGAGCTGGCTCAGCCGGTTGGCCCCGGCGTCCAGCTCGGCGTAGGTCGTCACGGCGCCGGTCTCACCCATGATCACGGCGGCCTTGTCGGGTGTGGTCGCGGCATGAGCCCCTGGGAACATGACCGGCGAACGTAGCCGAGGCCCCCACGGCCAGTACCGTGTCGGCTGATGGAGGCCGCGGAGCGTTTCGCCGAGCTCGTGGCGGTCCGGGGTGATCAGGTTCCCCTCGACGAAGCGGCCGCGCTCATCGCCCGGAGCGCCGAACCCGAGCTGAAGACGGGAGCGATGCTGGCCCAGCTCGACGCTTTGGCCGAAACCTGCCCCGGGTACACGCTGGACGCGCTGGTCCCGCACCTGTTCGGCCGGGGTCGATTCGGGCCGGACCGGTCCGACTACTACGACCCTCGCAACTCACTCCTGAACCACGTCCTCGAGCGCCGCGTGGGCATCCCGATCACCCTTTCCGTACTGGCCCTCGAGGTCGGCCGACGGGTCGGCGTGCCGATGGCTGGCGTGGGCATGCCGGGTCACTTCCTGCTCCGGGACAAGGTCGACCGGGCGGTCTTCATCGATCCCTTCCACGGGGGGCGGCTCCTCGACGAGCAAGAGTGCCGGGTCCTGTTCCACCAGATCACGGGGGCCGACTCCACATGGTCCGCGGAGTTCCTCGAACCGGTGGGCAACCTGTCGATCGTGGGCCGCATGCTCAACAACCTGCGGATCGTCTACGGGCGGCGCCAAGACCTGGCCGGCCTGCGCTGGGTGATGGCGCTGCGGGCCTCGCTCCCGGCGCCGTTCGGCGACGACCCCGAGGCGTTCGCCCGGGCCATGGCTCCCTTGAACTGATCCGCCGGCCTGATTCCCCGCCGGCCCGAGCCAGTCGCGGGCGCTTTCCGGCCGCCGCACCCCGTCAGTAGCCTGCCGGGATGACCGTGACCGAGAGCCGGACCGACGATCAGCGCGTCGGTGATCTGATCGACGAACTGCTGCGGGAGCACCCGCCGGCGGACACCAAGGCCCCCGTGTTCCTGGGCGCGCAGTTCGATCTCGGCCTGGCCTGGGTTCACTTCCCCGAGGGCCACGGCGGGCTCGGCCTGTCGCCGAAGCTGCAGACGGTCATCAACGAGCGGATCTTCGCCGCCGACGGGCCCAACCCCTACTACCGCAACCCCATCGGCTACGGCATGTGCGGCCCCACGGTCGTGGAGTGGGGGAGCGACGAGCAGAAACAGCGCTACCTTCGACCGCTCTTCACCGGCGAGGAGGTCTGGTGCCAGCTCTTCTCGGAGCCGGGCTCCGGCTCGGACTTCGCCGGGTTGTCGTCGCGCGGGGTGCGGGACGGCGACGAGTGGATCGTCAACGGCCAGAAGGTGTGGACCACGCTGGCCCACGTCTCGAAGTGGGGGCTCCTGGTCGTCCGCACTGACCCGGAGGCCGTGAAGCACGCAGGCCTTGCCGCGTTCGTGGTCGACATGGAGGCGCCCGGCGTGGAAGTGCGCCCCCTGCGTCAGATGACGGGCGAGGCCGAGTTCAACGAGGTGTACTTCACGGACACCCGCATCCCCGACGCCGAGATGCTGGGCGGCTCGGGTGACGGATGGCGGGTCTCGCTGACCACGCTCATGAACGAGCGAGTATCGATCGGTGGGTCGGTCACCCCCAAGGGCTCGGGCGCCATCGGGGTCGCGGTCAACCTGTGGAAGTCGCTCCCGGAAGGGCGGCGGGACGCCGTCGTGCGGGACGAACTGATGAAGCTGTGGATCCGCAGCGAGGTCGGCCGCCTCACCAACATCCGCGCCGCGCAGAACCGCAAGATCGGTGTGCCCGGCCCCGAGGGTTCGATCGGCAAGCTGGCCGGAGCCGAGGTCAACAAGGACGTGTACGAGTTCTGCGTCGACCTGATGGGAGCCGACGGCCTGCTCTACGGCAGCTACGAGATGCTGCGGCCGGAGATCGCGATGGGGGCCGACACCCTGCAGAAGGCGTTCCTGCGCAGCCGAGCCAACTCCATCGAGGGTGGGACCTCGGAGGTCATGCGAAACATCCTCGGCGAGCGGGTGTTGGGCCTTCCCGGTGACGTCCGGGTCGACAGGGACGTGCCGTGGAGCGAGGTCCCGCGGAACTGACGGCCGCTAGGCAGCGCGACGTAGGCGGCGGATGGTGGCGACGGCG
>Ga0247829_10001254_pt1 | contig 11357 bp, 7 predicted proteins | sample 12C_Control_Day4_FD_207765 | JGI IMG/M metagenome (GOLD analysis project Ga0247829, IMG submission 207765) | Soil microbial communities from agricultural site in Penn Yan, New York, United States - 12C_Control_Day4 | ecosystem: Environmental > Terrestrial > Soil > Agricultural land | place: USA... | reverse complement strand
GGTTCATGTTCTCGACCATGTGAACCGGGATGCGGATGGTGCGGGACTGGTCGGCGATGGCTCTCGTGATCGCCTGGCGGATCCACCACGTGGCGTAGGTCGAGAACTTGAAGCCCTTGGTGTGGTCGAACTTCTCGACCGCCCGCATCAGGCCCAGGTTGCCCTCCTGCACCAGGTCCAGCAGGAGCATCCCCCGGCCGACGTAGCGCTTGGCGATCGACACCACGAGCCGGAGGTTGGCCTGGATGAGCTGGGCGCGGGCCACCTCCCCGTCCCCGACCAGGCGTTGCAGCCGGCGGCGCTCCCAGGCCGGCAGCTCGACCTCGGACGTGGCCATCCGCTCCAGCGCGAGCTGCCCGGCCTCGATGCGCTGGGCCAGCTCCCGCTCGTCCTCGCCGGTCAGCAGGCTGACCCGACCGATCTCCTTCAGGTACAGCCGGACGGTGTCCGACGTGCCGCCGTCGCCACTGCGCTCCCCGCCGGACGCCAGGGACGCGCTCCGCCGGCGCAACCAGCGGGCGCGGTCGCCGTTGCTGGCCTCCGGACGGGCCAGGCCCTTGGTGGGCGTGATGTCCTCGAGCTCGACCTCTTCGTCGACCAGGATGCCGGCCTGCGCCAACCCGGCGCGCACGGCGGCGATGACGTCCTCGGTCAGCTCCACTTCCGCCATCACGCGGGCGACGTCGTCCGCCGAGACCGTCCCGGTGACCGTGCCCTCAGCGAGGAGCGCCGCCCACTCGCGCGGCGCGATCTGGTCGATCGGAGGGAGCATGGGCGGCGTCACCGACGTCCGCTCCATGACCGCCCGCTCGGCCTCTGCTCGCTCCAGCAGGGGTGCGGCGACGTGCTCGGTCTGCGGATCGGTCACCCACTCTCCTCCCGGCGCACCTCCCGGCGTCCCGTCAGCCAGCGTAGCAACTGACCCGCGGCCTCCCAGCCGGCTTCGGCGTCGTCGAGCTCCTCCAGCAACCGGCGGGTCGACACCAGTTCGGCGTTGCGGCCGAGGTCCCGCTCCGCACGCAAGATGTCCAGCTCACGGCGGCACGCCGCACCCACGAGGTTGCGCACCTCGGCGCGCGAATCGCCGTCGACGTCGGCCACGCTGAGCCGCTCCAGGAGGTCCCGCACCTCGGGATCGGCCTGCTCGATGGCCTTGTGCACGTCACCGTCCGCGTCCTCCAGCGCGCGGAACGCGCCCAGATGCGACTCATCCGCGAAGAGCGGCTCCACCAACCAGGGCGCCACCTCGTCCCACCGCTGGATGAGCAACGCCAGCACGACGAACTCCGCGTTCTCGCGAAAGGCAGGTCGGACCGGCGCCGCGCGCACCTCGACCTCCCTCGCCCGCCGCTCGGCGACCCGCACGAGATCGGCCACCGGCAGCCCCGTGTGCTGCGCCACCTGACCCGCGTAGAGCTTGCGCACGTTGACGTCCGGGTGCTCGTTGACGACCACCATGGCCCCGTTGGCCAGCTTCGCCCGGGCCTCCGGCGTGACGACCCGGCCCCCCGCGCGCAGGACGCGCCCGACGCGGAAACCGAGGAACGGCTCGGCGTCGTCGACCGCAGCCCGCAGCGCCGCCGGATCCTCGCCGGCCAGCTCGCCCGGATCCTTGCCCCGCGGCAGGCGGGCCACCTCCACCGCGACGTCGAACTGGCGCTCCCACTCGTAGAACCGCTCGGCCGCACCTTGGCCGGCGGCGTCCGCATCGAAGGCCAGCACGACCCGGCCGGCGAAGCGCTTGAGCAGGCGCACGTGCTCCGCGGTGAGCGCTGTCCCGCAGGTGGCGACGGCGATCGGCACGCCGGCGCGGTGGAAGCCGATCACGTCCGTGTAGCCCTCGCACACCACCACGCGGTCGACCTTGACGATGTCGCCCTTGGCCCAGTTGAGCCCGTACAGCACGCGCGACTTGCTGTAGATGGCCGTCTCGGGCGAGTTCTTGTACTTGGCCGGATCGGCGCTCCCCGGCAGGACCCGCCCACCGAAGGCGACGGCGTCGCCGGACTCGTTGAAGATCGGGAACAGCAGGCGGGCGCGGAACGTGTCCTGCAGCCGCTCCCGCCGGTTGACGAACGCCAGGCCGGTGTCCCGCAGCACGCGCTCGGGGACGCCGAGCCCGGAGGCCAGCGCGTCCCAGTCGTCGGGCGCCCAACCCAGCCGAAACTCCCGGGCCAGCGCACCGTCGATTCCCCGACTGCGCAGGTAGTCCCTCGCCGGCCGCGCATCCGCCGCAGTGAGCAGCCGCTCGTGGTACCAGTCCACCGCCCGCACCATCGCCTCGAGCAACGCCTTGCGCCGCTGCCGGTCGCGACCTTCCCCGCCGCTCGTGTAGCGGAGCGTCACCCCCGCCTTGGCCGCCAGCTGCTCCACCGAGGCCACGAAGTCGACGTGCTCCATCTCCTGGACGAAGCGGAAGACGTCGCCGGACGCGCCGCAGCCGAAGCAGTGATAGCGCCCGACCTCGTCCCGCACGTTGAACGACCCGGACCGCTCGGCATGGAACGGGCACAGCCCCACGTGGTTGCGGCCCACCCGCTTGAGCTGCACGTACGGGGACACGACATCGACCAGGGAGACGGCGGATCGGACCCGCTCGATGTCCTCCTCGACGATGGCCATGGTCGGGCCGACCCTACCGGCGGGCCTTCAACGCTCCTGGAAGGGCGGTGGGGGCTCGCCCCTCGACGAGCTCGACGAGGCTCGACGCTCCTCGCGCAGCGACGCGAGGATCGAGACGGCCAGCACGACGGCGATGAACGTCAGCGACGCCCAAGTCTCGATGTGGTACCAGCGCTGCAGGATCATCTTGACCCCGACGAAGGCGAGGATGACCGCCAGGCCCTGCTGCAAGTAGGCGAAGCGGGCGTGCATGCCGGCCAGCAGGAAGTAGAGCGCCCGCAAGCCGAGGATGGCGAAGGCGTTGGACGAGAACACGATGAACTGCTCGCGGCTGACGGCGAGCACGGCAGGCACAGAGTCGACGGCGAACACGACGTCGGTGGCCTCGACCAGCAGCAGCACCGCGAACAGCGGCGTCGCCAACCGGCGGCCGTCGATCCGGGTGAACAGCCTGGCGCCATCGTACTCGTTGGTGGACGGCACAACGCGACGCACCAACCTGAGCACGCGGCTGCGCTCGGGGTCGACGGCCTCGTCGTCCGACCGCACGAGGCGCACGGCGGTGAACAGCAGGAACGCGCCGAAGAGCAGCAGTACCCACTCGAATCGCTGGATGACGGCGATGCCGGCGAAGATGAAGATGGCCCGCAGAACGAGCGCGCCGAAGACGCCCCAGAACAGCACGCGGTGCTGATACATGCGCGGCACCACGAAGTACGTGAGGATCAGCGCCCAGACGAACACGTTGTCGACGCTGAGGCTCTTCTCGATCAGGTAGCCCGAGAGGTACTCGCCCGCCGCGCCGCCGCCGAACAGGCCCCACATGACGAACGTGAACGCGAGGCCGATGCCGATCCATACCGAGGACTCGATGGTCGCCTCGCGCGTCGACACCTCGTGGGCCTCGCGGTGGAACACCAGGAGATCCACGAGCAGCAGCACGACGATGAAAGCCAGCAGCGCCAGCCACATCCATGCGGAGACATCGATGTCGACGTACTCCGCCGCGCCCGCCGACGCGAACACCGCCTGCACGCGTCAGCCCGAGCCCTGACCCGTGCGCGTCACCGCGTGTCCGACGTACCCGCCCCGATGACCGCCTGCGCCGCCGCCAGTCGGGCGATCGGAACGCGGAAGGGTGAGCAGCTCACGTAATCGAGACCGGCCTCGTAGAAGACCGCGATCGACTCCGGGTCGCCGCCGTGCTCTCCGCAGACCCCAAGCTTGAGGCTCTTGCGGGCGGCACGACCGCGCGCCGCGCCGATCTTGACTAGCTCGCCCACGCCAGACGCGTCGATGGTCTCGAACGGGTTGCGCTTCAGCAGGCCGAGCTCCAGGTAGGCCGGCATCATGCGGCTCTCGACGTCGTCTCGGCTGAAGCCGAACGTCATCTGGGTCAGGTCGTTGGTGCCGAACGAGAAGAAGTCCGACTCCTCCGCGATCTCGTCGGCGCACAGCGCGGCCCGCGGCGTCTCGATCATGGTGCCGATCGTGACCTCGGGCCTCTTGCGCTGGCCCTTCGTCGTCTCCGCGATGGCCTGCTCGACCCAGCTCCGGGCCTCGTGCATCTCTTCCCGGGTCACGGTCAGCGGTATCATCACCTCGACGATCGGGTTCTTCCCCTCCGCCCGCAGCTGAATGGCCGCCTCCATCAGCGCCCGCACCTGCATGGCGTAGAGGCCGGGCTTGACCACCCCGAGGCGCACGCCCCTCGTGCCGAGCATCGGGTTGAACTCGTGCCAGCTCTTCGCGGCCTTCAGCAGGGCGTCTTCTTCGGCGTCGAGGCCCGTGGTGGCCGCCTTCACCTCGAGCTCGTCGACGCGGGGTAGGAACTCGTGCAGGGGCGGGTCCAGCAAGCGGACGGTGACAGGCAGCCCGTCCATGGCGTCCAGGATCTCCGCGAAGTCGGCCTTCTGGACGCGGCGCAGCTCCTCCAGCGCCGCGGCCTCCTCCGCGGCGTCCTGGGCGAGGATCATGCGCCGCACGACGGGCAGCCGGTCCTCTCCGAGGAACATGTGCTCGGTCCGGCACAGCCCGATGCCCTCGGCGCCGAACTGACGGGCGTTCTGGGCGTCTGGTCCGTTGTCGGCATTGGCCCGGACCTTGAGCTTGCCCCGGCGCACGTCGTCGGCCCAGCTCAGAACGATCTCGAACTCCGGCGGCGGTTCGGCCGCGGCCAGCCGCAGCTCGCCCAGGATGATGTCGCCCGTGCTGCCGTCGAGCGAGATGACATCGCCCTCCTTGACGACGACGTCCTCCACCCGGAACTGCTTGCCCTCGATCTGGATGGCCTCGGCGCCGACCACGGCGGGCGTGCCCCACCCACGGGCCACGACCGCGGCGTGCGACACCAGACCGCCGCGTGCGGTGAGGATGCCCTCGGAGACCATCATCCCGTGGACGTCCTCGGGGCTGGTCTCGCTTCGCACGAGGATGACGTGCTCGCCCCGGTCGGCGGCGTCGGCGGCGTCATCCGCGGTGAAGTACACCTTGCCGACGGCCGCGCCCGGCGAGGCGCCGAGGCCTCTGGCGATGGCCGTCGCCTTCCCGGCGAAGTGCGGGTGCAACACCTGGTCCAGGTGGTCGCCGGTGACCCGCATCAACGCCTCGCGCCGGGAGATCTTCCAGCGGTTCTTGCCCCGTCCGGTCCCCGTCGTCATGTCCACGGCCATCCGCAGCGCGGCCGCGCCGGTGCGCTTGCCCACCCGGGTCTGCAGCATCCAGAGCTTGCCCTGCTCGATGGTGAACTCCGTGTCGCACATGTCGCGGTAGTGCTTCTCGAGCCGGGTGAAGATCTCGATCAGCTCGGCATGGATGGTGGGGAACTTCCGCGCCATCGCGTTGAGGTCCTCGGTGTTCCGGATGCCGGCCACGACGTCCTCGCCCTGGGCGTTGACCAGGAAGTCGCCGTAGGGCCGGTTGTCGCCGGTGGCGGCGTTGCGGGTGAAGCCCACGCCGGTCCCCGAGTTGTCGTCACGGTTCCCGAACACCATCACCTGGACGTTGACCGCCGTGCCCAGGTCGTGGCTGATGCGCTCCCGCGCCCGGTAGGCGATGGCCCGGGCACCGTTCCAGCTCTTGAACACCGCCTCGATCGCGCCCCGAAGCTGGCGGCGCGGATCCTGCGGGAACGGCCGGCCGGACTCGGCCTTCACGATGGCCTTGTACAGCTCGCACAGCTCCTTCAGGCCGGCGGGCGGTATGTCGGCGTCGGTCTTGGCGCGGCAGTGCTTCTTGGCCTCCTCGAGCTCCCGCTCGAACGGCTCGCCCTCGAGGCCGAGCACGATCCGGCCGTACATGGCGATGAACCGCCGGTAGCTGTCATGGGCGAAGCGCTCGTCCCCGGTGACCTTGGCCAGGCCCTTCACGCTGCGGTCGTTGAGCCCGAGGTTGAGGACGGTGTCCATCATCCCGGGCATCGAGAACTTCGCTCCCGAGCGCACGGACACGAGCAGCGGATCGCGAGGGTCGCCGAGCTTCCGGCCCATCGTCCGCTCGAGCGTCGCCACGTGCTTCTCCAACTGGGCATCGAGGCCGTCCGGCCAGCCGCCGTGCATGTACGCCCGACAGGCGTCGGTGGAGATGGTGAACCCGGGCGGAACCGGGAGCTGGAGCACGCTCGTCATCTCGGCGAGGTTGGCGCCCTTGCCCCCGAGGAGGTCCTTCATCTCCATCGGCGGGCGACGGTGCTTGTGATCGAAGGCGAAGACGTACGGCACGGCGAGCGAGCCTACTGACTGTCGGGCGCGGCCCTTCAGCCCTCGCGCCGGCAGAGGCGACGCCCGGGGCCGCACTCCCAGGCCCGGCCGCCCGTACGATGACGGGGACATGGTCGAGGGCGCCCGCTTCCAGCTGTTCGGCTTCCCGGTGACGATCCGCCCCGGGTTCGTCGTCATCATCGCCCTGATCGCGTTCCTCTACGGGGGCTCTCTCGGCCCGTGGTTAGCCGGCGCGCTGGCCGTCTTCACCCTCATCCACGAGCTCGGTCACGCGTGGATGGCGCGGCGGTTCGGGGCCACCGCGTCGATCGCGCTCGACCTGCTCTACGGGTACGCGTCGTACGTCCCGGCGCGACCACTGGCCCGCTGGGAACGGGCGCTGATCGCAGTGGCCGGGCCGGCGATCGAGATCATCCTGGGTGTTGTCGTGCTCCTGGCCATGGGCGCGGACCCGCTGTCGATCGACTCCGTGGCCGAGACCCCGGCCCGCTACGCCATCTGGTGGGCCGGGCCGGTGATCGGCCTCGTCAACCTCATCCCCGCGCTCCCGCTCGACGGCGGGACCATCGCCTCCCTCGGCGTCGACCGGCTGGCGCCCGGGCGCGGCCGCATCACGATGATGTACGTCTCGCTCGGCCTGGCGGCCGCCGGGCTCCTGGCCGTCGTCGTGTACCCGATCTGGCGGCCGTCGATCCTCATCGTCGCCCTCATCGCCGTCAGCAACCTGCACGAGCTGCGCCAGCGGCGCTCCGGCGAGGACGACGATGCCGTCGACAGCCGCATGCTGAGTGCCGCACACGGCGCCGAGGCGGAGGCGTGGGCGTCGGGCCGCCCCGGCATGTTCCCGCCGGGCGTGCGACCGTCGCCCTGGTTCCTCGCCCACCAGCAGCTCCAGGGCCGCCGCCCCGACCAGGCCCGCGCCATCCTGCTCACGTCATTGGAGGACGGGCGCACCGACTGGCTACCGCCGCGCGGCCCGAGCCTCGATCAGCTCCGACCGTTGGTGGATCTCCTGCCCGCGGAGCTCCCCACGGCCAACCGCTACGGCGGCCAGGTCCTCATCTCGGTCCTGGAGCAGGTCGGCGAGCTGCGGCGCGCCGCCGCTTACGGCGCCACGTTGTACCGCGCCCACCCGAGCGGCTCGGTCGCCCATCAGGTGGCGAGAGCTCTCGTGCTGCTCGGCTACGAGGACGACGCCGCCGGCTGGCTGCGGCTGGCCCTGGGCGGCGGCGTCAGCGAGGCCGCCCTGCGCGACGATCCGGACCTCGCGCCGCTCCTCGACCGTTTGCGGCCGATCTCACCGCAGTAGCTCCGCCCGGAGCGGCCATGGACGGGCCGGTGGGGCCCGGCGTCAGAGGCCGAGGCGTTCGGAGAGCTCGCGGACCAGCACGTCGATCGGGACCCTCACCTGCTCGGTGGTGTCGCGCTCTCGGATGGTGACGGCGTTGTCCTCGAGCGACTCGAAGTCCACCGTCACGCAGTAGGGCGTCCCGATCTCGTCCTGGCGCCGGTAGCGGCGGCCGATCGACTGGGTGTCGTCGAAGTCGACGAGCCAGCGCTCACCCACGCGACGGCGCACGTCCTGGGCCAGAGGGGCCAGCGTCTCCTTCTTGGACAGCGGCAGCACGGCCACCTTGTACGGGGCCAGGCGGGGATGGAGCCGCAGGACCGTGCGGGCCTCCCCGCCGATCTCGTCCTCGTCGTAGGCAGCGAGCAGGAACGCGGCCATCGTCCGGGTTGCCCCCGCCGCCGGCTCGACGACGTAGGGGACGTAGCGGCGGCCGGAGGCCTGGTCGAAGTACTCGAGCTTCTCGCCGGAGTGCTTGGCGTGCTGCACGAGGTCGTAGTCGGTGCGCTGCGCTATGCCCTCCAGCTCGCCCCAACCCCAGGGGAACAGGAACTCCACGTCGGCCGTGCCCGCCGAGTAGTGGGAGAGCTCGTCCTCGTCGTGCGGCCGCAGCCGGAGCATCTCCGCGGGGACGCCGAGATCGGCGTACCAGTTCATGCGCTCCGTGCACCAGTACTCGTACCAACGCGGCCCGTCCTCGGGCGGCACGAAGAACTCGAGCTCCATCTGCTCGAACTCCCTCGTGCGGAAGATGAAGTTGGCCGGCGTGATCTCGTTGCGGAAGCTCTTGCCGACCTGGGCGATGCCGAAGGGCGGCTTCTTCCGGGTCGTCTGGAGCACGTTGGCGAAGTTGACGAACATGCCCTGGGCGGTCTCCGGCCGCAGGTAGACCTCGGCGCCCTCCCCCTCGACCGGCCCGGCGTAGGTCTTGAACATGAGGTTGAACGCCCTGGCGTCCGTGAGGCTGTCCTTCGCCCCGCAGTGCGGGCACACGTGCGGGTCCTCCAGGTGGTCCTCCCGGAAGCGGTTCTTGCACACGCGGCAGTCGACGAGCGGATCGGCGAAGTTGGCCAGGTGGCCCGAGGCCTCCCAGACCGCCGGCGGCCCGAGGATGGCGGCGTCGATGAGGACGACGTCGTCCCTGAGCTGGACCATGGTGCGGATCCAGGCGTCCTTCACGTTGCGGAGCAGGAGCGACCCGAGCGGGCCGTAGTCGTACGAGGAGCGGAAGCCGCCGTAGATCTCGGCCGAGGGGTAGACGAAGCCCCGGCGCTTGCAGAGGTTGACGATCTGGTCGAGGTCCCGGGCAGGCATAGCGGAGGCCAGGCTACGCGGAGCCCCCTCCCGGAACCCCACCGTTACGCTGGGTGAGGTCCGGCGGTGACGAGCCGTCCGGACCGGGGCGGGTCCGACACGAGCCAACGAGGCGGAAGGAACACAGATGGGAAGACGGCGGGTCGTCCTCATGGCCCTCACCGCAGCGTCCCTGCTCGCGGCCTGTTCCAGCGGCGGATCTGACGGCGCGGGGAACGGCGCGAGTGCCCTCGCGACCTCTATTGCGGACTCAACGACCTCCATCGTGGAGGTCACGACCACGACCGAGGCTCCTGCGACGACGTCCACGACCGTGGCACCGACCACGACCACGACCGTCGCGCCGCCCGTCACCCCAACACCGACCGCAGCCACCCCACCGCCATCGGTGGCGACGGGGACAGAAACCCGAGGACGGGAGAACTGCGCCGGGACCACGGAGCCTCCGGCCGGCGCGCAGGACCTCCAGGCCACCTTCCTCGACGTCGACGCCGACAACCGGGAGGACGTCGTGTGGCTCTACGACGCTCCGGACGGCACCCACCTGCACCTGCGCACCGGCAGGGGCGTGACCGACGACTTCGTGCTCGGCTACGGCCAGGGCGCGATCGCCGTCGGCTCGGGCCAGGTTGATCTGGCGGTGGGGTCGGAAACCCCGGGCATGCCCCAGGAGATCATCGCCGTCACCTCCGCCGGCGACGGGCGCCGCCTGGTCGGCGTCTACGGGTTCATCATCAAGACCGGCTGCATCGAGCCGTTCATCTTCTCCCAGGGCGCCCCGTTCGTGTACCTCGTCAGCCGTACGGGGACGCTGTCCGGGCTGACCTGCGTGAGCGACGGCGTCAACGGTCACCTGGAAGGCACAGTGGCCACGCCCGCCGCCGGCGGCTTCGACGCGACCCGCCTGGTGTACGAGCGGAGCGGGCGGCGCCTGATCCCGGCGGCCTCGGAGTCCGGCACCGTCGCGGCAAGCGACACGGCCGGCCTCGCCGCCCGCAGCGACGTCGTCGGCTGTTCGCTGTCCCGCCCCGCCTTCTGAGGCCGCTCGACTCCTCAGTGCCGCTCGAGCAGCGCCACGGCGCGCAGGCCGCGCTCGAGATGGTGCTCCATGGCCCGCGTGGCCAGCACCGTCACCTCGTGGTGGGCCTGTGAGCGCTCCGCGGCCAGCGCGGCGTTGAGCTCGCCGCCCAGGATCTGACGGAGCAAGGAGAGCGCGTCCGGCGAGAGCGGGACACCCTGGCGGCAGTTCCGGCACAGGGCCCCACCTTCACCGAGGTCGAAGGCCACGAGCGGGCCGTCCGTGCCGCATCGCACACAGCGCTCGAGCTCCGGGCGCACGCCCTCGGCGGCCAGCACCTTCCAGAAGAAGGCGGGCACGACCAGCTCCGAGGACCGGGTCGCCAATGTCCGCAGCGCGCCGACCAGCATGCGATACAGGTGCGGCACGGGCTCGCGGTCGGGGGTGAGCCGGTCGACGGCCTCCAGCAGCGCCAGCCCCTGGGTCAGCCGGTCGAGGTCGTCCATGAGTGGACGGGTGGGATCGATGGTCTCGGCCTGGCTGACGATGTCCAGCTCGCGCCCCTGGTACAGGAGCAGGCTGACGTGGGTCAGCGGCTCCAACCGGCCGCCGAAACGGCTCTTCGTCTTCCGCACCCCCTTGGCGACGGCGCGGACCTTGCCGTGCTCCTCCGTGAGCAGGACCACGATCCGGTCGGCCTCACCGAGCTTGTGCGTGCGCACGACCACGGCCCGATCGCGATACAGGCTCACGAGGCCCCCGATCCGCGCGTCACTGGTCGACTCCGCCGAAGCGGCGCTCGCGTCGTTGGTACTCGCGGATGGCGTCGGCCAGGTCCTCCCGGCGGAAGTCCGGCCACAGGACGTCGGTGAACACCAGCTCGCTGTAGGCCAGCTCCCACAGGAGGAAGTTGGAGATCCGGAACTCGCCCGACGTGCGCACGACCAGATCCGGGTCCGGCATGTCGGGGAAGTAGAGGTGACGGGCGATGGCCTTTTCAGTGATGTCGTCGGCCGATGCCCCGCCGGCCACCAGCGCCCGCACGGCATCGACGATCTCCGCCCGGCCCCCGTAGTTGAAAGCGAACGTAAGCGTGAGGCGTCGGTTGCCGGCCGTCAGGGCGATCGTCTCGTCCTGTTCCCTCAACAGCCGACGGGGCACTCGCCAGTCGCGGCGCCCGGCGAAGCGCACGCGCACCCCCCGCTCGTGCAGCTCGTCACGACGGCGCAGGAGGATGTCCCGGTTGAACCGCATCAGGAAGCGGACCTCGTCGATGGGCCGCCGCCAGTTCTCGGTCGAGAAGGCGTAGACGGTCAGCCACCGCACCCCTAGGTCC
>Ga0247829_10001253_pt1 | contig 11363 bp, 9 predicted proteins | sample 12C_Control_Day4_FD_207765 | JGI IMG/M metagenome (GOLD analysis project Ga0247829, IMG submission 207765) | Soil microbial communities from agricultural site in Penn Yan, New York, United States - 12C_Control_Day4 | ecosystem: Environmental > Terrestrial > Soil > Agricultural land | place: USA... | reverse complement strand
CTCAAACGACCCGGTCTTCATCTTGTAGAGGAAGTACTTCTCGAAGCCGATCTTGGCCAGATGCACCCAACGGCCCTTGCGGAACCAGTTGACGTTGCGCGGCGGCAGCTGCGGCAATGCGACGAACGCGGCGCCGGTGTCGCCCATGTCGGCGAGGCAGATCGCGTTCCAGGTGCCCTTGGCGAGCGCCGGCTCGCCGCGCAGCTCGGCGACGATGTTGTGCACGATGGCGCTCACCATCGACTCGATCATGTAGCCCGTCTTCGGCGCCCCGGGAGGCACCGGCGTCGCCTCGACCGGCGGGATCGCGACGCAGACGCCGGCCGAGAAGATGTTCGGGTATTTGCGGCTGCGCTGGTGCTCGTCGATGAGCACGAAGCCGCGCGCGTTGCACAGGCCCTCGACCGCGGCCACGGGACCCACGCCCCCGAACGCCGGCAGCATCATGCCGTACTTGAACGGGAGCTCGTGCTCGCGCTTCGGCTGGCCCATGTCGTCGAGCTCGGTGACGAACATCTTTCCGCTCTCGACGCGCGTGACCTTCGCGTTGGTGATCCACTTGACGTCGTGGTTGCGCAGCTCGCTCTCGAGCATCCCTTTTGAATCGCCGACGCCGCCGAGGCCGAGGTGGCCGATATAGGGCTCCGAGGTGACGAAGGTAATCGGCACCCTGTGGCAGAGGCGCCGCTTCTGCAGATCGCGGCTGAAGATGAAGGCGAACTCATAGGCCGGCCCGAAGCACGACGCGCCAGGCATCGCGCCGATGACCGCGGGCCCCGGGTCGTCGAGGAAGCTGCGATAGGCCTGCCACGCGCGCTCCGCGTGATCGAGAGTGCAGATCGACTGCGTGTGATGTTCCGGCCCGGCGCCCGGAACCTCCTCGAACGCGAGCCGCGGCCCGGTGGTGATCACGAGGTAGTCGTAGCCCACACGCTTGCCGTCGTTCAGCTCGACCGCATTGCTTTCGGCATCGATGCGAACGACCGGCTGGGCGATGAACTCGATCCCCTTGCGCGCGAGAGCGGGGCGGATGGGCAGCGTGATGTCGTCGCGCTCGCGCCAGCCGACGGCGAGCCACGGGTTCGAGGGCACGAACTGGAAGTAGTCGACCGCGTTGATGACGGTGACGCGGTGCGACCCGCCGAGTGCTTCCTTCAGCTCGCACGCGGCTGGCATGCCGCCGAGTCCGGCGCCGAGAACGACGATGTGGGCCATGTGATGTCTCCTGGTGACGCCTATCGGGAGGAAAGCTGGAAGCGCGCCGCCGTCTGGCGCAGCGCCATCTCGTCGAGCTCGCCGGCGAGCGCAGCGAGCCGCAGACGGCGCAGAAGCAGGCGCGCGCGCGCCTCGCGCACCGCGAGCTCGCCGTTGCCGGCGTCGTTTTCGGCATTGAGCAGGTCGAGCGTGGTCCGGTCGCCTGCGCGCAGCCCTGTCCGCGTCGCATCGAGTCGGGCGCGGCTCGCTTCGAGCGCTGCGGCAAGCGCGTCGATCTGCTTTTCCCCGACCGCGAGATCGAGCCACGCCGCCTGCGTCTGCTGGCCGATCTGCTGGCGCGCCTGGTCGCGCTCGGCGTTGGCCTTGCCGATCAGCGCTTGCGCTTCTGTCTGCTGTGCGCTGCGCATACCCCCCGTGTAGAGCGGGACCGAAAGCTGCACGCCGATCGCGTGATTCGTCGCCGAGGTGCTGGCGCTGCCGTAGCGCCCGTCGCCCGTGAGCCGCTCCTGACCGACCCGGGCGACGAGATCCACGGTCGGTGCAAGCGCGCTGGCGGTAGCGTGTGCCTTCGCTTCGGCCATCCGGATTCGCGTTTCCGCCGCCTGGAGGGCGAGGTTGCCGCGCTCGACGCGTGCGAGCCATGCCGGCAGGGACTCGAGGTCGTCGGCCGGCGCGGCGCCCGGAAGCGCCAGGGCTTCGTCGCCGATTGGCAGGCCCGTCAGGTCGGCGAGCACCTTGCGGCGCATCTGCAGATCGGTCTCGGCCGTGAGTCTCTGCGCCTTCAGCGCTGCGGCACGCGCCGTCGCCTCGTGCACGTCGGTGACGGGCCGATCGCCGATGCGAAACCGGTCCTTGGCCTCGGTCAGTGCGCGCTCGACCGAGGTCTGCTGGCCAACGACCAAGCGCACGCGCTCTCCTGCCAGCGCGACGTCGACGTACACATCGGCGCTGCGCAAGATCAGCATCTGCTCGGCTTGCGCCCACTCGCGATCGGCGGCATCGGCAGAGATCTGGAGCTGCCGTCCTTGCGCATCGCGCTCGCGGCTATAGAGCGGCTGCCGCAGCGCGAGCTCGTAGCGTCCCCAGGCGCCACCGGTCACCGAGGTGTCGAACGCGACGCCGCTGGTCTCTCCGAAGCCCGGCGCAGCGAAGTGCGCGCCTCGCACCGATGTCTCGCCCGTTGCATACGCTGCACCGCCTTCCAGCGTCACCGTCGGACGCCATAGTGCGCCGGCCTGCGACCGGCGTGCGCCGCCCGCATCGCGTGCCGCGAGCGCGGCGGCGTACTCCGGATCGTGCGTGCGCGCGGCCTGCCAGACTTCGACGATGCCGAGCGCATGCGCGGCCGACGCCAGCGCGCCGGCCAGCGCGAGCACGGCAACTGACCTTGTTCGCATGCGAGTCGCCCGATCGCTCAGGCGCCCGGCCGCACGCCGAGCTTTCGGAGGATGATCTCGAGCGGGCAGAAGCCTGTGAAAGAGCTCTGCAGCAGGTTGGCCCCGACGAACGCGGCGAGCGCCAGCCACCAGCTGTTCACGAACAGCGGGCTGGCGGGCAGACCGAGGGCGAGCGACGTCAGGACGAAGAGGCCGGCGGCCATGCGAACGATTTGCCAGGTGGTCATGCGATAACTCCTTGAGGGGAAGTGGAAGGAAGCGGCGCCGCCGGTTTGCGCCGGTAGGCCACGAAATACAGCAGCGGGATCACCACCAGGGTGAGCACCGTGCTGACGAAGATGCCGAAGATCAGCGAGATCGCGAGCCCGTTGAAGATCGGGTCGTCGAGGATGAAAACGGCGCCGAGCATCGCCGCCAGCGCCGTCAGCACGATGGGCTGCGCGCGCGTCGCCGCCGAGCGCACCACCGCTTCATCGAGCGGCATGCCGGCGTCGACTTGCAGGCGGATGAAGTCGACCAGCAGGATCGAGTTGCGCACGATGATCCCGGCGAGCGCGATCATGCCGATCATGCTGGTAGCGGTGTATTGCGCGCCCAGCAAGGCGTGGCCCGGCATCACGCCGACGATCGTCAGGGGGATCGGCACCATGATGATCAGCGGCGTGAGGTACGAGCCGAACTGCGCGACGACGAGCAGGTAGATGAACACCAGCCCCACCGCATACGCGGCGCCCATGTCGCGGAACGTCTCGTAGGTGATCTGCCATTCGCCGTCCCACTTGAGCGAGTACTCGCGCCAGGCGTCCGCCGGCTGGCTGATGAAGGTCTCGCCGAGCGATCCACCACCCGGCGTCGCGAGCGCGCGCAGCGCGCCGCGCATCTCGAACATGCCGTAGAGCGGGCTGTCGAGCCGGCCTGCGACGTCGCCGGTGACGAGGTGCACGCCGAGGCCGTCCTTGTGCAGCAGCGGTTGCTCACGCAGCGTGTCGCTGACGGTGACGAGCTCGCGGATCGGCACGATCTGCCCCGCGGCGCCGCGCACGCCGAGTTGGAGCAAGGTCTCGAGGTCGCCCTGGTTTTCGGCCGGCAGCTGGATCGTCGCCGCGGCGGGATACTTGCTTTCGTCGTGCAGGTAGGCAGTCGCCTCGCCGGCGAGGCCGGCGCGCAGCGTGCTCACGATCGCCGCCTGCGGCACCCCGAGGAGCGCGGCCTTGCGGCGGTCGATCAGCAGGAGCTTGCGCGGCGCGGCGGCGATGCCGGAGTCGTCGACGTCGACGACTCCCGGCGTCTGCTCGAACACGCGCCGCACCGCGTGCGCTACTTCGCGCCGGCCGTCGGCCTCGGGTCCGTAGATCTCGGCGACAAGGGGCGAGAGCACCGGCGGCCCGGGAGGCACTTCGACCACCTTGACGTTGGCGCCGTGACGCCGCCCGATCGCCTGCAGCTCAGGGCGCAGCCGGGTCGCGATGGCATGGCTCTGCTCGTTGCGTTGGTGCTTGTCGACCAGGTTCACCTGCAGGTCGCCGACCTCGCCGCCCGTGCGCAGGTAGTACTGGCGCACGAGCCCGTTGAAGTTGATCGGCGCGGCGGTGCCCGCGTAGGCCTGGTAGTCGGTGACTTCGGGTTGGCGCACCAGGTGGGCACCCAGCTCGCGCAGCACGGCGGCGGTGCGCTCGACCGGCGTTCCCGCCGGCATGTCGACGACGACCTGGAACTCCGACTTGTTGTCGAACGGGAGCATCTTCAGCACGACCAGCCCGAGCATCGGCAGGGCCAGCGAGATCGCGATCAGCACGGCCACTGCAGCGCCGAGCAGGGCGCGGTTGCGACCGCCGCGGCGCGCGTCGAGCAAAGGACGGAACAGGCGATCGAAGAACGGGCCGATGCGCGCGGCGAGCTTCGTCTGTACGGCGCCGTGCGCAGTCCCGCTCGACTTCAGCCACCGGCGCGCGAGCCATGGCGTGACCACGAATGCGATCGCGAGCGACAGCAGCATCCCCATGCTGGCGTTGATCGGGATCGGGCTCATGTAAGGCCCCATCAGTCCGGAGACGAACGCCATCGGCAGCAGCGCCGCGATGACGGTGAGCGTCGCCAGGATGGTCGGGCCACCGACCTCGTCTACCGCGCCCGGGATCAGCTCGACGAGCGACTTGTCCGGGTGGAGCGCCTGGTGGCGGTGGATGTTCTCGACGACGACGATCGCGTCGTCGACCAGGATGCCGATCGAGAAGATCAGCGCGAACAGCGACACGCGGTTGAGCGTGAAGCCCCAAGCCCATGACGCGAAGAGCGTGACCGTCAGCGTGAGGATGACCGCGCTGCCGACGATCGCCGCCTCGCGCCGGCCGAGTGTCAGGAACACGAGTCCGACGACCGAGGCAGTGGCGAACAGGAGCTTCTCGATCAGCTTGGTGGCCTTGTCGTTTGCGGTCGCGCCGTAGTTGCGCGTCTCGGCGACTTCGATGCCGTGCGGGATGAGCGTGTTGCGCAGCATCGCGACGCGCGCCATCACGCCGTCGGCCACGCTGATCGCGTTCTCGCCCTCCTTCTTCGTGACGGCAAGGGTGACGGCCGGGAATTCGCCGCCGTCGCGGCCGGCGATGCCGTGCCACACATAGCGCTCGGGCGGCAGTGGACCGTCGACCACGGTTGCGACATCCTGAAGGAACACCGGCTTGCCGGCGCGGACCGTGACGACCAGCTCGCCGACGTCGCGAGCGTCGCGCAGGTACGGGCCCGCCTCGAGCGCCAGCGCACGGTCGCCCGCCAGCAGGTCGCCGATCGGCGCGCCGAGGTTGGCCGAGAGCAGCGCCTGACGCAGCTCGGCGACCGTCACTCCCGCGCCAGCCATGCGCCCCGGGTCGATCTCGACGCGAACTGCTCGCCCCGGTCCGCCGATCGTGGTGACCTCGCGGGTGCCCGGCACGCGCTTGAGATCGGCCTCGAGCGTGTGCGCCACGCGCTCCAGATCGAACGCGCCGACTCCCGGGTCGCGTGCGTAGAGCGTCAGGGTGACCACCGGGACGTCGGCGATTCCCTTGGGCTTGACGATCGGCGCGCCGACCCCGAGCCCGCGAGGCAGCCAGTCGGCGTTGCTGTTCACCGTGTCGTAGAGGCGCACCAGCGCCTCGGTGCGCGACACGCCCACCTCGAACTGGACCGTCAGCACGGCGAGGCCGGGGCGCGAGACGCTGGTCACGTGCTCGGTGCCGGCGATCTGCGACAGGACCTGCTCGGCGGGCGTCGCCACCATCTGCTCGACGTCGCGCACCGACGCGCCGGGGAAGGGGACGATGACGTTGGCCATCGTCACGTTGATCTGCGGCTCCTCCTCCCGCGGGGTGACGAGCACGGCGAACGCACCGAGCAGGAGTGCCACCAGCGCCAGCAGCGGCGTGATCTGCGCGCTCTGGAAGTAGCCGGCGATGCGGCCCGAGATGCCGAGTCGAGCCGTGCTCATGGCGCGATCCGCGAGGGCATGCGCGCCGCGGCTTGCGGATCGAGGACGACCCGCTCGTTGGCGTTGACTCCGGCCAGCACCTCGACCTGCTCGCCGCTCGCGCGCCCGAGGCGCACCTGGCGCAGCAGCGGCACGCCGGCTGCGCCGAGGACGTAGACGCCGGTCAGCTCGGCGCGACGGACGACGGCCCGCGCCGGAACGAAGAAGCGCGGCGATCCAGCAGTAGTGCCGGGAACCCAGGCGCGGGCGAACATTCCCGGAACCGCCGCGACGCCGGCCGGCAGGTCGAGGCGCAGCTCGAGCGTGTGGGTCGCGGGGTTGACGGCCGGGAGCAGATTCCAGCGCACCGGTACCACCGGGCCGGCAGCCGCGCCGGGCACTTCGGCCTGAAGCGCACTGCCGCTCCCGATGCGCGCCGCGGCGCTCTGCGGCACCGCGGCGGTGACGCGCAGCGCCGCCGGGTCGTACAGCGTCACCAGCGGACGGCCGGGCATGGCCATGTCGCCGAGCACCACCGCCACGTCGGCGACGATGCCGTCGTAGGGCGCCTTGATCGAATAAAAGTCCGACTGCGTGCGCGCTGCTCCCGCCGAAGCGAGCTGGGCCGCAGCCCCGGCCTGCGCGGCCTTGAACTGCGCCTCGGCGCGGTCGAGCGCCGCCTGGCTGATGTAGCTCTTCTGGAACAGCTGGCGCTGCCGCTCGAGCTCGCGCGTCGCCGCCTCCTGCGCGGCGCGCGCCGCCTGGACCTGCGCCGCGGCCGCGCCGGCCTGCTGCTCGGCAGCACGGGCATCGAGTCGCACCAGCAGCTGGCCGGCCTTGACGCGGCCGCCGGCGCGTGCCTCGAGCGCGACGACCGAGCCGACCACCTGCGACGCCAGCACCGTCTGCCTCACGGCTTCGACGACGCCGTCGAAGCTCGTTGCCTCGCCGGAAGCGATCACGGTCACCGGGGCAGTCGCGAGGTTGGCGCGCTCGTTGTCGGCAGCCGCCGTCCAGGGCACAGCCACGGCGAGCGCCACCGCGACCGGTGCGATCCACCTTGGCTTGATGCTCATCGACTTCTCCTGGACTCCGTGCGACCTTTCTTGTATTATTTGCGCAATCAGTCAAACAGTCAAGTAGCTATTTATTTATGCTCTCAATGAATCACGCGATGCGGCATGATCCGGGCTCGCCCACTTCCGTCTGTTCCCGAATGGAAGGACTTCCCCCCGAGGCCCTCGAACAGGTAGCCGCCTATTTCCAGGTCCTGTCCGAGCCGACCCGCCTGCAGATCCTCAACCTGCTGCGCTCCGGCGAGCGCAACGTCGGAGAGCTCGCCCAGCTCTGCGGCTTCACTGCGGCCAATGTCTCGCGCCATCTCGCCCAGCTGACGCAGCACGGGCTGGTCGAGCGCGAGAGCCGCGGCACGGCGGTGTACTACCGGATCGCGGACGAATCGGTGTACGCGCTCTGCGATCTGGTCTGCGGCAACATCGCGCGAAGGTTCGAGCGGACCGCGTCCGGCCGACAGGCATTCGCGCGGCAGGCAGTCGGCGCGAATCGACGGAGGCGCGGCTGAGTAGTGCTGCCGATCACAAGCGGCTGAGGGAGAGGCTTCTGCTCACCGTTCCCTTGTTGGGGCCATAGCGCACATCTGCACGCCTGCAGTGCTGGTTGCCTGCGACGAGGCTACCGCTTCATCATGGCGTCGTGGTCGTGATCGTGATTTTGGTGGCCTGCCATCGCATCAGCCCCGTGGTCCGAGAGCTGTGCGTCGAACCAGCGGTGAAGCGCCAGCACCAGCTTCGCGTCCGTTGTCCGGTAGCTCAGTTCGGCGCCGCCGCTCACAGCCCTGTAGTCGATGGCAATCTGTCCCGACCTGGCGGCCTCGAGCTCTACCAGCCCAGGCATCTCGGCGCCGTGAATGTGCGTCGGCCCGGAGAAGTTGCCCTTCAGGAACTGTGCCTGGATGTCGCGCAGATGCTCTCGCACCAGCTTTACCTGCGCTGTATCGGCGGCGCTCTTGGCGACGACTCGTTGTATGCCGCCGTCCGCGGTCTTCGTGAAAATGTGCGTCGTGGCCTTGAGGCTGAACGGCATGACATCGGCGCCACGCTTCGCGACCTCGGCCTGGCGTTGTGCGTCCTGCGCAGCCGTGGCCAGCGGAAGCCCGACCAGGACGGCGAGCGCGGTGTGCAAAAAGGATGGCTTCATTCTGCGATGCTCTATGCGCATGGCGTCAGCCCGAGCATAGCCGTCGAGACGACCACGACCTTTCGTTCGTTGAAGCCAGGAGACGCACGTCCTTCGCCTTCGAAGTCCGCAGCGTCTCCGACGTCCGTGCCGCCGGCGCCCGCGACTCCGCCTATCGACCGCGACCCATCATGCCCGGGCCGTATCCGCCGGGCCCCGTGTGGCTGAACAGCCGGTCTGCGGTGCTGCGCTGCTCGGGCGTGAGGACCGCATAGAGGTCCGTCATCGCGCCTTTCATTACCTGCATGCTCGCCAGGTGCTGTCCCATCACGCCGATGTTCTGTTCCATGCGAGCCTGCGGGGTCGTGCCGGGGCCGGCGCCCTGCCAGCGCTGTTCGCGCGTCGACTGCATCAGGCTGGCCTGTTCGGCCGCCTTCCCTGCGAACGCGCTCCAGGCCGGTTCCTGCTGCGCCGTGATGGCGAGCTGCGACTTGACCGCGTCGAGGTTCTGCGCGGACATGAATCCGAATCCAGCGCCGCGCATGCCGCCGCCCCACATACCACCGCGGGCACCCGGCCCGCCGCCATTCATCATGCCCATCGGGCCGTAGCCGGGCCCTGCGCCGCCGGGGCCGCCGCAAGGGCCGAACCCCGGTTCCGGCACGGCAGCGAATGCCGCCGCCACCAGTGCCAACGTGCCGGCCGTGCCGGCGATGATCTTGTGAACGCGCTTCATGATCTGCTCCTTCTGCATGGCTCCCGGCAACTCCGGGATGGCTTCATTGCAGCGCCACCAGGTAAGCAGCCGATGTCATGGCCGGGCATTTTTGTACGCACCGGTGTCGACCCTGCACGTCGACACAGTGCGTTACTCTGGCCTGCCACGCGGGCAGGCCAAGGAGATTCCAATCACGACGATGGACGCGCCTGACAACATCCTGATCGTCGACGACGACGCCGAGATCCGCACCCTGCTGTCCGCCTATTTCGGCCGTAACGGGCTGCAGGCCGCGGCTGTGGGCGACGGCAAGGCGATGTGGCGGGCGCTGAGCGGCGGGCACTTCGATCTCGTCGTGCTTGACGTGATGCTGCCAGGCGACGATGGGCTGACGCTGTGCCGCGAACTGCGTGCGAAGTCGGACCTGCCGGTGATCATGCTGACCGCCCGCGGCGACGAGACGGACCGCATCGTCGGACTGGAGATGGGCGCCGACGATTACCTGCCCAAGCCCTTCAGCCCGCGCGAGTTGCTGGCCCGGATCAAGGCGGTGCTCAAGCGCACGCGCAGCCTGCCGCCGAATCTGCGCCCGGACGACAGCCGCGAGCTCGGTTTCGCCGGCTGGAGGCTGGACACCGTGCACCGACACCTGGTGTCGCCGGCCGGCGTGGTGGCCTCGCTCAGTGGCGCGGAATTCCGCCTGCTGCGGATCTTCCTCGCCCATCCGAACCGCGTGTTGAACCGCGACCAGCTTGTCGACCTGACGCAGGGCCGCGAGGCCGATCCGCTCGACCGCAGCATCGACGTGCAGGTCAGCCGACTGCGCCACCGACTGGGCGATGACCCGAAGGACCCGCAGCTGATCAAGACCGTGCGTGGCGAGGGCTACGTGCTGGCGGTCCCGGTGAAGGGGCTGCCGTGAAGTTTTCCCCCTGGCCGCGATCGCTGTTCGGCCGCCTGGTCGGCGTGCTGGCTGTGGGGCTCGTGGTGGCGCAGGGGCTCAGTGCCTGGATCAATTGGGCCGAGCGCGACCGCGTGCTGCTGGAGGCCGCCGGGATGCAGCCGGTCCAGCGCGTCGCCGACATCGTTCGTCTTCTCGATTCGCTGGATCCGGCGGAGCGCGGTCGCATCGTGCGGATCCTCAACGTGCCGCCGCTGGTCGTCACGCTCGACCGCCCGCCGCTGACCGAGGCCGCCCAAGCTGACACCGGGGTTCACGCACGGATGTTGGCCGCGATGTTGAGGACTGTGCTCGGCGATCAGCGAAAGGTGCAGGTGGCGTCTCCCGCGGGCTCCGCCTCGGATCCACGGCCAGCCGGCCCCTGGGTCGGGCGCCACGCGATGATGATGGGCCCCGGCGGCGGCATGGGCGGCCGCGGCCCGGGACCAGGTGGCATGCGGCTGATCACCCAGGTGCAGCTCGTGGACGGCCAGTGGGCGACCTTCGACACGACGCTGCCTCGTGAAGCGACGAGCCTGCCGGCCAGGTTGCTGCTGACGCTGACGGTGCTGCTGGTGGTCGTGCTGACGCTGTCCTTCATCGCTGTGCGCTGGCTCAGCCGGCCGTTGCGCACGCTGGCCGAAGCGGCCGAGGGTTTGGGCAAGAACATCCATGCGCCGCCCTTGGCCGAGGAAGGGCCGACCGAAGTGCGCCAGGCCGCGAAGGCGTTCAATACCATGCAGTCGCGCCTTGTGAGCTACATAGAGGACCGCACCCGTGTGCTGGCGGCAATCTCGCACGACCTGAAGACGCCGCTGACGCGACTGCGTCTGCGTGCCGAACTGCTGGATGACGAGGACACGCGCGCGAGGTTCGAGAAGGACCTGGGCGAGATGCAGTCCATGGTGACCGATGCACTGGCAGCGCTACGCGGGCTGGACGCGCCGGCACAGATGGTCCCGGTGGACGTGATGGCGCTGCTCGAGAGCCTGCAGGCGGACAACCGGGAACAGGGCCGCACGATCGAGATTGAGGGGCGCGCTGCATCGCCCCTGACCGCAGATCCGTTGCGGCTGAAGCGCTGCGTCAGCAACCTGCTGGACAACGCGGTGATCTATGGCCAGCGGGCCCGTGTCAGCGTCGAGGACAGCCCGAAGTCCTTGACGCTGCGCATCCGCGACGAAGGCCCTGGAATCCCCGAGGCGATGCTCGAGCGCGTGTTCGACCCCTTCTTCAGGCTTGAAGGCTCGCGCAGCCGGGAAACGGGAGGCACGGGACTGGGGCTGAGCATCGCGCGCAACATCGCCCGCGCTGCGGGCGGTGATGTCTCGATTCGCAACCGTCCGGCGGGAGGCCTGGAAGCGGTCTTGGTGCTGCCCAGGTGACCTTGGGCGCGCCTCGGCCGACGAATGTTACGGTTGTCCTGCCCGCTGATTTACCGGCAATCAACAGCTC
>Ga0247829_10001252_pt1 | contig 11364 bp, 5 predicted proteins | sample 12C_Control_Day4_FD_207765 | JGI IMG/M metagenome (GOLD analysis project Ga0247829, IMG submission 207765) | Soil microbial communities from agricultural site in Penn Yan, New York, United States - 12C_Control_Day4 | ecosystem: Environmental > Terrestrial > Soil > Agricultural land | place: USA... | reverse complement strand
CGAGCGTCGCGGCGTCGGTCTTCGAGCCCGTCGCGGACGTCGCCTGCTTCGCGATCCACGACAGGACGGTCGACTGGGCGCCGGAGCGTAGCGACGATCCAAGCGTGACGGCGTCCCGTGGCGGCGTGGGGATTTCCTGCGCGCTCATTACGACGGCGGCGAGCAGGAGGATGGAAACCAGCGACAGATCTCTCATGACGCGGTCCTCGGATTGATCTGAACGGGCCTGGTGGGGACCGAAAGATACATCGGGCGAGGCGGAGTTCTCCGGTCGCCTACCGCACGATCCGCACGAGCACGCGCGCGGGTGCTTCGCCACGCAGCTCGGCGACGTAGACACCGGAGGCGAGCGCGTCGACCGGCACGACGACGCGGTGCTCGCCGCCGCCGAAGTACGCGTCCGGAACCGTCGCGACGACGCGACCATCGACGTCGCTGATGACGATCGAGGCGACACCGCCGCGCTCGAGCGCGAACGCCAGCGTCATCGCATCACGCGCCGGCTGCGGAAGGGCGTGCATCGCGATCGACGTCGCGCGCGCCGGCTGCTCCGGCGTCGTCGCGATCGCGTCGGCCGTGCGCTGCACGCCTGCGCCGCCAACGCCGGCGAACAGGTATCCCGCCGGATGCACCGCGAGCGTGGTCGCCGACCCGGCAAGGCCGTTGCTGAGGTCGGTCCATGATCCCGGGGCATCGAGCCGCGCGCCGTAGATCCTGCCGCGAAGCGTCCGCGCGAACAGGGTTCGCGTACCTCCGATCGCAAGTCCGTACACGACGGTCGAATCGGTTGGGGAGAACGCGCCGAGGGATTCGACGGTCGCGCTCGCGTGCCGATAGCGCTGCACGGGAACCGCGTACGCTCCGATCACCAGATCACCGCCGCCGATCGCGACCATCGACTCGAAGTAGCGCAGGCTCGTGCGCGCATGCTCCGACCACGTCGTGCCGGCGTCGACCGAACGGATGATCCCGCCATTCCCCGTGGCAATGAACAGCTCTCCATCGGGCGAGAGCGTGAGCGTGCGATGCGGGAACTCCAGCGAGTCGGGCGCGATCGACTGCCACGTCAGGCCGTCGTCGGTCGAGCGGATGATCTCGTCGTATCCGGATGCGAACAGCGTTCCGTCAGGAGCGCCGACGAAGCTCGAGACTGATCGCCCGCGCGGATTCGCCATGGAGCTCCACGTCGCTCCGGCATCGGTCGAGATGCCGATCCTGCGCTCGGCGACCAGTCCGTTCTGGGTCGCCGCGGCAACGAGCGTCCCGCGCGCCGAGACTGCGAGGATCGCGTCGCGTCCTGCGAAGCCGGTGCGGCTCCAGGTCTCGCCGAGATCGGTCGAGCGGTAGATGCTGTAGCCCGACGACGCGTAGACCGATCCTGCCGAGTCGATCGCGATCGCGTTGACGAGCGCGTGCGCCGGGGATCCCGTCGCCGACCAGCCGCGTCCCTGATCGAAGGACAGGCTGATACCGTCGACGCCCGCCGAATATAGCAGCGTGTCGCGAACGTGGTAGATCGCACCGAGCGTCGCCGTGGCGAATGCTGCATGCTGCGTCCACGTCGACGTACTCTCGTCCCAGCGCAGCGTCCCGGCGGTCGAGACGGCGAGGACCTCGCCGTCGACGCCGTTTCGGAGCGACCAGATCGCCGTCGTGTCCATGCCGTCGATCGCCGGCGCCCAGCTCACGCCGCCGTCGACGGAGCGGAATGCGACGGTTCCCCACGAGCGCGGCCTTCGCGCGATGACGAGGACGTCACCGCCGGCAGCGCGGGCGATGTCCCAGGCCGACTCGGTCGACTCGATCGTGTTCATCGACCACGACAGGCCGGCGTCGACCGAGCGATACGTGAAGCGTCCGTCGGTGATGAGGCGTGTCGTTGCGTCGATCGTGAGAAGGTCGGCATTGACCGAGGCGAACGAGTCGAACGCCGACGTCGTCCACGTCCAGGTGAGGCCGTCGTCGGTCGAGCGGTAGAGCCGGCCCGCGGAGCAGCCGAAGACCGCGCCGGCGCTGTCGAGCATCAGTGACGAGAAGCTCCTCACCGTCGAGTCCGGCAGCGGCGACACCGACCACGTCGCGCCGTCGTCGGTCGAGCGCAGCGTCGCCGACGGCCCGCTCGCGATCATCGTGCCGGCGCCGGTGCGCAGCAACGCCCGCGTCACGCCGCCGGCGAGCGGCGGCGCGACGAGCGTCCAGCTCGCTCCGTCGTCGATCGAGCGGTAGAGTCCGCGCACGGTTCCTGCGAGCAGCGCGCCGGAGCGAGCGCTCTCGAAGGCCGTGATCTCAGCCGTCGCGGGTCCGCTGGGCGGACGCCAGTAGCCGGTCTGTGCGACGGCGACGAACGACGGTGCGGCGAGCATGACGAGAAGGAGCGCGAGTGGTAATCCACGCGTTGGCATGGGAGGCCTCGTGACCGTGCGGCCGTGCAAGCCGCGTGTGATGAGCGCGTGAAGATGGAACGAAAGGTAGCACGCGTCTGACATTCGAACGAGGACAACATGACCATTGTCATGGTTGGCGACCAGACCGATCAGTATGTTCCCGGTACGTCCGGCGCTGAGTCGCCGGCGCTCCAGTCCCCACCCCCCCAGACTGACGTCCGTATTCGTGCGCCGGGCCGCTATGGCAGCCGACATACCCTCTCGACGGTTGGAGGTGGCGATGATGCCTCTTTCGGAACCATTCAATTGCGTGACTCGACGCGAATCACGAGATGTTGATTCCGTCGGTCGGTCCGGTGTGAGCTCTGACCGTGCGAGAGTACTGCTCGTCGCACTCATAGCCGCACTCTTGACGGTCACGACGCACGCACAGACCGAGCGAACAGACCCGCTGTCGGAAGAGTCGGTCGTGCTGCCGACACTCGGCCAGATGATCGGGACGATTCGTCGGGCCAAACGAGGCGGGACTAGCGAGAATTTCGGCAGGAGTATCTATGCGGTAGGGGACGTCAATGGCGATACGCTCAGTGATTGGATCGTGGCGCATGATCGCTGCGACACTCTGTCTGCGTATCCGGATGGCAAAGGATCGACCTACCCACGGGAACTCCTCCTGTATCGCGGACAGCGCGGACGATTGCCTCCTGTCGAATCGGCCCTTCGCATCGGCTCGACCGAGATCGGCGCCGAGACGTCGTACATCGCTAGTGGTGACTTCGACGCCGATCGGCATCCGGATCTCGTCGTTTCGATCCGCGTGTACAGTGATACGTCCGAGGGCAATCCCGGGAACTGGACGACGAGCAATCTCGTGGTCTTCTGGGGGAATGCCCGCGGCGACTACAGCGTCGAGGACACCTGCCGGCTCGCATGCGAAGCCGGGATCTGGCTTCAGGTTCATGCGGGTGAGGTTGCTGACTTCGATGGCGACGGGAGCCTCGATCTCCTGGTCTCCAACAGCGAAGGATTCACCGATGGACAGCCAGTGTCGATGCCACCCCTGCGGATCTTTAAAGGCATGCGTGGCGCCCGTTGGGGCCGGAGCATACCGCGCACAGCCACCTGGAACACGTGGGGAGTGCCGCGCTTCTCGACCACGACGTACGGATTCAATCCGCGTCTCGAGGTCCTCGATCAGGACTGCGACGGCGCCCCGGACCTCATCTTCTACTCCGACAATTACCCATTCCCGTCCCAGCTTTCCGTCATTTATGGCCGCCCGGGCGACTGGCCCGACACCCTGTCGACCGAATCGGTGGTGCCGACTGCCGTCAACGGCCGCTCGTCGCTTTTCAGCGATGTCACCGGCGACGGCACACCGGATCTGCTGATGAACTGTGGCGGAGAGGCAAGCGTCCGGATCTACGGCGGACGTCCCGGCCAGCGACTGACCGAGCTCTATGGAGACGGCTATGACGAGGCGCCGGGCGGCGCGCAGTGGTGGCCGAAGCCGTGGGCCGAGGTCTGGACGCCCGATCGCCTCGACGAGGACTGGACGTGGTCGGGCTTCAGTCCCTGCCGAAAGCTCGGCGACGCGAGCTTCGACGGCCGCGACGAGATCTGGCTCTTCTCCTATCCGTACATCGTTGCGTACCTGGCGGGACCGACGATGGATTCGCTCGTCGATGCGTGGGTGGAAATCCCCGGCACGGAGATCCCGACCGCGACGCGGCTCGGCGACATCGACGGCTCCGGCCGTACCACGCTCGCCTTCGGCTTCAACGTTCTACCTGCTGACGTCGTCGATCCATTCCCCGGTGGGATCATCTTTGTCGCAGTGCGGCCCGGCCTCATCCGCGAAACCGACTACCGGGAGCGCCGCCCGATGCCGCACGTTGACGGTGAACAGTGTCTGACGGCTTCGTCGGTGCCGCCGGCCGAGCAACGTTCGACGCCGAGCGCGGGACGATCCGTCCATGCAACGTACGACCGGGCCACCGGCGCAATGACCGTGCGTTGGACGGGCGCGCCGCCCGCGGCGACCGCGGTATCGGTCTATTCCCCCGTCGGCGAGCTTCTCAGGCGTGTCGCGCTCAACGGTGACGAGAACGCTGTCGCAATCACGCTGAGCATCCATGGTCCGGCAGCCGTCATCTGCGTCGTCGAGGCGCCGGTCGGACATACGGCGACTCTTCTAATGATGTGGTGATTCCTTTCACGCCGGACCTCCCCACCGACCTCGCGGCCCGGATCGTATCACTCCACTGATCCCGCCGAGATCACCATGTTTTCCATCCTGTTCTCAACGCTCCCGCGGCGAGTACCCACGCTTCTCGCGCTAATAATGGTCGCGGCTGCAGTTGTCGAGGCACAACAGGCCTCATTTCCGGCCAATCGCTTCCCGTACTACTTCTTCGACTCAACGTTCGTGATTGGCGGGTATTCTGTCTCCCGCACCTGGCTGCTCCAGCCGGTCCGCGACGAACTGCACTTCAGGATGATCGGAGGATACGGTGGACCGACGATGCTCGACTCCGCGAGCATTACCCGTGCACTGCCCGGCGATTCGACCCCGAAGATCCAGCGCACGCTCTTCGACTTCAACGATTCCGCACAGCTCGGCCTTCGTTTCATGTACACACCCAAGCTGACGGGAGCCCTGGCGAAGTCCGCGACAAATGTCGAATCGTATGCGGCCTACAACTCGGCCGTCGTCCAGGTCTCCGATTTTCAACACCCGGCCCCTGGCCAAGCGGACACGACGCTCTGGAGCAAGGACTTCGTCCAAGGGTGGAGCGTCACCTCCACGCTCGACACGAACGGCGTCAGGCAGCCGATTGCCGACAAGCCGCGCTTCACCTACCGGGCGTTCCTCGAATCGGTCTCCGGCCTCTACAACGCCGTCGAGGACCTGCACCATGGCAGACCCTGTGACGACAACGAGCCGACGTTGTCCGGCATCTACACTGAGATGGGCAGCGTCCAGCCCGGGTTCGTCGACAGCTCCGGCTACTATCGCGCGGCCTTCACGGTCAGAATAGACAGCACTCTTCCCACCGACCTCGATGCGCCGCTGCTGACGGTCACCCTGTACCGCCGTGATTACTTTGACCAACTCGTCGATGGCCATCCACTCTGCACCATCTACGCCCCCTTCAGGACGTTCCAGATAACCCGCCGCGTTCTACAGGACTCGATGCGACTGGCGGGCGGATCGTACATCGAGGTTGGGACGTTCTTCCCCTCCGTGTGGAAGACCGTTGGCGACACAGCGTACCATGTCTCGCGCTTCATCAACGGCGGCCCGCTTCCGGAGGGCGACGGCTGCGCTACCTGTGAGGATTGCGACAGCATGCTGACCGCGCGCAAGACTCTGGCATCGACGGACCTACGATACCTGCCGTCCGGAGCATTCAAGGCCGCATCGGCCGCCGAGCGCTCCGACGTCATCTACCGCGTCGTCTCCTCCGACAGCGTTCCGCTGACCCTGCTTCGCGGCTCGATCAGCACGCACGTCTACCACACACTCAACACGTCGACGACCTTCGATACGCTCATCCACCGGGAGATCGACGCGGTCTACGACGACCCGATCGTCGATTCCGCATTCCATGCCTTCGGTATCCTCGACGAGCCGATTTTCGAGCATCAACGGTCCTTCGGGCTGGTGTCACGAAAGGTGCAGCGCCGGATGAACGCCAATCGAAGCACCGAGCGCAGGAATGTCTTCACCGAGGTCTACGGGGCCTTCGACGGATTGAGAGTCTTCAGCAATGACATGGATACGCTCGGGCACAAGACGATGCAGACGATCATCTATGACAGCTACATCATCTCGGCCAACGAGCCGATCGCCATGTTCTACGCCAACCCAGACAGGATGAGCACGCAGGCGAGCCGGACCGTCTACCGCCTGTCGGCGCCGGACACCGACACGACGCGTGACCGCTACCTGTACGGCAACAGCATGAAGGACTATGCGGACTTCACGACGTTCTTTCAGGGTCACATCGGGACGTCGGGTGAGCGAGGGGCGGCGGTCCATTCCAGCGCGAGCGGACCGTGGTTGTCGAAACTGGCGCGCTCGGTCGACGTGGCCCAGTTCCGCTACCTCAAGCGTGACTCGACGAAGACCCCGGTCTACCTCCTGGTCGATGTCCACGGTCTCATTCCGTTCTCTCGGACCGAGTCGCCGGCGGCCTATTACCCCCGATTCGAAAAGCGAATCCCGACGCCGGAGGAGATCCGTCTGCAGGTGTGGCTTGGCCTCAACTGCGGCATCGGCGGGGTCATGTTCTCGGAGATGACCTACAGCGGTCATGCGATCGGACCGCTGCGGCTCGACTCCGCGCATCGCGACGCTCCGCACGCCGGGGAGTATGACCGCCCGCAGTTCTACAAGGACACCAATGCCGTGCTCGACACGACATGGGTCGGTTTCGAGAGCCGGTACAAGGCGATCAAAGAGGTCACCCGTTCGGTCCATTACATCGACAGCGTCATCGGCTGGAGGAATCTGCGCTACGAGCAGGAGCAGATCTCGCTCCATGATCCCACGATGAGCCTGAGTGGCTTCCCGATGGTCGCGAGGGCCGTCACCGAGCGGGCCGTCGATAGTACCCCGACGTTCAGGCCGCATGACACCGTGAGCCGGGATCTTCCGAACGAGACATACCTCGAGCTCACGCACTACTGGCCACGGTCGGGGGACGTTGTCGGCACGCGTGCCAGCGCACGCTATCTGCTCGTGACGAACCGGCGGCTGTACCCGATCGATTTCCAGCAGTACAGCAACGCGACGCGGCTCCTCATGGATTCGGTCACGAGCAACGATACGTCTACGGCGGCGCGCCATCGCCTCAAGGGACTCGGTAACATCGACGTGCGGCGGCCGGTGCTCTGGCTCAGGAATTCGACGCCGGTGCTGGGCGATTCATTGCTCGTCGAGAAGATCGACACTGGAAACTGGAAGCGGACCATCTCCGTGCGGGACTCGATCGAGCTCGACTGGCTCAGGCCGGGCGACGGCGCGCTCTACCGCGTCACGCCGATTGGCGACGGCATCTCGCTCGAGGGCACCGCCTACAACAACGCCGTGCACAGCGAGAATCCCTCGCGGCCCGGAGCGACGAAGGACCGCATCGTCGTCTACGAGCGCGACTCGATCGTCTACCTGCGTACGCTCGACTCGCTCGGCAGATGGGGTCGCGAGTTCCGCATCAGCGACGCGACCGATTCGGTCGACGCGGTACCCGCCCTTCCATGGTGGCAGCGTCCGGCGGCAAACTTCCACCCCGCGGTCGCAACCGTTCGCGACGACTCCGGGACTTCGTGCATGATCGTCTGGGAGCGCTTCGTCAAACCGGCGACCGTCACGGTCGAGGCGCGGCTGCTCAGGTACCTACCGCGGGCCGATGTCGATACTTTGCCGCCCGGCGTTCGGTTCCGCATTGCCAGCGCGCACCCTCTGTTACCGCCGAGCACCGCGCACGATAGCGATGGCGGTACGGCACATGCGCCCGCGGTCATCGGGATCGATCACGGCTATGTCGTCGCCTATCCGTCGACGGGATCGGGCGCGGGCATGAGCGTCACGCTCGTGCGTGACTTCGTGCGAACGAGCACGTCGGTCGATCCGAAAGACACCCTGACGACGCACCACATCAGGTGGCCGAACACCGCCGACCCCGTCATATCGGATTCCGCGTACTTCCCGACGCTCGCACACCGGCGCCACTGGGGCGAGTTCCTGCAGGGCTCGGGACACTGGCAATGTATCGTGGGAGCCGACGAGACGCCACCGGCCAACGGCGCGCACAGCGGGTTGATCGTCCACCTTGCATATCAGCAGGGGAGGCTCGATACGATGTCGTCGCAGTTCATCATGTACAACATGATCGCCGTCAACATCGCATCGCCCGGGGTCAAGCCCATCATGTGGGTCTCGCCGACCGAGCATGCCAGCGCCAATCTCGTCGCCTGTGGGTTCCTGCACCCTTCGATCGCGGCGGACTCGATCTCCGTCGGTGTCGCATTCCAGTCGAACGAATGGTACCGTCGCCGCCCGATCCTCCGCTTCCGCCAGAGCGACTCCTCGACGAGGTCGTATCCGTCGTGGACCACGCTGACGTATCAATGGGACAACGGCCCGGGCAAAAAGGAGTGGCCGTCGTTGACGATGTTCCCGGCTGTCTCGCGCAGCGAGCTGCTCAGCGCCGTCGGCGGGCCAACCCGCAAGGGCGCTGTCGTCTGGTTCCGCACCGACGCTCCGAACACCATCGCGACGCAGGAGGTCTACCGCTTCGGCGCCAGGTCGGTGGCCCAGCTCCCGAACGGCGTGTTCCCGACGATGACCCTCGCGGCGAAGCAGAGCACGCAGTACTACGAAGCCACGAGCATCTTCTATCGCGCCGACACGTCGTATCGCGACACCATAGGGCGCCGGCCCGTCTCAACGCACGGCGTCTACTACCCCGCGCACCTCGAAAACGGGCCGCTCACACCGGCTGCGTACCTGAGAACCTCGGCCGTCTCCACGCGGTCGGTGCTCATGGGACAGTCGGAGATCCGCGCCATCGATGTGATGAGCGTTGCCTTCTGTGACCGGAAGAAGGACATCATCATCAAGATCGGAACGGACGATGACGACGAAGAGTTCGATGCGGGCGTGTCCCAACCCGGTCCGCCGCCGAGTTTCTTTCTGCCCGCGATCGACCAGGAGGACGCGGTCGAGTCGCTGGCCGACGCCGAGCGAATCACTCGCTCGGGGGTGTTCGAGACGGGAGCGACCCCGACCCTGATTAAGCGCCACGTCTCACGCTCGAATGACGCCGTCGCTTGGCTCAACACGCAGCCGTACGACTCCTCGTTGATGTCGTTCGCCGACGTGCGCGTGCTCACCGAGCTTGTTCGAGTCTCCGACAGCGCGGTCGTCTGGCGAGACGACACGATCTCGGTACGGGAGATGACGGTCGACACGCTCGCCGAGGAGGTCGAGCTGCCGACGCACCTCCTGTCGCCGGGCACCGGTGTCTTTGCGCGCATTCGGATGGTCCCGACCGCGGCGCTGGATTTCATGTTGAGCGGCGGTTTCTCGTGGGAGCCGGACACTGGCGCGTTCGCCTCAAAAGTCGCGCGGTGGTCGCCGCGAAGCCCACCGTCGTCGATCAAAACAGATGCTGCGATCGCGATGTTCGTTGTGCCGAACCCCGCACACGAGAGCGCGACGGTGATGCTCGAGACGCAGCAGCCGACCGAGATCGTCGTTACGCTCGTTGACGCGCTCGGTCGTGTCGTGCGGAGGTATCCGGCGCTCAACGCGTCGCGATCCGGGCAGTACGGCCTGCCGATCTCGCTCGAGGGTGTGGCGTACGGTCTGTACGTGCTTCGTGCCGAAGCGGCAGATGGTCCGTCGACATCGACGACGCTTGTCGTCGCGCCGTAGGAGCAACCGTGTGACGCACTCAGCCTTGCGCGGTGCATGAGCGAGATATTGGAAGGCCGCATCCCGATCATCCGGATGCGGCCTTCTCGTCGATCGTCGCATGTCGCCATACCACCAGTCGGTCGGAAGCTCCGCGAGAGATCAGCAGAGGCAGCGAACAATTACCACAGCTCGATGCCACGAGCACGGAGTGCCAAATGCACGATCACGCAGGCGCGCGCGGGTCACGGCGTGGCAGCCGTCGCGGGCGCTGTTGCGGCCGCTGTCGCAGTCGCCGGCGCCGGCACGCCTGCCGCCGGCGCCGCGATCGCGACCGATTCATCAACCTTGAAGGCGTGGCCGCAGGCCGGACAGCGCACGTGCCCCTCCGGATCCTCGAGCGCCTCCTTCTCCTCCTTGAACTCCGCGACGAAGCCGCTGGCGATCAGACCCGACGGAAGCGCCGCCAGGCCGAGGCCGAGCAGGGCGATGATGCCGCCGAAGAGCCTGCCGACCGCCGTTGTCGGATAGACGTCGCCGTAGCCGACCGACGTCAGCGTGATGACGCCCCACCAGAGCGACTCGGGGATGTTCGCGAACTTGTCGGGCTGCGCCTCGTGCTCGAGGTAGTAGACGACGGTCGACGAGATCAGCAGCATCATCGCGATCACGGCGAACGACGCGTAGAGCTCGCTGCGCGTCCGGCTCACCGCGCGGCCGAGCATCCGCAGACCCTTCGAGTAACGGCCCAGCAGCAGCAGGCGCTCGAGCCGCAGCAATCGCAATCCCCGCACGACGCGCAGGTCGGTCACGAAGAGCGTGTGCAGGTAGAACGGCGCGACCGCAAGCAGGTCGACCATACCGAAGAAGGAGAATGCGTACCGCAGCCGCGCGAGCAACGGTGGGAGCTCGGGCCGCCCGACCGGACTCGACCAGAGCCGCAGCAGATACTCGATCGAGAAGATCGCCACCGACACCATGTCGAACAGGTGCAGCTCGCGGCCGAACGATGCCTCGATCGACTGCACCGACTCGAGCATCACCGCGATCACGTTGAGCACGATGAGTCCGGCGGTGAACGGGCGCACGACGCCCGCGAGCGAGCTCTTCGGCTCGACCGCGTGAAGGATGTCGTACGTGAGCTCCATCGTCCGTCGATACGAGCCCGCGTGTTCGGAGGCGATCCGTGTCATGGTGTTCCTACATCCCGCCGTAATCGACGAATCCCTTGTTGACCTCCACGATCTTCCGCGTCAGTCGGTAGACCCCGCCGCCCTCGCGCGTGCGGCTGGCGTCGGTGTTGCCCTCGATCGTCGTGATCATGCCGCCGTCGACGCGCTCGATCAGTCCGGTGTGACCCTTGCCGCCGCCGAAATCCATGATGAAGATCTGGCCCGTGCGGACGAGCGACGTGTCGTTGACCGCCTGGGACTTCTTGATGCGACGAGCGCCGGCGCGCTCGGCGTTGTTCCAGTGGTTGAGACATCCCGCCGTCTTGAACATCGGATTGTCGCGGTCCATCGCCTTGGCCGCCTCATCGAACGACCAGTAGATGAA
>Ga0247829_10001250_pt1 | contig 11369 bp, 7 predicted proteins | sample 12C_Control_Day4_FD_207765 | JGI IMG/M metagenome (GOLD analysis project Ga0247829, IMG submission 207765) | Soil microbial communities from agricultural site in Penn Yan, New York, United States - 12C_Control_Day4 | ecosystem: Environmental > Terrestrial > Soil > Agricultural land | place: USA... | reverse complement strand
TCCCGACCTGCGCCGGCAGCACCGCACGGGCGCGCGCCGTCTCCACGGCGTAGTTCGGCGTGAGGAGCAGCAGGCGCAGGTCGGGATGCACCGGGCGCGGCACGACGACGGGAGGATCCAGGCCCAGGACGAGCACGAGGCCGCCCCACAGGCAGGGCGCGATGTTGTCCGCGTGGCGTCCCGCCACCAGCGCCTCCGCCTCCAGCGCGGCGGCGAGCAGCGCCGTGCGTGGCTGCCCGAGATCGAAGAGCGCATCTGCCGCCAGCGCCCCCGCCACCGCCGAGGCGGCGCTTCCGCCCAGGCCGCCCGCGAGCGGCAGCCCCTTCTCGATGGCCAGCTCGAGCCCTGCCGCCGGCTGTCCTCGCAGCACGGCCGCGGCCGCGACGGCCGCGGTGTTGCGGTCCGCGGCCAGCGGGATGCGCGGATCGGACACGGAAGCGACGTGCACGCCGGCCTTCGCGACGCGGCGCGCGGTCACCACGTCGCCCTTCCCCGCGACGGCGGCGCCCAGGCAATCGAACCCGGGGCCCAGGTTCGAGATCGAACCCGGGGCGTAGACGCGGACCTCGCGCAACCTACTCCTCTTCTTCGCGCAGGCGCGCCAGGACGGAGTAGTCCTCCAGCGTGGTGGTATCCCCCACCGTCTCCTTGCCGGCCGCGATGTCGCGCAGCAGGCGCCGCATGATCTTGCCGCTGCGCGTCTTGGGCAGCGCGTCGGTGAAGCGGATGTCGTCGGGCCGGGCGATGGCGCCGATCTCGTGCACGACGTGCTCCTTGAGCTGCGCCCGCAGCGCCTCGTCGGCCTTCTGGCCGACCTGTACGGTGACGAACGCCACCAGCGACTGGCCCTTCAGGTCGTCCGGGCGTCCCACCACGGCCGCCTCCGCCACCAGCTGGTGCGACACGAGGGCGCTCTCGACCTCCATCGTCCCCAGGCGATGGCCCGCCACGTTGATCACGTCGTCCACGCGGCCCATGATCCAGAAGTAGCCGTCCTCGTCCCGCCGCGCGCCGTCGCCCGTGAAGTAGATCCCCGGGAAGCGCTTCCAGTACTGCTCGACGTAGCGGTCGGGATCGCCCCAGACCGTGCGCAGCATCGACGGCCAGGGCTTGTTGATCACCAGGTACCCGCCCGCGCCCGGAGGCACCGGCTGGCCCGAGTGGTCCACGACGTCGGGCGAGACGCCGAAGAACGGCAGCGTCCCCGAGCCGGGCTTGGTCGGCGTCGCGCCCGGCAGCGGCGTGATCATGATCGCGCCGGTCTCGGTCTGCCACCAGGTGTCCACGATCGGGCAGCGCTCGCCGCCGATCACCTTCCGGTACCACATCCACGCCTCGGGGTTGATCGGCTCCCCCACGGTGCCCAGCAGGCGCAGGCTGCCCAGGTCGTGCTTCCGCGGCCAGTCGTCGCCCCAGCGCACGAACGCGCGGATGGCGGTGGGCGCGGTGTAGAAGATGCTCACGCGGTGCCGCTCGATGAGGCTCCAGAAGCGGTCGGGCTGCGGATGGTTCGGTGCGCCCTCGTACATGAGCGTGGTCGCGCCGCTCGCGAGCGGCCCGTAGACGACGTAGCTGTGCCCGGTCACCCAGCCGATGTCGGCCGTGCACCAGTAGGTGTCGTCCTCCTTGAGGTCGAACACGTAGCGCGTCGTGAGCGTGGCGCCCAGCAGGTACCCGGCGGTCGTGTGCACGACGCCCTTGGGCTTCCCGGTGGTGCCGCTGGTGTACAGGATGAACAGCGGGTGCTCGGCCTCCACCGGCTCGGCCGGGCAGTCGGCGGAGGCGCTCTCCACCGTCTCGTGCCACCAGTGGTCGCGGCCGTCGCGCATGGCCACGGCGGTCCCCGTCCGCCGGACGACCAGCACGCCGCTGACCGTCGGCACGCCCTCGAGAGCTCCGTCCACGTTCGCCTTGAGCGGCACCACGGCGCCGCGCCGGTACCCGCCGTCGGCCGTGATGACCACCTTGGCCTGCGCGTCGTTCATGCGGTCACGCAGCGCCTCGGCCGAGAAGCCGCCGAACACCACGCTGTGCGTGGCCCCGATACGCGCGCAGGCGAGCATCGCGACGGCCGCCTCCGGGATCATCGGCATGTAGATGCCGACGCGGTCCCCTTTCGCCACGCCCATCGCCTTGAGGGCGTTCGCGCAGCGACACACCTCGCGCAGCAGCTGCTGGTAGGTCAGCGTGCGGACCTCGCCCGGCTCGCCCTCCCAGATGAGCGCCGCCTTGTTCCGGCGCCAGGTGGCGACGTGGCGGTCCAGGCAGTTCACGGACAGGTTGAGGGTCCCGCCGTCGAACCATCGCGCGAACGGCGCCTTCCACTCGAGCACCCGGTCCCACTTGCGGAACCACTGCAGCGTCTCGGCCTGCTCGGCCCAGAAGCCCTCGGGGTCGCCGATGCTGCGCTGGTACATCGTCCGGTAGGCGTCGAGGCTGCCGACGTGCGCCTGGGCCGCGAAGTCGGGTGGCGGCGGGAAGACCCTGCTCTCCTTGAGTATGGAATCGATGTCGCTCATGCCCGGTCTCTTTCCTCTCCTGCGGGGAGGTCTTCCACCTCGATGCGCGCGCCGTCCGGATGCCGCTCCAGCTCGGCGCCCGACTGCCAGACGCTCACCGCGAACGCGACCGGGCCCGTCCCCGCGGCCACCTCGGACCACGGGATCGCGACCTCCAGCACTTCGTCCGCGACGGCACGGGCCGCGGTCGGTTCCGCCCGCCAGCCCTCGAGCTCCCGCTCGCGCTGAACGCGCGTCTCCGCGTCGGCTTGGGTCAAACGATACCGCAGCGTGCGTGGCGCTCCAAGGTCGACGCGGATCTCCGCCGATCGCAGGAGCTCGCGCGCGGGCCCGGCCGTCTCCACGAGCAGGCACAGCCCGTCCGCGCCCACGCCGAAACGCAGGGCCCGGATGCCCGCGCCGCCCCGGGCCATCGACCCGGCCTGGGGCGCCCGGTACGCTCCCGCCTGCGCCCACTCGTGCCCGGGCGCGATCCGCCCGTCGACCGTGGGCGTCACCGGCCCGCTCGGCCCATGGTCGAGCACGCGGAACGCGTGCGTCGTGATGAACGTCCGCTGCAGGTCGGGTGGCGGCTCGCGGCCCAGGCAGCGGTACACCACCTCGAGTTGGCGACGGAACAGGCGGTCGAAGTCGGCGTCGTTCGCGGACGAGCGGTCGTCGCCGTACCACCAGCACCAGTCGCTGCCGGCGGCCGCGCGATAGGCTCCCCAGGCGCGGGCCAGCTCGCCGGCCGGCAGGCCTTCGGGCGGGCTGGCCAGCGCGTCGCGCGCGTCGCCCAGCGCGTCCCACGCGCGCCGGTCGTCGGCGTGGCCGATCCAGACCGAGAAGTCCGCGTCGATCCAGCTCCCCGCGAACACGCGCGGGAGCTCCCGCGCGGGTGTCCGTGCCAGCGCCTCCGCGACGGTGACCGGCTCCAGCGCAGGGTCCTCCTGCAGGCCGCGGTAGAGCGCGGCCAGGAACACGCGGCCGCCGTCCGCGAAGTGCTCCCAGGCGTTCTCACCGTCGAGGATGATCGGCACCAGCGGGACCCCCGGCAGCCGCGCCGCCGTCCAGCGCTTCCCGACCGCGCGGAGCCGCTCCAGCATGTCGGCCGCGGCGTCCTCCGGCCGCCACTTGGAGTAGACGAAGCCGATGAGGTCGCTGAGCGTGCGGTCGCGGAACAACAGGCGCACGTCGCCCGCCGCGGTGCGGCGCACCCAGGGCACGTAGAGCAGGTCCGGCCGCCCGAGCCCGCCTTCGGCGTGGCGCTCGAGCGGGACGCCGAGGCTCCGCTCCAGCACGCCCTCGTCGGAGGCCAGCCAGCGCACGCCAGCACGGGCGGCCAGATCCACGACCTCGTCGGACACCGAGCCCTCCGAGGGCCACAGGCCGTCGGGCCGCCGGCCGAACACCTCGGCGTGCCGGGCGCGGGCCCGAGTGATCTGGTCCAGCGCGTCGTCGGGATGACGGAAGCGCCGAGGCAGCGGTGCGTGCGGATGCGCCTCGCGGTGGGCGTCGGAGTCCGCGAGGAGCGGCAGGATGGGGTGGTAGTAGGGAGACGTCGCGATCTCGATGCGGCCGCGCTCCGCCGCGTCGCGGTAGGCGGGCAGGATCTCGCGCAGCAGCGCCAGCTCCCGGCCGCGGAGCCGCCGCTTGTCGTCCTCGTCGTAGCCCTGCCCCTTCTCCGCCAGCGCCCGCACCACCGGATCGTGGGCCAGCCAGTCCAGGTCGAACCAGGCCAGCTTCGACAGCACCTGGAGGTCGCGGAAGTCCTGGTCGGTGAAGGCCGCCGCGGCCCGGTGCAGCTCGGGCTCGCTGGCGCGGGCGCCGCGGCGGTCGCGGAGCTCCCGCAGCCGTGGCCAGGGGGCCAGCAGCGGCTCGGACATCAGGAACAGCGTGCGCAACGCGAAGACACGCTCGTCGGGCGTCAGGTGGGCGGCGGGCACGAGGCCGACTCGCAGCTCGCCCTCTAGCACCTCGTCACGCGCGTAGGTCTCGACCTGGTCCAGGAGCGAGGGCACGAGGTTGAAGGTGGCGTGGACGCCGGGGGTCGCGTCCAGCAGCCGCACCATGCCCAGGTAGTCGCGGAGCGCGTGCAGGCGGACCCACGGCAGCACGTACGCGCCGTGCACGGGGTCCCGGTACGAGGGCTGGTGCATGTGCCACACCAGCGCGACCCGGACCCGTGCCGGGGCCGCCGCCGGCCCGCGCTGCCTCGATGTCATCGCCACAGGGGGCGCATTGTATCGGCGCGCGGGCGTTTCACGGGCGCGGCGGGCCGGGTGCTAGCATCGCAGGCGTGAGGCGTTTCGCCTGGCTCCGCCCGTCCCTCCTCGACCGGTACGTCGCGCGCGAGGTCGTGCCTCCCACCGGGGTGGGCCTGCTGCTGTTCACCTTCATCCTGGTGCTGGACCAGATCTCCCAGCTCATGAAGATCCTGGTCTCGCGCGGCGCGGACCTGCAGACGGTGGTGCGGGCATTCCTGTACCTGCTGCCCAGCATCTTCTCGGTCACGATACCGATGGCGTTCCTGCTGGGCGTGCTGCTCGCGTTCGGCCGCATGGCCAGCGACAGCGAGATCGTCGCCCTGCGCGCCTCCGGCGTGAGCCCGCTGCGCCTGCTGCGCCCGGTGGGCGCGCTCTCCGCGGTCGCCATGGCCGCGACGTTCTACGTGGTGGCGCTGGCCCTGCCGGCGGCCAACCAGGCCTACCGCGAGCTGATCTTCTCGCTGGTGATCAGCAAGGCCAAGTCCGGCATGCAGGCGCGCGTCTTCAACGACGACCTGATCCCCGGCATCGTGATCTACGTCTCCGACATCGACCCGCAGACGGGCGAGTGGCGGAACGTGTTCATGCACGACAACCGGGTGCCCCAGAAGCCGAAGGTGGTGGTGGCGCGCTCGGGGCGGCTCGACATCGACCGGGCCCAGAAGAAGGTCGAGATCGACCTGGCCAATGGCGACATGTACACGTTCTCCGGCGTGACGCCCGCCTCCTACGACCGCCTCGACTTCCAGGAGCACAACTGGCCGCTGCCCTTCGAGCAGTTCTTCCCGGTCATCCCGCTGGCCAAGGGCGACCGGGAGATGACGCTCGACGAGCTCGAGGAGATGATCCGCAAGCTCATTGCCGAGGGGAAGGGCGCAACCGACTGGTACCGCTACGCCGTCGAGTACCACAAGAAGTTCGCGATCGCCGCCGCCTGCGTGGTCTTCGGCCTGCTGGGCCTGGGGCTCTCGCTGGGCAGCAAGAAGGAGGCCCGCTCCGCCGCCTTCGGCCTGAGCGTGGCCGTGATCTTCGTCTACTACGTGCTGATCCGCCTGGGCGAGCAGGCCGGCGACACGGGGATGCTCCAGCCCTGGATCGCGATGTGGGGTGCCAACGTCGTGCTCGGGGCCATCGCCATCTTCCTGCTCCGGCTCAACCAGCGCGAGGCCGCCTTCGACCCGCTGGATCCGTCCCACTACAAGGTGCTCCTCCCGGGCATCCGGCGGCGGGAGCGGGACACCACCGCGGCCGAGCCCGTCCGCCGTCAGCCCGGGGCGGGGGGCGGGCCGCGGAAGGTGGTCGTGCTGCGCATTCCCCGCTGGGTCCTGCCCATGCCCGGCCTGCTCGACCGCTACATCGTGCGCTCGTACGTGGGCAAGTTCGGCCTGGTGGTCATCGCGTTCTGGGCCCTGTTCGTTCTGGTCAACTTCATGGACCTGTTCGACGACGTCCAGCACAACAACGTGAAGGGCATCGTGGTGATGCACTACTACGTCTTCTTCAGCCCGCAGATCCTCCACCTCATCACGCCGGTGGGCGTGCTGGTGGCGGTGCTGATCACGTTCGGAATCCTCGCCCGCCGCAACGAGATCACGGCCATGAAGGCGGCCGGCATCAGCATCTACCGGGTCACGCTGCCGGCCCTGGCCCTGGGGCTCCTCGTGTCGAGCGGGATGTTCGCTCTCTCCGAGTTCATCCTCCCCCTCGTGAACAAGGTGGCCACGCGCGATTTCAACGTCATCAAGGGACGGCCGCCGCAGGCCTCGACCTCCAACCAGCAGCGCTGGATCCTGGGCAGCGACGGGCGCATCTACCACTACGACTACCTGGAGGAGCGGCGCGAGGAGGACGGCGCCAACCGCTCGTCGCTCTACGGGCTCACCATCTACGACGTGGCCGCCGAGCGCTGGAAGCTGCGCGACATCCTGTATTCGGCGCGCGCCGCCTGGAACGGGGTCTCGTACGACCTGGAGCGGGGCTGGAGGCGCACGTTCCTGCCCCAGCCCGCGTTCCGCGAGATCGCCCAGGGGCGCACGCGCGAGATCGAGGCCCCCACCTACTTCGCGCAGGAGGAGCGGCCGGCCGACACCCTGCGCTTCGGGGAGCTGCGCCGGCACATCTCGTCGCTGGAGTTGCTGGGGCTCGACGTCACTCCGCTCAAGGTGCAGCTCCACCGCAAGCTCGCGTTCCCGGTCGTGTGCGTCGTGATGACGCTGCTCGGCATCCCGTTCGCGTTCGTCGTGGCCCGCCGCGGCGCGCTCTACGGGATCGCCGCCAGCGTGCTCATCGCGATCGTCTACTGGGCGTGCCTGGCCATCTTCGACGCGCTGGGCAACCACGCGCTGCTGCCGCCGTTCCTGGCGGCCTGGGCGCCCAACCTGCTCTTCGGCGGGGGCGGCCTCTACCTGATGTTCACCCTCGAAACCTGACGGGCTTTTGCCCCGGGTTGCGCCTTCTCCCCTGATGGGCGCCATGACCGCGCCCGAAGAGGAGGTCCCCGCATGGCCCGAAGTCCGCTCGTCGCGTTCGCCTTGCTTGCCCTGGTCCCGCTCGGCTGCAACCCCGAGGCGGCACTACTCTCGAGCTCGTCGTCTCAAGGCATGCAAGGGCCCGCTCCGACCACCCTCACGCACAGCGGCACCCTGTTCGGCAGGGGCTTCCATCGCGGGAACTGCAACAACATCGGGAACACCTTCCAGCCCCGCTTCACCACGAGCGGGGCTGGCCGCGCGGACCTGACGCTCACGTTCGATCCCATCCCGGGCCAGGAGCTGAGCCTCGGCCTCGATCCCGCTCCGACGAGCGGCGGGGTCGTGCAGGGCGCGGGTCCCGTGCTCCAGGCGTCCTTCGGCGTGTCGGCCTCGACCGAGTACGTGGTGCGGATCTGCGTGCCGGTCGGCCCCGGCCTCGATCCCGGCCCGTTCTCGGCGAGCCTGACCATCACGATTCGCTGAGGCCTGACGATCAGTACCTGTATCGGTCGGTCTTGTAGGGCCCCTCGGCGGGCACGCCGATGTACGCGGCCTGCTTCTCGCTCAGCCGGGTCAGCTTGACGCCGAGCTTGTCGAGGTGCAGACGCGCCACCTTCTCGTCGAGGTGCTTGGGCAGGACGTAGACCTTCTTCCCGTACGCCTTGCGGTTCTGGGCCAGCTCGACCTGGGCCAGCACCTGGTTCGTGAAGCTGGTGGACATCACGAAGCTGGGATGGCCGGTCGCGCAGCCCAGGTTGAGCAGGCGCCCCTCGGCCAGCACCAGCACCGAGTGCCCGTCCGGGAAGAGCCACTGGTCGTACTGCGGCTTGATGTTGATCTTCTGGATGCCCGGGAACTTCTTGAGCCCGTCCATGTCGATCTCGTTGTCGAAGTGCCCGATGTTGCCGACGATGGCCTTGTCCTTCATGCGGGCCATGTGCTCGACCGTGATGATCCCGTAGTTGCCGGTGGCGGTGACGAACAGGTCGGCGGTCTCCACCACGTCTTCAATGGGGAGGACCTGGTAGCCCTCCATCGCCGCCTGCAGGGCGCAGATGGGGTCGATCTCGGTGATCACGACGCGCGCGCCCTGCCCCTTGAGCGACTGCGCGCAGCCCTTGCCCACGTCGCCGTAGCCGCACACGACCGCGACCTTGCCGGCCAGCATCACGTCGCTCGCGCGCATGATGCCGTCCACCAGCGAGTGGCGGCAGCCGTAGAGGTTGTCGAACTTGCTCTTGGTGACGCTGTCGTTGACGTTGATGGCCGGGAACAGCAGCGTGCCCGCCTTCTCCATCTCGTACAGCCGGTGCACCCCCGTCGTGGTCTCCTCGGAGACGCCCTTGCAGTCGGCCGCGACCCGCGTCCACCGCTGCGGATCCTCGCCGAACAGGCGGCCCAGCAGCCCCAGCACCAGCGCGAACTCCTCGTTGTCGGCGGTCTCGGGCGCCGGCACCTTGCCGGCCTTCTCGAACTCGAGGCCCTTGTGGATCAGCAGCGTCGCGTCCCCGCCGTCGTCCACGATCTGCGTGGGGCCCTGGCCGTTCCCGAAGTCCAGCGCGCGGGCGGTGTAGTGCCAGTACTCCTCGAGGCTCTCGCCCTTGTGGGCGAACACCGGCACCCCCTTCGGCGCCTGCGGCGTGCCCTCGGGGCCCACCGCCACCGCGGCCGCGGCGTGGTCCTGCGTCGAGAAGATGTTGCAGGAGGCCCAGCGCACCTCGGCCCCCAGCGCCTTCAGCGTCTCGATCAGGACCGCGGTCTGGATGGTCATGTGCAGGCTGCCCGTCACCCGCTGGCCCTTGAGCGGCTGGCTCTGCGCGTACTCGCGCCGCACCGCCATCAGGCCGGGCATCTCCTGCTCGGCCAGCTCGATCTCCTTGCGGCCCCAGGCCGCGAGGCCGAGGTCCGCCACCTGGTACTCGAGCGTCCCCGTCTTCGAGGGCGCGTTTACTGTCGTCGTCATCTCTCGTTCTCCCTGTCGCTTGGTCTGTCGCTCGTCGCTCGCGTGCCCGCGGCCAGCACGAGCGCCGGTCCCTTGGCCCCTTCTTCCGGGGGAATCGCGCGCACGGTCACGGCCGTGAGCCCGGCCCCCGCCATCAGCCCCTTCATCTCGTCCGTCTCGAACCCCATCCCCTGCTGCCCCATCTGGCGCCGGAAGTCGTCGCGATCGTGCCGCAGCAGGTCGACCACGACGCCGCGCCCGCCGGGCTTCAGCACGCGCGCCATCTCGCGCAGCACGCGGGCCGCGTCCTCCACGTAGGTGAGCGCCAGCACCAGCAGCGCGCCGTCCACCGACGCGTCGTCGACCGGCAGCGCCGCGAGCTCCCCGCGCCGCAGCTCCACGTTGGGCAGCGCCTTCGTGCGGCGCTGGGCGGCCTTCAGCATCGCCGCCGACTGGTCGACGCCGATCACGCGGCTCACGTAGGGCGACAGCAGCGCCGCCACCTGGCCGGTGCCGCAGCCCAGGTCGGCCACGACGGCATCCGGGGGGAGCAGCGAGAGCAGGGCCGCCTGCGTGAAGCCGTGGCCGTAGAGCTGGGCCCTCAGCTCGTCCCACTTGCCGGCCGCGCCGGCGAAGAACGACGCCGCGCCCGGCTCGCGCCCGGCCAGCCGCCGGTCCAGTCGCAGGCGGTCGTGCTCCACCGCGGGCCAGCGGTCCGTCTGCTCCCGCGCCAGCAGCCAAAGCTTGCGCGCGCCGGGATCCCCCTCGCCCGCCGTCGACCGGTAGAGCCGGGTCGTGCCCTGGGCCCGCCCGTCCACCCAACCCTCGTCCGCCAGGACCTTGAGATGGCGGCTCACCGTGGACTGGGGCAGGTTGAGGGCGTGGCAGAGGTCGGCCACGCCCAGCTCGCGCCGTTCCAGCAGGCGCAGGATGCGCAGGCGGGTGGGGTCCGCCAGGCTGGACATCCAGCCCAGGAGGGCCTCGGGCTTGCCCGTCACGGGCACGGCGGCTACCATCGCTCTATCCGGATGAAAGGATAGTGTCGGGAAGCGCGCCTGTCAAGCGGGACGGCGCAGCAGCCAGAGGTCCTGGTGCGGGTTGCCCAGCGCCCCTTCGGGCCGGAACGCGATCACCTCGAAGGGCGGAGCCAGGCGGGCGCGGACGTAGGCCTCGGGGTGGTAGGCGCCGCAGGCGTTGCTGCCCGCCTCGTCGGCGTAGCCCACGACCAGCTCGCCCGCGTCGAAGCGTGCGGCTTCGGCCGCGCTGAGCTCGTCGCGGTACCGGCGGCCGTGCGTGGTGATGATCAGGTGGCCGCCGGGCCGGATCACACGGCGCATCTCGTCCATCCAGGCGCGCTGCCCGGCCTCGGGAAGGTGCGTGAAGACGGACAGCGCGTACGCCAGGTCGAAGGCGCCCTCGCCGTACGGCAGCGGCGGGTCCAGGCGGTTCTCCACGAACGTGCCGAACGGGAGATTCCGGCGGCACCAGGCGGCCAGCCGGGGATTCAGGTCGCAGCCGTGCACCGCTGCGGACAGGCCCGCCCAGTGCCGGGCCACGCGCCCGCATCCGCAGCCGAAGTCGAGCAGCGAGCGGACGCCGTCCAGCGATGTCCCGGCCTCCTCGAGGGTCGCGCGGATCGAAGCCGCGGCCCGCGCGCCGCCCTCGAGGAACCACGCGATGTCCGCCGTCCCGGCGACCAGCTGGATGAGGCGGTCCGGCGGCAACGGCAGCCCGTCGGGCGCGCCTGTCCGGCGCAACGGCTGGTTGCCCTTCCGCGCCCCCTGGGCGCGCCACGCGGCCATCGCCTCACGCGCCAGGCTCGCCAGGCCCGCCGCCGCCAGCAGCCGCCGGACGGCCTGCCGCACTAGTACACCGCGAGGTCGTCGATCCAGATCGTGCCCGACGTCCCGGGCTTGAGCGAGCCCTTGTCCAGCACGAAGACGAGCTCGCGCACCTGGTCCAGGTTCAGCTTCCCGTCGGTGTTGGGGTTGATCGAGCGCAGCCGTTCGAAGGGCAAGGCGACGCGCCGCCACTCCGGCGACGTGCGCACCGACGCGAACCACCATTCCGTCCCGCCGTCGCGAGACGCGGGGTTCGCGTCACGCACCTGCACCCAGATGCGGTAGACGCCGTCGCCCCGGATCGCGAGCGTGAGCCCCTCGCGGCCCGACAGGTCACGCGGCGTGCGATC
>Ga0247829_10001249_pt1 | contig 11369 bp, 5 predicted proteins | sample 12C_Control_Day4_FD_207765 | JGI IMG/M metagenome (GOLD analysis project Ga0247829, IMG submission 207765) | Soil microbial communities from agricultural site in Penn Yan, New York, United States - 12C_Control_Day4 | ecosystem: Environmental > Terrestrial > Soil > Agricultural land | place: USA... | reverse complement strand
ACCCTCGCCCCGGCCTTTGCTTTGAGGCGGCCCCCATCGCCCGCCCCTGCGGCGTTCAACAATTGCCAAAAGATAAGCAGCCGCGCCGCATTTCCCGTGACAAAGTAAGCAATCGGGACCGCCGGGGGATGGCGACGGTTCGAGCCCTGCTCTCGCGTTAGATGTTGGTGCGCTCCGGTGGGGGGCACCACGATGTCGGGCAGTTGGGCAGCCAACCCCTGCCGTTCGTATGGAAAGGACGCCAAGGTGGCCAGGCTGCTCAACCGAGTTCTCGTTTACGGCGTGATTGCCGCGACCACCGCCATCGTCGCGTACGTGACGGTAATGCCGGGGGTGCAGAAGCAGGCGTCCGGCAAGCGTGCCAAGGGCGGCGACGGACCGGTCCCCGTCATCGATGCGCCGGCCCGGGTCGCCGATGTTCCCGTGCACCTCAACGGCGTCGGCACGGCCAAGGCGCGCAACACGGTCACTGTCCGCCCGCAGGTCGACGGCCGAATCGTCGCGATCAAGTTTAGGGAAGGGCAGGACGTGAAGCGCGGCGACGTGCTGGCGCTGATCGATCCCGCCACCTATCAGGCCCAGCTCGACCAGGCCCTGGCCAAGAAGGCCCTCGACGAGGCGCAGCTCGCCAACGCCCAGCGCGACCTCGAGCGCTATACGTCGCTTGGCGGCAATGTCATCGCCCAGAAGACTATCGACACACAGCGTGCGCTGGTGGCGCAGTTCACCGCCCAGATCAAGCTCGACGATGCAACCATCGCCAACGCCAAGGCCTTCCTCGACTACACGACGATCACCGCGCCGATCGACGGCCGCACCGGCATCCGCATGGTCGACGAGGGCAACCTCGTGCGCGCCTCCGACGTCGGCATCGTGATGATCACCGAGGTTCGCCCCATCGCCGTCGTCTTCACGCTTCCCCAGCAGCAGCTCGCCCAGATCAACGCGGCGCAGGCGCGGGGACCCGTGTCGGTCGAGGCCCTTGCCCCCGACGGCAAGACCGCGCTCGACCGCGGCATGCTGCAGGTCGTCGACAACCAGGTCGATCAGACCACCGGCACCGTGCGCATGAAGGCGGAGTTCCCCAATACGTCGCTGCAGCTGTGGCCTGGCCAGTTCGTCAACGTGCGCGTCCTGGTCGAGATGCTGCCGCAGGTCGTGACCATTCCGACGCCCGCCGTGCAGCGCGGACCCAACGGCACGTTCGCCTACGTCGTCCAGCCCGACCAGCGCGTCAGCCTGCGGCCGATCACGGTGAGCCAGCAGAACGAGACCACGGCCGTCGTCACCAAGGGCATCGCCGCCACAGAGCGGGTCGTAACCACGGGCTTCCCCCGCCTCAAGGACGGCGCCCGCATCGTCCTGCCCGAGGAGAAGCAGCCCGACGGCGCGGCGCCGGACAAGCAGGCGCCGGTCGCGGCCGCCAAGTCGGAAGCGCGGGAGAAGATGCGCACGGCCTGCGGCGCAGACATCCAGAAGCTCTGCCCCGATGTCGAGCGCAAGGAGATCCGCGCCTGCCTGCAGCAGAATGCGGCCAAGCTGTCGGAGGCCTGCAAGGCCGCCGGCGCCGGCCAGAAGGGCGGCCAGGCGACAGGCAGGTCGCGTGAGGCCGATCTGCGCCAGGCTGAAGGCAGCACCACGCAATGAGCGTCTCGAGTCCCTTCATCAGGCGTCCGATCGCCACCACGCTGCTGGGCTTTGCCGTGACGCTGGGCGGCGTGCTCGGCTACTGGTGGCTGCCGGTCTCCTCGTTGCCTCAGGTCGATTTCCCGACCATCCAGGTCACGACCCAGCTGCCGGGTGCCAATCCCGAAACGACAGCCAACCTGGTGACGGCGCCGCTTGAGCGCCAGCTCGGGCAGATCCCGGCGCTCGCCAGCATGACCTCGTCCTCCTCCTACGGCATCAGCCAGATCACGCTGCAGTTCGTGCTCAGCCGCGACATCGATGCCGCCGCCCAGGACGTACAGTCCGCCATCAACGCCGCGGGCTCGACGCTGCCGCGCAACCTGCCCTACCCGCCGACCTATGCAAAAGTGAACCCGGCCGACCAGCCGATCGTGACGCTGGCGCTGACCTCGCCCACCATCTCGCTGCGCCAGCTCTCCGATCTCGCCGACACGCTGATGGCCCAGCGGCTGAGCAATGTTGCCGGCGTCGGGCACGTCTCGGTCGAGGGCGGCATCAAGCCCGCCGTGCGCATCCAGGCCGACCTCGCCCGGCTCGCCGCCTACGGTCTCTCCATGTCGGACCTGCGCAACGCCATCACGGCCGCCAACGTCGCCGGCCCCAAGGGCTCACTCGACGGCACGCATCAGTCCTACACCATCGGCGCCAACGACCAGATAACCAGTGCCGAGGCCTACAAGTCGGTCATCATCACTTACCGCAACAATGCCCCGGTCCTCCTCAAGGACGTGGCCGAGGTGGTCGAGAGCCTCGAGAACACCAAGGTGGGCGGCTGGTACCAGGACACGCCCGCCGTCATCATCGACGTGCATCGCCAGCCGGGCGCCAACGTCATCGAGACCGTCCAGCGCATCAAGGCCGAGCTGCCGCGCCTGCAGCGCACCATGCCGAGCGACGTCACGCTCACCGTGGTGCACGACCGCACCGGCACCATCCGCGCCTCCGTTCACGACGTGCAGTTCACGCTGATGCTGAGCGTGGGCCTAGTCGTTCTGGTCGTGCTGCTGTTCCTGCGCACCATCCGCGCCACCATCATCGCCGGCGTGGCGCTGCCCGTGTCGCTGGTGGCGACCTTCGGCGTCATGTGGTTCTGCGGCTTCTCGCTCGACAACCTCTCCCTGATGGCGCTGACGATCGGCACCGGCTTCGTCGTCGACGACGCCATCGTCATGATCGAGAACATCGTCCGCCACATGGAGAAGGGCGAGAGCCCCATGCAGGCGGCCTTGAAGGGTGCGAGCGAGATCGGCTTCACGGTCATATCGCTCACCCTGTCGCTGATCGCCGTGTTCATCCCCCTGCTGTTCATGACGGGCCTCGTGGGCCGCATGTTCCGCGAGTTCGCCCTCACGCTGACCATTGCCGTCGTCATCTCGGCGATCGTGTCCCTCACGCTGACGCCGATGATGTGCTCGCGCATGCTGCGTCACGAGGGCCAGACGGGCGGCACGGGCCGTATCGGCCATTTCTTCAATGACCTCGTCGAGCGGGTCGTCGCCGCCTACCACAGGAGCCTCGAGTGGGTGCTGCGCCACGAGACCGCCACCCTCTTCACCACCGCGGCGACCCTCGTGATCACCATCGGCCTCTATGCGGTCGTGCCCAAGGGCTTCCTGCCGCTGCAGGACACAGGGCTCGTTACGGCGGTGCTGGAGGCCGGTCCCGAGGTCTCCTTCAACGAGATGGTGCGCCTGCAGGATGCTGCGGCCGACGCCGTCCGCGAGGACCCCGACGTCTCCGGTGTCGTGTCGGTCGTGGGCGTCAGCACCATCAACATCACGCCCAACGCCGGGCACCTCAAGATCATCCTGAAACCCCGCGACCAGCGCAAGTCCGACGTCACCGCCGTCATGGATCGCTTGAGAGGCAGGGTCGGCGTCATCCCCGGCGTCACGGTGTTCTTCCAGCCTGCCCAGGACGTGCAGATCAGCACGCGCATCAGCCGGGCCCAATACCAGTACACGCTGGTCGGCAGCGACGAGAACGACGTGGCGACCTGGTCGACCAAGCTCGCCGAGCACCTCAAGTCCTCGCCCGTGCTGCGCGAGGTCGTTTCCGAGGCCCAGGAAGGCGGCCTGCGCGCGATGGTGCGCGTCGACCGCGAGATGGCCGGCCGGCTCGGCGTGTCGATGCAGTCGATCAACGACGCCCTCAACGACGCCTTCGGCCAGCGACAGATCTCGACGATCTACGCGCAGGCCAACCAGTATCGCGTCGTGCTCGAGGCCTCGCCGCAGTATCAGAGCGATCCCGCCGCCCTGTCGCGGCTGTTCATACCTTCCAGCAGCGGCGCGCAGGTGCCGCTGAGCGCGGTCGCCACCATCGAGCGGCGAACGGCCCCGCTCTCCATCAGTCACCAGGAGCAGTTTCCCTCCGTCACCATCAGCTTCAACCTGGCGCCCGGCTCGGCGCTGAGCGACGCCGTCTCGGCCATCTCCGCCGCCAGTCGCGAGATCGGCATGCCGTCATCGGTGACGGGCAGCTACTCGGGCGACGCCGACGAGTTCACCAAGTCCCTGCAGGGCCAGCCCTGGCTGATCCTTGCCGCCGTCATCGCCATCTACATCGTGCTCGGCGTGCTCTACGAGAGCTTCGTCCACCCTTTCACCATCCTCACGACGCTGCCTTCCGCCGGTATCGGCGCCTTGCTCGCGCTGATGCTCGCCGGCATGGACCTCTCGATGATCGGCCTCATCGGCATCGTCCTGCTGATGGGCATCGTCAAGAAGAACGCGATCATGATGATCGACTTCGCGCTCGAGGCGGAGCGCACGCAGGGCATGTCCCCGCGCGATGCGATCGTGCAGGCGTGTCTGCTGCGCTTCCGGCCGATCATGATGACGACGCTTGCGGCCCTGTTTGGCGCCCTGCCGCTGGCCTTGGAAAGCGGGACGGGCTCCGAGCTCAGGAACCCCCTGGGCATCAGCATCGTCGGCGGGCTGCTGCTCTCGCAGCTGCTCACGCTCTACACCACACCCGTCATCTACCTGGCCATGGAGCGCGTGCGCGCGCGTCTGGCGCCTGCCCCGCGCAGCGAGCATGACCATGCCGTCTCGCCGCCCCGCACCTATCCCCCCGCCGAGATCGCAGGCCGGCCGGCGGAGTAAGCATCCATGAACTTCTCGCGGCCCTTCATCGAACGCCCGATCGGCACCACGCTGCTCGCCATCGGCTTGCTGCTGCTCGGCATCGTCGCCTACCGGTTCTTGCCAGTCGCAAGCCTGCCCTCGGTCGATTTCCCGACCATCCGCATCAATGCAAGCCTGCCCGGCGCTGACCCCGAGACCATGGCGGCCCGCGTGGCGGCCCCGCTCGAGCGGAGGCTGGGCGAGATCGCCGGCGTCAACGAGCTCACCTCGGTGAGCTCGCTCGGCTCGACCAGGATCACCGTGCAGTTCGCGCTCAGCCGCGACATCGAGGGCGCGGCGCAGGACGTCCAGGCCGCCCTCAACGCCGCCGCAGCCGACCTGCCGGCCGACATGCCCTCGCTACCAGGCTTCCGGAAGTCGAACCCCGCGGCCGCACCCATTCTGATCCTCGCGCTGACATCCGAGACGCTGCCGCCGAGCGGGCTCTACGATGCGGCCGACACGGTGATCGCCCAGCGCATCTCGCAGGTCGAGGGCGTGGCGGAGGTGCAGGTCGCCGGCGCGGAGCAGCCCGCCATCCGCGTGCGCGTCAACCCCACGCAGCTCGGCTCCATGGGCCTCAGCATCGAAGCCGTGCGCGCGGCGATCGCCAACGCCAACGCGCTGGCACCTCTCGGCATCATCGATGGCGACCAGCGGGCAGTGGCGCTCGAGACCAACGCGCAGCTGCGCTCGCTGGAGGACTACAAGAATATCATCGTCAAGGTCGCCAACGGCACAGCCGTACGCCTCTCCGACGTCGCCAGCGTGGACGGGGGCACGCGGAACGCACGCTCGGCCGCGATGTTCAACAACAAGCCGGCCATACTGCTCACCATCGTCAAGAGCGCCGACGCCAACGTCATCGAGACCGTCGACCGCATCCGCGAGCTGATCCCCGAGATCAAGCGCTGGATCCCCCCGGCAATCGAGATCTCCGTCCTGTCCGACCGCACCTCGACGCTACGCGCCAGCGTGCACGACATGCAGCTGACGCTGGCGCTGTCGATCGTGCTCGTCATGGCGGTAGTCTACATCTTCCTGCGGCGGCCGACGCCCACCATCGCTGCCGGAATCACCGTGCCGCTGTCGCTTGCCGGCACCTGCGCGGCCATGTGGTGCCTCGGCTTCTCCATTAACAACCTGACCTTGATGGCGCTGGCGGTGTCGGTAGGTTTCGTCGTCGACGATGCCATCGTCATGATCGAGAACATGTTCCGCAACCTGGAGGCCGGGTCCTCGCCGATGCGGGCCGCGCTCGACGGCGCCCGCCAGATCGGCTTCACGGTCGTGTCGATCTCGATCTCGCTCGTCGCCGCCTTCATCCCGTTGCTGCTGATGGAAGGCGTCGTCGGCCGGTTGCTGCGCGAGTTCTCCGTCACGCTGGTGGTTGCCATCTGCGTGTCGCTGGTGGTGTCGCTGACCGTCACCCCGATGATCTGCGCGCATTTCGTGCGCGAGGCACCGAGCTCCAACGCAACACGCCTCGACCGCATCGTGGAGGCCGTCCACGGCTGGATGCTGCGCGGCTACATGCGCACGCTTGAGGCCTCCCTCGGCCACCGCGCGCTGATGACGTTCATCATGCTTGCCACCGTCGTCGTCACGGTGAACCTCTACATCAAGATGCCCAAGGGCTACTTCCCCCGCGACGACACGGGCCTGATCTTTGCCGGCACCGAGGCTTCGGCCGACATCTCCTTCGAGGCCATGGCCAAGCTGCAGCGCCAGGCGCTGGAGATCGTGCTGGCCGACCCGGCCGTCGCCAGCGTCGGCTCGTCGGTCGGGGCCGGGGGTTGGAACGCCTCGGTAAACCGGGGCCGCATGTTCCTGGCCCTGAAGCCTCTTTCGGAGCGCGATGGGCTCACGACCGCTCGCGTCATCGACCGCCTGCGGCGCTCGCTGAGGGCGGTGGACGGGCTCAGCGTCTACCTTGGGGCGGCCCAGGACATCCGGGTCGGCGGTCGCCAGAGCGATTCCGACTACCAGTTCACGCTGTGGAGCCCCGAGACCGCGGACCTTTACGCATGGGCACCCAAGGTGCAGGAGCGCATGCGCCAGATCCCCGGTATCGCCGATGTCTCGAGCGACCGCGAGCAGGGTGGCCTGCAAGCCAACATCACCATCGACCGGCTCGCCGCCTCGCGCCTCGGCGTGCGTGTACAGGACATCAACAACGCCCTCAACAATGCCTTCGCCCAGCGCCAGGTGTCGGTGATCTACACCCAGCGCAACCAGTATCGCGTGATCCTCGAGGTCGAGCCGCGCTTCCAGCGCGATCCGGGCGACCTCTCGCGCATCTTCGTGCCCGGCAAGGACGGAGTGCAGGTGCCGATCACCGCCGTCGTCAGCGTCGACAAGGCGCTGGCGCCGCTGGTCGTCAACCACCAGGGCCCGTTCCCGGCCGTGACCATCAGCTACGGCCTCAATGCCGACATGACGCTCGACGAGGCACAGACAGCAATCCGCCAGGCGATCGCCGAGCTCAGGATGCCGGACTCGATCCGCGCCGAGCCCGCCGGCGACGCCAAGGCCTTCGCCAAGGAGGCCAACAACCAGGTGCTGCTCATCATCGCGGCGCTGCTTGCGGTCTACATCGTGCTCGGCGTGCTCTACGAGAGCCTGGCGCACCCCATCACCATCATCTCGACGCTGCCCTCGGCAGGCCTAGGGGCGCTGCTCCTGCTCAAGCTCTGCGACATGGATCTTTCGGTGATCGCGCTGATCGGCATCATCCTCCTGATCGGCATCGTCAAGAAGAACGGCATCATGCTGGTCGACTTCGCGCTCGAGGCCGAGCGCGAGCGCGGGCTCTCCCCCGAGCGGGCGATCCTCGAGGCGGCGCGCGAGCGCTTCCGGCCGATCATGATGACGACGTTTGCCGCCCTTCTCGGCGCTGTGCCCCTGGCGCTGGGGGTCGGCCCCGGCTCCGAGCTCCGCCGCCCGCTCGGCATCGCCATCATCGGCGGCCTGATGGTGTCGCAGGTGCTAACCCTCTACACCACGCCGGTCATTTACCTTCTGCTCGACAGGTTGCACCGGCGCCTATGGGGCAAGGGCGGCGAAGCCCACGCCGAGGCGCGCCAAGCTCCCGCCGAGTGAGGGGCCAGCGCGGATATCTGCGCTGCCAGATTTTTGCTACCATCGCCCTTTCTGCTGGCCTGGCTCGAGAGGGTGCCTTTGGACGGTCGCGTCATCCTGCCCGTGAGGACGGTGCTCGACGGAACCTACCGCATCGTGCGTGTGGTGGGCTCCGGCGGGTTCGGCATCACATATGAGGCCGAGGACGTGAGCCTGCGCACGACGGTTGCGATCAAGGAGTACTACCCCGTCGAGTTCGGTGATCGCGACTCGACTATGAGCGTGCGGGCAAAGTCGGAACGCCACAAGCAGACCTTCGACTGGGGCCGCTCCAATTTCTTGCAGGAGGCGCGGACCCTGGCGCGCTTCGAGCATCCCTCGATCGTGCGGGTGCTGCGCGTGTTCGAGGCCCACAAGACCGCCTACATGGTGATGCGCTTCGAGCAGGGGAAGAACTTCGAGGCCTGGCTCAAGAGCCTCGGACGGGAACCCACGCAGGAGGAGCTCGACCGCATCGCCGGGCCGCTGCTCGACGCGCTGGAGATGCTGCACAACGAGAGCTTCCTGCACCGCGACATCGCCCCCGACAACGTCATCATCCGCCTCGACGGTACCCCCGTGCTGCTCGACTTCGGAACGGCGCGACGCAAGGTGGCGGAGATGAGCCGGGCGCTGACCGGCATCGTCAAGGCCGGCTATTCCCCGCAGGAGCAGTACGCCGCCGACGGCCGCCTGCAGGGGCCCTGGTCCGATCTCTACGCGCTGGGCGGCATGTTCTATCGGGCGGTCACCGGCAAGCCGCCCGAGGAATCGACGCTGCGCGCCATCGACGACCGCATGGTGCCGGCGGTGAAGGCCGGCGCAGGCAGATACCGGGCCGGCTTTCTTGCCGCCGTCGACGCCTGCCTCAAGGTCCGCCTCGCCGAGCGCCCGCAGTCGGTGGCGCAGCTGCGGCCCATGCTGCTCGGCGCCGACCCGCAGCCGAACTGGGCCACCCGGCAAGCCACCGCCGCCCGCACCGCTCTCATCGATGCCGCCCAGTCGGTGCCGGTCGCCTCCACGGTCGGCCACGTCGGCCAGCGCTGGCCGATCGTCGCCGCCATTGTCGCAGTGCTGCTGGGCGCCGTCGGCGGCATCACCTACTCGCGCTGGCACAGCGGCGAGGACCCCGGCAGGACCGAGGCCGAGTCCCGCCAGGCGACCGAGCGGGCCGCAGACGAGCAGGCCCGCCTGGAAGCGGAGGCCAAGCGCAAGGCGGATGCGCAGAAATCGACCAAGGAGAAGCAGGCTCTGGACGAGAAGTCTCAGCGCACCGCACAGGCGGAGCGGGACTTCCAGGAGGGCGAGCGCTATCTCTACGGCCGTGGCGTGACCATGGACTACGGCAAGGCGCGCGAGGCCTACGAGCGGGCTGCCGCAGCCGGACACGGCGGCGGCATGACCGGGCTCGGCTGGCTCCATCAGATCGGCAGGGGCGTCCCGCGCGACTATGCCAAGGCGCGCGAATGGTACGAGAAGGCTGCCGCCGCCGGCAACGGTGCCGCCATGGCCAATCTCGGCTGGCTCTATCGCGACGGACTAGGAGTTCCGCGCGACTATGCCAAGGCGCGCGAGTGGTACGAGAAAGCCGCCGCCGCCGGCAACGGCGCAGGCATCGTCAACATGGGCTGGCTCTACCAGAACGGCTGGGGCGTGCCCCGCGACTATGCCAAGGCGCGAGAGTGGTACGAGCGGGGCGCCGCCGCCGGCAACGTCGCCGCCATGGCCAATCTCGGCTGGCTCTACCGCGACGGCCTCGGCGTCCCCCGCGACTACGAGAAGGCGCGCGTCTGGTACGAGAAGTCCGCCGCGGCGGGCTACAGCATCGGCATGATCAACGTCGGCTGGTTCTACCAGAACGGTTGGGGCGTACCGCGCGACGTCGTGAAGGCGCGTGAATGGTACGAGAAGGCCGCAGCGGTCGGCAACACATCCGCCATGACCGAGCTCGGCTGGATCTATCGTAACGGCCTCGGGGTGACGCGCGACTACGACAAGGCGCGCGAGTGGTTCGAGAAGGCGGTCGCCGCAAACTACGGCGGCGGCATGCACGGCCTCGGCTTCCTCTACGAGCAGGGCGAGGGCGTGCCCAAGGACTACGCCAAGGCGCGCGAGTGGTACGAGAAGGCGGCGGCGGCCGGAAACAGCTTCGGCATGAACAGCCTCGGCGTGCTGAACCAGAACGGCTGGGGCATGTCGCAGGACTATGCCAAGGCGCGCGAGTGGTACGAGAAGGCGATCGCCTCCAACAACAGGTTCGCACCGCGCAACCTGGCGATCCTGCTCGACAACGGCAAGGGCGGATCGACCGACTACGCGCGCGCCGCCAAGCTCATTCTCGATGCGGCGAAGGCCAACAACACCACCGCCATCGAAGACCTGCGCAGCGGCCTGCCCAAGTGGAACAAGTCTACTCGCATCGAGGTCAAGCGCGAGCTGAGCCGCCTGCGCCACCTGATCGGCCCGACCAACACCGACGATTGGGACGACGCCGCGCGCCAGGCGGTCACCAACTTCCTGGGCCAGGGGCGGTAGTGCTTGCCTTGGCACTCCGACAGGCCTCTATCGCCATACGGACGCTCAGGTCGTCCGGGCGTGCCCTTAGCAGCCCCTCGAGCGCAGGCAACAAACTTGCATGAGGCATCCGCGTTGCCGCTTCTATTGCCGGGTCGCCAACATCGCTGAGCGCAAGCTCCTCCGCGATTGCGGTCAGCACCCGAGAGTCCTTGCGTTCAGCGAGGCCCACCAGTGCTTCGCCACGCGTTTCGTCATCTTTGTCTGACAGCCGCGCTAGCAATGCCTCTCGTACAGCGGGGTCGTCGTAGGTGCTGCCCGCACCGAGCGCAAAAGTGGCCCAATTGCGAACCTCGACTTCAGCGTCTCGGGACAGCTCGACCAGCGTTTGCCGCGCCAAGAGTTCGTTCCTCGCCAGCAACGCATGCACGATCGCTAGGCGGATATTCACATCAGAGCTGCCGACGCGAGATGCAATGAGGGAGAGATTGCCGCAGCGCAGATGTCCAAGAGCTATCAGCGCGGCTGCAACGACCGTGGGCTCGGGGTCACCCAGGAGCCGCTCGAGGACGGGACAAGATTGCGCTGCAAAAGGATAGCCTCGCGCGTACCCAAGTTGTGACAGGACGTCTGCACCCGCCACTCGCGCTCGCGGCACCACAGCACCGACCCAAGCGACGCACGCCTCGAAGATGCAGGGATCGCTCCGCCGATGCAGCTCGCTTACACAACTCCAGTAGCTGTGATCATCCCGGACCTCTGGGCCCTCGATGGTCTTCGACAACAACCGCAAAATCTCGGGCGACGATGCGTCCCTGAGTTTCGAGCGAAACGCTTCGACCATCTCGACAAGGTCGCACATGTGCTCGCCGCCCATCCCCTCCTCGCGTTCTCGCAGGCGAAGAAGCTGGTCGGCTA
>Ga0247829_10001248_pt1 | contig 11374 bp, 11 predicted proteins | sample 12C_Control_Day4_FD_207765 | JGI IMG/M metagenome (GOLD analysis project Ga0247829, IMG submission 207765) | Soil microbial communities from agricultural site in Penn Yan, New York, United States - 12C_Control_Day4 | ecosystem: Environmental > Terrestrial > Soil > Agricultural land | place... | reverse complement strand
GCGAGTGCGGCGGCGATAGCGGCAGCGGCGACAACCGCGGGGGCTGCCACGACCGACCGGACTACCGCGACGCTGGCCATCGGAACGGACCTCGCTTGGGACTGTGGAACCATATCACCCGGAGTCGCGGCGGACAAGGAGAATCCTGGCGAACGGCCGGCGTAAGCCGGCTGGTGTCGCAAAGGCCACCAGCCGGCTTACGCCGGCCGTTCGCCTAATACTTCGCCAGGTCCGCGCCACTCTTCCCGAGTCCCAGTCCATCGACCACCTTCCTCGCCCCGTCCACCATGAACCGCAGCTCGCTGCTGACCGCGACGAACTGCCAGCCCTCGTCGATCCGCATTCGCGCGTCCTCGACACTGAACGTGTGGATGCCGGCCGCGACCTTGTTCCGCCGGCACCCGGCCAGGATGTCCGCCAGCGCCTGCTTGAATGCTTCGGGAGACGGCGGCGTGCCGTCGGCCGACCTCATGCTCGCCGCCAGGTCGTTCGGCCCGACGAACACCGCATCGATCCCGGGGACCGAATACACCTGGTCGAAGTCCCGCACCGCCTGGATGTGCTCGCACTGGAGGATGATCGCGATCTCGTCGTCCGCCTTCGCGTAATAGTCGGCCGGGGTGGCGGCGAAGTTCAGGGCGTGGACGGCCCCGCCGACGCTGCGCGTCCCGCGCGGAGGGTACAGGCATGCGGATACCGCGTCCAGCGCCTCCTGCCGGGTGTTGACCATCGGCACCACGATCCCGTGGGCGCCGTTGTCGAGCACCCGCTTGACGTGGTCGTGGCGGTTCGACGGAACCCGGGCCAGCACCGGGCAGCCGGCGTCGGCCACTGACGCGAACATGTGGGTGGCCGTCTCCATGCCCATCAGGTTGTGCTCGATATCCACCGTCAGCCAGTCGAACCCGGCCCGGGCCAGGAACCGGGCGGCGGTGATGCTGCCGAGCGTCAGCCAGGTGCCGACGGCGGGCTTGCCCTCGCGGAGTAGGCGCTTGACCGTGTTAGGACGCATGGTGTACCGTTGCGGCAAAGTTCGAGTCGGTGCCGGGTGTTATACGCCGCGACCAGGCGTTGGACTTGTCAATCCCCGGGGGATGGGTTATCTCATCACGCCCCGACGGGCCGGAGGATCGGATGCCCGCCACCGCGACGAACTACTGGCCGGACGCCAAGTGCGCCAAGGCGTTCTGGAGCCAGCACGAGGTTCCGCCGTACCAGAAGCTCCTCGCCGACACACTGGACTGGGCGGCCCCCGGTCTAGGCGAGCGGTGGCTGGATCTGGGCTGCGGCGGCGGGTCAATCTCGCAGGCCATCTGGGAACGGACCGGCGGACAAGTGGCAGAGGTCGTCGGCGCGGACTGTGCTGCGGCCAACGAGGACGCCTACGCCCGGCTGCGGGAAAGCCTGTCGCCGCCGCCGGGGATGCGGGTGCGGTTCGTCTGCCACGACTTCAGTTCCGGGCTGGAGCCGTTCGCCGACGGCGGGTTCGACCACGCCGTCTCCGGGCTGTCGATCTCCTACGCCGAGTCGTTCGACGAATCCACCGGCCGATGGACGACCGCCGCCTACGACCGGTTGCTGGCCGAGGTGTTCCGGGTGATCCGCCCCGGCGGCCGGTTCGTCTTCTCGGTCAACGTGCCGGAGCCGTCCTGGGGCAAGGTGGCCCGGCACTCGCTGGGGGCGGCGCTGCGGTCGGACCACCCGCTGCGGTTTCTCAAGCGGTCCCTGCGGATGATGCGGTACGGTCGGTGGCTGAAGCGTGAAGCCCGGACCGGCCGGTTCCACTACCTGCCGGCCGAGGTCGTGACTCGCAAGTTGACCGATGTTGGCTTCGGCCCCGTCGCCCACCGCCTGAGCTACTGCGACCAGGCTTACATCTTCCGGGCCCTCAAACCAGTCTGATCGGACGGTGCGTCATGCGCGGTCGGTGGATCGGGCTGTCGCTGCCCAGGCGGTTCCTGGGCGACGTGCTGCACTTCGCGGCGAAGATCCCGACCGTCCCCGTCCAGCGGCGGATGATGCTGGTGGACGTGGCGGCCGCGCGGTCTTCGCTGCCGGACCGGCCGGGCTGGCCGGCGGTCTTCCTGAAGGCGTACGCGAAGGTGGCAGCCGAGGTCCCCGCCCTTCGGCGCGCGTACATCGCACTGCCGTGGCCGCACCTGGTCGAGTACCCGCACAGCGTGGCCAGCGTCGCCGTCGAACGCGACTACGAGGGCGAGCCGGCGGTCTTCTTCGGCAAGATCGGCGACCCGGCGTCGCTGCCCCTGGCCGAGATCCACGCCCGCGTCCGCATGTTCGCCGAGGCGCCGCTGGAGTCGGTCAAGCCATTCCGCAAGATGCTGGCGATGGCCCGATTCCCGCGTCCGCTACGGCGGCTGCTCCTGTGGCTGGGGCTAAACCTGTCGCGGACCCGGCCGGGCCAGTTCGGCACGTTCGGCCTTTCGACGTACTCGGCGCTCGGGGCCGAATCGCTGCACCCAATCTCGCCGTTGACGGTGACACTCAACTACGGGGTGATCGACCCGGACGGGTCGGTGACGGTACGGGTAATCTACGACCACCGGGTCACGGACGGGGCGACGATCGCGCGGGCGTTAGCGAGGCTGGAAGAGGTGCTGACCGGCGAGGTGCTCGACGAGTTGCGGGCGATGGCCCCGGCCCGCGGGCGCATCGCAGCGTAGGGCACGCACGGCGTGCTGGTTCGTGGCCTTCGCGGTCCCGTCCTGTTCGCTCACGATCGGCACGCCCTGCATGCCCTACCCAAAGCGACTGGCCGTCTCGCGCGAGAAGCGACTGATTCCGCAGAGTTATTCACCGGCGGCGGGGGACTTCTTCACCTGGAGCGCCTGCACTTCCTTCCACACCTCGCCGTACCCCTCCTTGTCGAACGGCGGGCAGCCAGTCGGGTACTGGCCGAGCGGGTGGTCCTTCGCACGCATCAGCGCGGTGCAGTAGCTGAACGTGCGGCACACCCGCTTGCGGTCGAGCTTGCCGTGGTCGAGCAGTTGCCGCACCCAGTCCGGCTGCGCCAGCGACGCCCGGCCGACCCCGACCAGCGTCACCCGGCCGTCGCGGACGTTCGCCGCCCCGGCCGCGGGCAGGAACTCTTGCAGGTAGCTGTACCCGGTCCCGACCACTGGCAAGTCCGGCTGAGTGCGCTGAATCACTTCGGTCGCCCGGAAATGGCGGTCCACGCCGACCAGCGGGTGCTCCGGCGACTCGTACCCGTCCGGCGGCGGGTACTCGAACGGCCGGCCGAAGTGTGGCTGCGCATACGGGTTGCCCATCGTCACGTTGACCAGTTGCACCCCGAGCGTTCGCATTTCCGCGACCCACCGCAGCGGCTCGGCCAGGTCCGGGGTGAACGGGTCCGTCTCGCTCATGCCCCAGCCGTTGGCCAGCGGCGTGGTCCACGGGTCGGGGGCGCCGTCGCCGTCGGAGCCCATGTGGTACGGGATGCCGTCGTAGACGTTGAGCCGCGTGGCGAGGACGACGTGCGACGGGACCGCGGCCCGGATCGCCTGGAAGATCTCGCGGGCCAGCCGGGTGCGGTTCTCGAAACTGCCGCCATACGGGCCGGGACGGTTGCGTGCCCCGAGCAGTTCGTTGAGCAGGTAGCGGTGGCACTGTTTGACGTCGAGGAAGTCGAACCCGACCTCCACGGCCAGCTTTGCCGCGACAACGTAGTCGTCCGTCAGCCGCTTCAGCACGTCGTCGGTGATGAGCGGCGTGTCGGCCGTAACCTTGTACCGGCCGACGAGCAGCGGGTCGGATGCGGCGATGATCGGCCGGCGGTAGCTGTACCGGCCGGAGTGCGTCAGTTGCAGTCCGAACAGCAGGTCCGAATCGTCGCCGTTGGCCTCGCGGTGGGCCTTGCGACAGTCGGCCACGAGCCGGGCGAACTCGGGTTTGGTCTGTTCGTCGAGCATGATCTGCCGGGGGTTGGCGCGACCCTCCTCGACGACAGCGCACGCCTCGCCCCAGATCACCTTCGCCCCGCCGGCTCCGAACCGGTTGTACCGGCGGAACGTGAGTTCGCCGGGCGCCCCGTTCAGCTCGCCGTCGCACCCCTCCATCGGGTGGATGCACCAGCGGTTGCCGGCCGTCCGCGGGCCGATCACGGCGGGCCGGAACAGCAGCGAGAGGTCGTCGGAGAACCGCAGATCGACCCCCAGGCGGGCGTTCTCGGCCGCGATCTCCGCGACGGACTTGTACTTGAAGAACCGCGCCATGACATCTCTCGGCAGGAGGGGGCGGACCTACCGCCCCCGAGTTTACAGTCTTTTGCGGTCTGGAGGCGACCGGAAGAAGACCGCGAACACGACCAGCGCCGCCGCGGACCCGACCAGCGGCACCAACCAAACCGGTTGCCAGTCGATCACCGTGCCGGCGCGGTGGTGGTCCACGACCAGCCCGGCAAAGGTGTTCCCGGCCCACACCCCGGCGCCGCTGGAGGCGAACGTGATGATCCCCTGGGCGCTGGCCCGCAGGTGCGGCGGGGCCTCCCGGTCGAGATACGTCGCGGCAACCATGTAGTAGAAGGCGTAGCTCCACCCGTGCATCGGCACCCCGAGCGCCACCACCGCCGGCACCGCACCCCAGGTCATCACCGCGCCGCGGACCACCCACCCGACCAGTCCGAGCAGCATCAGCCCCTTCACCCGTTGCCGCGGGCCGAGCAGCGGGATGACGAACATGCACGCCGCCTCGACCACCTGTCCCAGCGTCATCGTCTGCTCCGGCTTGTGGACCCCCAGGTCCGTGAGATACCGGTGCGCGTAGATGCCGTAGAACTGGTTCATCGCGCTGCACGCGAACGTCACCCCGACGAACACCCCGAACGACCGGTCGCGGAACAGCGTCAGGGCCGGGAGCCCGAACATCTCGGCCGGCGTCCGCCCGGTCCCCTTCGGCGGGGTGTGCGGCATCAGAAACGCGACCAGCCCGAGCAGCCCCGCCGAGGCCGCGGCCAGGTACAGCGGCTGCGACGAGACGGCCGCCAGGAGCTGCCCGATCGCGAACCCGGCGACAATCCAGCCGACGGTCCCGTACAGCCGGATGCGACTGAATCCGCCGGGGTCCGGCAGGTTCCGCAGGGTGATGACCGTGGTGAGCGTCGTCCCGATCTGGAGGCCGACGCAGTACGCCAGCATCAGCCCGAACAGCGGGCGAAACGTCTCGGCCGCGACACGGCGGACCTCGGGGTCGTGGTTCACCCGGTCCAGGGCCGCCGGGTCCAGCACCGGCTCGACAGCCGTCGCCCGGCGGTAGGCGTCGTCCATCCGCGGGAAGTTGGCGTCGCACCACCAACCGGCCGCGAACAGCAGCAGCGCGCAGACCAACCCCGACACGCCGAGCACCCGCTGGGCCGCGAACAGCCGGTCCGCGAGCAGCCCGATCGCCAGCGGGGCCAGCATCCCGCCGATCGCGAACGTCGAGTACACCCACCCGACCTGGGTGGTGGTGAAGTTCAGCCCGCCCTTGGTGGGGGCGGACATCAGGTAAGTCGAGAGCGTGACCGCCCAGGCGCCGAGGGAGAAGAAGAACACAAACATCATCACCGACAGCCGGACGCGGACGAACGGCAACGCGGAACGGTCCATCAACCCTCTTCCTCCCCTCTCCCCGTTGGGGAGAGGGGGACAAGACATATCACCCGTTGCTGAACACGAACACCGGCGGCTCGCCCGGTCCGCGCAGCAGGCACGCGGTCAGCGGCTCCCGCGTCCCGCCGCTGGTGTCGATCCGGATTCGCACCGGGCTGACGTCCGGGGCCGGGACCTGGACGTGCCCGGTCACCTGCACCTTGCCCGGCAGCGGCAGCGGGCGGGCCGACAACTTCTTGTCCGCCCCGATCCAGACCGGGTACTCCGGTTCGAACAGCCGATCCGTGTCGGTGCCGAACTTCGGGCTCACCACCGCTCGGTCCCACTGTCGGCGCCGCAGGCACTCGACCTGCACCGCGGCCGGGCAGTCCAGTTCCGGCGAGAGGCCGTTGTGCAGGAACAGGTGTCCGTCAGCTTCGACCGCCCACGGCAAGCCCGAAAGGAATTCGCGGTGCGTGGCGGGCATTGCGGCCTTCAGTTCTGCGAGGTCCTTCTCCCAGTCAGCGCCGGAGTAGTAGTCCGGGGTGCGGCCGAGGTAGCTCTGGAAGGTCGGCTGGTGATCGTAGGCAGACGCGTACCGACGGACCCAGTAGCCCGACGGCGACCGGCCGTCCAGCCCGGCGGCCCGCACCAGCGCCAGGTCGTGGTTGCCGAGTACCGCGGTGCTGCCCGGCCGCTCGGCGATCAATTCCAGCACCCGGTCGAGCGTGTCGCGGACCCGGCCCGCGCGGTCCACGAAGTCGCCCAGGAAGACGAGCCGGGCGGACGGCCACTCGGGGAGGGACCGCAGTCGGGCGGTCAGTTTGTCGAGCCATTCGACCCGACCGTGAAGGTCGCCGATCGCGATGGCAGGGTATTCGACCGTGACGGGCAGAACCATGGGCAGTCGGCGGACCTTTCCGGCCGGGCGGCCGGGGGGTAAGTTCACCTCATCCATTATGCGTTCTACGGCCCCCACGCGGGCCGGGTAGGGAGCCGACGGCGATGCGGGTCGATCTGTTCGGACTGACGGTCGAGACCCCCGGGGTCACCTTTTACCTGTGGTCGCCGTGGCGGTGCAGCGCCCTGGAGCACCGCCTCTTTGACGCGGTCAAGGGCGTGCCCGGGGCCGAGTTCGAGCCGGCCGCCGACGAGCTGCGCGTCCACCTCGACGAGTCGAAGGGCTGGAAGCAGGCGCTCCAGCACATCTCCCGGGTGCTCAAGGGCTGGCAGGAGGAAGCGGCCGACACCGGCACCGACCGGCGGAGCTGGCGGTGGCTCCTGGAGGCGGACGTGGATGCCAGCGGCTACGACATGAACGGCGAGAAGGCGAGTTGGTGGGCGTACGTCCGGCTGTCGCTGGACCGCGGCGGCCCCGGCGAGCAGGAGAAGGGCGAGGACATCGACCTCAACGGGTTCGGTGTCTGCTTCGCGGGGAACCAGGAATAACAAATCCCATATCCCAAGCACCAAATCCCAAACATGCGGTTGCCTTGTTTGGGATTTGGTGCTTGGGATTTGGGATTTACGCTCGCGTGATGCGGGTGTTCTCGTCCACGCTGACGCTGGCCAGTTCGCCGTTGTCCTTGGTGAAGTGGACGGTCGGCACCACGATGTCGTCTTCCGGCACCCGGTCGGTCGTCACGCCGGTCGCCAGGTAGTTGACGCCGCGATAGGTGCCGGCCGTCTGGGCGGGCCAGGTCCGCGACCCGACCCGTACCGTTTGCGTGACCTGAATCCGGTCGCCAGCCTTCAGTGACCTCAGCAGGTCCACCAGGGCCGGGTCGAGCCGGCGGGTGGACGAGACGATCTTCTCCGGGGCGGCCATCACGTCCCCTCCGCGGCGACGGCCGGCTTGGCCTGCCCGCGGACCAGCGCGATCCGCCCGGTCCGGGCCAGCTCCAGAATGCCGTACGGCCGCATCAGCTCGATGAACGCTTCCACCTTCCCCTCGGTGCCGCCGATCTCGATCATCACGTTCTCGTGCTGGATGTCCACCACCCGGCCGCGGAACGACTCGGTGAGCTGGAACACCTCCGGCCGCTTCTCCGACGGACACGTCACCTTGATGAGCATCAGGTCGCGCTCGACGAAGTTCTCCGAGCTGATGTCGTCCACCCGGATCACGGTGACGATCTTGTCGAGCTGCTTGCGGACCTGGTCGAGCTGGGCATCGTCCCCGTGGACAACGAACGTCATCCGCGACAGGTCGTGGTGCTCCGTCTCGCCGACCGCGAGGCTGTCGATGTTGAACCCGCGGGTGTGCAACATCCCGGAGACGGTTGCAAGCACCCCGGGTTGGTTCTGGACCAGGGCCGACAGGACGTGACGCATCGCGACGGAAGTCCTCTCAAGAGGGTTGGTCGGTGGGAATGATAGGGACCGGTGCCGGCGGGTTCAACGGAGCCTCCTGGCCCGGTGCCAGCGGGGCGAACGCCAGGAGCCCGAACAGTGCCGCCAGAGAATAAGTGAACGCCGAAAGCCCCAGCAGGTTCGCGCCCGGGCCGACCGGCAGGTCGTGGAGGTTCACGATCCCGGCGGCGCGGTCCCGGCCGAGGGCGAGGACGGCGAACACGTTCTCAGGCAGCCAGAGGACCGCCGCGGTCGGCAGGAAGACCGCCCGGGTCCACCCCGCCGAGAGCCGCATCCAGAGCAGCCCGAGCGGGACCGCGAGCAGCACGAAGTAATGCGTCCAGGCGACCGGGGAGGCGAGCAACATCCCGAGGTTGGCGGCCGCGAACGCCCGGTCCCGGTCCTCGACCGTGCGGGCCGACCAGGCCCGCCACCCGACCGCGACCGTCACCGCCAGCACCGACGCCGCGGCCAGTCCCTGCGCCAGTCCGGGGGCAGTTGGCCCCAGCGCCCGCGTCCAGAACCCGGTGGCTGACACGTTCCGCCACGACCCGCGGAAAACCTGGAGACTCGGCAACACGTCCCGGACGTAAGTCACGAAAGCGTCGGTGCCGAACGCCGCCCACGCGGCCACGTTCACCGCGATCAGCACCATCACTCCGACCGCCAGGGCTCGCCACCGGCCGGCGAACAGCAGGTACACGAAGATAAACGCGGGGAACAGCTTCAGCCCGGCCGCCAGCCCAAGGTAGACCCCGGCCCGGACAGGCCACCCGCGGCGGTCGGCCGCCCACCCCAGCGCCAGCAGTGGCGCCAGCAGGAAGTTGAGTTGCCCCTGTCCGAGCTGAACCAGCACCGGGAAGCAAACCAGGGTCAAGGCAACCGCCGGCAACAACGACCACGCCCGAACCGGCGCCCGCAGCTCGCGGAGAACGATCCACACGGCGAGTACGAACAGCGGGAAGGTGGCCAGGTTCCAGGCCAGGTGGGCGTCGCGGTAGTCCGCGAACAGGCCGAACGGCAGGGCCGCCAGGACGGCCCCCGGCGGGTGTCCGTTCCACGGCAGTGCGGTCATGTCGATCGCCCGGCCGGTGTGGTCGAGGATCGCGTCCGCCTGTGGCCGGTAGACCGGCTGGCCGGCCCAGAAGTTCTGGGCCGAGAGCCACTCCTGCACGTAGTCCAGGTACGCCCCCGACGGCGGGCGGAAGACTCCGACGAACTGCGAGCCGTAGCCCGCAGCGACGACCGCGGCCGCGGCCGCCCAGAAGGCGATCCGCGGCCGCGACCAGTACGACTCCGTACCGTCCGGGTTCACTTCCGCTCCTGCACGATCACGTGGACGCCCTTCTTGTTCGACGTGACCACGTCCAGCAACCCGTCGCCGTTGACGTCCGTCACCTCGAACTGTGTGCCGATCCCGCTGTCCCGGTCGATCAACTGCGGGACGAAGTTGATGAACCCGTCCCGCTCCTTGACCGCCTTGAGCCAGTACACGCGCGCCTCCCACGCCGAACCCGGCTCGGCCCGGCCGTGCGACCACCACCGCTTGCCGGTCACCAGATCCTTCAGCCCGTCACCATCGATGTCCACCAGGTGCGCCGCGTGCGTCTCCGACGACAGTCGTCCGAACAGCGTCACCGGTTCGAATGGCTGTTGCTTCGGCTTCGGGTTCTTGACCTGCTTGTGATACCAGATGCCGAACTTGTGGGCCGAGGTGGAGAGCACGTCCGGCGTCCCGTCCGCGTCCATGTCGAGGGCGAACATGTCGGCACACGACTCGCCGAGGTTGGCCGGATGGAACTTCCAGGCGGTCTTGCCGTCGGCCTTCGCCGGCTGCTCCCACCACCCGCCATTGCAGATCACGTCCGCCTTGCCGTCGCCGCTGAGGTCGCCGACTCCCAGCCCGTGGCTGAAGCGGTTCGTACCCGGCATTGGCTTACCCGGTGTGCTCGGCTCGCTGACCGGGTGCATTTCCCACTCGGCGGTCGGGTCCTTCGGGTTCGGCGTGAAGTACGCCATCTGCCCCTCGTTGGCCTCCGGCTTTCCACCCTTCGGCTGGAAGCCCATCAGCAGCACCCGCTTGCCGGTCCCGAGCAGGTCGATGTACTGCGGCGTCTCGTTACAGGCGCTGTGCCAGATGATGTGCTGCTTCCAGTGGCCGGGCTGGCCCTTGGGGTTTTCCATCCAGTAGCACGGTGCGCCGGGGAAGTCGATCACGATCAGGTCCGGGTACCCGTCGGAGTTGATGTCGTCCGCCCAGCAGGCGAACGAGCGGCTGTACCCCTTCTCGCCGGTGCCGTGGTCCTTGGGCTCCCGCAACTCGTGCGGCGTCCAGTCCGGGGCCTGATACCAGTACTCGCCGTTGAGCACGTCCTTCTTGCCATCCTTGTTCACATCGGCGACCGCGACCCCCTCGGACCGGAACTTGCGGTCGAGGACGGTCTTCTGCCAGGTGATCTTCTTGGCAGCGGCGTCCTTCGGCTGGGCCGGGGCGACCGCGGCCGCGGCGGTCAGCCCGGCCGCGACGAGCAACAGTCGGCGCATGGGGGAGGCTCCTTCGAGCGAAGGGGTGTGTAGGTGGGACGGGGGTGATTATGCGACCGCGCCGCACGATGAGCAAGGACGAACAACGCCCACGGACCGCGCTCCGTGGGCGGGCGCTCACCGGATGACCTTCCGGCTGAACGCCACGATGAACAGCCCGAACAGCAGCGTCCCCATGATCGACTCGACCATGACCGGGACGTTCATCCACCCCTGGGCGATCTCGCGGATGCCGCCCATCCCGCTGGTGAACACCGACACACTGGTGATGAGTCCGATCATCACGCGGTTGGCCGGGTCGGTCACGGGCAGGTCCGGGTACGGCCGCTTCTCGGCGTAGAACATCTCCACGTTCGTCGCGTACAGCGCGGCGAACCCGAGGATGATGACCAGCGCCATCCGCACCGCCCGGATCGGGCTGGTCCCGTACCCGCAGCCGACGTCCAGGAACAGCCAGTCCCCGAACGCCCGCCACACCGTCCACGGCCGCGCCCAGCTCAGCGGCTTCGCCTTCCGCTGGTTCACCTTGAACCGGTAGAACGCCCAGTCCTCCGAGTCGAAGCGGTGGAGAGCCTGGTAGCAGCGCTTCAAGAGGCCGTACTCCTGCATCGCCTCCTCGTGCCGGCCGGCCGCCTCGCTGTCGAGCCGGCCCTCGACCTGCTCCGGCCGCACGCGGATGCGCTCGGCCACCGCGTTGAGGAACGCGAACGACTGCGCCGGCCCCGGCTCGATGGCCTCCAGGTAGACGTAGTCGTGCAGCTTCGCCTTCGAGAGGTCCAGCAGCTTCTCGAACCGCGACCCGTCGGCCTGGAACTTCTTCTCCACGCACGAGCCGCGGAACAGGAAGTCCCCCAGGAAGATGCACCGCGTCAGGACGAACCCCTGGTCGCATT
>Ga0247829_10001247_pt1 | contig 11376 bp, 9 predicted proteins | sample 12C_Control_Day4_FD_207765 | JGI IMG/M metagenome (GOLD analysis project Ga0247829, IMG submission 207765) | Soil microbial communities from agricultural site in Penn Yan, New York, United States - 12C_Control_Day4 | ecosystem: Environmental > Terrestrial > Soil > Agricultural land | place: USA... | reverse complement strand
CTCCAGGACTTGTTGCAGGGCGCGGCGCTCACCAACCGAACGCTCTGCGAGTTGGCACAGATTGAGCTGCGCCAGCGCCTCTGCCGCGACGTGTTTGTCCCGTTGCCACCATGCCTGGCTGCCTTGGCCCGACAGATCGCAGAGGAGTTCCCCGCCGAAGAACGGGCCTTCTTCCTGCATCTCATGATAGAGGGGGCCCGGGGCTGCGGGCATGCCAGACTGGCCGCCTCTTTGGCCTATAAATGGTGGATGAGCGGCGCGACAATGGCATTGACAGATTTGCTCGATTCCCGGGAAGGGCCCGTCGTCCTCCGGGCCTTTTCCCCGCACACACACGGTCTCAACGCAACGCGCACCCGACCCCACGCCTGGCATTGGTCGCTCCGGCTCTTTGGCGCGGAGGAGCCAGGAAGAGTGGGCATGGCCGTGCCTATTGTCGCGCTCGCTACGGTGCCAACGGTGAGGCAGTACGGGCGCGTCCACTACGCTCTTCGCGCTGTCAACAGGGCTATCACCCTTCTCGATGCCGTCCTGACCAAGGATGCGTACAACGCCCTTGGTGCCGCACTCGATCGGCTTCTCTATGTGAGCTTCCTCGACCTCGGCCTCGACCTGGCCCTGCAGTGCGGCAACAGTTTCATGAGCTTCGCCACGGGCTGTTTTCAAGTCTCCAAGGCCCCAGCCAATTGGCCCACGGTCGGGCGTTTGTTACCGCCGACCACGTGAGTATCCGTTATCATTGTGTGCGTGTGTGTCTGTCTCTCCCTCTCTCTCACACAGTCCTCCCCAAAATGTCCAAACGTCCGCCCGAAGGGCCGCCGAGTGGTGGGGACGAGGGCAAGGATACCCACGCCGGGCCCTTACCCGACCAAGCGGCGTTGCGGGACCTGTTCCCTCCCGTGCTCACGTGTCTCCTCGGCGGCCGACTGGGCGTGGCCGGGGCCGTCGCCAGGAATGCCCCCTACACGATCCGGCGCCTTACCATTGCCTGGGACCAGCTGGTGGAGAGCCAGCCCCACGCCGCCTTTGCCGTGGCCGTGGAGGCGTTCGCGTACGCGGGCAACGAGACCTTCTTACCTGCCGGTCGGGCAGGCGAGCTCATGGCCGTCGCCCTTCTCGGGCGCCTACACCCCCCGGACACGACGAAACCTCCTGTCCTCATGCCCGACCTCGCTTTCGCCAAGGAGCGCCCGGTACCCCCGCTCCTGCCCGCCTGCACGATGAAGGATTTAAAGCCCGAAGAGCATCTCGGGCTCGCCTCGGCCACGGCCCGGGCATTGATGGGCGACGTTTCCCCGACCCTCGCCGCCACCTACGCCTGGTTGCAGAATAGCGTCGTCATCTACATGCGCCACCACGAGCTGTGCTTGGTGGCCCACGAGCTCGTTTCCGAGGCGCTGTTTGAGGGCACCGACCGAGCCCTTGAATTCGCCATGACCCTGATTGTCGACGCCCCCGAGCCGTTTATCGTCGACGTGCTTGCGTTCGAGCCCCGCGCCCGGCAATTGCTCAACGACGAGGGCAGCCTCCTGGAGACCGTGTGGGATGCGAGCGCGGCCGAGGTGGCGCCCGTGCGCAGGACTGTCCGCACCATGATCGAGGAGACTAGGGTCGCCCTGTATCCTTATCAACGTGCGGCAGTCCAATGGTGTGCAGAGCGCGAGCTGTTGGCCGAGGTGGCCGGCGAGCGGGCCCATGGCGGCATCCTCGCCATTTTGCCCGGCATGGGCAAGACGCGCATTATGCTGGTTCTCATTGCCGTCATGCGCCGGCTCCTTGAGGAAAATCGACCCACGTTGGTCCTAGCGCCCCTGAGCGTCTTCTCGGACTGGCCGGCCGAGAATGCCAAGACGGGCCTGAATTTGCGCATCCGCATTTTCCACGGCGACTATGATGGCAATTCGGGCTCGCACTGGCGCGACTGGACAAGCCCCGGCTCCGGCGTCGATATTATTTTATCGACGGCGACGACCTTTGCCAACAAGGCCGTCGTGGAGGGGACCATTGACCCCGGAGGCGCCCTGCGCCGCGTCATCATAGACGAGGTGCACAAGTTTGCCAACCGGAAGACGGTCACCTACAAGAACCTCAGGCGGGCCATTGCCCAGGTGCCGAATCGGTGGGCGCTGTCCGGAAGTGTTTTCCGCAACCAACGCGCCGATATTCTGTCCGAGCTGGCCCTCCTGGGCATTGCGGCTGGCGAAAAGGATGCGTTTGCGCACTTGTACCAACTCGACTACGGACCCGAGACGGCCGACCGCGGCGTCCGCAAACTGGAGATTGTGCACGTCCCCTTGTTCCCCTTGGAGAATGCGCTCTACAAGCAGATCTACGACTTTGGCAAAAAGGAGCGCGAGTCCGGCCTGCCCTTCCTGACCATCAAGGCCATGATGCAGCGCCTGCGCCAGGCCGTCATCTCGATGGATCTGCTGCCCGCGGAGGACCTGGAGACAATGCGACAAGAGGCCCTGACGGAGCTGCGCGCCAAGCAGAACCTGGTCTGGAATCTGTGGGACCAGGTCCGGTACGGGATGGGCTGGCTGGAAAAGCCGTTCACGCGCACGATCGTCCCAGGCTACGTGAGCTCGCGCGTCCGGGCGGTCGTGAAAAAGATGGACATGATCGCGCGCGATTTTCCCGGCGAGAAGATGCTCGTTTTTTCGTCCTACATGGACGTGTTCGCTAAAGTGATTGCCCACCTCCGCGAAACCGCGCCGGACCGCCCGTGGCGCTACGCCACTTACCATGGCGGCCTGAGCAAGAACGAGCGGGCGGCATTGCGGCGCTCGTTCGATACGGACCCGACGTTCCGGGCCCTGTTCATCACGTACGGTGCAGGCGCCGAGGGTATGAATTTGCAAGTGGCGACGCACGTGCTGGAGATTGAGCCCGTCTTCAACAGCGCCATCCTGAACCAGGCCGAGGCCCGCGCGTGGCGCATTCGCCTGGGCGCGCCGCGCACGGTCTACGTGTACCGCTTCGTGGCGCCTACGACGTATGAGGAACGTATGGAAGAGATCAGAAAGGCCAAGGCCGAGGACTGGGCGGATTATCAAGGAAAAGATGTTCCGGACGAGGTCGGTGAGGTGGTCGAAATGAAGGACGACCCGACGGAGGAGCAGATTGCAGTAGTGTTGAGGGACTAAAACTCTGGAAACCCGAAAACGGTTTCTCTTTCCGTTTTCACTGAACAAGTTGCTTTCGTTGAAGTTGTTGATTTCTACCGCACCCGGTCGCATCGCGGTGCCCGTTCAATAAATAAACTATTCCTCTCTGTCACATGTGTGAACCACCCTGCGGCCTTCCCGCCGAGATTTGGAAGGAGGAGATTTTGGAGCGCCACTTGCACATCCATTTCGCTCACAACAAAGACGGGGGACTATTTTTTGTTGTGGATGAGGCCTTTCTCTACATTCGTTCCCTCCGTCTAACGTGCAAATGGTTCGCCCAGCACTGCAGAATAGTCGCTTGGTCCTATGGATATCAGACGAAGACCGCGTTTTGGCCCGCCGTCGAGGAATTCATCAAGCTCGGCTATCGCGACTTCTTGTTCAAGTTGGACTGGCCCACGCATCGTGGCTGCTGCATTCAGCGGGGCTATGATGGCCCCAACTGGTCTTTTGGCCGGGCCGGCAACGCGGCGGCCAAACAAGGGGACGTGGACCTGGTGCGCCTCCTCATGATCCACGGCCAAGAGTGGTGGACGCACTGGCTCGCCAAGGCGATCAAACACCAGCGCCGGGCCGTGATCGCCCTCCTCCTGCCCGAGATTGAGAGTGGGATCAAAATCCGTGGCATCTGCGATGATTACATCTTCGGGCACGAGCCACTGCTGAACTTGGCCATCGAAGCGCACGATTTCGAGACGTTGAAAGTGCTGACCCGCTACATTCAAGTGAAACCGGCGCATTTCCAACTGAGCGTGGAGTGCAAGGCCCCGAGTATCATGCAGTGGCACCTCCGGGCGCGGCTCGATCCGTCGCTGCGCATTCAAAATATTCGTCAGTTCACTGTGCGCTGGAAGTGGCCGCCTGAATGGTGTTAATGAAGGTCTTTTTGTTTTTGGTGTTTTTCGCCAATGACTGATTGACCCCTTGTTTGGCGACGGTGAGGAAGCGGAAGTCACTGTTCCTGAAGGCATAGTGTCCGCGACTTTTTGAGATTGACGAGAAAAATTAAAAAACCACTCTTCTCTCCTATGGAATACGGACCATGGGAAGGCGGCCGCCATGCTGGAAATATTTGCGTCCAACGGAATTCTTGGCGACTCAGGATGTCACAAATTCAACACGATGAAATCTTTTCCGATCGTATAAACGCGGAGAAGCGTCAAGCAGAACTATCGCTTCTCCATGGTTTAACAAAAAATCTGTATCGCCGCGTCTCCAATAAAGAGACAGGCGAAGAATGGTATGAAATGTCTCTTTCGCGAGGAGAGACAATGCACTTCGACACTATTGACCTTCCAAAAGCGACGATGCACACATGGTATGCTAGGGGAAGCAGTTCCTCTAAAAAACTCTACGCGCGCGGCAAGATTGATGGGAAAGGGATTGATTTCCATACCTTCATTACTTCGTTCCCGTTGGTGGATCATATTGATCGAGATCCTCTCAACAACAGGCGCGGAAATCTTCGTACTGCTACGCATTCCGAAAACTCGAGAAATTGTGGAAGAAGCGCGACCAATACGACCGGACGCGCTGGCGTCGCGAAGTCTTCCCGTGGCTATTATATAGCCAATTGGACTACATTCAAAGGAAAGTACCATGCGAAGTACTTTTCTTGCAAGCAGCTCGGTGAAGAAGTTGCTTTCCAACAAGCCGTCGCGTTCCGAATGGAAATGGAAAGAAAGTATTACCGCTACGTGCAAGCCCCGGATGATGATTCGACTTTGCCCCACCAAGCTCCGGAAATGGTAAAAGTGATAAACAAACCCTTTTCTTGTCCGAAATGTACATACACGGGCTCATCTAAGTGGCTACTCACCCTTCACTTGAAAAGTAAACATTCAGAATAAACATCAGTGAATTTCTGCGGCTTCTTTTCTCGATAGAAAGTTAAGCCTCTTCCTATTCCACGGGGTCTTATGTCACACAAGACGGACGGTTTCGCGCCCGTCTTCATTGCCTCGCGGAGAAGTGGTCCCTCACTCTTTTATTTCTATCGCTCTTCTTTTGACAAATGACGTTCTTTTTCGCCGTTTTCTTCGGCCTCCTCTCTTTCAATGGGGCGCTGGGGACTGGAGACTGTTACGTGATTTCTTTCCACGGGGCTCGTGTGCCCGCCCCGTGCTACGTCGACACGGTGATGCAGCGCACCCACGCGATCCTGGACGCGTTTGCCCAACAACAAGACGCGACCGCACAGCACTTCTACGAAACGGCGATTGTCCCCCATATCGAAGCGCACCTCGCCGCCCTCCCCCGGATGCTGGCCAATGGCGTCCTCACCCCCGGCCTCGCGTTCACCACGCTCGTCGACTGGCCCAACAATGCCACCTTCAACCCGGCCATGCGCGAAAGGGTCTGTGCCTTCCTCAAGGAGCGCGGGTTTGAGTGCGGCAAGGGCGCGAATGCGGCGGGGGACTTATTCATTTCATGGGGGCTGTGAATTTTGTCATGCACAGCCGTTTTGCTCTCTTTGCCTCACGAGTATCGCACACACCGCCATGACCGCCGCCGCCGACGACGACGAGTTCGTGGCCGGAGAGCGCAAGGCGGCCTGGGCGTACCTGCTCGAGAAGTATCCCAAACTCTTCCCGGAGACCCTCGTGCGCCCGGGCCTGCTCAAGTTTGCAGTGGCCCCTTCCCTCGGTTTTCAGAAGGATGGCTACGATGGCTACTTTGAACACGTGGCGCGCGCCTTCACGCCTGCCGACCTCAAGGCCATGTGGCCTGATACTCCCGCTGGCAGCGGGTCCGTGGTCGACCAGTTCCTCCGCCTGTTCCTCCGCATCGACCCGGGCGAGAGCCACTTCCTCCGCCTGTTCCTGGGGACCGAACCGAGCGAGGCCGACGCTTTTCTACAAGAGAGCGCGACCTTTGGGAAGGCCCTGGTGGTCACCGACTCCAGCATCAACGATATGCAGCTCTACACACTGGCACTCAAGGACCCGGCGCTGATTGCGATGGCCGACGGGCGGCACCAGGGCATTATCAAAACGCAGCCCTTTCTTCTCAGCGAGTCTCATGACCCTGATGAAATCAACCGTGCCCTGTTGGAGTTCACCAATGAGGTGGTCGTGTCGCGCCTCCTGAACACGCTCGTCACCGCGTTCAAGCACACGGCCACGCCGCACTTTACCGCCTTCCTCGGCTGTTTTAAACGCAACACGGTGCCGGGCGCGTGGCCTGGCCTGTCCCAACCTGCGCGCGTGTTTGCCATGTACGAGCGCGCCAACCTCTCCTTCGATGGCCTCCTGGAAGGGGGTGGTGTGTCGGAGCAAACGCTGGGCGCGCTGCTCTTCCAGGCGCTCTTCACGCTCGAGGTGGCCAGCTACACCTGTGGGTATACACATAACGACCTGCACCCGGGCAACATCATGGTGCGCGACGTGACGGGGACGCGCTACGAGAACCGCATCTGGGCCTACAAGCTCCGCGGGCAGCCAGGCTACTGGTTCGTCCACCCCTCGGCGCACCAGAACAAGATGGTGGAGATCATTGACCAAGGGCGCGCGACAATCGAGGCGAACCCGCCGGAGGACAAAAAGAGCCGCTACCGCGAGAACTTTGCCAACGACGCACGCCGACTGTTCTGGTCTCTCCTCTATGAACGCCTGGGAGACTCTCCCATTGCGCGGGCCTGTCAGAACATCGTCAACATGCTCCCCGATCACGATGGGCCCCGGCGACCCAATGCCGCAGCGAGAGCGTTCTACAGCAAGTGGTTCACTGACGATCCCATCTACGGCCTCCGTCGCTTCCTCGGGGTCACCCCTTTCCGGCCGCCGCCGCCGACGACGTCAGGCGAGCTGCCGCCCATCGTGGTCGCCATTGCGCCCGACGACACGCTCGTGACGCGGCCGGGTGAGCCCTTGGCCGTGGAGCTCGGGAGCATCTGGAATCCGCGCCAGGGCATGAAGCGCGCCTACATGGACGGTCTCCGCCAGGGCATGAAGTGCGACACTTGCCTCGCCCCGGCGCTCTACGCGTTGGAGAAGACGGACACGCGGCCGGTGCTCGGGTTCTGTGGGCGGGACTGTGCGCGGGTGTACAAGGGGAGGTATCATGTTTGATGTGCTACGTATTTTAATCTTGTTCTTGGTATGGGACATTTTCCATCATTGTGTGAAATAATGGCCTCATTGCGTGTGTTACAATATGACAGACGCCGCCGACGCTCGAGCAGTCGCAGGGCGCAAGGCCGCCTGGCTGCACCTGGTCAAAACCTACCCCAAGCTCTTCCCTGCGACGCTTGTGACCCCAGGCCTGCGCCAATTTGCGGTCGGGCCCTCGGCCGGGTTTCGGAAAGGATACGATGGTTATTGGGCCTATACGCCGGCCAACATTGAGGCCATGTGGACAGAGGTCGACAGCTCTCTTTTCAGCCAATTCTTAAAGCTGTTCATGCAGTTGGAGCCGACCGATGGGCTCTTTTTCAGCTTGCTTTGGGGCCAGGAAAAGTCCGATATGGACGTGTATCTCATGGACGCGGCGACCTTTGGACAGCCGTTGGGCTTCACCGATGGGAGCGCTAACAACATGCAACTGTATGCGCTCACCCTCAAGGATCCGACCTTGATTGCCATGGCCGACGAACGGACAGGCGCTGTCATCAAGGCGCAGCCGCTGATCGCTGCTGAGCCAAAGTATCCAGGCGAGGCGAACGCTTCAATGCTCGAATTCACCAATGAAGTGGTGGTCTCGCGGCTCCTCAACACGCTCGTGACGGCCTGGCCACACACGGCAACGCCCCACTTCACCGCTTTCCTGGGCTGCTTCAAACGCCGCGGTGTGCCGGATGCCATCCGGCCCATGTTTCAATCGTCTCGCGTCTTTGCGGTCTACGAGCGGGCCAATACTTCGTTTACAAGCATTGTGTCGGGCGACAAACCCCCCTCTGCATATTTCAACGCACTCATCTTTCAGGCCTTGTTCACGCTCGAGGTGGCCGCCTATACCCTGGGCTACGCCCACAATGACCTGCATACGGGCAACATTATGGTGCGCGACGTGACGGGCACGCGGTATGCGGACCGCGTGTGGGCCTACAAGCTGCGGGGGCGTCCGGGATTCTGGTTCATCCACCCGGCGGCGCATCAGAACAAGATGGTCGAGATCATTGACCAGGGCCGCGCAACCATTGAGGCCGTGCCCCCTGAGCACATTGACTCAGCCTACAAGGAGAATTTCGCGAATGACGTGCGCCGCCTGTTCGCGAACCTGCTTTTGAACCTGCCACAGCTGGCGGCATGCAAACGGATCGTCGACCTGTTGCCCGATCACGATGGGCCCCGGGCTCCCAACGCCCACTCCCGCCTGTTTTACGAACGCTGGTTTACGGACGACCCAACGTATGGGTTGCAGGGCGTTTTGACCCGCAGTGGGATCAGCCCCAATGGCCCTGCCCAAGGGGAGGAACCGCCAATCGTGGTCGCCATTGCCCCTGAGGACACGTTGGCAACGCGGCCCGATGAGCCCATGGCAGTGGAACTGGGCAACATTTGGGGCTTGGCCCAAGGGATGAAGCGGACACGGCGTATGGACGAACAATACCTTGCCTGTGTCACGTGCCGGGCGCCGGCGTATCACGCGCTCCACAAGGAGGGAAAGGAGGTGGGGTTCTGTGGGCGGGACTGTGCCCGGGTGTATAGGGGCAGGTATCATGTTTGATTGGGAAATCATTCCTTCTTTAATAATGGGCTCTACCCTCAGTCTCGAGTCCTATCGTCCCTTCCAGACCCTGCTCTTCCCGGCCCCGCACCCCCTGCGGGCGTGGTCAGGGGAGGAGTTTGAGGGCGGTGCCCCAGGCGTTCCCCCATACGTCGTCCGCACTGAGCCACTTCTCGAGTGGGCTGTTCCTAAGACGCGGGAGGCGCGGTGGGTGATCCACTGCCACGGGAATGCGAGCGACGTCGAAAGTATGGATGCGCAAGTCCGTGCGTATTCCAGTGTAACAGGGGCCACTTACGTCTCCTGGGAGTACCCCGGCTACGGGCCCCGCCCGGGTCCCTGCACTGCGGCCCAAATGAAGGTCGATATTGTTCGCCTTTACGACTACATCCGGGCCAAGCATCATTTGAGACCGGAGCAAATCACGGTCATGGGCCATTCGCTTGGGTCTGGGCCCGCGGTGTGGCTGGCCTCCCAGCGCCCTCTCATTGGCGGCCTCATCCTCCTTAGTCCGTACACTTCGATACAGGGTATCATTGCTGAGTGGCTTCCCTGGCTCGCCTACGCTTGTCCAACCGTCTTCGACAATGTGGGAGCGATTGCCCAGGTCACCTGCCCGATCCTCTTCATCCACGGCAAAAAGGACAATGTCATCCCGTGGACCCACACGGAGCGCTTGGCACAGGCCGCGAAGCACGCGCTCTCCAAGACGATTTGCTACGCGGTCGATGCGACACACAATGACTGGCGCTTGGAGGAAGAGGTGTTCGGCCCAATGAGGGCGTTCTTTCATTAAATTCTGAGACCGAGCGTCAAAAAAGACCGACCAGGCGCGCCATAGGCTTGCCGCCGTCCGCGTGCCACGGTACGTTCTGTGGGCGAGCGCGCAAGATCGCCTGCTGTCCGGGGCGTTGCAAGCGCAGTTCGTAGAGCGCCAGTTCGGCGGTGTCCTCATAGTAAGCGAGCGCGCGGATATGTTGGTACTCTTTGACGCCGCGTCCGTCAGTGGACCAGTAGGTTAGTCCAAACGTGGGGATTTTGACGCGAGGCGCTACGAGAGCAACAAGTCGCTTGCAATTCCCAAACGCGACGCCGGATGGCGCCAGAATCGGGACGGCCCAGGCGAGGTCGATGCGCTTGAGGCGGTGCCGACGATCGGCCCTGTCTTTTTGTGTGCGGCACCAGTGGCACGCGTCACGGTGCTGTGCCCAATTATTCCAGCCGAGACATTCGTCCAGACCGCACGGATACATCGGGTGCTCGAGGAGGATGTAAGGCCTCGGTGTAAGTGTGGAGCCCGGGAGCGCCAGTGCCAGCGCCTTCCAGCGGCTGCCCTCGCCGGGCACATACTCGCCATAGCCCCAGTGGCCGAAGCCGCGGCGCCAAATATCGACAGCGCCCTTCCAAATACGAATATCCTCGTTGTCCAGTGCGTCTCGCCAGTACCGGTGCACACAGCGCATACCGAGGGCCTCGGGCAGGCCGACGTCAAGTGCGATGAGCGCGAGCACGTCGCCAATGCAAAAGGCCCACTCGCCGCCTTGCTCCTCCTCGTTGACAATCACGATTTTTCGAATGCGTTTCATCGATAAAAAATGGACATGTAATTTGCAAAATAGAGAGACGTGATGGGGATCTGACGTCAGAGGCATTGTTCACGAATTCCCGCCCATTCGCCAAGAGGCGACGCCACACGGGCAGAGTTCCATGCATTCATTACGCTGCCGCCTTGGAAGGATTGGAAGCAGGACATGCTGGGGAATACGAAAATATGTTTAATAATATTCACCCTCCTCCTCCTCCTTCCGCGGGTCATACCAGTCGACCAAGGACGTTAGCGTCGTTTGATGCTCCGCCGTGTTGCACTTGTCCTTGGAGCAGTCAACGTGAAAGCGGATGTAAAAGTCGTGCTGGCGGTCACTCACAGGGTCCCGGTAGCGGTAGTAGATCTTCGTGTGGAAGACGTGCCAGAGCTGGGCCAACCGGGCGCCCAGGCCCGCGGGGTCATGGCGAATTGCGGCGGCCAGGGCCTCGTGCTCAGGGTCGCCCCAGGTGTAAACGCGACCGGGCAAATCCTCCTCTTCAGTCGAGGCGCGCTCAGACCCATCCACATCTGAAAGAACAACGGCCACGGACGCCAGGAGCGCGTCCATTTCGCGGAGCTTCGCTGAGCGTTGTTGTTGGTGTTGTTGTTGGGACATGATTGTACAGTGGACAACATTTCTTTTCTATGCAAAAATGTTCGGAACACATCCAAAACCCAGGCATAAAAAGCCCGCTTGACACTGAGCGTCACTCAAGCAGCACAGGCAGGAGACGGCGCTCGCGAACGACGTCCCGCCATTTTCAACGGGTCCTGCGCAAATGGCGCACCCTGAGCGGGTATTGGGACATTGGTAGGGTAGGCACACTTTGGAGCCACCGTTCTGGGGCGGGAAGGCACTTTGACAGACGCGATCGTCGTAAATGAGCTGCGTCTTGATTTCCCCAGTTCGAGTGTCGGTGACCTTATAAGTCCACAAGCATGCCGTCTGTTGAT
>Ga0247829_10001245_pt1 | contig 11389 bp, 7 predicted proteins | sample 12C_Control_Day4_FD_207765 | JGI IMG/M metagenome (GOLD analysis project Ga0247829, IMG submission 207765) | Soil microbial communities from agricultural site in Penn Yan, New York, United States - 12C_Control_Day4 | ecosystem: Environmental > Terrestrial > Soil > Agricultural land | place: USA... | reverse complement strand
TCGACACGAGCGGTGTGATCGAGAAGGGCGGCGGCGCGGATGACGTCGTCAGCTCCACGGTCGCGACCACCGATCACGGTCGCTTCACCGGCCCGGCCACGCACTCGAACTGCATGAACTGGACGGCATCGGTCTATGGAACGTTCAACGATCCGACGTTCGGTCAGGCGTGGAAGACCGCGGGCGCGTCGCAGGAGCTGTGCACGTCGTCGCGTCCGCTCGCGTGCTGCGCGACGCCATACACCGAGCAGTTCGCGGGGTTCACCGAGGCGATGACGACGGGGGCGGTGCCCGGTGGGCGCGCGCAGCTCCACGCGATGTGCGGCGCCGAGTTCCCGGGCAGCCACCTCTGTCACGTCGCGGAGTACAACCGCACGACGTCTGCGACGCCGCCGCCCGCGGTGGGCGCGTGGATCGACACCAGCGCGTACGTGGAGTCCGCCGGTGGTGGAACGGTGTCGACCTCGGTCGCGTCCGCCGAGCTCGGGCGCTACTTCGGGCAGGCCACGCACTCGAACTGCATGAACTGGACGGCGACGATCTACGGCACGTTCAACGATCCGGCGTTCGGCTCCACGATCACGCCGACGTGGATCGAGCAGAAGCAGTGCACGACGTCGCACCCGGTCGCCTGCTGCATGTAGCCGCGTGCGGTAGGGTTCGCGCGTGCGGTTCGTGCAGGTCGCCGAGACCAGCGCCGCGGTCGCGCAGACCACGGCGAAGAAGCAGAAGGTCGCGCTGATCGCGGAGCTGTTGCGCCAGGTCCCCGTCGAGGAACGGCCGATCGCGGCGCGCTATCTCGCAGGCGAGGTCGGGCGCAAGCTGGGCGTCGGCTACGCGACAGTCCACGAGCTGCGCGGCAAGGTGCCTGCCGCGAGCGAACCGAGGCTGACGCTGACCGAGGTCGATGCGAGGTTCGCCGAGATCGCGGGGCTCGCGGGCGCGGGCTCGGGCACCGGCCGCAAGGAGCGGTTCGGTGCGCTGCTGGCGGCGGCGACGGAGCTCGAGCAAGGCTTCCTCGGCGCGCTCGTCGTCGGCGAGCTGCGGCAGGGCGCGCTCGACGCGCTCGTCGTCGACGCACTCGCGCTCGCCGCGGAGGTGCCGGCCGCCACCGTGCGGCAGGCGTACATGCTCGCCGGTGACCTCGGGCCGGTGGCGAGCACCGTGCTCGCCACCGGTGCGGCCGGGCTGGCGCGGTTCCAGCTCACGGTGTTTCGCCCGGTGCTGCCGATGCTCGCGCAGACCGCGGACACCGCGACCGAGGCGCTCGCGAGCTTCGCGGGGCCCGCGGCGATGGAGCTCAAGCTCGACGGCTTTCGCGTGCAGATCCACAAAGACGCCGACGACGTGCGCGTGTACTCGCGCGCGCTCAACGACGTGACGGCGAAGGTGCCCGAGGTCGTCGCCTACGCGCGCGCGATGCCGGCGCGGCGGCTGATCCTCGACGGCGAGGCGATCGCGCTCGCGCCCGACGGGCGGCCGCTGCCGTTCCAGGACACCATGCGCCGCTTCGGCCGCCGCGACGACCCGACGGGGCTGCCGCTGTCGCTGTCGGTGTTCGACGCGCTGCTCGTCGACGAGCAGACCTTGCTCGCGACGCCTGCGCGCGAGCGGTTCGCCGTGCTCGACGCGCTCGCGCCGCAGCACGCCGTCCCGCGCCTCGTCACCGGCGATGCCGCCGAGGCGACGGCGTTCTTCGAGCGCGCGATCGCGAGCGGGCACGAAGGCGTGATGGCCAAGGCGCTCGAGGCGCCGTACGACGCCGGCAACCGCGGCGCCGCGTGGCTCAAGATCAAGCACGTCCACCGGCTCGACCTCGTCGTGCTCGCGGCGGAGTGGGGCTCGGGCCGCCGCCGCGGCTTCCTCTCCAACCTCCACCTCGGCGCTCGCGATCCGGCGAGCGGCGAGTTCGTCATGCTCGGTAAGACGTTCAAGGGCATGACCGACGAGATCCTGGCGTGGCAGACCACCGCGCTCAAAGCGATCGAGGTCGATCACGAGGGCCACATCGTCTACGTGCGGCCGGAGAAGGTCGTCGAGATCGCGTTCAACGACGTGCAGCGCTCGTCGCAGTATCCGGGCGGGCTGGCGCTGCGGTTCGCGCGTCTCGTGCGCTATCGCGACGACAAGACCGCCGACCAGGCCGACACGATCGACATGGTGCGCGCCATCGCGATCGCGAGCGGCGTCGTGAAGTAGGATCGACGCATGCGATGGTTCCTGCTCTGTGTGCTGGCGTTGACGGCGTGCTCGTCGAAGGATCGCCTGAAGGAGGACATGGAGTTCTTCTGCAACGCGGCCGTGGCGAACGACTTCAAGACGTTCGTGGAGGTCGGCCCGTACGTCGTCGAGCACACGAAGAGCCCGGAGCTGCACCAGGTGCTGGCCGGCATGGCCGGCGGGCGCAAGACCGCCTGGGAGCTCTCGGACGAGCTCCAGGCGATGGCGAAGGCCAAGGGCATCGACGACTGCAAGACGCTCCGCATCATCGTGCCGCCGCGGCGCGAGTGATCAGGCGCGGGCGGCGGCGGTCCGGATCCCGGACAGCAGCGATGCCTTCGCCTGGGCGGGCAGGAACGACGCGCGCGCCGCGTTCTCGGCCACGGTCACGAGCTCGGCGGGCGAGAGGTCGAGCGCCGCGGCGGTGGCGCGGTAGTTCTCGCCGATGTAGCCGCCGAAGTACGCCGGGTCGTCGGAGTTGATGGTGACGGCGACGCCCTTGCGCAGCAGCGTGGCGAAGTTGTGCTGCGCGAGATCCTTCACGACGCACAGCTTGAGGTTCGACAGCGGGCATACGGTGAGCGGGACCTGATCGCGCACGAGGCGCGCGACGAGCGCGGGATCCTCGTCGCAGCGGACGCCGTGATCGATGCGCTCGACGCGCAGGACGTCGAGGGCCTCCTTGATGTAGGCGGCGGGGCCTTCCTCGCCGGCGTGGGCGACGGGCCGCAGCCCGAGGTCGCGGGCCTTGGCGAACACGCGCGCGAACTTGCTCGGCGGGTTACCGCGCTCGCCGGAGTCGAGGCCGACGCCGATGAGCTCGCGGCGGAAGGGCAGGGCGGCGTCGAGCGTCGCGAACGCGTCTTCCTCGGAGAGGTGGCGGAGGAAGCAGAGGATGAGCTCGGAGGTCATGCCGTAGCGGCGGTGCGCGTCGTCCATCGCGTCGCGCAAGCCGGCGATCACCACCTCCATCGGGATGCCGCGCGCGGTGTGCGTCTGCGGATCGAAGAACAGCTCGGCGTGCACGACGTTGTCGGCGTGGGCGCGCGTGAAATACGCCATCGCGAGCGCGTAGAAGTCGCGGCGGTCACGGAGCACGGCGCAGCCGGCATAGTAGAGGTCGAGGAACGACTGCAGGTCGTGGAAGTTGTACGCGGCGCGCACGGCCTCCACGGAGGCGTACGGGAGCGCCACGCCGTGCTTGCCGGCCAGGCTGAACATCATCTCCGGCTCGAGCGTGCCTTCGATGTGAAGGTGCAGCTCGACCTTGGGCAGGCGCTGGATCAGGCGGACGCGGTCGGGCCCGAGGGAGGGGGCGTTGGGCATGGCGTGACATTACACGCTCGGCGCGCGGACGACCCGGTTGGCGCTTGCCCGCCAATCGCCCCGCGGCTACGGTCGCCGGCTCTATATGACCGACGAGACCACCACTCCCGCCGCGCCCATCCAACTGGACGTCGTGCCGGCGCTGGCCGCTGCCCTCGAGCTGCCGGCGGGCGCGATCGCCGCGGTGGTCGCCCTGCTCGACGAAGGCAACACCGTCCCGTTCATCGCGCGCTACCGCAAGGAGCGCACGGGTGGCCTCGACGAGGTGCAGATCCGCGCGATCGAGGAGAAGCGCGAATACATCGTGGAGCTCGAGACGCGCCGCGCGGCGATCCTCGCGTCGGTCGCCGAGCAGGGGAAGCTCGCACCCGAGCTCGAGGCCAAGCTGCGCGCCGCGGCCACCAAGGCCGAGCTCGAGGACCTCTATGCGCCGTACCGCCCGCGCCGCAAGACGCGTGCGTCGGTGGCGCGCGAGAAGGGCCTCGCACCGCTCGCCGAGCTGATCCTCGCGCAGGGCGCGGAGGGCGCCCCCCTCGCCGAGGCGCAGAGGTTTGTCGTCGAGGGTTCGGTGCCCAACGCCGAGGAGGCGCTCGCGGGTGCGCGCGACATCGTGGCCGAGCAGATCGCGGACACCGCCGAGGTGCGCGCGTTCGTGCGCCGCGAGTACGGCGAGCACGGCGAGCTCGTGTCGTCGGTGGTGCCGGGCAAGGCCGACGAGCCGACGAAGTTCGAGCAGTACTACCAGTTCAGCGAGGCGGTGAAGGCGATCCCGTCGCACCGGTTCCTCGCCATCCGTCGCGGCGAGGCCGAGGGCGTGCTGCGCGCGCAGGTCGTCGTCGACGCGCAGAAGGTGGGCGAGGGCATCGAGCGCCTCGTGCACTTCGCGCCGGCGTCGCCGTGGGCGTCGCAGCTGCAGCTCGCGATCGCCGATGCGCTCAAGCGCCTGCTCGCGCCGTCCGTCGAGAACGACGTGCGCGCCGAGCTCAAGCTGCGCTCCGACGGCGCCGCCGTCGAGATCTTCGCCGGCAACCTGCGCAACCTCATGCTGGCGGCGCCGCTCGGCACGCAGGCAGTGATCGGCGTCGATCCGGGGCTGCGCACCGGCTGCAAGTGCGCCGCGATCGACGCGACCGGGAAGTTCCTCGGCACGGTCACCATCTACATCACCCAGGGTGATGCGCAGCTCGCGAAGGCGAAGGAAGACTTCCTCGCGTTCGTGCAGCAGTTCCAGCCGCGCGCGATCGCCGTCGGCAACGGCACCGGCGGCCGCGAGGCCGAGGTGTTCGTCAAGCGCGCGCTCGCCGAGGCCGGCCTACGCGAGGGGCCGAACGCACCGTACGTCGTGCAGGTCAACGAGGCCGGCGCGAGCGTGTACTCCGCCTCCGACCTCGCGCGCGAGGAGTTCCCGGAGCTCGACCTGACGATCCGCGGTGCGATCTCGATCGCGCGGCGGCTGCAGGATCCGCTCGCCGAGCTCGTGAAGATCGAGCCCAAGGCGATCGGCGTCGGTCAGTACCAGCACGACGTGCACCAGCCGATGCTCTCGAAGAAGCTCGGCGACGTCGTCGAGGATTGCGTCAACAAGGTCGGCGTCGAGCTCAACACCGCGAGCGCGCAGCTGCTCGGCCACGTCGCCGGCATCGGCAAGGCGCTCGCCAAGAAGATCGTCGTGCACCGCGACACGCACGGCTCGTTCGCGAGCCGCGCCCAGCTGACCGACGTCTCCGGCCTCGGGCCGAAGGCGTTCGAGCAGGCCGCGGGCTTCCTCCGCATCGCCGGCGCCGCGCATCCTCTCGACAAGTCCGCCGTGCACCCCGAGCGGTATCCGCTCGTCGAGAAGATCGCGAGCGACCTCGGCGTCGAGCTGAGCGCGCTCGTCGGCAACCAGGAGCTCGTCGACAAGATCGATCTGTCGAAGTATGTCGAAGGCGACGTCGGGCTGCCGACCCTGCAGGACATCGCCGCCGAGCTCGCGAAGCCGGGCCGCGATCCGCGCGCCGAGTTCGCGCCGCCGAACTTCCGCGACGATGTGACCGCGATGGAGGACCTCAAGCAGGGCATGGTCCTCGAGGGCGTGGTCACCAACGTCACCGCGTTCGGCGCGTTCGTCGACATCGGCGTGCACAACGACGGCCTCGTCCACGTCTCGCAGCTCTCCGACCAGTTCGTCAAAGACCCGGCCGAGGTCGTGAAGGTCGGGCAGAAGCTCACCGTGCGCGTGCTCGAGGTCGATCACGCGCGCAAGCGCATCGGGCTGTCCGCGAAGCGAGGCGGCCAGCCGGCGCCGAAGCAGCCACGTGGCGACGGTCAGCAGCCGGGCCAGCCGGGCCAGCCGGGCCAGGGCCGCCGTCGTGGCGGTCGCGGTCGTGGCGGCGGCGGTGCACAGCAGCCCCACATGCAGGGGCAGCCGCAGGGCCAGCAGCCACGCCGCGAGCGCGGGCCTCAGCAGGGCGAGCAAGCCGCGCAGGGCGATCGCCGCCAGTGGCGCGAGCGTGGCCCGCAGGGCGAAGCGCCGCAGGGCGAGCAGGCCGCACACGAGCAGGCCGAGCGCCGTCAGTGGCGCGAGCGCGGTCCGCAGGGCGAAGCGCCGCAGGGCGAGCAGGCCGCGCACGGCGAGCACGCGCCGCAGGGCGAGCACGCCGCCCACGGTGATCAGCGCGGTCCGCGCGGCGGCGGTCCACGCGATCAGCGCCAAGACGGTCCACGCGATCAACGCCAAGGCGGTCCACGCGATCAACGCCAAGGCGGCCCGCGCGGAGGGCAGTGGCGTGGCGAAGGTGGCCCGCGCGATCAGCGTGGCGGCGGTCCGCGCGATCAGCGCCAGGGTGGCGGTCCGCAGGGCGGGCCGTGGCGCGGCGAAGGCGGTGGTGGTCAGGGCCCGCGTCGCGACGACCGTGGCCCGCGCCGTGACGATCGCGGTCCGCGCCGCGACGATCGTCCCGCCGGTCCGCCGACTTCGAACTGGGGCGTCTCGGGCTTCACGAACAACCCGTTCGCGAAGCTCGGCGGCGGCGACAAGAAGTAGCTACCTCGGCGCGCCGGCCGCGACCGCATGCCCGGCTGGCGCGGTGTACACGATGCACGTCGCGGTCATCCCGACGTCGGCGCGTCAGCGCATCTCGCGTCGCGTTAGCGAGGGCCGTACGTGGGCAGCTCGGCGCCGAGCTCATAGGCGCCGAGGTCGGGCGCGCTGCCGGCGTGGGCATCGTTGATGTTCGGCAGCGGCAGGCCGACGTCGACGGCGGCGCCGCCCGCCGCGAGGCGGAGGTCGGGTGGCGCGAGCGCGGGGAACGGGCTCGCCGGGATGGTCGCGGGCGTGGCGAACGCAGAGGCGTCGATCTGGACGGCGTGCTGCTCGGTGGTGTTAGCGCGGAGCTCGTCGAGGCTGCCGAACGTGATGGCGCCGATGCGACCGGCGAACATCGGGCCGCCGTAGCCGTCGTAGTCGAGATCGACGGCAGTGCCGGCAGCCGAGAGGGAGATGACGCGGCCCTCGCCGATGTCGTAGCCGCCGTACGTGCCCCCGGGGCCGCCGAGGAAGAGGTTGTTGCGGGCGTACTGGCGAGAGAACACGTCGGTCGTGAAGATGCCGAACGCGTCGCCGCGCTTGACGACGGTGTTGTGGAGCAGGACGTCGCCGATCGAGCCGCGCTGGAGCTTGAACGGCGTCAGCAGCACGTTGAACTGGACGTTGCGGATGAAGTACGTGGGGCCGCCGAGGCCCGGCTGCGAGCTGAGGCCGATGAAGGAGTTGGTGACGCGGTTGCCGACGACGCGGCAGTCGTGGAAGCAGAAGTCCGCCTCGATCGCGTCGTCGGCGCACTCCGAGAGATCGTTGTGGGCGATGTCGATCGAGTGCTGCTCGATGGCCTCGGTTCCCTCGGTGAGCGAGATGCAGTCGCGGAACCCCGAGACGCGGTTGTGCTCGATGACGTGGCCGGGGCCGGTGACCTGGATGCCCTCGCCGATGTTGGCGCCGTCGACGCCGAGCGCGGCCTCGTTCCAGGCGGTCGCGCCGACGACGGTGTTGTCGGCGATGTAGACGTTCTCGGCGCGCGTCTTGGTCGTGATGCCGTCCTCGGTGGTCGTGATCTGGTTGCGGACGAGCGCGAGATCGTGGCCATCGTTGAACTTGATCTTGCCGGCGATGCGCAGGCCCTCGACGATCACGAACGCGCGGCCGTCGAGCCGCACGTCACCGGTGATGTTGACGGTGGCGCCCGCGGCCGCGCGGATGACGATCGGCGCCGTCGCCGTGCCGTCCTTGGTGAACGTGAACGTCGGGTAATCGCCTGCGGCGAGCTCGAGGATCTGGCCCGGCTGCGCGGCCGCGGCGTTCGCGGCGAACGTCCCCGGCGTCGTCGCGATCACGGGGGCGCCGGCCATCGGTGCGGGCACGGTGCGCGTGGTCGCCGTCAACGAGCGGACCTCGCAGCCACCGTCGGGATCGAGGAGCGCGAGCTCGACCTCGTACGTGGTGGCGGGCTCGAGGTCGAACAGTGATCCGGCGAACCGGTTGGCCCACGTCCACGTGCCGCCCGTGACGATCGTCTCGGCGGGGATGCGCCGCAGCGGCAGCCCCTGGCGCCAGGTCCCGCCATCGGTCCGGAACCGCACGCCGACGGTCGCGTTCAGGTTCGCGTCGCCGTCGATCAGCCACTCGACGGTCAGGCTGCGCAGCGTCGGCGAGGGCAGGCTCGCGTCACCGGGCGTCGTCTGATCGGCGGGCGCGCCCGTCGGTGCACCATCCGGGCACTGCGGCGGCGGTGGTGCGCTGTCGACCGTGGCGTCGCCCGCGCCCCCGTCACCCGGGGTGGTCGCGTCGTCGCCGCAGGCTGCGCTCGCGAGTAAGAGTGCCAGGAGGAGTCGTCGCATGGCTCGACGGTACACCGGGATCGATTCTCCGCGGAGAGATCAGTCGCCGCGCTGACGTCAGTTGCCATCGGTCCGCTGCGCGCGAGGCCATGCCCTGTTCGTGCGGACGTTGGGAGTTGGTTCACACCGTCACGCGAGCCCGCGTTAGGTTCGCCCCGATGCGAGCACTGATCGTCGCCGCCCTCGTCGTGCTGGCCGCGCGCGCGGAGGCGCAGCCCGCGCAGGTGCTCGGCAAGCCGCTGCCGGATCCACAGCTGACGGTGGGTACGATCACGGTGCGTGTGGTCGCCGGTCAGCCGGAGCTGCCGCTGGTGGGCGTGCGGGTGGCGCTCACCGTCGGCGGCACGCCGCGCTACGCGACCACGGACAAGGCGGGCAGGGTGCAGGGGCTCGCGTGCGCGAAGGCCCTGGCCAACGAGCGTTAAATCATGCGCACTCCACTCGCCATCGTCCTCACCGCAGCACTGATGATCACCGCGGCGCCGCGCGCGGTCCGCGCCGAGCCGCTGCCGGAGCCAACCGAGCGCGTGCTCGGACTCGGCCGCGTCTGGGCGAAGGTGAAGTTCTATCACCCGTACCTCGCCTACAAGGACCTCGACTGGGACGCGGCGCTCGTCGCGGCGATCCCGAAGGTGGAGGCCGCGAAGACCGAGGCGGAGTACCGCACCGCGGTGCAGGGCATGCTCGCGGTGCTGCGTGATCCGGTGACGCGAATCGTCGATGACTCCGTGCCCACGGTGCAGCCCGCGCCCCTCGACTTCCTCACCACGCCCTCGCCGGGCGTGGTCGCCGTCGGGATCTCGGCGATGACCGCGGGCGGCTTCGACTTCGTCGGCTTGTCCGCGAAGGGGAAGAAGGTGATCGCCGACGCCGCGAAGGCCAAGGTGATGATCGTCGACATGCGCGGCGCGGACAGCAGCTCCGCCGGCTGGGCGGTCGACCTGTTCGTGAGCGCGTTCCCCGCCATCGACGACTGGCCGCTCGAGCGCACGATCCAGCACCACGGCTTTCGCACCCAGGATGGCCAGACGAGCGGCGGCTACTTCTCCACGTTCATCACGACCGGTTCCCTTCCCTCGAAGCCGGCGCCCAAAGAGGGCGTCTCCCACGTCGTGTTCGTCGTCGATGCAGACAGCGTGATTCCAGCGGCGGCGCTCGCGCTGCAGGCGGCGGGGCGCGCGACCATCGTGACGCGCGGCACGCTCGACGAAGCCAGCGTGGTCTCGACGACGTACGTCGAGCTCCCCGGCAAGCTCACCGTCCAGGTCAGGCTCGGCGAGCTGCTGTGGGGGCCTCCCGCCGCCGACCTCGTCGTCGGGAAGAAGCAGGACCTCGATGCGCGCGTTCGGACCCTGGCGAAGTCGCTCGCCACGGCGCCGCGCAAGGCAAAGCCGAGGAAGGTCCTGCCGCTGCCGCCGCTGCGCCCGCGCGACGACCTCGACTATGCCGACCAGCCGTATCCGTCACGCGAGCGGCGCCTGCTCGCCGGTCTCCGCGTATGGGCGGTGCTCGACAACTTCTTTCCCTATCGCTACCTGATCACCGACTGGGATGGCGCGCTGAAGGACGCGCTGCCCAGGCTCGCCGCCGCACCCGATCGCGCCGCCTACCTGCGCGCGCTCCGCCAGCTCGGCGCGCGCGCGGGCGATGGCCACATCGGAGTGCGCTCGGCGACGCCCGACACGAGCGCGAAGCCGCGCGGGATCCCGCCGGTGATGACCCGGCTCGTCGAGCACAAGCTCGTGGTGACGCGGGTCGTCGACGTCGCGGAGGCGAAGAAGACCGGCCTCGCCGTCGGTGACATCCTCGAGACGATCGATGGCAAGCCGGCGGCGACGGTGATCGCCGACGCGCGCAGCGAGACGAGCGGCTCGACCGACGAGGCGCGCGATCAGCGCATCGCTGCCGCCGTGCTCGCCGGCGAGGACGGCTCCACCGTTCGCCTCGACGTGCGCGGCCGTGACGGCAAGCTGCGGACAGTGACCACCACGCGCACGAAGGCGAACCTGACCGCGGCGTGGGCCCGCGGGACGGGGCCGCACTGGAAGAAACTCCCCGGCAACGTCGGCTACGTCGACCTCACGGAGCTCGTGGTGTCGGAGGTCGGCCCGATGTTCGAGGACCTCAAGGGCACGCGGGCGATCATCTTCGACATGCGCGGCTACCCGAACGGGACCGCGTGGGCGATCGCGCCGCGCATCAACACGAAGAAAGCGACGTACGGCGCCCAGTTCCTGAAGCCGCTCGCGGTCGGTGATGGCGGCGAGCAGCAGCGTCAGAGCATTCGCTTCCTGCAGCCGATCCCCGAGCTGCCGACCGACGTCGCGCTCTACCCCGGAAAGATCGTCGTCCTGATCGACGACCGCGCGATCAGCCAGTCCGAGCACACGTGCCTGTTCTTCGAGCAGGCCGCCGGCGCTACGTTCATCGGCAGCCCGACCCACGGCGCGAACGGCGACGTCACCCAGCTGCGTCTACCCGGCGGCCTCCGCATGGGCTTCACCGGCCAGGAGGTTCGCCACGTCGACGGGCGCCAGCTCCAGCGGGTCGGCATCCAGCCGCAGGTCGTCGTGCGCCCGACCATCGCCGGCGTGCGCGCCGGCAAGGACGAGGTCCTCGATCGCGCGCTCGTGTGGCTCGGCTCGCAGAAGTGACGCGCTACGACGCGTTCCGATACGGTCGTGGTCGCGGCGCGGCGCGGGTGTGCGCGTCGGAGTCGTGTTAGCAACTAGGTGCATGAGGTGGTTTTGCCCGGCCGTGTTCGTGGTGCTGGCCGCGTGCGGCAGCAAGAAGGCCGCGCACGACGACGCCCCCGCTCCGAAGGACGACGACGCCGCCGCCGCGGATGCGATGATCGATGCGGCGCCCGAGGCCGCGGAAGCACCGTCGCCCGCGCGGCCCGAGCACGAGGTCTACGATCTCGTCGACAACCGGCACGCCGAACCGCGTGTAGCGCGCGAAGCTCACC
>Ga0247829_10001244_pt1 | contig 11390 bp, 7 predicted proteins | sample 12C_Control_Day4_FD_207765 | JGI IMG/M metagenome (GOLD analysis project Ga0247829, IMG submission 207765) | Soil microbial communities from agricultural site in Penn Yan, New York, United States - 12C_Control_Day4 | ecosystem: Environmental > Terrestrial > Soil > Agricultural land | place: USA... | reverse complement strand
GCGGCATCGTGCCGACCGACAAGAACAACTTTGCGCCGCGGCTGGCGGTGGCGTGGGATCCCTTCGGTGACGGCAAGACGAGCGTGCGGTCTGCCTTCGGCGTCTTCTACGACGCGCTCGCCGGCCAGGGCGACTTCTTCCAGAGCGGCGTGCTCTCGCCGCCGTTCACACCCCTCATCGAGCTGAACGCCACGGCCGCGACGGCCGCGCTCATCCCGATATCAGACCCGTTGCGCTCGGTGGCGGGACCGCCGAATCCGTTCCCGCCAGCCCTGACCATCATCGGCTGGGGCAACGAGTTCGAGTCGCCGTACGCGTATCACTACAACATCGGCGTGCAGCGGCAAATCGGCGCCAACCTCGGCGCCGAAGTCGCGTATGTAGGCTCGCGCGGAAATGCCCTGCCGATCTTCATCGAGGTCAATCCCGGGCTGTACACGCCGGGTCAGGTCACCCAGGGCGCCCGCCTCTTGCCGGCATATTCGCTCGTGCGCCCGACGTTCTCCGCCGCGCAGTCGTGGTACGACTCGCTGCAGATGAGCCTTCGCATGCTGCCCTCGCGCGGCCTCAACTTCCTGGCGTCCTACACCCTCAGCGAGGCGACGGACCACGTATCGGGCCTCAACATCGGCGGCGAGGCCAGGCCCGTGCTGGCGGTGACGCAAGGCGACGAGGCCAGCGTCGAGCGTGCGCTCGAGTTCGAGAAGGGGCCGGCGCTCTTCGACGTCCGGCATCGCTTCGTTCTCAGCTTCGGCTACGAGCTGCCGCGGCTGGAGGACAAGGCCGCAGCGATCCGCTACGTTGCCGGCGGCTGGCAGCTGAACGGCATCTACCAGGGCCAGACCGGGTTCCCGCTGAGCATCAACCGCGGGGCGACGCTGGACATTCGCTACCTGACCTGGCGTCCGGACGTGACCTGCGATCCGGACAACGGGCCCAAGACGACAGGGCAGTACTTCGATACGAGCTGCTTCAACCTGCGGACCCTGCCCGAGACCGGCGACCGGCCCGGCAACGTCGGCCGCAACACCGTGCGCGGTCCGGGCTTCCAGAGGACCGATCTGTCGATCTTCAAGAACTTCGACTTCAACCAGAGGCACCGCATCCAGGTGCGCATCGAGGCCTTCAACCTGTGGAACCAGGCGCGATTCGGTCAGCCCAATGGCATCATCGGCACCGCGCCATTCGGGCAGATCACGACGGCCGAAGACGGCAGGGTGATTCAGTTGGGTTTGAAGTACAGCTTCTGAGGCCCGGAAGAGAAACCACGAAGTCACGAGGGACACGAAGGTCGGCACGAAGCGAATCTTTCGAGATCGCGCGAATGACGGGGCAGGGTACGTCGCGTTTGTTACCCGATACTTCGTGCGTCCTTCGTGCCCTTCGTGTCTTCGTGGTTTCGTGAAGCGGAGCTCGCTTGCAACGACGGACGTTCCTTTACGGAGTAGTAGGCGGCCTGACGGCATTGCCGGTGCGGGCGTTCGCGCAGGCGCCGGCGATGATCACGTCGGAGAACGCTCGTCCCCGCATCGATTACGGTGTGGGCGCCGGCGACCCTGCCGGCGGCCGCGCTGTCGTGTGGGCGCACGTGGATCGGCCGGCGCGCATCACCGTCGAGTACGCGACGACCGAGTCGTTCGCCAACGCTCGCCGTGTGTCCGGGTCGGTCGCAACCCCGGAGAGCGGGCTCACGGCCCGTGTCGCCATTGGGGACCTTCGAGCGGGGCAAGACGTCTTCTATCGGGTCCGCTTCGAAGATCCGTCGAGCCCGCGCGCGGTCAGCGAACCCGCGATCGGCCGGTTTCGAACCGCGCCAGCGGCGGGCCGGCCGGTGCGGCTCGCCTGGTCGGCCGACACCTGCGGCCAGGGCTGGGGTATCGACACCACGCGAGGCGGGATGCGTCTCTTCGAGACGATGCGCCTGGCCCAGCCCGACCTCTTCCTGAACGTCGGCGACACCATCTATGCCGACCAACCGCTCCGTGAGACTGTGGCGCTCGACGACGGCACTACGTGGCGGAACGTAATGACTCCGGCCAAAGCCAGGGTCGCCGAGACCCTCGACGAGTTTCGCGGCTGTCACCTCTATAACCGGCTCGACGAGCACTACCGCCGTTTCGCTGCCGAGGTCGGCCAGGTGACGATGTGGGACGATCACGAAGTCCGCGACAACTGGTTTCCGGCGCAGGTGCTGGGCGAGCGCACGCCCTACGAGGAGAAGCGCGTGGCTGTCCTCGCGTCGCGTGCGCGACAGGCGTTCCTCGAGCACTATCCGATTGCGCTTACCGGCGGCGCCGACACGCGCATCTATCGCACGGTTCCCTTCGGGCCACTCGTCGAGGTCTTCGCGCTCGACATGCGCAGCTATCGCGGGCCGAACAGCGAGAACCGGCAGCCGGCGGCGAGCGCCGACACGGCCTTCATGGGCGCGCCGCAGATCCAGTGGCTCGCCGACGCGCTCGCCCGCTCGAGCGCCACCTGGAAGATCATCGCCGCCGACATGCCGCTCGGCCTCGTCGTCGGCCACCAAATGGGCTTTCATGAAGCCGTGGCCAACGGCGATGACGGCGTCCCGCTGGGGCGGGAGCTCGAACTGGCGGGACTGCTGAAGACGTTGAAAGCGAGGGCGGTCCGGAACGTCGTGTGGGTGACCGCCGATGTCCATTACTGCGCGGCGCATCACTACGACGCCACCCGAGCGAAGGGCGTGGACTTCGATCCGTTCTGGGAGTTCGTGGCCGGCCCCGCCCACGCAGGAACATTCGCCCCCGTTCCCCTCGACGGCACGTTCGGTCCCGAGGTGCGGTTCTCGGGCGTGCCGAACGATCTGCCGCCGAATCGTCCGCCGAGTGCCGGCCTGCAGTTCTTCGGCTTGCTGGAGGCCGACCCGCGCAGCCGCGTGCTGACCGTGTCGCTCGTGAATGCCGGCGGCGGGCGGGTTTACTCGACGGAGTTGGCGCCGGTTGGCTCCTGAGCGTCCAACCCGCCTCTTTCGCCAAGTTTTCGTGTAGCATCTTCTGCACGGCAATTCGCATGGCTGCGCCCTCGTCCTCATCCGTGCCGGCCCTCCGGACGCAGGCACGCAAGGAAACGGCCCTCCAGGGGGCGCTGCAGGTGCTCGCGCCGGGTTCCGCGACCGACCGGCCGGACACCCCCGATGGCGTCGTCACCGCCGTCCGCCGCCTCCCCGCGACACCGGCGGCCTTCGCGCCGTTTCCTGACGGGCTGGACGAGCGGCTCCAAGCCGCACTGGTCGGTCGCGGCGCCACCCAGCTCTACACCCATCAGGCCGAAGCCTTCGTTCATGTCGCGGCCGGCCGGCACATCGTGGTAACTACGCCCACGGCATCGGGCAAGACGCTGTGCTACAACCTGCCGGTCCTGGACGCGGTGCTCAAGAACTCCGCGACCCGCGCGCTCTACCTGTTTCCGACCAAGGCGCTCGCCCAGGACCAGATGGCGGAGCTGCACGAGTTGGCGGGGAAGATAGGTGAGGCCGGCGGCGACGAGGTCGGGGTTCACACCTACGACGGCGACACGCCTCAGGACGCACGGCGCACTATCCGCACCCGCGCCCACGTCGTGCTCAGCAACCCCGACATGCTGCACTCGGGGATCCTGCCGCACCATCCGAAATGGGCGACGCTCTTCGAGAACCTTCGCTTCGTCGTCATCGACGAGCTGCACGCGTACCGAGGCGTGTTCGGCAGTCACCTGTCCAACGTGCTGCGGCGACTGCGCCGCATCTGTCAGCACTACGGCTCGGATCCGCAGTTCATCTGCTCCTCGGCGACGATTGCCAACCCGACGGAGCTGGCCGAGCGGCTGACCGAGCGGCCGTTCACGCTGGTCGAGAAGAGCGGGGCGCCACGAGGCGAGAAGTTCTTCGTCTTCGTGAACCCGCCGGTCGTGAACCGTGAGCTCGGGATTCGGCGCTCGTACCTGAACGAGTCGCGCCGCGTGGCCGGGGAGTTTCTCCGGCGCCACCTCCAGGTCATCCTGTTCGCCCAGAGCCGCCTGGCCACCGAGATTCTCACGACCTACCTGAAGGAGGACTTCGAGGACGTTCCGGGGATGCCGGAGAAGATCCGCGGCTATCGCGGCGGATACCTGCCGCTGCGCCGGCGGGAGATCGAGCGGGGGCTCCGCGAGGGGCTCGTGCGCGGCGTGGTATCGACCAATGCCCTCGAGCTCGGGATCGACATCGGCGCGCTGGACGTGTCGATCATGGCCGGCTACCCGGGGACGATTGCCGCCACGTGGCAGCGCGCCGGCCGTGCCGGCCGCCGTTCGGCACGATCGGCTGCGGTGATGGTGGCGTCGAGCGCACCGATCGACCAGTTCGTGGTACGCCACCCCTCGTATTTCTTCGACGCGACGCCCGAGCACGCGCTGATCAATCCCGACAACCTGAACATCCTGGTCAACCACGTCAAGTGCGCGGCGTTCGAGCTGCCCTTCGCGGCGGTGGAGCACTACGGCCGCGTGGACGTGCAGGAGGTGCTCGGCGTGCTGCAGGAGGCGGGTCTCGTCCATCGCTCCGGCGGGAACGCAGAGGACGAGCCGACAGGACAGTGGCACTGGACGAGCGAATCGTATCCGGCGGACGCGGTGAGCCTCCGGTCGGTCTCGTCCGACAATTTCGTGGTGGTGGACCAGACCGGCGAACCCAAGGTGATTGCCGAGACCGATTTCACCAGCGCGCTCTCGATGCTGCACCCGAAGGCCATCTACATCGTCGAGGGCCGGCTCTTCCAGGTCGAGAGACTCGACTTCGACGGCCGCAAGGCCTACGTGCGATCGGTCGATTGCGACTACTACACGACCGCCATCGACTACACGAAGGTGACCATCCTCGATACCTTCGCCAGCGACGCCGCCGCCGTGGCACACCACGGCGAAGTGCACGTGGTGTCCCGGGTAGTCGGCTTCAAGAAGATCAAGTTCCACACCAACGAGAACGTCGGCTCGGGTGAGCTCGATCTGCCCGAGCAGCAGATGCACACGACGTCGTACTGGCTCGAGGTGCCGGCCGCCGTCTTGAACGCGCTGCCGTACGCCGCCGACGATCGGCGCGACGGCATCAGGGGCCTCGCCTTCGCCATGCGGAACGTCGCGCAGCTGCTGCTGATGTGCGATCAGCGGGATGTCGGACTCTCGGTCAACGCCGGCGACGATCTCACCGTGCCGGCCGAGGGAGGCGACACGCCACGCATCTTCCTGTACGACGCCTTCCCTGGCGGTATCGGCTTCAGCGCGCCCCTGTTCGGCATGCACCACGAGCTGCTGGCGAGGACGCGGGCTCTCATCGAGGGTTGTGACTGCGAGAACGGGTGCCCGACCTGCGTGGGGCCGATCGGCGAGACCGGCCCGCTCGCCAAGAGCGTTGCTCTCCGCCTGCTTCAGCATCTGGTGCCGATCGCGGCCGCTCAGCCGTTGAAGTCTTCCGCCGGCGGGACGAGCGACGTGCGCACGCTGGATGCGGGTCCCGCCAGGGCATTGTCTGCCGCCGCGGACGAGGTGCCGTTCTAACGGCCGTACGGCGATGAGCGCGCTGACCGATCGACTGCGTGACATCGTCGGCGGAGGCGTCCCGCGACTCGCGCCCGAGCTGCGCGTGCCGACCAGCGGCGAGGTGGACGCGCTGGCGCGACCTGGGACGAGCGACGAGGGGCCGCCGGCCGCGCGCTCGATCGAGCTCGGCGACGCGAGTCTGGCGCGTGCCGCGGACGTTCTCGGCGGCTCCGTCAGCACCGCTGCGACCGGCGCCGTCATCGTCGTCGATCGGTTCTACGAGGCCTCAAGCCTGCACGGCCGGACGTCCATCGGCGAAATCGCCGATGTGCTGCTGGAGGGCGAGCAAGCCTTAGCGGTGTTGACGTCTACCGGTCCCTCCCACGACCTTCTCGCTCGTGCCGGAGCTCCCGCACGATCCGAATCTGCTTGCCCGTCTGAGCCCCTCTGGTTCCTTGACCTGGAAACCACGGGTCTCGCCGGCGGCGCCGGCACGCAGGCGTTTCTCGTCGGCTGCGCGCGCCTCGACGCTGGCGGTTTTCGCGTCCGCCAGTTCCTCCTGCCCGGCTACGAGCACGAGCGCGCGCTCCTGGCGCAGGTGAGTGCCTGGGCGTCCGCGCAGGGCGCGATCGTCACCTTCAACGGCAAGTCGTTCGACGTCCCCTTGATCGAGACGCGATATCTCTTCCACCGCCAGCGGTTCCCTCTGGAAGGCCGGGCTCACGTCGACATGCTTCACCCGGCGCGCCGCCTCTGGCGGGCCCGCGGGGAGTGGGAAGGCAGCAGCGAGGCCAGTTGTTCGCTCGGCACGTTGGAGAAGCTGCTCGCGGGTGTGCAGCGTGTCGGCGACGTACCCGGCTTCGAGATCCCGTCCCGCTACTTCCAGTTCGTGCGCGATGGCGACGCGCGGCGCCTCGAGGGCGTGCTCGAGCACAACCGTCTCGACCTGGTGTCGCTGGCTCTCGTCATGGCGCGGGCGCTGACACTGGTGGAGCGGGGGCCGGCTGCCGCGCAGAGCGCGTACGAGTGTTTTGGGCTGGCGCGCATCTACGACCGAGCCGGGCGCTCCAACGAGGCCGAGGCGTCGTACCTGCAGGCGATCGATCGGCTCGGGCGGGTGGGACGTGATCCGGAGACGCTCGGCGACGCACTTCGCCGGCTGGCTCTGTGCCGGCGGCGCGCGGGACGCTGGGCCGAAGCGGCCGAGGCCTGGCAGCAGCTGGCGGACCAGCCGCGATGCCCGGCGGCGTTCCGGCAGGAAGCGCGGGAAGCGCTCGCCATCCATCACGAGCATCGTGTACGGGACCTGGACACGGCCCACGCGCACGCGCAGCAGCTGATGGGTGAACAGACGAGCGCTCGACGCCGGGAGGCGGTAGCGCACCGCCTCCGGCGCCTGGAGCGAAAGCTGGCTAGAAATGCATCGAGCTCCCGCTTGTGGCAGGAGCCCGACGATCTGGAACCGATAGCCTAGAGCCCAGAGCCTAATTGGTCTTCGCAGCGGCCTTCTTGTCGGCCTTGGCCTTCTTCTCGGCGGTCTTGCGCTGCTCGACGGTCTGGGCGCCGAACTTCTTGGTGAAGCGATCCACGCGGCCCTCGGTGTCGATCAGCTTCTGCCGGCCGGTGAAGAACGGATGGCAGTTGGAGCAGATTTCGAGGTGCAGGTCCTTTTTGGTGGAGCGGGTCTGCCACGTCGCGCCGCAGGCGCAGTGGACGGTGACCAGGTGGTACTCGGGATGGATGCCGGCCTTCATGTGCGTGTCCTTTGTGCCGGATCCGGGACGACAGGCCATCGGGGCCCGTTGGTCCGCTTTCCGGCGGAAAACGTAACATCCTAGTATATCAGGCTTTTTCGGCGACCGGCCGATCTGCCGCATCCACGTCCTCGGGCCGCTGGCGATACAGCTTCCAGGCCCGCACCGCCCAGGCCGTCCCCAGCCAGGCGACGAGGACGCCGATCGGCAGCGCGATCACCCGCGGCCAACGCAGCGAGACAAACGCGAGGGCCAGGGCAATAGCGGCCCCATAAATCAGCGTCGCCGCCTCGGCGCGGGCCACGGTCCGCCGGCCATTGAGCACCGCGCTGAAGGTGTGGCCGATCCGGAGGGCGCCCGCCGCGGCGCGTGCGGTGCGGTCGCGACCCCGGCTGCCGCGACCCGCCCGTCCTCGAACCGCCGAGGGATCGGCCGGACGCACGCGGCGGCGTCTCAGGACGATCTCGGTGGCGTTCTCGAGGTCCTGCTCGTACATCGCCGCCATCTCGCGGCCGAAGCGATCGTCCTCCACGGCGACATCGAGCTCCAGGTTGCCGAGCCAACTCTGCACGTTGAGGTTCGTCGAGCCCACGCGTGCCCACCGGTCATCGGCAACTGCGGTCTTGGCGTGAATCATCGGGCCATTCCATTCGAAGACGCGCACGCCGCCGTCGAGCAGCGCGCGGTAACCCGTGCGGGTGAGGCGCTGGATCATGGCGATGTCGGTACCGCTGCCGGGCACGAGGAGGCGGACGTCGACGCCGTCACGCGCGGCGTTGCAGAGCGCCGCGACATACGCGTTTACGCCGACGAAGTAGGCATCGGTCACCCACAACGACTTGCGGGCCAGGCCCGCGACGAGTTGATCCAGGCGGAACATGCCGCCCATCGCGGGCATCGAGGCAATCACGCGCACCGCCATGTCGCCGGCGGAAGGCAGTGCCTCGCGCGCGACGCGCTCATCCGGCGGGAGCGCATCACCCGCGAGCGCCCAGGCCTCCGCGAACGCCACCTCGACGTCGGCGACGGCGGGACCGGCGATCCCGACGCCCGTATCGCGCCACGGCTCGATGCCCTTGTCACGATCGCCAACCCACTGATCGCCGACGCACATGCCGGTCACGAACGCGGTGTGCCCATCGACCGAGAGCATCTTGCGGTGGTCGCGGGAGAGCCACGCGAACGGCGAGGCCAGCGTCGGTGGATTGAACGTACGGGCGTCGATGCCGGCCTCCTTCAGCTGCCGCCAGAAGCTCCACGACGTCTTGCCGAGGCTGCCCATCCAGTCCACCAGGACCCGGACCCGCACGCCCGCGCGCGCGCGCGCAGCAAGCGCCTCGGCGAAGACCCGTCCCGCTCCGTCGCTCTGGATGATGTAGGTTTCGAAATGGATCCAGTGCCGGGCGGCCGCGATTGCCTCGAGCCACGCCGGGTAGTTCTCGCGCGCATCGCGGAGGAGCGTGATGCGATTGCCGGGGATCAACGGAGCGCCCGCCGCTCGCGAGAACGCCTGATCCGCGAGCAGCCTGAGGGGGACCGTCACGAATCGATCTTACAGGCCTGGCGCTCCGAATGGTGCGGTGGTGACACTACGGTCGAGCCCGCCTGGTAGGGCCTCCGCACGTGTGTCGCGAGCTCGTTGACTCAGCGCGCCCCTGCCACAAAGCGCCGCATCGGATATTTCTGCTGCGCCGCGATTGCATGCAACCCCGCGAGCGCCCGCGCTCGCGCCTCAGTCGACGGATCGCGATCGAGGACCGCACGTAGGTGCTGATAGGCAGGCGCCAGTTGCCCGCGCCGGAGCTCCATCAGCCCGGCGCCAAGCTGGGCCTCGGCCGCCCCGGGCTCCCGGCCATGGTCGCGAATGAACCGCCGGTAGACGGTCAGCGCCGCGTCGGTGTGTCCGCGCTCGGCGAGCCAGTCGCCAAGCGCCAGCAAACTCGACGGGGACAGCGGGTCCGGTTCCGCGGTGGCGAAGTACGCTCGTGCAGCCGTCTCCATGTCGCCGCGCGCGAGGGCGGCCTCGATCGCACTCGGTGCAGGGGCGTCAGCGGCGGGCGTCACGTATTCCCCGGGCGTCGCGGTCGTCGTCAGCCGGTCGATCGCCCAGGCTCCGGCCAGCCCCGCGACGAAGCCGCCGATGTGGGCACCGTGGGCGACCCCGCCGCCGGTCTGACCGATGGTGAAGATCAACGGCAGCAGGTTGTCCATGACCAGGTAGACGCCGAGGACGATGCGCGCGGGAATCTCGAACACCCGCATCAGGATGGGGAACAGGAACACCAGCACGCGGACGACGTTTCGAGGGAACCAGAGGAAGTAGAAGCCGAGCACGCCCGAAATGGCCCCCGACGCGCCGACCAGCGGGAGCGTCGAGTTGGGAGCGAGCAGGGTGTAGAAGAGCGTGGCCGCGGCGCCGGTGGCCAGATACGCCAGGAGAAAGCGCAGCCGCCCGAGGCGGTACTCGACGTTGTCCCCGTAGATCCAGAGGAACAGCATGTTGCCGAAGAGGTGCATGAACCCGCCGTGCAGGAACATCGATGTCAGCAGATCGACGGCCTCACCCGCGGCCGGCCGGAACCCGTGATCGAAGACGAACAAGTCGTAAGCCGTGACCTGCCCGAGCGCCTCGGCGATCGGTACGCCCGGCGGCAGCGCGTCCCGGATTGCGGCGACGTACTCGGCGAGCCTCGGATCCGCCGGGTCGACGCCAGTCGTGCCCAGCGGGACGTTGAACAGCACGAACACCGCGACGTTGGCCGCGATGAGCGCGTAGGTCATCCAGGGCACGCGCTGCGGGTTCGGCGCGTCGCTGAGGGGGAGGAACATCCGGCGAGTATAGCGTCGGCCCGCCAACCTTCGCGCCCGTGGCTCAGTGGGCGAAGGCCGGCTGCTGCTGCGTGAGACAATGAATCGCGCCGAGGCCCCAGATCAGGGTTCGGCAATCCACCCCGACCACACGACGCCCTGGGACGAGGCGTTGCAGCGCGGCAACGGCGCGGGCATCACGGGCGCGCTGGCCGAAGGTGGGGACGAGCACCGCACCGTTCACGAAGTAGAAATTCATGTAGGTGGCCGGCAGCCGCTGGCCCTTCCACACCACGGGCTTCGGCATGGGGAGCTCCGCGATCGTGAACGGCCGCCCTCCCTGATCGCGCGCGCGGTCGAGCCGCCGTCGCGCATCGCGCAGGACTGCGTAATTCGGATCGCGCGGATCGTCCTCGAGGCCGATCACAATCGTCTCCCGGTCCACGAACCGCGCGAGGTCGTCGACGTGGCCGTCGGTATCGTCGCCCTCGATGCCCTCGCCGAGCCAGACGACGTGCTGCTGGCCGTAGTAGTCGCACAGGTAGCGCTCGATCTCGCGCTTCGAGAGCTGCGGATTCCGGTTCGTGTTCAGTAGGCACGACGTGGTCGTGAGCACGGTCCCGGCACCGTTGAAGTCCACGGCGCCGCCCTCCATCACGATGCCGGGCTCGAACACCCGCAGCCCCAGCACCTGCGCCACGCGCGTCGGCACGGCATCGTCGGCGTCGTAGGGCGGGTACTTCTCGCCCCAGGCGTTGAAGCCCCAGTCGACGACCGCCGCCTGGACCCGGCCGCGCGCCGAGCGCAGCACGAAGGCGGGGCCGTGATCGCGGGTCCAGCACTCATTGGTCGGGATTTCGTGAAAGTGGAAGCGCCGCATCGGCAGCCGCCGCGCCTTGAGCATCCCGGCGACGAGCCGGTGGTAGTTGGCGTTCGGGACGTTCAGGTGCACGGGCTCGAAACGGGCGATGGCGGCGATGACGCCGATGACGCCCTCGATGCATTCGTGATAGCGGTCGGGGAACGAGATGCCCTCGGGTCGCGGCCAGCTGATCCAAGTGGCCGCATGCCTCGTCCACTCGGCGGGGAACGAATAGCCCAGGTCCCTTGGAGTGCGGGCGGGTGCGGACGGGTGCGGGCGCGTGCGGGCAGGTGCCATCAGGTGCGGTCGGGTGCGGGCAGGTGCGGTCGGGTGCGGTGGGGTGCGGTCAGGTGCGATCGGGTGCGGTCAGGTGCGATCGGATGCGGTCGGGTGCGGTGGGGTGCGGTCAGGTGCTCCACCCGCGCCGTCAGTCGCTGAAACGGCGAGTCAGA
>Ga0247829_10001242_pt1 | contig 11408 bp, 11 predicted proteins | sample 12C_Control_Day4_FD_207765 | JGI IMG/M metagenome (GOLD analysis project Ga0247829, IMG submission 207765) | Soil microbial communities from agricultural site in Penn Yan, New York, United States - 12C_Control_Day4 | ecosystem: Environmental > Terrestrial > Soil > Agricultural land | place... | reverse complement strand
GTTGCGGCGAACGCGGAACGCGACTTCGGGGACGCGCGAGCCCTCGCGCGAGACGAGATTTTCAGCCATGCCTGTCACTCCTTGCGGAAAGTTGTTCGAAAGGGTTCACGAGCAGGATGATGGGGGTCCGATTGGCATAAAGCAAATCGATAAATACAATCATAACCATAACAAACAGCTATGAGTATTCCGGCTCGCCGTTTCAAATGGACCCGGTGGCCGCGGCGAATATCCGCGTCCTTCCGCGGAATCGCGGCATGAAGACCCGCGCGGCAATTGCATTCGCGCCGGGAGAGCCGCTCGTGATCGAGACGGTCGACGTCGAGGGGCCGAAGCCGGGCGAGGTGCTGGTCGAGGCGGCATCGACGTCAACCCCGCGCGCGAGGCGCTTGCGCGCACGTTCGGGCTCACCGATTTCGTCAATCCGCGCACCGTCGCGGGCGATCTCGTCGCCCATATCGTCGAGCTGACGGGCGGGGGTGCCGATTACAGCTTCGAATGCATCGGCAATGTCGACGTAATGCGGCAGGCGCTCGAATGCTGCCATCGCGGCTGGGGCGTGGCGACGATCATCGGCGTCGCGGGCGCGGGGCAGGAGATCCGCACGCGGCCGTTCCAGCTCGTCACGGGGCGCGTATGGAAAGGCACGGCGTTCGGCGGCGCGCGCGGCCGCACCGACGTGCCGAAGATCGTCGACGGGTACATGGAGGGTCGAATCGCGGTCGACGACCTGATCACGCACGTGCTGCCGCTTGCGCGGATCAACGAGGGCTTCGATCTGATGCGGCGCGGCGATCGATCCGCGCGGTGGTGACATTCGACTGACGGTTGGTCAGGGCCGGCTAGTCTCAGCAAAAGTCCGTAGGCAAGCAGCGCGAGCAACGCAACGACACCGAAAACAGCAGCACGGGACGCGGGCCATGCGTGTCCGCTGCTCGAAGTCGTGAACGTCGGCCGGACGGGTACCCGGCGCTCCCTTCGCGCGAAGGGAGCGTCGGGACCCGCAGGCCGGCGTTTACGGACTCGGAGCCCGCGGCTGCACGCTGACGGCTGCGATGCGCAGTACCGGCAGGTTAGACGCCGCCGGCGGCGCGCCGCTTCGGCGCGGGTTCCACGAGCTTGAGCTGGCCAAAGGGCGCGGGGACCGCAATGGCGAATCCCTGCGCGTAGTCGACGCCGATCGCGCGCAGTGCCTGCAGCGTCTCGCGGCGCTCGACCGATTCGGCAATCGTCTTCTTGCCCATGATGTGGCCGATGCGATGGATCGCCTCGACCATCGCGCGGTTGACCGGGTCGTCCAGCATGTCCTTCACGAAGCTGCCGTCGATCTTCAGGTAATCGACCGGCAGGTGCTTCAGGTACGTGAACGACGACACGCCGACGCCGAAATCGTCGAGCGCGAAGCGGCAGCCGAGCGCCCGCAGCACGGTCATGAACTGCGTGGCCTTCGACAGCGACGCGACCGCCGTGGTCTCCGTGATCTCGAAACAGATCTGCGCGTAGGGGACGCCGTGCAGTACGAACTGCTTCTGCACGTAGTCGAGGAACTCCTCGTCGCCGATCGACGCGCCCGAAATGTTGATCGCGTAGACGCCCGCCGGTCCCACGCCGCGGGCGCGCTGCTGCGCCAGAAGCGCGAACGCGGTGCTGATCACCCAGCGGTCGATCGTCGGCATCAGGTGATAGCGCTCGCCCGCGGGAATGAACGCCGTGGGCGGCACGAGCTCCCCGTCGTCACCGCGCAGCCTGAGCAGCAGCTCGGTGTACGCGGTGGAGGGCTCGCCGCCGCGGGTGGCGGCCACCGGCTGCGCATACAGGCAGAAGCGCTCCTCGGCGAGCGCGCGGTGGATGCGGTTGACCCATTCCATCTCGCCGCGGCGCAGCGTGACCTCGTCGCTTTCGGGGCTGTACACCTGCACGCGGTTGCGGCCCTTGTCCTTGGCCATGTAGCAGGCGGCATCGGCCGCGGACAGCACGCCGGCGAGCGTGTCCGGTCCGCCCGCGAGATTGACGACGCCAACCGACGCGCCGATCTTGAACGAGCGCTGGTTCCATTGGAAATGAAAGTCGCCGATCGCCTTGCGCAGCGCATCGGCGATCGACGCCGCCGGCGCCGGCGCGCAATGCTCGAGCAGCACGCCGAATTCGTCGCCTCCGAGGCGGGCCAGCGTGTCGCCCTCGCGCAGGCGGGCCCGCACGGTCGCGCTCACCTGGCGCAGCAGCTCGTCGCCCGCGGCGTGGCCGGAGGTGTCGTTGACGACCTTGAACTCGTCGAGATCCAGATAAAGCACGGCGTGATTGACCGTCTCGTGCCGGCCCTCCGCGAGCACCGCACTCACGCGCCGCTCGAACTCGCGGCGGTTCAACAGCCCGGTGAGCGCGTCGTGGCTCGCGAGATGCGCGAGGCGCGTCGCGTATTGTCGCTCCCGGCTCATGTCGTGGAAGACGAGTACGACGCCGACGATTTCGCGCCCGCGGTCACGGATCGGCGCCGCCGCGAAGTCGATCGCCACGGGCGCGTCGTGCCGCCGCCGCAACACCACGTTGCCTTCGGAGGAAATCGTCTCTCCCTCGCGGAAGGCACGTCCCACGGGGTCGGGCACGTCGGCGTCCGTGCTCTCTTCGGCGACGGCGAACACCGACGGCAGCGGCGAGCCGCGCGCCTCCTCGTCGCGCCATCCGGTCAAGCGCTCCGCGACCGGGTTCATGTACTCGACGCGGCCTGCCGGGTCGACGGTGATCACGGCGTCGGCGATGGACGCGAGCGTGACCTGCGCGCGCTCCTTCTCCTGCAGCGTCTGGGCTTCCGCCTGCTTGCGGTCCGAGATGTCGGCGAGCGAGCCTGCAATGCGCTGCGGCTTGCCGCGCTCGCCGAGCACCGCGCGGCCGCGTGTGCGGAACCAGCGGAATTGGCCGTCGTGCAGCCGGAGCCGCAACTCGATGTCGAACGGATCGCCACGCGCCAGATGCACGCGGAATCGCGCGAGCGCGCGGCGGCGCTCACGCGGGTGAATCCGGCGGATGAACGTCGCGGCCGTTTCATGAAGCGTTCCCGGCGGATAGGCCAGCAGCTCCTCGAACCGCGGCGAGACATAGAACTCGCGCGCCGCGAGGGTCCAGTCGAAGATGCCGTCGTTCGTGCCGCTGATCGCATAGTCGTAGCGCTCGCGGCTTGCGCGCAGCGCCCACAGCAGCGCGTCTTCCTGACGAATCAGCCGCTGCGTGCGGACCACCGCCATGACGACGAGCGCGATGGCGATCAGCATCGTGGCGATGGTCAGCACGCGCTCGACTTGCCGCGCGGCGGCAGCGAACGTCGCGGCGAAGGCGCGCTCGATCTTCGTGAGCTCGCGATCCAGCGTGCGCGCCTCGACGAGCAGCGGGGCGAGGTCGCCGGCATCGCCGCGACCGGTGCTGATCATCGCGTGCATCTCCTGCGCGATGTCGTCGATGCGCGCGACGCGCGCATCCGCCTCGCTCCATAGCCGCACGCCTTCCGCCATGAACCCCACGAAGCGGAAGCGCCGGAACAGGTCGATCATGCCGCCGATGTCGGCGGGGTGGTTGTTGGCGGCGAGCAGCGAGTGCTGCGCGACGTCGAAATCCGGAAATGGCCGCTCGAGCTCGAGGCGTGCCGCGCGCGCGCCGTCGAGCACGTGGCGCTCGTCCAGGTAGCGATCGAAGTGGTCTTCGTTGCGGGATTGCGCGTACTGCTCGAGCGCCTCGACCGTCGCTTTCTGCGCGTTCGACCACACGCTCTCGGCGCTGATGTACGAGCGCACGCCCCGGATCACCTGCAGGCTGGCCGTACCGAGCGCGAGCAGCAGCACGACGATAGCGACGAACGGCCACACCAGCCTGAGCAGGCGGAAGTGGGGCGGTCGTGTCGGCGTGGCGGTCAGGATCATCGGCGACGGCGCGCCCGATCGAACCCCTGCGCGCGGCTTCCGGTAAAGCAAGCGACGCGCCACTGGTACGCCGCTCGCAACCGTCGGTCCCGGCGGGCGCGTGAATTGCTAGCTCCTGTTGCGGAAGCCACTGCCGATGCCTGATTTTGTTATGAAATTACGTCAGCAACCCGCCGGCTCGCTCACCCATGGCACGAGGAGCGGCGCATGACGAAGTGCCGGATGTGCAGCCAGCGGCTGACCCGTCCGGGCAGGCTGTGCCGCGAATGCGAGCGCGAACTCGACCGCGAGCGGGCGGCTGTGGACGGGTTGGCCGCGGTGGTCCAACTGCCCGATTCTGGTGGGCTCGGCCCGGAGGCGGCGAGCTTGGGCGCGCTGCGCTCGCGCACCGTGGCGCTGTTCGCCGCGTTCGTAATCGGCATCGGCATCGCGGCGAGCGCTTACGTCGTTCAGGGCGCGCGCAGCGCCCGTGACGCGGGAACGTCGGTGATGATCGACCGCGACCTCTCCGGCATCAAGCCGCGCGAAGTACGCGCGCCCGCGCAGGCGCAGCGCGCCGTCGCGCCGGCGGCGCTTGCCGTGGCCCATTCGGCCGCGCCTTCGTACGATCGCGTGCTGGGGCTCGCCCATGCGCTCGATCGCTGCAGCGACGCTGCGCCGCACGCGCGGCCGGCATGCGAGGCGCGCGCGCGTGCCGATTATTGCGGGTTAGCCGGAGCCGACCGGATCCCGCAGTGCATCACGCCGCGTTGATCCAGCCGTTCACCGTGAAGCGCGCATCCGCGAATGCGCGCGAAGGCACGTGCACGGGCATCACCTCGTGCATCGTCTTCGCCCAGAACAGCACGATCCGGTTGTGCACGGGATCGATCGTCTGGAACGATTCGGCGCGCGCGAGCTTGCCGCTGCGCACCCAGTCGTCGTAGACGCGCAGTTCGCCGCCGGCGAAGCCCTTGGGCGCGCGATTGAAGTAGTAGACGTACGTCAGGTGCCGTTTCGGCACGTCGCGTCCGGCGTCGGTGTGAAGGCCAAAGAAGCTGCCGTCGATGCTGGCCGTGATTTGCGCTTCGACCGCGCCGACGACGATCGGCGAAACGCGCAGCACCGGCAGCACCTGCGGCATCAGGCGGCGGACGCGGTCGACGACCGGCCGGACGAGATCGACCGGCGGATTCAGCACGAGCGACTGGCGGTAATCGGCGCGCGCATCGTGCGTGCCCGATGGCCGGAACTGCGCTTCGCTCGCGAGCACCTGAGCCAGCAGCGAGTGCCATTCGTCGTCGGGCAGGAAATCCGCGATGACGGCGATCGGGTGCCGAATGACCTTTGGCGGCGGGTTGCCTGGCGGTTCCAATGCGATCGAGCAGTACGGCGAGCGACTCGCTATTTTAACGGCTCGGTACGACCGATGCGCCACCGTGCTCGCGGCATCCCAATCCGCCCGCGTGGCACACTTGCCTGGTCGCGAGCGCGCCCCAACATCTCGCAAATCCGCGCCTTCGCGCGCTCAAAGAGAATGCATCGAGCGAGCCCATGCCCCCTGTGACCACCGCGCTGATCGTTGCCAATGTGGCCGTCTTCCTGCTGCAGTCGGTCGCGCCGGGCATCCTCGTCCCGTTCGCGCTTTGGCCGCTCGCGACCGGCGATCTCGGCGTCGGCGCGTCGTTCCTGCCCTGGCAGATCGTCACCTACGCGTTCCTGCACGGCGGCCTGGTGCACCTCGCGTTCAACATGTTTGCGCTCTACATGTTCGGCGGCGCGCTCGAGCGCGTGTTCGGCGGGCGCCGCTACGCGGTGCTGTACTTCGCATCGGTGATCGCCGCGGCGATCACGCAGCTCGTATTCGCGGCGGTGAGCGGCGGCGTGTATCCGACCGTCGGCGCATCGGGCGGCGTGTTCGGGCTTCTGCTCGCCTATGCGATCTACTTCCCGCACAACCGCATCATGCTGCTGTTTCCGCCGGTGCCGATGCCGGCGCGCCTCTTCGTCGTCCTGTATGCCGCGCTGGAGCTTTTTCTGGGCGTCACGGGCACGCAGGAAGGCGTCGCGCATTTCGCGCATCTCGGCGGAATGATCGGCGCGTGGTTGTTGCTGCGCATGTGGCGCGGCGGTGTCCGGCGTCCGTTGCGCTGAAATCTGTCGGTCGGTTTGACAATCGCGCTTCGCGCGTCAATGATGACGAACGTGGTTCCGATAGGAGATCGCCCGCCGATTCGCGGCAGTGGCAGAAATCTTGCACTGTATTCGCGAAGCTGCGACAGCGCCTGCGGTTCGCCGGCGTCGCCAGCGGGCAACGCCTCGCCGTCGTTCGCGCATGGAGGTGCGCAAATGAAATCGATCCTCGATCCGACTTTCCGCTACACATCGAGCGCAAATACCGATCTGCGCAAGACATTTGCGCGCATCCGGCGCGAGGCTCGCAAGCAGTCGCAGCCGGAAAATCCAGAAGGCACTCCCAAGGTCACGCCGATTTTCCGCGGCCAGCGTCCGGCCGCGTGACCCGGGCAATCGGTCCGCACGGGTCAAGGCCGTAACGTCGGATCGGCAAGATTTGCCGACGGGCAACGCTTTCCGCCCGTCGCGCACGTCGCCGCCGGTTGCGGCGGTTCGCGCTGCGCGCCGCAGTGGCCGTGGTAAAAGACGGCTGGCGCGTGTCGTGGAATCCGCATGAATTCCCCTGTTCGCCGGATGCACTGTGGCTGCGCCATCATGCCGCCGGAAGTCCTGCGGCAAATCGCCGCACGGGGCACCAAGCGGCAGCGCAACGCCGCGCTCGCTACGCTCGCGACCGACCAGACGCTCCGCATCGCCCGCGCGACGTACGAACTGCTCGAGGCCGGCGCCCACCGCAACCTGCTCGCCGTTCCCGTCGCCGCGAAGCAGCGCACGATCTACGACGCGCAGAATCGCGAAGTGCTTCCCGGGCGGGTCGTGCGCACCGAAGGCGCCGCCGCGACCGCGGATCGCGAGGTGGACGAGGCCTACGACGGCCTCGGCGCGACATTCGATTTCTTCGCCGACGTCTACGGCCGCAATTCCATCGACGACGAAGGGCTGCACCTCGACGCGACGGTGCATTACGGACAGGACTACGACAACGCCTTCTGGAGTGGCCAGCAGATGGTGTTCGGCGACGGGGACGGCGACCTGTTCAACCGGTTCACCGCGTCGCTCGACGTCATTGCTCACGAGCTCGCTCACGGCGTCACCGGCGACGAGGCGAAGCTCGTGTACGTGGGCCAGGCCGGCGCGCTGAACGAGTCTCTCTCCGACGTTTTCGGTTCGCTCGTCAAGCAATACGCGCGCAAACAGACGGCCGACAAGGCCGATTGGCTGATCGGCGAAGGACTGTTCACCGCGAAAGTGCGCGGCGTCGCGCTGCGCTCGATGAAGGCGCCCGGCACGGCCTTCGACGATCCGATACTCGGCCGCGATCCGCAACCCGCGACGATGGCCGACTACGTGCGCACGTCGGTCGACAACGGAGGCGTGCACACGAACTCGGGCATCCCCAACCATGCGTTCTACCTCACGGCCACCGCGCTCGGCGGTTACGCGTGGGAAAAGGCCGGCCGCATCTGGTACGAGACGCTGCGCGACAAGCGGCTCAAGCCGACGGCGACATTCCGCCAGTTCGCGCATTACACGGTCGCGAACGCGGGTCACGTGTTCGGCGCGGCGGAGCGCCGTGCCGTCGCGGGCGCGTGGAAAGCGGTTGGCATCACGACCGGAACCTGAATCGAGCGACACGCGACAGCTACCGACGGAGACAGGCATGCGGATCGATTTTCAGGTCGAAGGCGGCATCGCCGCGTTCCCGGGGCTCGCGAAGCCGGTGTCGATCGACTGCGAAAAGCTCCCTGCCGCGGCGACGGTGCGCCTGCGCGATCTCGTGCGGCGGGCCGATTTCTTTGCGCTGCCGCGCAGTTCCACCGCGCCGGCCGCGCCCGATGCGCGCCGCTACACGATCGCTGTCGACGACGGCGGGCGTTGTGGCACCGTCACCGTCACCGAGCCGATCGCGGATCCTGCACTGCGCGACTTGGTCGCCGAATTGCGCGTCCACGCGCGGCAGGCACGGAGCAGCGCGTGACCGTGCGCCGTACGGCCTTGCGTGCCGCCGCGCTCGTGCTCGCATGCCTCGGCGGCTGCGTGGGGGCGCCGCCGGCGGCCCCCGGCCTGACCGGCAAGCCGATCGACGAATTCTTCGACGATCTCAAGGCGGAGTTGCGCGAAGTGCACTGGCGCATTCGCAGTAGCGTCGCCGCGTGCGGTTCTACCGAGCCGCGCGAGGTCGATCTGCGCAACGCAACGATCACGCTGGATCTCTCGCGCGTGGGCGAGGCGAGCGTCGACGGCGAGATACGCCTCGTCGCGCTGCCGCTCGCGGGTTTGTCCGTGTCGCCCTTCGCCGCGGCCGCGGCGTCGCGGAGATGGACGCAGGACATCGTGCTCAAGCTCGATGTCGCGGGTCCCGCCCGGATCTACGACATCGGCGAGCGGACGAGCGCGACAGGCGCGGTCGCGCGTAGCCTCAACGCAGCGATCGACGGCTTCATGCGCTCGAGCGCGGACGAGCCGTGCATACGGCTATCCGCACTCAAGCTGTCGTTCGTGATCGACGTGAGAAGGGAAGCGGGCGGTGGCTTCAAGCTCGTCGTGCCGCCCGCCGAATTGGGCGTTGATGCCACTCGGCGCGACGTCAATGCGCTGACGCTCACGTGGGACAAGGTGATGTCCAACGCACTGCGCTAGTGGAGCCTCGGCACGATCCGGGCGGATCGTACGGAGGCAACCAGCGAGTCGTGCGGATGCGCCTAGTCCGTTCCGCGCATGATGCGACCGAGCAGGTAACCCGCTGCAGCCGCAATGCCGATAGCCATCAGCGGGCGGGCGCTCACGGTATCCGTGATCGCGTTGACGAGCGCCGTGTTGCGATCGCGCAGCATCGACGCCCGATCCGACGCCCATTCGAGCCCAGCCTTTGCCGTGTCGGTGGCCGTGTCGACGCCGCGGCGCGCGGTGTCGGCCACGCGGTCCATACGATCCGACGCGGTTTGCGATGCGCGGTCGAGATAATCCTGCGCCCGATCGCCTGCGTCCTGCAGGCGCGAGCGGCCTGTGCTTTCGAGATTCGCAGTGTCTACCATGATTCGTCTCCGTTATGAGCCGCCCGCGGCGGCTTCCGCAGCATCGCGGCCACCGCGAACGCGCGCCATAGGCGCATGGCGCGAACTTGCGTAGGCCGTCGACCGACGCCTACTTGCCGGCACCCGCACCGGACGCGCCGCTGTTGGTCAGGCATTCCAGTTTTCGTGCTCTCATCCCAGAGCTCCTCATCAAGTCTCAAAATGGCGACGCCGCGGCCGGCGTCGCTGCACCGATGCAGGTAGCAGTGCCCGTGCCATTGCGCCGTACCGCAAGCGCGGTAGAGGAGAGGCCATCGCGCCGATGTCCCGCCTATGTTCTGCACGATGAAAAATCGGTCTGTGCGCAACGCAAGATTTCCCGATGCGCGCCGTTGTTGCACGCGCGAGCGACTTTGCGACAAAAACGCCGATCCGGAGCGACCGGGCGGCGTACTCGACGGCGCGGACCGGTCCCCCGCGGCGGGCGATCGCGCATGCCTTGCGCGCCGCTGCGGCCGGCCGCGAAAGCGCTGATGTTCCGCGAAGCGCGGTGCACCGCGGCCGTTTCAAGCATCGCGCGCATCGCGTATCCTTTCGCAAAGCGCCGCACGAATCCGGGAACGGCGCACTTCTCGCGGGAGACCACGATGCCGATCCGTTCGCTGCGTTCCATCGTCGAGGGTCGTCCACCCGTGGTGGCGCCGTCCATCACCACAGTCGTGGATGCGGCGCGCGTCATGAAATCGCACAACGTCGGCGCGCTGCTGGTGGTCGATCACACGCGGCTGATCGGTATCTTCACCGAGCGCGACGCGCTGTTCCGGCTGCTCGCGGAAGGGCGCGATCCGCACGCGACGCGCCTGGCCGACGTGATGACGGCGCAGCCGCAAACCATCCATCCCGACGAGCCGTTCGTGCGGGCGCTGCGGATGATGCACGAGGGCAAATTCCGCCATCTGCCCGTCGTCGAGTTCGATCGTCCGCTCGGCGTCGTGTCGGTTCGCGACGCGCTCGACGAAGACCTCTACGAGCTGCGCATCGATCTCGAGCAGCGGGAGACGATGGGCGAATAGCGCTCGCGCAGGCCTGCTGCGCGGCGCAACCAACGCGGGGCGCGGCTGTCGATTCCATAGGTTCGCTCGCGTGGCGGCATTGCGCCGCACAAAGCCATGGGTACCCGAGGCGCGTTGTTCGCGGTCATCGCTGCGCTCGTCGCAGCCGGATGTGGCGGCGTCGCACAGTTCCCGGTCGAGGCGGGCACCGGTCCTGATCCGGCCCTGCCGCCGCCCGTCTCCTCGCTTTTGCCGACCGTGCACGTCGCCAAGGCAACGGGCTGGCCGGCCGACGCGCATCCGGAACCTGCTCCCGGGCTCGCGGTCGCGCGATTCGCCGGCGACCTTGCGCACCCACGCTGGCTCTACGTGCTGCCGAATGGCGACGTTCTCGTCGCCGAAACTGACGCGCCGCCGAAGCCCGAGGACGGAAAGGGCATCCGCGGCTTTTTCATGAAGCAGTTCATGAAGAAGGCGGGGTCGGGCAAGCCGAGCGCGAATCGCATCACGCTGCTGCGCGACGCGAACGGCGACGGTGCCGTCGACACGCGTACGGTGTTCCTGCGGAACGTCCATTCGCCGTTCGGGATGGCTCTCGTCGGCAACGATTTGTATGTCGCTGCCAGCGACGCGCTGCTGCGCTTTCTCTACGAGCCCGGCGCAACGGCGATCAACGCCGCCGGCACGAAGGTCGCCGATCTTCCGGCAGGTCCGATCAACCATCACTGGACGAAGAACGTCATCGCGAGCCCCGACGGCAGCAAGCTTTACGTGACGGTCGGCTCGAACAGCAACGTGGCCGAGAATGGCATCGATGCGGAAGCGGGCCGCGCCGCGATCTGGGAGTTCGACGTGCGTAGCGGGCAGCATCGCGTGTTCGCCTCGGGGCTTCGCAATCCGAACGGCATGGCGTGGGAACCGGCGACGGGCACACTGTGGACGGTCGTGAACGAGCGCGACGAACTCGGCAGCGACCTCGTGCCCGACTACCTGACGTCGGTGCGCGACGGCGGGTTCTACGGCTGGCCCTACAGCTATTTCGGGGGACATGTCGACGCGCGCGTTACGCCGCAGCGGCCCGACCTCGTGGCGAAGGCGCTCGTTCCCGATTACGCGCTCGGCCCGCACACGGCGTCGCTGGGACTTGCCCGCGCCACAGGCACCGCGCTTCCCGCCGCGTATCGGAGCGGCATGTTCGTCGGCCGGCATGGCTCATGGAACCGCAAGCCGCGCAGCGGCTATGATGTGATTTTCGTGCCGTTCGCGGATGGCAAGCCGTCCGGCGCACCGCTCCCGGTGCTCGGCGGATTCCTTTCGAG
>Ga0247829_10001241_pt1 | contig 11409 bp, 11 predicted proteins | sample 12C_Control_Day4_FD_207765 | JGI IMG/M metagenome (GOLD analysis project Ga0247829, IMG submission 207765) | Soil microbial communities from agricultural site in Penn Yan, New York, United States - 12C_Control_Day4 | ecosystem: Environmental > Terrestrial > Soil > Agricultural land | place... | reverse complement strand
CCGACGTAGCGCGCCGGCTCGAATCGACTCCCCAGCCCGCCATTCAGGCGGCCGAATTGGGCTTCAGCGTGGCGGACGACCTCGGCGTGGTCGAGGTTGCCGGCTGCGGAGAGCACCATGCGCGCAGCGCCGTAGTTGGCCTGGAGGAACGCGCGCAAATCCTGCGCGTCGAAGCTCTTGACGCTCTCGATGGTGCCGAGGATGGGACGGCCGATGGCCTGCTCCGGGAAGGCCGCGTCCTGCAGCAGCTCGTAGGCGATCTCGTCGGGGCTGTCGCGGGTGGCGGCGATCTCCTGCAGGATCACCTCGCGCTCGCGCTCGAGCTCGTCGGCGGCATAGCGCGGGATCTGCAGGATGTCGGCCAGGATGTCGAGGGCGAGGCCGACGTCGCCCTTGAGCGTGCGGGCGAAGTAGGCGGTGGTCTCGAGGCTGGTGGCGGCATTGAGCTCGCCGCCGACGGCCTCGATCTCCTCGGCGATGTCGCTGGCGCTGCGCCGCTCGGTGCCCTTGAAGGCCATGTGCTCGAGCAGATGCGAGATGCCGTGCTCGGTCTGGCGCTCATGGCGGGCGCCGGCCGCCACCCATACGCCCAGCGACACCGTCTCCACGTGCGGCATGTGGTGGGAGACGACGCGCAGGCCGTTGCCGAGCCGGGAGGTTTGCGTGCTCATGCCGCCGCTCCCTGTCTGGAGCGGGCGCGGTCCTCGACGAAACGCTGGACGGCCTCGAGGTCGTTGGGCAGCACGGTGATCCTTTCCGGGTCCGACATCAGGGGGGCGAGGCGCGGCGGCAGGCCGGGGCGCTCACCCGTGATCGCCTCCATCGCGTCCGGGAACTTGGCGGGGTGGGCGGTCGCCAGCGCGATGCGCGGGATGTGCCGGCTCTCCGACGTCATCGCCTTGCGCGCGGCGACGACGCCACAGGCGCTGTGCGGGTCGAGCAAATAGCCACTCTCCGCCTTCACCTTGCGGATGCAGTCGGCGACGGCGGCCTCATCGACGCGCTCGGCGACGAAGCTCTCGCGGTAGGGGACGATCACCTCGCCAAGGCCGATCGACCGGCTCTGGCGCAGGCCGCCCATCTTGCCCCTGACGTAGGCGGCGTCGCGGCCCGAGGCCTCGAACAGGAAGCGCTCGAAGTTGGAGGAGACCTGGATGTCCATGGAGGGCGAGGTCGTGGCGACCACGTCGGCGAGCGTGTACATCCCCGTGCTCCAGGCCCGGTAGAGGATGTCGTTCTCGTTGGTGGCGATGACGAGCCGCTCGGCGGGAAGCCCCATGGCCTTGGCCGCATAGCCCGCGAACACGTCGCCGAAGTTGCCGGTCGGCACCGCGAACTGCACACAGCGCTGCGGCCCGCCCAGCGCCGCTGAGGCCGCGAAGTAGTAGGTGAGCTGGGCGATGATGCGGCCCCAGTTGATGGAGTTGACGGCAGCGAGCTGCAGCCGATCACGGAAGGGCAGGTCGCCGAACATCGCCTTCACCAGCGCCTGGCAGTCGTCGAAGGTGCCCTCGACGGCGACGGCATGCACGTTGGGCTCGGCAGCGGTCGTCATCATGCGCCGCTGCACGTCGGAGATGCGCCCCTGCGGGAAGAGCACGACGCAGTCGATGCGCTGCGAGCCGCGGAAGGCCTCTATCGCCGCGCCGCCGGTGTCGCCCGATGTCGCCGCCACGATGGTGACGCGCGCGCCGCGGGCCGCCAGCACGCGGTCCATCAGCCGCGCGAGCAGCTGCATGGCGACGTCCTTGAAGGCCAGCGTGGGCCCGTGGAACAGCTCCAGCACCCACAGGCTGCGGTCGATCTGGACGAGGGGCGTGACGGCCGGGTGGCCGAAGCGGGCGTAGGCGTCACGCGCGAGCGCCATCAGCTCGGCCCGGGAGATCGAACCGCCCATGTACGGCTCGAGCAGCGCGACCGCGACCTCGGGGAACGGCTTGCCGGCGAAGCCGGCGATGGTCTCGGGCGAAACCCGCGGCCAGGTCTTAGGGACATAGAGCCCACCGTCGCGCGCAAGCCCGGCCAGCAGGGCGTCCTCGAAGGACAGCTCCGGCGCTTCGCCTCTGGTGCTTACGTACCGCAACGACTTGAGACTCTTGAGGTTAGAGGGCGGGCTAGAGGGACTGGGATACCGGCACCCTAGGCCGCCGGCGTGGGCCGAACAAGGCAGGAGGGCACCCCGGCCCGCGATTTGTGCTGGAAACCTGCAGAGGAGAGAAAAAGATTTTCTAGTTCAAGGCATTACGTGTCGGAGGGCGCCGCTTCCGGGCCGATAGGCTGCGAACCTACGCTCCACTCGAATTGCGCAGGCGAGTCGCCACGAAAGCTGCATAAACACCGATCAGCGTCAGCGCCAGGCCGTACCAGGTCAACGCGTATTCCAGGTGGCGGTTGGGGAGGTCGATGCGCGTTGTGCCGCCGCGCGGCCTCGCGCCGGGATCCGGCGAGGCATCGGCGTCGATCGTGACGGGCGCTGTTTCGATCGGCTGCGCCGCGAACGCGGACGCCGTCATGGCGGCAGCGTCCGGCCAGTACCAGAGATTGCGGGCGGAATCGTTCCGCGGGGTGAAGAGACCCGGCTGCGGCGGCAGCCGCACGATGCCGGCGATACCCGCCTGGCCATCGGGCGCGTCCCCGCCGGGCCGCGATTGCGGGCTCTTCAACGCGTCGGGGACGAAGCCGCGGTTGACCCAGACGATGCCCCGGGGCGCGAATTCCAGCGGCGTATAGACGTGCCAGCCGAGGCCCGACTTGGCGGGCGCGTAGAGATAGCGCTCCTTGTCGTGGTGGAAGCGGCCGCGTGCCACCACGTGAGCGTACTCGACGTCGCCGCCCTCCGCGTACCTGCGGAGCGCGACAGCAAGCGACACAGGCTCGGCCTTGACGCGCGCGGCGATCTTGGCGATCAGCGCCTCCTTCCACTGCCGGCGCTGCAGCTGCCAGCTCCCGAGGCCGACCAGGACGGCGAGCGCGGCAAGCGCGAACGCCGTTGGCCAAAGCAGGCCGGCACCTTTCAGCCTAGCCAACATGGGGTGTCCTCAGTCCGAGGCGAAGCGGCCCTGCTCGGCCTTGTGCTTGAACTGCAGCGCAATCAGCGTCGCCTTCAGGACCCGCAAGAGGAAGAACGCCAGCAGCGGCGTGATGATGCCCCACAGGACGATGTGCAGCCACACCGGAACGTGCAGCTTGAACTCGGCGAACAGGGCCCCGCCGAGCACCACGGCGCCGAGGATGAAGATGGCGAACACCGCGGGGCCGTCGCCGGAGTCGATGAAGGCGTAGTCGAGGCCGCAGCGATCACAGCGCTCGCGCAATGCCAAGCCCCGCGTGAACAGCGCGCCATGGCCGCAGCGCGGACAGCGCGCCTTGAGGCCGGCGGCAACGACGGAGACGGCAGGCGCGTTCTGGGCCATAGGGCGTCCTCTGCGCCTTCGCGTAGGTTGGGTTAGCGCGAAGCGCGTAACCCAACAGCCAAAGACCGCCGCAAAATGTTGGGTTACGCGCGGCTCAGCGTTGTCCCCCAAGCGATCGAGGTGCCCGCGCTAACCCAACCTACGCGCGCATGGCGCGTCTTCCTCCCCCCTCGAGGGGGAGGGGTGCACCATCAGTGCGGCGCGGGCGTTCCGGCACCCCACACGTAGATGCACAGGAACAGGAACAGCCACACCACGTCGACGAAATGCCAGTACCAGGCGGCAGCCTCGAAGCCGAAGTGCTGCTTGGGCGTGAACGCGCCGTTGAGCGCCCGGATCAGGCACACGGTCAGGAACGCGGTGCCGATGATGACGTGCGCGCCGTGGAAGCCGGTGGCCATGAAGAAGGTCGAGCCGTAGATGTTGCCGGCAAAGTTGAAGGCAGCGTGCATGTACTCGTAGGCTTGGCAGGCCGTGAACAGGACGCCGAGGACGATGGTGACTACGAGGCCCCACACCAGGCCCTTGCGGTCGTTGCCGAGCAGTGCGTGGTGGGCCCAGGTCACGGTCGTGCCGGACGTGAGCAGGATCAGCGTGTTGACGAGCGGCAGGCCCCACGGATCGAATGTGCCGTGGAAGAGATCGCTGGGCTTGGGCGGCCAGTGCCCGCCGGTGATCTGGTTGCGTTCCACCATGCCGATGATCTCTTTGCCGGTCTCCACGGCTCCGCCAGGCTCGGTGATCTCGATGGGATGGATGGCGGCGGGGAACAGCGCCACGTCGAAGTAGGCCCAGAACCAAGCCACGAAGAACATCACCTCGGAGGCGATGAACATGATCATGCCGTAGCGCAGATGCAGCTGCACAACCGGGGTGTGGTCGCCGGCGTTTGCCTCCTTGATGACGTCGCGCCACCACATGAACATCGTGAAGAGGAGGAAGAGCACGCCGACGGAGAAGACGGCGGAGCCCTTGAGGCCGAACACGCCGCTGCCCCCGCCCATCGAGCGCATCCAGATGATGAGGCCAACCGCGGTGAGAAAAGCACCCGTGGCGCCCACGGCCGGCCATGGGCTGGGGTTCACCAGGTGGTAGTCGTGGTGCTTGGCGTGGGTGTCGGCCATGCTTCCTGCTCCCTGATCCCTTCGGCCGCCGCGGCGGCGGGGTGCCCCTCGGATCCGCGTTGCTCTTTTCCTAGCCTGCCCGGTCGCCGCGCGGCACTGTCGCCGGTGCCGCAGGCGAGGTTGCCCCTGCCGGCGTCTCGGCGATCCCCGGCTTCGGGGCGACGGGATAGAACGTGTAGGACAATGTGATTGCGGTCACTCCGCGCGCGTCCTTGTCGGACGCGATCTGCGGGTCGATGAAGAAGCTGACCGGCATCTCCAGGCTCTCGCCCGGCTGCAGCAGCTGCTCCTTGAAGCAGAAGCACTCGAGCTTGTTGAAGAAGACCGCGGCCTGCTCGGGCAGCACGTTGAAGGTCGCCATGCCGCGCACGGGGCGGTCGGAGGTGTTGGTGGCGCGGTAGAAGGCGAGCTCGTTCTCGCCGATCTTAACCGGCATGGTGGTATGCACCGGCTCGAAGCGCCAGCCAAGGCCCGGCGCCACGTTGGCATCGAAGCGCACCGTGATCGTCCTGTCGAGCACCTGCGTGGAGGGGGCCGAGGCGATGCGCGGGGTGCCGTCGAAGCCGGTGGCTTGGCAGAAAAGGCGGTAGAGCGGCACGGCGGCGTACGCGGCGCCCACCATGGCCACGACGACCCCGGCGCACCACAGCGCCACTGCGCGGTGCCGGCGACCGAGATCCCGAGCCTGTGCCTGCTGCGCCATCGCCTCCGTCTCGACTCCGTCCGTCTCTTCCGCTCCTACAGCGGCCTGTTCAGCACGTTGCCGCCCAGCCGCACCAGCGTGGCGACATAGAACAAGATCACCAGGGCACCAAGCGCCAGCGCGATGGCAATCGACCTCGTCCTGCGCCGCCGCTGCTGCTCCCGTTGCTCATCGTCCGCCACCGGCCCCATGCCTCTTGGGAAAGTTCCTCTCGCAAAAACCTAGCCCGCCCAACGCTCCAAGCCGCGCTCGAGGAGCAGGGTGGCGAAGAGGGCGAACAGATAGAGAATCGAGAAGCCGAAGAGCTGCCGGGCGACGCGGTGCGCCTCCTGCCCTTCCGTCGTGCGATAGACCGCAAGCGCCCGCGCCAGGAAGACGGCGCCGAGCACGACGGAGGCCACGGCATAGAGCGGCCCACCGAAGCCCATCAGCGCCGGCAGCAGCGCCAGCGGCACCAGCAGCGCGGCATAGATGACGATCTGCTTTCGCGTCTCCTCGAGGCCGGCGACCACGGGCAGCATGGGCACGCCCGCCCGCTCGTAGTCGCGCGCGCGGTAGAGGGCGAGCGCCCAGAAGTGCGGCGGCGTCCACATGAAGATGATGAGGAACAGGATCACGCTCTCGATGCCGATCGAGCTCGTCGCCGCCGCCCAGCCGATCATCGGGGGGAACGCGCCGGCCGCCCCGCCGATGACGATGTTCTGCGGTGTGCGCCGCTTAAGCCACATCGTGTAGACGAGCACGTAGAAGCCGATGGTGAAGGCAAGCAGCGCGCCCGCCACCCAGTTGACGATGACGCCGAGCGTGCCGACCGCGCCGATGGCAAGGACGGTGCCGAAGGTTAGCGCCTCGTCGGGGGTGATGCGGCCGCGCGGAATCGGCCGGGCCGCCGTGCGCTGCATCATGGCGTCGATGTCGGCGTCGTACCACATGTTGAGGGCGCCGGAGGCGCCCGCCCCGACCGCGATGCACAGGAGCGCGATGGCAGCGAGCACGGGATGGGGCTGCTCGGGCGCCAGCACCATGCCGACGAGTGCCGTGAACACGACGAGCGACATCACGCGCGGCTTCATCAGCGCGATGAAGTCGCCGATGCTCCCTTCCGCGACGCGCGCGGGGCGGAGGGTGCCAGTCTGGATGCCTAGCTCAGCCATTGCGGCCCATTGTCGGGTCCTGGACGCGCACCCAATCAGTGATGCGCCGTCTCCTTGAAGACCGGCAGCGTCTCGTAGGAGTGGAAGGCCGGTGGCGAGGGCAGGGTCCACTCGAGCGTCGTGGCTCCGGCGCCCCACGGGTTGCTTGCCGCCTTCTGGCGGGCGACGAAGTAGGCGTAGAGCATGGAGACCACGAACAGGATCGTGGCGGTGGCCGTGATGTAGGAGCCGACCGACGACCACCAGTTCCAATAGGCGAAGGCGTCAGGGTAATCGACGTAGCGGCGGGGCATGCCGGCGAGCCCAAGGAAGTGCTGCGGGAAGAACAGCACGTTGGCGCCGATGAAGGTGAGCCAGAAGTGCAGCTTGCCGATGGCCTCGTTGTACATGTAGCCCGACATCTTCGGGAACCAGTAGTACCAGCCGGCGAAGATGGCGAACACGGCGCCGAGGGAGAGCACGTAGTGGAAGTGCGCCACCACGTAGTAGGTGTCGTGCATGGCGCGGTCGACGCCGGCGTTGGCGAGCATGACCCCGGTGACGCCGCCGACCGTGAACAGGAAGATGAAGCCCAGCGCCCACAGCATCGGCACGCGGAACTGGATCGATCCGCCCCACATGGTTGCGATCCAGGAGAATATCTTCACGCCTGTCGGCACCGCGATCACCATGGTGGCGAAGATGAAGTAGGCCTGCGCGTCGACGCCCATCCCCGACGTGTACATGTGGTGCGCCCACACGATGAAGCCGACGAAGCCGATCGCGACCATGGCGTAGGCCATGCCGAGGTAGCCGAACACCGGCTTCTTGGAGAAGGTCGACACGATCTGGCTGACCATGCCGAAGCCGGGCAGGATCAGGATGTAGACCTCGGGGTGGCCGAAGAACCAGAACAGATGCTGGTAGAGCAGCGGGTCGCCGCCGCCGGCCGCGTTGAAGAAGGTGGTGCCGAAGTTGCGGTCGGTGAGCAGCATGGTGATGGCGCCCGCCAGAACGGGGAGCGACAGCAGCAGCAGGAACGCCGTCACCAGCACGCTCCACACGAACAGCGGCATCTTGTGCAGCGTCATGCCCGGCGCGCGCATGTTGAAGATGGTGGTGATGAAGTTGATGGCGCCGAGGATGGAGGAGGCGCCCGCGAGGTGCAGCGACAGGATGGCAAAGTCCATGGCCGGGCCGGGGTGGCCGCTGGTGGACAGCGGCGCATAGACGGTCCAGCCGGCGCCGACGCCGTTGCCGCCGGGCTCGCCCTCCACGAACATGGAGATCAGCAGCAGCGCGAAGGAGGCCGGCAGCAGCCAGAACGAGATGTTGTTCATGCGCGGGAAGGCCATGTCCGGCGCGCCGATCATCAGCGGCACGAACCAGTTGCCAAAGCCGCCGATCATGGCCGGCATCACCATGAAGAACACCATGATGAGGCCGTGGCCGGTGACGAACACGTTGAAGCCGTGGCCGTCGGCGAAGTACTGCAGACCGGGCTCCTGCAGCTCCATGCGCATCATCACCGACAGGAACCCGCCGATCAGCCCCGCCACGATGGCGAACAGCAGGTACATCGTGCCGATGTCTTTGTGGTTGGTCGAGTTGAGCCAGCGCCCGAACCCATAGGGCGTGTGCTCGTGGTCGTGCTCGGCGTCGTGAGCTTTGGTCGCCATGTCGCCTACCTTCGCGTTCGTTCTGCCCTCTCGCGCCGTGACGCGAGAACTAGATCAATCGTCCGGCCCGCTACTTGCCCCGCCCGGCATCGGCCACCTTGGCCGCGGCAAGCTCGTTCGCCGCCTTGCGGACGATCTCCTTGACCTTGCGCTTGTCGCGCGCCTTCACCGCCGCAACCCACTCCTCGAAGACCGCTTCCTTCACCACGCGGATGGCGATCGGCATGAAGGCGTGGTCCTTGCCGCACAGCTCGGAGCACTGGCCGAAGTAGATGCCTTCTTTCTCGACCTTGAACCAGGACGCGGTGATGCGGCCGGGAACTGCGTCCAGCTTCGAGCCAAAGGAGGGAATGGTCCAGGCATGGATCACGTCGGTGGACGTCGCCAGCAGGTGCACGACCTTGTTGACCGGCACCAGCACCTCGTTGTCGACGGCGAGGTTGCGGGGAACCTGGTCGGCCGGCATGCCCGCCTTGATCTCCTCGGCGCGCTCGTTATCGCGCAGGATGACCGAATCGACGCTGATACCCTTGTCCGGCATCTCGTGCGTCCAGTTCCAGGCGTGACCGATGGCTTTGACCACCAGATCCGGCGGTGGGTAGCTGTATTGGAAAAACAGCAGCTTGAAGGAGGGAATGGCGATCGCCACCAGCACGAACACCGGGAGGACCGTCCAGAGCACCTCGATGGTGGTGTTGTGCGTCGTGCGCGAGGGGACGGGATTGCGCTTCTCGCTGAAGCGCCACATCACGTAGAGCATCAGCACCAGGACGAACACCGTGATGGCGAAGATGATGATGTTGACGTAGTCGTGCAGCCAGTGGATGTCGTGCGCGACAGGCGTGACCGCCGTCTGGAAGCCCATCTGCTTGGGCGAGGGCTGGCCGGTGCCGGCCGCTGCCGGGCCGACTGCCGCCAATGAGCCCAGGCCCGCAGAGAGCGCCCCGAGCACCGCTGCTCGCACCCTTGCCCGCATCCTCTCCCGCAGGCTGCCGTTGACCATCAAGCTCGCTCCCCAGTTGTCGCTGCCGGCATCTGCCTGGCGCGCCTTCGCACCGGTCCCCGCGGCCCCCGGCACGCACCCATTGCACCCTCGGGACTCATATTACGCCGACGCCCGCCGCCCCCGCCACACCGACGACGCCGCACCGCCCAATTCTTCACCAGAGACCCCACTCGACCGTGTCACCAAACACACGCCGCGACGGGGACTCAAGGCCGCCCGGCTGCGGCATTTCCACGCGAGGTTCTTGTGGAGCGGGGCAGGGCGCTGGGGTCAAAGACCCCATAGCACCTCCACAGATTGCCGCTCCGGCGTCGCGACGGGGTCTGACCCCAAAACGGCAAGTCCCATTTTGGCCGGAATCGTTGAACACACAAACGGCCACCACCCGCCACGGACCGTTCGTGCGATAGTGCCGGCTGCGATACCCTGCGACGCGCGGGGTTCGACCGGCCCGCAGGGCTCGCCCGGCAAAGGTAATGCGCTTGCTCAACTCGGCTCACGGCGCCTCCCATCTTCTCCCCACCCCGTGCAGGAGGCGATGGCGCGTGGCTCTGGGTGGACTGGCACTGGGTTGCCTGGCACTGGCGCTGCTCGTGGGCTGCACCAACCTCGCCGTCGCCCAGCAGGCACCGGAGGGAGGCACGGTCAAGGCTCAGCATGGGGACTGGCAGGTGGTGTGCAAGCCGCCCCCGCCCGGCGCCAAGAACGAGATCTGCGCCCTGGTGCAGAGCGTCACCGCCGAGGACCGCAACAACATCGGCCTCACGGTCTACTTCCAGAAGTTCTCCGACGGCCGGCGCGTGCTGCGCGTGTTTGCGCCGCTCGGTGTGCTGCTGCCGCCCGGTCTCGGGCTCAAGATCGACGACAAGGACGTGGGCCATGCGCCGTTCGTGCGCTGCCACAGCTTTGCCTGCTACGCCCAGGTCGTCGCCGAGCCTCCCCTCATCGAACAGCTGAAGAACGGCAAGACGGCCGTATTCATCATCTTCCAGAGCGAGGAGGCCGGCATCGGCATCCCGATCTCGCTCGCGGGCTTCGGCCAGGCCCTCGCCGCACTGCAGTAGCTCAGTAACTCGAGCTTGGCCCTTGACCCCGGCCTTGCGCCCTCGGCAACCCAGCCGGCTGCGCCCAATCGTTGAGAGATGGCCGGGGATGAAATACCATTGCGTCTCGAGCCCGCAGTCGCGCCGGGCCGGCAAGAGCCCATGAACCACATCGACACCAAGATCTCTGCCGCTGCACCTTTCACGCTCTACGGCGTGGAGCTGTCCTCGCGGCTGCTGCTGGGCACTGCCCGCTATCCATCGCCGCAGGCCATGAGCGAAGCCGTGAAGGCCTCGCGCGTCTCCCTCGTCACCGTGTCGGTGCGTCGCGAGCAGGCCAGAGGCAACACGGGGGCGCGCTTCTTCGACCTCATCAAGGAGCTGGGCGTGCGCGTATTGCCCAATACGGCCGGCTGCCGCACGCCCAAGGAGGCCATCACCACCGCGCAGATGGCGCGCGAGCTGTTCGGCACGGACTGGCTCAAGCTCGAGGTGATCGGCAACGACGACACGCTGCAGCCCGACCTGTTCGGGCTCGTCGAGGCGGCAACCACCCTGACCAAGGATGGCTTCAAGGTGCTGCCCTATACCACCGAGGACCTGGTGGCCGCCGAGCGCCTGCTGAATGCGGGCTGCGAGGTGCTGATGCCCTGGGGGGCGCCGATCGGCACGGGCCGCGGCCTCGCCAACCCCTACGCGCTGAGATCGATCCGGCAGTACTTCCCGAGCGTGCCGCTCATCATCGATGCCGGCATCGGCGCGCCCTCGCAGGCGGCGCAGGCCATGGAGATGGGCTTCGACGGCGTGCTGCTCAACACGGCGGTGGCCGCCGCCGCCGACCCGGTGCGCATGGCACGCGCCTTTGCCGCCGCCGTCGAGGCGGGGCGCACGGCCTACGAGGCCGGGCTGATGGAGGTGCGCGACATGGCGGTGCCGTCGACGCCGGTGGCGGGCACGCCGTTCTTCAACCTCGACCGCAAATGACGGGCGCCAGGACATGGTCATGAAGGCTGGCGGCCTCAACGTCTTCTACCCGATCGTGCCGGACCTTGCCTGGCTCGAGCGCCTGGTGCCGCTCGGGGTCAAGACGGTCCAGCTGCGCCTCAAGGATGCCGCGCCCGAGCGCGTCCGGCACGAGATCGTCGAGGGTCTGAAGGTGTGCGCCCGGCACGGCTGCCAGTTGATCGTCAACGACTACTGGCGCGACGCGCTGGCACTGGGCGCCGACTACATCCACCTGGGCCAGGAGGACCTGGCCGCGGCCGACGTGGGGGCCATCCACGCCAAGGGCGTGCGGCTTGGCATCTC
>Ga0247829_10001239_pt1 | contig 11412 bp, 11 predicted proteins | sample 12C_Control_Day4_FD_207765 | JGI IMG/M metagenome (GOLD analysis project Ga0247829, IMG submission 207765) | Soil microbial communities from agricultural site in Penn Yan, New York, United States - 12C_Control_Day4 | ecosystem: Environmental > Terrestrial > Soil > Agricultural land | place... | reverse complement strand
GATCGGCGTCGGCTCGATGATGATCGCGGTCTACGGCATCTACTTCTTCCTGATCGTCGTCTCCAAGACCGGCAACAGCCAGCACTACCTCGGCGATCTCGAGATCGTCGGCGAGGGTGCGAGCTCCGCGCTCGGCCGGCGGGTCGAGCCGCCGAGCAACGCGCCGCGCTGGATGCGCAAGGCCGGCGAGCTGCTCATGCTCGTCGTGCGGCGCGACTTCGTGAACCTCGCGTCCTTCGCCGTCGCGTGCTTCAACGGCTACGCGATCATCTACGGCACCATGTGGATCGGTGCGGTGATCACGTGCGTCGTCGTCGCGAGCGAGCACGCCAAGCTGCGCCGCCAGCTGCGCGAGCTCGCGCGCCGCGGTGCGCGCCCTGCCCTGCGCGCGTCGTAGTCAGTGGCGGTGGAGCCGGAAGGTCAGCCACCGCACGATGTAGTCGAGGTCGCTCTGTGCGAGCACGCGGGTCGCGCGCGCGATCGGGATGTACGCGAGGCCGTAGACGAGCACGGCGACCAGCAGGCGCGCCGCCGCGGGGAGCGGCAGCGCTTGCTTCGCGAGCCACACGCCGATGCCGACGCCGCCCGCGGTCGCGAGGCCGCGCGCGAGGGTGGCCCACGGCAGCGCGCCCGCGAGCCCGGTGCCCATCGCGCGGCCGATCCGCGACAGCGTCCACAGCCACGGCGGGATGTTCGCGAGCAGCGTCGCGAGCGCGGCGCCGGGATAGCCGAGCGCGTACGTGAGGGGCAGTGTGAGCACGGCGTTGGTGGTGACGAGCAGGATGCTCGAGACGAGCAGCGCACGCGTCTGATCGGTGGCCTGGAGCATCGCGCCGTAGCTCGCGACGCGGTGGAGCAACACCGCGGTGAACAGCTGGAACGGCACCGTGGCGCGCAGGTAGCCCTTGCCGAACAACAGCTCGACGAGCTCGGGCGCGACCACGATGACCGCGATCGTCACCGGGAACACGACGAGCGCGGTCTTGCTCGCGTTGGCGAACCACAGCGCGCGCAGGTCCTGCGTACGCCGATGCAAGTAGAGCTCGACGTAGCGGATCTGCATGACCGCGCCGATCGCGTACGGGATCATCGAGATGAGCGGCAGCTCCCACGCGGCCGCGGTGTAGATGGCGAACACTTCGGTGCTGAGCAGCACGTTGACGACGTACTTGTCGATCTGCGGGTTGAGCTTGCCGCACAGCGCCGCGACGCCCGCCGGGAACGCGTAGCCGATCATGGCGCGCAGCTCGCGCCCGACGAGCCACGGCGTCCGATCGACGCGCGGGAACACGTTGCGCATCAGCCACAGGTGCACGAGCAGGCGCACGCTGGTCGCGCCCGCCAGGAGGATCGGCGTCCAGCTGACGTCGATGCCGAGCAGCGCGGGCAGCACGAGCGCGACGGCGTTGAGCGCGGCGTAGAGCGTCTGCAAGATCGACGCGGCGCGCGCCTGCGACGCGGCGAGCAGCTGGTTGATCGCGGGCTGCGTCGGCATCGCGAACAGCAGCGCGAGCGCGACCCACGGCAGCGCGGGCACGAGATCGACGTCGGGCTTGGACAGCGACCAGCCGACCACCATCGCGACGCCGATCACCGGCAGCGCGACGAGCAGCAGGAGAAACGAGGCCTGCCGCACGACGGCAGGTGCGCGCTGATGATCGCGCCCGACGAAGAAGAACACCGCCTCCGCGAGGCCGAGCGAGCCGAGCGCGTAGGACGTATCGAACATCAACAGGATCGTCGCGACGTACGCGAACGCGGGCTTCGCGTAGACATGCGTCGCGATGCCGATCGTCAAGAGGCCGAGCATCGACGCCGCCAGCCGCGAGTACAGGTAAAGGCCGGCATCGCGCGATCGCTTCGCGTGATCCTCGTGCTCGGCATTCGCCGGCACATCGCGCTCGGCGCCGCTGCGCACCGGCGCCTCGTCGGGACCGCCGGTCACCTGCGCGTCGTCGGCGCTGCGGTCCGCCCGATCCTCATCGGGCATGCCGGCAATCGCTGGTTCACCGTCGGAAGCCATCTTGGCGCTGCGGAAGCATGGTGGCATAACATCGCGCGCGCATGCCCACGCCGATCGGCTTTCTCCGCCATAACTTCCTGGCGCGATCGGAGACGTTCATCTACGGGTCCTTGCGTGCGGTGCACGACGCAGGGAATTTCTCGGTGCGCGTGTTCGCCTCGCGGCGGCTGTTGCCCGAGCGCTTCCCGTGGGACGACGTCACGCTGGTCGACGGCTTCGCGCGCACGCGCTATCTCGCGACGCGCAGCGCGGGCCGGTTCGCGAGCTGGGCGAGCAGCGTCAAGCTGATCCATGCCCACCTCGGGCAGACCGGCCCGTACGCGATGGCGGGCGCCGAGAAGGCCGGCATCCCGTTCGTGGTCTCGTACTACGGCCACGACGTCGTCATGTACAAGACGCGCGAGCGGTTCGCGTCGTGGGCGTGGTGGTACACGCTGACGCGCAAGAAGGTGTTCGCGCGCGCCGCGAAGATCCTCGTGCTCTCGCAGCACATGCAGCGCGCGCTCGAGGCGCAGGGCTGCCCGGCCGACAAGCTCGAGGTCGTGCGGCTCGGCGTCGATCTGTCGCGGTTCGCGGGCGCGGCGAAGCTGGCGCGCGACACCACGCGCGACCGCCCGCTGCGCGTGCTGATGGTCGGGCGCGAGGTCGACAAGAAGGGCTTCGACGACGGCCTGCGCGCATGCAAGGGCGCCATCGATCGCGGCCTCGCCTGCGAGGTCACCGTGCTCGGCACCGATGGGCCGCTCAAGCCGCAGCTGCAGGCGCTCGCCGGCGAGCTCGGTGTGCCGGTCGCGTGGCCGGATCCTGCGTCGCCGGTGCCCGACGCGATGGCGCACGCCGATGTCCTGCTCGTGCCGAGCCGCACCGCGGTGAACGGCGACGAGGAAGGCACGCCCACGGTGATCATCGAGGCCGGCGCCGCGGGCCTGCCCGTCATCTCCACGCGCCATGCGGGAATCCCGGAGCAGATCATCGACGGCGAGACGGGCCTGCTGTGCCCCGAGCGCGACCCGGTGGCGCTCACCGAGGCGCTGCTCGCGCTCGCCGATCCGGCGCGGCGCGGTCCCCTCGCGGCGGCGGCGCGGGACAAGATGCTCGCGGAGTACAGCTTGCCTGCGCATGTCGCGCGGCTCGAACAGGTATACGCGTCCGTGTTAGGAGCAACCAGTGAGTAACATCCCCGTCGTCATCCTGTGCGGAGGCCAAGGCATGCGCATCCGCGAGGCCGCGGAGCGCAAGCCCAAGCCGATGATCGAGGTCGCGGGTCGACCGATCCTCTGGCACATCATGAGCTTCTACGCCGCGCACGGATTCAAGGACTTCGTGCTGTGCCTCGGGCACATGGGCGACGTGATCAAGCGCTACTTCCTCGACTTCGCCGCGATGTCGAGCGACTTCACCGTCGACCTCTCGGCGCCCGGCAAGATCGAGTTCCACCAGAACGAGGCGCGCGACTGGCGCGTGACCTGCGTCGACACCGGCGAGGGTTCGATGACCGGCGCGCGCCTCGCGCGCGTCGCGCCATTCTTATTGGCTCCCGGCAAGGCGGAGCAGTTCATGCTGACGTACGGCGACGGCCTGTGCGACGTCGACGTCAACCAGCTGCTCGCGTTCCACCGCGCGCACGGCAAGCTCGCGACGGTGACCGGCGTGCGTCCGCCCGGCCGGTTCGGCGAGCTCGCGGTCGATGGCGACCGCGTGCGTGCCTTCGCCGAGAAGCCGACCGGCGAGGACGCCGGCATGATCAACGGCGGCTTCTTCGTGTTCGACAGGAAGTTCCTCGGCTACGTGACGGCCGACGAGCGCTGCACGCTCGAGCGCGAGCCGCTCGAGAACTGCGCGCGTGATGGCCAGCTCATGGTCCATCACCACCGCGGCTTCTGGCAGTGCATGGATACGTACCGCGACCTGGTGAAGCTCGAAGAGCTCGCCAAGAGCGGCCAAGCCCCGTGGAGGATCGCGTGAGCTTCTGGACCGATCGACAGGTATTCGTGACCGGAGCCACCGGGCTCCTCGGCAGCCACCTCACGCAAGCGCTCGCCGACGCCGGCGCGAACGTCGTGTGCCTCGTGCGCGACGAGGTCGCGGGCAGCCACTTCCATCGGCTCGGGCTCCCCGGCCGCGTGACGATCGTCCGCGGTCAGCTAGAGGACTACCCGCTGCTCGAGCGCGCGCTCAACGAGCACGAGATCGACACCGTGTTCCACGCGGCGGCACAGGCGATCGTCGGCACCGCGAACCGCAACCCGCTGTCGACGTGGGAGAGCAACGTACGCGGCACGTACAACCTCCTCGAGGCGTGCCGGCGCAACGCGAAGCTGATGAAGCGCGTCGTCGTCGCGTCGAGCGACAAGGCGTACGGCGATCAACCCGAGCTGCCGTACAAGGAGGACTCGCCGCTCGAGGGCCGGTTCCCGTACGACTGCTCGAAGAGCTGCACCGACCTGATCGCGCGCAGCTACTTCGAGACCTACGAGGTCCCGGTCTGCATCACGCGGTGCGGAAACCTGTTCGGCCCGGGCGACCTCAACTGGAACCGCATCGTGCCCGGCACGATCCGCAGCGCGCTGCGCGGCGAGCGTCCGATCATCCGCTCCGACGGCAAGTTCGTGCGCGACTACGTCTACGTCGGGGACGCGGTCAACGCGTACATGACGACCGCGGAGGCGATCGGCCGCCCGGAGATCACGGGCGAGGCGTTCAACTTCGCCGATGCGAAGCCGATGACCGTGCTCGAGATCGCCGCGGCGATCCTCGCCGCCGTCGGGCGCACCGACCTCGAGCCCGTCGTGCTCGGCCAGGCGTCGCACGAGATCAAGGCGCAGTTCCTCGACGCGGAGAAGGCGCGCACGCGCCTCGGCTGGAAGCCGGCGTTCGGCGTCACCGAGGGCCTCGCGCGCACCGTCGGCTGGTACCGCGAGCACCTGCGGGCGTCGTAGTGCGCGTCGTCGTCGGCGGCGGGCGCGGCTTCATCGGCTCGGCGATCTGCCGCGCGCTGACCGCTGTCGGCCACGACGCGATCGCGATCGGCCGCGGCGAGACGGCGCGCGGCGACGTCCTCGTATGGGCCGCGGGTAAGAAGCTGCCCTCGCTCGATGACAACCGCGCGGTCCACGTGACCGCCGCCCTCGATGCCCTGATGGCGAGCGGCGCCACCCGCGCGATCTATGTCTCCAGCGGCGAGTGCTACGGCGAGGCGCCCCTGCCCTTCCGCGAGGACGGCCCCGCGCTCGCCACCACACCCTACGCTCTCGCCAAGCTCGAGGGCGAGGCCGCGTTCGCCGCGCGCGTGCCTACCCTCGCGCTGCGCCTGGCCGTCGTCTACGGCCCCGGCCAGCAGCCCCCGATGTTCCTGCCTTCCATCGTGCACGCCCTGCGCGCGGGCGAGCACGTCGCGCTCACCGACGGCGCGCAGACGCGCGACTTCGTGTTCGTCGACGACGTCGCCGCCGCCGCCGTGGTCGCCGCGCTCGCAGCCAAGGCCCCGAATTCGTCCGTCATCAACATCGGCTCGGGCGTCGAGACCCGCGTGCGCGACGTCGGCGAGGAGCTCGGCCGCCTGCTCGGCGGCACGCACTTGCTCGGCTGGGGCGAGCGCGTGCGCGGGCCGAACGATCCGATGCGCTACGTGCTCGCGGTCGATCGCGCCGCCGAGGTGCTCGGGTGGCGAGCGACCACCCCGCTCGGCGTCGGCCTCGCTCGGCTCGCGTCGAGCTAGGTGGGCCACGCCGCGCCGCGCGCGATCGCGTGCCAGCGCATGCGATCCTCGGGGCTGCAGCGGTAGTAGTCCGCGAAGCACGCGATCGCCGCGAGCTGTTCGCGCGTGAGGAGGCGATGGCGGTCGATCGCGTCCTCGCGCAGGCGCGCATCGCGGAGGCAGAACCGCAGGTGGTACTCCATCGAATCGAAGATCCACCGTGACCCGTGGTCCGGCCTCGGCACGTCGTGTTCGCGGACGACGAAGCTCATGATCGCAGGCAGGTAGTACGGGAGGCTCTCCGCTCCCAGATGCGGCAGCGCGAACTGACATGCGAGGATGTGCTCGCGCGGGAGGTCCTGCCAGCGGCCCTTGTGATCGCGTGACTGATCGCAGCCGGCCCAGCTGTCCGCGGCCTGGGCCTGGAACAGCGAGCGATGCGGCTCGCCGGGGAACGGCACGCCGTCGAACGCCTCCTCGATCGCGACGAGCACCTTGTTCTTGTCGCGCTGGATCCGCGCCTCGCCCTCCTCGCCGAAGATCGCGCGCCAGGCGTCGCGCACCGTGTCGAGTGGAGCGCGCTCGAGGATCGCCTTCGCTGTCGCATCATCGCCGGTCAGCAGCCGACACAGCGCCGCGAGCTCGGACAACCGGAACGCCGCCCTCGCGACCGGCAGGTCCTCGCACTGTTCGAGCGCGCCGGCGAGACGGCGCAGACAGCCCTCGCGATCCCCCGTCGTGACGAAGTCCATCACCCCGAGGAGCTCGACGTCGGTGTCCGGTCGAACGTCGATCGGCGCGTCGGTCAGTGACCTCGGTGACCTCCCGGGCGCCAAGGCGAGGAGCTGGCGCAGCACGTCGACGCGATACGCATCCGAGGGATCGACGAACTTCGCCGCGTACGCATCGATGTCCTGCGGTTCGACCGTGTGCCCCCTCGCCTTGCGCGCGAGCAGCACATCCCTGTGGTCGAACGTGCCAAGCGGTCCGACGTCGACGGGTTCACCGCGCAGCGTCGCCAGCAGCGCGCTCTCCGGCGCGTGCGCCTCGCAGGATCGCTGCACGACGTCCGCGTGCCCCGTGACCAACAGATCGGGCACGGTGACTTCGCCGAGCAAGCGGCCCGCGTCGTAGCGAAGCGTCCAGATCAGGCCGCGGTGCAAGAGGCCGATCGCGTCGGCGGCGACGGGGCCGTGCAGCCAGATGTGATCTGGCCAGAGGCGTGTCTCGAGGAATTGGGCGGTGGAGCGTCGCATCGATGGCTCGAACAGCGGGATGCCCACCGCGAGGAGACGCTCCTGCGCAGCCTGCGTCAAGGCGAAGTATGCATGGCGTTCGTCGCGGGTCTCGAGGTCGAGGATGCGGCGCAGGCCCGGCGGGGCAACGTCGTCGAGCGCGCGGTTGGGTCGCCGCGCTCGGCGTTCGACGAGCGTATCGAACCAGCGGTCGAGGTCAGCAACGCCGCGGACGGATCGGGATCGAGGCTCGGGCCAAGCGCGATGCTGTGATAGATCCGAGGCCAATGAGATCCGTCGCGCGCGTCTTGTTGGCTGTGGGCCTCGTGGTTGCTAACGACGCGGGCGCCAAGCCGAAGCGATCGGACATCGATACTCGATACCTCATCGGAACCGCGATCAACTGCGTCGACGCCTTGTCGCCACATCTGGGCGACAAGCCTCCCGAGATCCTCGACCGGATCTGCGGCTGCGAAGTCGACTTCCTTCGCCGCGAGCGGCTCGCCGGTCGGCCGGCCGATAAGATCCTCGCCGGCCAGCAAACGACCGAGGTCTGCGCGGACTTCGGTCTGGCAAAGCCCGCGGCCGCCGAGGAAGCCAGCCCCTTCAGCAAGGGGCTCAAGCACCGCTCGGTTCTCGTCATTCGTGCCTACGCCGGCTGCTACCGCGACCTGCTCGCCGCCAAGAGGTCGGAGAAGCAGGCCGCCGACGTGTGCATTTGCCTCATCGATGACGTCCGCAAGGGGAAGCCAGTCCCCGACGTCGCCAAGGCCTTACTCACCGTCCCGAAGAAGGCGGTCGATGCCTGCCTGTCCAGCGCCGGAGTACCACCGCTCGCCCGATAAGAATCAGAAGCCGTCGAACCGGATCGCGAGCGCCGACGGGAGAAGTCGACACCGTCAGCTTCGCGTGCATCCGCCACGTCGTACCTTTTCGTGCCGCGTGCATTTGGCTCCTGGTCTCGCGCGAGCGCCGTCCGGGGCGTGATACGCAATCGAGCCGATGACCACCGAGCAGCCCGTCTTCGTCGACGTCGGCCACCCCGGCGCCTACGCGATGATCTGCGGCGGGCTCAGCGTGCTCGAGCGCACGATCCGGCTCGCGGGCAAGGCGGGGGCGACGCGCGCGATCGTCCCAGCCGCGCCGATTCCGCTGCGCGCCGACCTGCCGGTCGCCGTCGAGTGGGTCGCCGAGGGCACCGCCGCACCGGAGGGCGTCCAGGTCGTGCGCGCCGACGAGGTCGCCGGCGTGCCGATCCGCGACGCCGCCTCGCTGCGCAAGGCCGAGAAGGCGCTGGTCGCCGGGCTCGGCAAGAGCCACGAAGGCCCCGTCGACCAGTACTTCAACTCGCACTTCTCGCGGCCGATCACGACCGCGCTGATGCGGACGCGGATCACGCCGAACCACATCACGCTGTTCGCGACGCTGGTCGGGCTCACCGGCGCGATCTGGCTGCTCGGCGGTACGTGGCAGGCGTTCGCGATCGGCGGCACGCTGCTCGAGATCCAGTGCATCCTCGACTCCTGTGACGGCGAGATCGCGCGCCTCAAGTACCAGGGCAGCAAGCTCGGTCAGTGGCTCGACACGATCACCGACGGCATCCTCGATAACGCCTTCGTCGCCTGCATCTCGATCGCGGTCGGCGGCATCTGGGGCACGATCGGCCTCGCGCTCGTCATCGCGCGCATCTACGTCGAGATCTACGTCTACGTCGATGTCTACAAGCGCACCGGCACGCCCGATCAGACGCTGTTCCGCCTCTGGTACGAGGATGAGAAGGCGACCGCGGACGAGATCTACGACCGCTCGAGCTTCAACAGCCACTTCCGCTCGCTCGGCCGCCGCGACGTGTTCGTCGCCGCGTACTGGATCTTCTGCCTCGTGAACCTGCCCGAGGGCGTCATCCTCTACGCGAGCGTGATGAACGGCATCTCATTTGTCGGCGCTGCCGCCGACCATCTGATCAAGACCTTCCGTCGCCGCAAGTAGCGGGCTACCCGGCCCCACGGCGCCCTCGGGTGCACCGAACGGGACCTTGATCATCTTCACCGCGTGCACCGGCAGCGCGAGCACGAAGCCGATCGAGCCGGCGATCCGCCACAGCGTCGTCGGATAACGGCGCGAGTCGTTCCACAACCAGTCGATCACGAACACCGCACCCGCGAGGACGTAGAGCGGGTACAAGAGCCGCACGCGCGTGCGCCGGTAGCGTCCGAGGATGCGGTGCACGAACGTCATGAACTTCGTGTAGAAGCCGCCCGCGGTGAGCTGCCGCTTGCCGAGCCCGCCACCGACGTCGAGCCCCCGCTGCAGCAGCGGCCGCGGATCGAACGCGAAGTACTCCTCGGGGCGCTTGCCGGCGGCCACGCGCAGCGAGAACGACAGCTCGTCCTCGATCGGCGTGTCGACATCCCACCCGCCGAAGCGCTCGAACGCGGAGCGCCGGATCGCGCCACCCGTACCGTGCACGTAGTCGACCGGGCGCACCGGCTCGTCGAGCCGGTTGTACGTCGACGGCGTCTTGAGCAGCGACGAGTAGCGCATGCACCGCTTCCGCGCGATCCACCGATACGCCGCCGACGGGCGATCGTCCTCGCGCCACAGGTGGCGGCAGGTCACGCCCAGGCAGTTCGGATCGGCGAACGGCGCCTCCATCTGCGAGAGCCAGTCGTCGCCGATCGGCAGGTCGTCGTCGTCGAGCAGCACGACCACGTCGCCGCGCGCGGCCGAGACGCCGATGTTGCGCGCGCGGGCGCCGCCGAGGGGCGGGAACCGCAGGATGCGCAGGCGGGGATCGCGCGCGAGCTCGTCGAGGCGCCGGGTCGCGACCTCCGGGCGCTCGGTCGACTGATCGACGACGACGATGTCGAACGCATCGTGCCGCTGGGACAGCAGGCGCTCGAGCGTGTCCGCCAGCTGCGGCAGCCGGTTGTACGACCGGATCATGACGGTCACGCGCGGGGGCATCGGAGGGGCGGAGCTATACCAGGAGTCAGAGCGGCGACAGGGATCGGGCGCCGGTGGTGAAAAGCTGACAGCTTCAGCGTCGTAAGTAGCGGCCCAGCTTCAACTCTGTTCTGGATCTGCCGGACCACTTGTTGCAGTCTCCGCGCCGAGATGAAGTGCGTGATCCTCGCCGCAGGCTCTTCCACCCGCCTCCGCCCCCACACGGATGACGTCCCGAAGACCCTGCTGACCGTCGCGGGCGTCCCGATCCTGCGCCGCACGATCACCAGCTTCCTGCGCCTGGGCATCCGCGAGTTCGTGATCGGCACCGGCTACCTCGAGCACCTCGTGCGCGAGGCGGCCGCGTCGTGGTTCCCCGACATGGTCGCGCACGGCGAGATCACGTTCGTCTCGAACGCCGAGTACGCTTCTACGAACAACGCCTACTCGTTGCTGCTGACCCGCACGCACGTCGACGCGCAGCCGTTCGTGCTCATCGATGGCGACGTCGTGTTCGACCTCGCGGTCGTCAAGCAGCTCGTCGACCACGGCACCGATTGCCTGGCCGTCCGCTCGGTCGGCGGCATCGGGCTCGAGGAAGTGAAGTGCACCGCCGACGACACCGGCCGCATCGGCCAGATCGGCAAGCACGTGCCGGTGCCGTCCGCGATCGGCGAGTCCGTCGGCATCGAGCTGTTCTCGGCCGACTCCTCGCGCCGCCTGTTCGCCGCGCTGCACGAGCGCATCCGCACGCACGGCCTGGTGAACGAGTACTACGAAGCCGCGTTCCAGCAGATCATCGACGACGGCGTCGCACTCGCCGGCATCGACATCGGGAGCAAGTACGCCGCCGAGATCGATACCTACGACGACCTGCAGGAAGCGAATCTGCACCTGTCGGCGCAGCCGCCGTTCGACACGCGCGTCTCGACCACGCGGATCACCGCGTAGCGGATCAGTCGCCGCGCATCGAGCGCATCGCGCTCCGCAGGCTGATGCCCTGCGTGTACGCGAGCAAGAGGCCGGTGACGCCGGTGACGGTGATCGCGACGAGCGCGAGGCGGATCGCGGGGAGCTGGCCACCGAGCACCCAGTGCACGCCCCAGCCGACGACGCCGGCAGCGATCATGCACCAGGCGACGCCGCCGACCGAGCGCGCGTACGCGCCGAGCGACCAGTCGAGCGTGTAGACGGCGAGCCACGCGAGCACGGCGAACGCGAGCGGATACCCCACGGCCCACGCGACGGCGACCGACTCGAACCCGAGCTGATCACCGAGGACGACGGCGAACGCGATGTACGAGATGGGGAGCACGACCGCGGCGGCCAGCGTGTACGTGAACGTGCGATCGGGCCGCCCCATGCCGTCGAGCAGCGGCGGGATCACGAAGCTCACCGCGCGCAGCACGGCGACGACGCACAGGATGCGCACGGCGGTCTCCGCGCCCGTGTACTTCGGGAAGATGACGGCGATCACGTCGTCGGCGGCGACGAGCACGATCGCCGAGTAC
>Ga0247829_10001238_pt1 | contig 11415 bp, 9 predicted proteins | sample 12C_Control_Day4_FD_207765 | JGI IMG/M metagenome (GOLD analysis project Ga0247829, IMG submission 207765) | Soil microbial communities from agricultural site in Penn Yan, New York, United States - 12C_Control_Day4 | ecosystem: Environmental > Terrestrial > Soil > Agricultural land | place: USA... | reverse complement strand
GTGGAACACGCCGGCGGCGCGCCCGACGAGCTCGGCCTCGACGCCTGGAAGCAGGCGCTCGACGAGCTGGCCCGCGCCGGCGTGTTCCACGTCGCGCTCGGCGGCGGCGAGAGCGCCACGCTGCCATGGCTGGGCGCGCTCGCCGACCACGCCCGCGCCGTCGGCATCGTGCCCAACCTGACCACCAGCGGCCTGGCCGGCCTCGACCGGCTGCTGCCGATCGCCGACCGGTTCGGCCAGATCAACGTGTCGATCGACGGCCTCGGTCCGACCTACGCCGCGGTGCGCGGCTTCGACGGCTTCGCCCGCGCCGACGCCGCGGTGCGGGCGCTGCGCTCGGTCAAGCGCGAGATCGGCATCAACGTGGTGGTCACCCGCGCCAACTTCGACGAGCTGCCGGCGATCTTCCGCTACGCCCGCCGGCGCCGGCTGTCCGAGGTCGAGCTCCTGCGGTTCAAGCCGTCGGGGCGCGGCGCCGCCGCCTACCAGCGCCTGCGCTGCACCGACGACCAGCACGCCCGGTTCTTGCCCCATGTGCTGGCCGCCGCGCGCCGCCACCGGGTCCGGGTCAAGGTCGACTGCTCGTACACGCCGATGCTCGCCCACCACGATCCCGGCCGGGCGCTGCTCGCCCAGCTCGCCGTGTACGGCTGCACCGGCGGCGACTTCCTCATCGGCGCCAAGCCATCCGGAGCGATCACCGCGTGCAGCTTCGCGGCGCCGCCACCGCCGGCGAGCGGGGCTCAGCGCCCGCGGGTCACCGACCTGCGCCGCTACTGGACCTCGCCGGGGGCGTTCGGACCGTTCCGGACCTGGCGCGACGCCCACGCGCCGTGTGCGAGCTGCGCCTACCACGACCTGTGTCGCGGCGGCTGCAAGGTCGTCTCGGCGCACGCCGGTGACGCGTCGGCGCCCGATCCCGAGTGCCCGCGAGTGATCGAATTCCATAAGCACGACGTTGCTTTCGGCAACATGGGGGGCGAGGTCCGGCGCCGCCTGCCCGTGGTATAGAGCGACGCATGAAGACGGTGATGATCATCAGCGACGCCACCGGCGAGACCGCGGAACGCATGGTCCGCGCTGCGACGCTGCAGTTCAGCGACGTGCCGGTGAACGTGCGCACCTACTCGCGGGTCCGCCTCGAGACCGAGTGCGAGCAGCTGATCGAGAAGGCGGCCGAGCTGCGCGCGCTGGTCGTGTTCACCGTCGTCAACCCCGAGGAGCGCGACCTGATCGCCAAGCTCGTCGAGCGCTACAACGTCGAGTCGGTCGATCTGATCGGCGCGCTCATCGGCAAGCTGGCCGGCTTCCTCGGCTCGATCCCGTCGGGCGTGCCCGGCCTGCTCCACACCATCACCGAGGACTACTTCCGCCGCATCGAGGCGGTCGAGTTCGCGGTCAAGAACGACGACGGCGCCGAGCCGCGCAACCTGCCCAAGGCCGACCTGGTCCTGGTCGGCATCTCGCGCACGTCGAAGACGCCGCTGTCGACCTACCTGGCCCAGCGCGGCCTCAAGGTCGCCAACGTGCCGCTGGTGCTCGGCATCGACCCGCCCGAGGAGCTGGCCCAGGTCGACGAGCGCAAGGTGTTCGGCCTGATCATCAACCCCGACATCCTCATGCGCATCCGCCAGGCTCGCCTCAAGCACCTCGGCATGTCGACCGAGTCCGAGTACGGCAAGCGCAACCACATCGACACCGAGATCAACTACGCGCGCGAGATCTTCCGCAAGCACCCGAACTGGCCGGTCATCGACGTGACCAACCGCGCCATCGAGGAGACCGCGGCGGATATCCTCCGCATCTACCAGGAGCGGATGGGCGCCTGAGCCGTCGGGCGCGGGCTACTCGCGCAGGAACGCGAAGTACCGCTCGGGCAGATCGTCAAAGGTAAGCTGCCCGTCGCACTTCGGACACTGGAACGTCGGCGGCTCGAGGCCGGCGGCCAGCAGCGCGGCCGACTGCAGGAGGCGCTCCTCCTGGTGGTCGCAGCGCGCGCAGTGGTACGGCGCGAAGAACGACGTGACCGTGCCGCGGCCGACGACGTCCTCGACCATCGAGGCCTGAAGGACGAACGGGACCGAGCAGGCGTGGAACTCGTAGCCCTGGATCGGCGCGGCGCGCAGGAACTCGCACCAGGCGCGCACGCCGAGCGAGTTCATGTACGTGACCTGGGCGAGGTCGAAGTCGACCCGGCCGACCATCGACGGCAGCAGGTCGTCGAAGCGGGTCGCCTCGGTGAAGTCGCCCTTGAGCACCACGCGGGTGCGCTGGGTCTCCTCGACGATCTCCCACTGGGTGAGCCGGGCCAGCATCGCGCGGGCCCGCTCGTCGAGGTCGGGGAACTCGCCCCCGACCACGGTCTTGTGGCCCGATGCCTGCGCCCACACGACCTTGGCCGGGATGTCGACCGCGCCGGCGCCGTCGTCGGGCCGGTCGGGCGTGATGCGGATGCCGAACAGGGCGTTCTCGGCGAGCGAGCGGTTGCGCAGCACCACCCGGGTGCCGTCGACCGACAGGTTGGTGATCGACGCCTCGACCACCGCGCCCTCGATCAGGACCTCGATCTTGTAGCGCTCGGCGCCGCGGCGGGGCATGCCGAGCTGGATCGCGACCACGTCGTAGAGCTCGTCGGCGCTCATCGGCGCGACCAGCACCTCGTCGCAGCCGCAGGCGCCGACCCGGCGCATCTGCTCGCCGGTCAGGCGCTTGCCGACGACCAGCACGACGCGGGTGGCCGGCGCGACCGCCTTGAACTTCTCGGCCAGCTCGTAGCCGGTGATCCCGGCCATCTCGGCGTCGAGGATGACCAGCGGCGGGCGATGCGTCTCGAACAGCGAACGCGCCTCGTCGCCGCTCGACGCGACCCGCGGCTCGAGCTCGAGGCGGCGGAACGTCGGGGCTGCGAGGTGCCTCAGCAGCTCGCTGTTGTTCGACACGAGGACCAGAGGCACGTCCGGACGGTAACACAGGCCGCCAACCGGAAGATCCCGCGATCCCTGCGGATTTCACGCACACATCCGCTCACTCCGAATCCCTCGGGGGCAAGCCGGAAGACTAGGCGATCGCGAGGATGATCACGACCAGCGTGATCACGGCGACGATCACCCCGCCCAGGACGGCGTAGCCCCGCAGCAGCGACGGCCGGTCGTAGGCGTCGCGCTCGGCGGTGAGCCGGTCGATCTCGGTGGTGCGGGCGTTGATCGCCGAGCGCAGCCGGTCGATCCGCTCGTACAGCTCGCCGAACTCGGGGCGCTCGACCCGGTGCAGGTTGATGAGGGTGCCCAGGGTCACCAGCCGGCGGTGGATCTCGGCGCTGAGCAGGTCCTGCTCGCGGCTCTTGCGGTTCTGCTCGGCCTCGAGCTCGGCCAGGCGGTGACGGTGGCCCTCACGGGCGTCGTTGAGCGACCGGCGCTGCTGGTCGAGCTCGCCGCGGGCCGCCTCGACCTTGGCCTGGGCGGCGGCGATCGGGCGGTCGAGCGCGGCCAGCCGGCGCTCCAGATCCTGGCGCTCGGGGTCGAGCGACGCCGCCTCGCGGCGGTGGCCCTCGGCCAGGCGGCGCAGCTCGTCGCGGGCGCTGCCGAGCGCCGTGTTGCCGGTCTCGCCGTCGCGCTCCTCGGCGGCCTGCAGGTAGGCCTTCTGGCGGCGCTCCAGCTCCTTGCGCTTGTCGCGCAGGCCGCGCCGCTGGGCCTCGAGGTTGCCGAGCTCGCGCTGCGCCTCCTCGAGGACCTTCTCGGCCTCGGTGAGCTTGATCGTGCGCTCGCGCTCGATCTCCTCGAACTTGGCGTTCTCCTCGTTGCGGCGGCCGACCAGCTCGCCGGCCGCGGCGATGAGCTGGTCCTTCTTCTTCTCGGCCTCGGTGATCGCGTTGTTCTCGGCGGCGAGGACGCGGTTGTCGATGGCCAGCCCGCGCGCCTCGCGCCCGAGCGTGCCGAGCACGACATCGAGCGCGTCGGTGTCGGACTTGATCTCGACCTGGAGGAGCTTGACCGCGCGCCGTCGCTGCCAGCGGGCGCGGGCGAAGGTCACCGAGTAGCGCGCCGCGTTGACCAGGCCGGGCTCGGGCACGCCGGGGATCGGCAGCACCTGCGGCGGCGTGAACGGCCGGTCGGCCATCTCGTCGGAGCGGACGATCCGGGTCGGCGGCGGATCGAGGTTGGTGTGGTCGCGACCGGGGAGCTTGGTCGCCGACGGCGTCGGCGCCGGCGTCATCGTCGCCCCCGCCACGGGCGAGCCCTGGACCGGCGCGGCGGGCGCCGGTCCAGGGCTCGCCCGTGGCGGCTCGGCCGCCGGACCGTCGAGCTCGGCGTCGTAGCCGCTCGTCTCGATCAGCCACGACGCGTCGATCGGCCGGGTGGCGTTGTCCGGCTCGGGCGGCGGCGTCGCGGCCGGGACGATCAGATCGTCGCGGCGGCGCGCGTCCATCCCGGCACCGCGGACGTCGCCGGTCGCGCCCTTGCGCCGCACCGCGGTCGGCGGCGGCAACAGGCTGGTCCGCAGCGCGCGCCGCTCGTCGTCGGCGGTCGCGGTCGACGCCGCCGGCGCGACGCCGGGCACGGGCGCGACGCCGGTCATGGTGGTCACCACGCCGGTCGGCTGGCCCTTCTGCTTGCGCGTCGGCAGCGGCGGCAGACGGCGCCCGCACGCCGCGCAGCTGGCGGCCTCGCTGGCGTTCTCCGCGCTACACCACGGACAGAAGCGCATGGACCGCTACCGCTCCGCCCCGCGCTCGAAGACGATCTCGCCGCCGACGATCGTGAGCGCCGCGCGGGTGTCGAGCAGGCCGCGGTCCGGGGTCAGCGGGCGGTCGAACACGGTCACGTCGGCGACGAAGCCGGGCACCAGGCGGCCGCGGTGATCCTCGACGAACGCGGCGATCGCCGGCGCCGCGGTGAACGCGAAGATCGCCTCGTCGAGGGTCATCCGCTGCCCAGGATACCAGCCCTCGGGCGGGCTACCCTGCGGATCGCGCCGGGTCACAGCGGCGTACAGGCCATACATGGGTGAGGCCTCCTCGACCGGGAAGTCGCTGCCGGCGACGATCAGCGCGCCGGCGTCGAGGAGATCGCGCCAGGCGTAGGCGCCGGTGATGCGCTCCGGCCCGAGCCGGGCCTCGGCCCACGGCATGTCGCTGGTCGCGTGGGTCGGCTGCATCGACGCGATCACCCCCAGCTTCGCCAGCCGCGCCACGTCGGCCGGCATCATCACCTGGGCGTGCTCGACGCGCAGGCGCAGGTCCTCGCCCGGGTGGGCGCGCGCGGCCGCCTCGTAGGCGTCGAGGGTGGCGTGGGTAGCGGCGTCGCCGATGGCGTGGGTGGCGACCTGCCAGCCGGCCGCCGTCGCCTGGCCGACCGCGGCGGTCAAGGCCGGCGGCTCGGTCACCCACAGGCCGCGGTTGCCGGCCTCGTCGCTGTAGTCGGCGGCCAGCGCGGCGCCGCGCGAGCCGAGCGCGCCGTCGGCGAACAGCTTCATGCCGACCACCGCGAAGTAGGCGTCGCCGTCGTCGGGCTCGAGCTCGCGCGCGGCCAGGCTCGCCGCCATCGCCGGCGAGCCCTCGAGGTACGCGGTCACCCGCATCGGCAGCTCGCCGGCGCGGGCGAGGTCGCGGTAGACCGCCGCGGTCGCGTCGTCGATGCCCATCTCGTGGACGCCGGTCAGCCCGAGCGCCAGGGCGGCGTCGACCGCGGCGCGGATCCGCCGCTCGCGCACCTCGCGCGGCGCCGGCGGCACCTTCGCCTCGACCAGCTCCATGGCGAGATCGACCAGCACGCCGGTCGGCTCGCCGGCGGCGTCGCGGACGATCTTGCCGCCCGCCGGATCCGGTGTCGCCCGGGTGATGCCGGCCAGCGTCAGCGCGGCGGTGTTGACCCACACGGCGTGGCCGTCGACGCGGCGCAGCGCCGCCGGGCGATCGCCGAGCACGGCGTCGAGGCTGGCGCGGGTCGGGAACGCGCCGCCCCACGGGTTCTGGTCCCAGCCGCGACCGGTGATCCACTCGCCGGGCGGACGGCCCTTGGCGGCCTCGGCCACCGCGGCGGCGGCGGCCTGCTCGGAGGCCAGGCCCTTGAGCGACACCTGCTCCGCGGCGGTGCCGAGCCCGTACAGGTGGCAGTGACCGTCGACCAGCCCGGGCGTGACCGTGCGCCCGGCCAGCTCGATCACGCGGGTCTCGGCGCCGACCAGCGCGCGGATCTGGGCGTCGTCGCCGACCGCGAGCACGCGGTTGCCGCGCAGCGCCAGCGCGGTCGCCCGCGGCCGCGCCGGATCGTGGCTGACGACGTCGCCGCCGACCAGCACGATCGTGGCCGGCTCGGGGGACGTCTTGACCGTCGGTCCACCGCCGCACGCCCCGAGGCTAATCAGTAAGACCGATGGCCAGATAGATCTCGTAGTCACCCCGCTCGAGACCGTACCCGAAATCGAGGCCCAGCAGGGGCAGCACGATCTGGCGAAGATAGAGTCGCGTGCCGACGCCGACCGAGGTCTTGAGCGGCGCCAGCCCCATCACGTCGCTGCCGGGCAGGTAGTCGCGGGTCGGCGTGTCGGTGCCGTCTCGGAAGGTCACGTAGGAGGCGTCGGCGAAGCCCAGCCCGCGCACGGCCAGGCCCTTCACCGTGAACAGCGGCACCGTGTACTCGACGTTGGCGGTGGCGCGAACGTCGCCGCGGAACTGGTCGTTCTTCCAGCCGCGCTGGGCGGTGCCGCCGGCCCGGTACTCCTGCTGGAACGGCAGGTCCTCGCCGTAGCCGAACGCGCCCTTGAGGATCAGGTTGTGGCGGGCCATCAGCCGGATCGCCCGCTGCACCGACAGCTGGGCGTACCAGTACGCGAAGTCGGAGCCGAGCCCGGGCAGCGCGCGCTCGTAGGTCGCAACCACCCGCGACCCCGACGAGATGCCGTACCAGTTGGCGCGGGTGTCGACGCTGAAGATCAGCTCGGTCGACACGTCGCGGCCCTCGATGCCCGGCGACGGCACCGTGGTCGAGGTCGGGTCGCCGGTGACGTCCTCGATCGCCGCCCCCTCGGCGAGCTGGACGTCGGAGTAGCCGACGGTGGCGCCGCGCAGGCGGGCGTCGAGGCTGACGCCCTTCCACAGGTCGACGCCGATGCGGCCGCCGAGGTTGGCGTACCACAGCCGCGACTGGCGCACGGCCTTGGGGTCGTCGCGCCACGCGGTCGGCGCCGCGTACTCGAACACGCGGCCGCTCTTGAGGTAGACGTCGATCTGCCCGTGCAGGCGGGTCTGGGCGATCGACGGATCGACGTAGGCGCCGATGAAGAACGAGTCGCCGGTGGCGACCTGGCCGTAGAGCAAGAGCTTCTTGTTCTCGCCGAACAAGTTGTTCTCGCCGAACCCGACGCCGCCGCCCTTGTTGGTCGGCTGGTTGTAGAACGCCGGCGCGATCACCCACGAGTGCTTGTCGCGGGCGACGATCACCAGGCGGACGCCGTCGCCGCCGCCGGTCGCCTCCCAGTAGACCTCGACGTCGCGGAACAGCCCGCTCGACACCAGGTCGCGGCGGACCCGGGCGGCGACGTCGGGCGACAGCTCGTCGCCCGGCTCGATGTCGGCGATCAGCTTGACCGTCTCGTCGGTAGTCTTGGTGTTGCCGTCGACCCGGATCTCGACGATGCGCTCGGCGCGCGCGGTCGGAGGATCGAGCAACAGCGCGAGCCCGAGCGCCCCCAGCGCAGTGATGGACGCGAACGACGCGCGGCGCACCGAGCCGAGTATCGCGCCGGCAGCCGGGGCGCGACAAGCCGGCCGGCGCCCGTGTTAGAACGCCCCCATGAACCCCGCCGAAGTGGCCACCTCGCTCGTGATCGAACGCACGCTGATGTCGAGCCCGGCCTACCGCAAGGTCGACGACTCGCTCTACGTGATCAAGCAAGGCTCGGCCTACGTGATGATCACCGTGGTGCCGTGGGGCAAGGACAAGGCGTGCGTGCGGTGCACCGCCCAGCTGGTCAAAGGCGCCGACTTCGACGGCAAGCTGGCCCTGCAGCTGCTCGAGCTCAACGCCTACCTGCGCTTCGGGGCGTTCGCCTACGACAAGGAGCAGGAGACCATCCTGTTCGTCCACTCGATCCTGGGCGGCACCACCCTCGATCCCGACGAGCTGATGGCGACCCTGCGCGACGTCGCGCTGATCGCCGACGAGTACGACGACAAGCTGCGCCAGAAGTACGGCGGCCAGCGCATGGTCGACCTGCTCGAGGAGGCGGCGCTCGAGGGGCTGATGGAGAAGCACCCCGGCAAGTTCGACCTGGACTCGTGAGGCGACCCATGGCCAGCCACGACGACCCGACCCTCGGCTTCGGCACCCGCGCCATCCACGCCGGCCAGGCGCCCGACCCGACCACCGGCGCGGTGATGACGCCGGTCTACTTCACCTCGACCTACGCCCAGGAGGCGCCCGGGGTCCACAAGGGCTTCGAGTACTCGCGCACCCACAACCTGACCCGGTTCGCGCTCGAGGCCAACCTGGCCTCGCTCGAGGGCGGCAAGCACGGCCTGTGCTTCGCATCGGGGCTGGCGGCGACCGCCACCCTGCTCCACCTGTTCGACAGCGGCGCCCACATCGTCGCCTGCGACGACCTCTACGGCGGCACCTTCCGCCTGTTCGACAAGGTGTTCCGCCGCAAGGGCTTCGAGTTCACCTACGTCGATCCGCTGGCCGGCGCGGCCGCGGTCGAGGCGGCGATCCGGCCCGAGACCAAGCTGGTGTGGGTCGAGACCCCGACCAACCCGATGCTCAAGCTGGCCGACATCGCCGCGATCGCGGCGGTGACCAAGCGCAAGGGCGTTTTGCTCGCGGTCGACAACACCTTCATGACCCCGTTCCTGCAGCGGCCGCTCGAGCTCGGCGCCGACATCGTCGTCCACTCGACGACCAAGTACCTCAACGGCCACTCCGACGTGGTCGGCGGGGCGCTGATCGTCGCCGACGACGAGCTGCGGGCCAAGCTGGCGTTCCTGCAGAACGCGGTCGGCGCGGTGCCGTCGCCGATGGACAGCTTCATGGTCCTGCGCGGCACCAAGACCCTCCACGTGCGCATGCAGCGCCACGAGGAGAACGCCCGTGCCATCGCCGAGTGGCTGGCCGGCCACCCCCAGGTGACCAAGGTCATCTACCCCGGCCTCGACAGCCACCCGCAGCACGCGCTGGCCAGGAAGCAGCAGCGTGGCTTCGGCGGCATGATCTCGTTCGTCCTCGAGGGCGGCCTCGACGAGTCGCGCCGGTTCCTGTCGGCGTGCCGGATCTTCACCCTCGCCGAGTCGCTCGGCGGCGTCGAGTCGCTGATCGAGCACCCGGCGATCATGACCCACGCCAGCATCCCGGCCGACCGCCGCGCCGCCCTCGGCATCGCCGACGGCTTCATCCGCCTGTCGGTCGGCATCGAGGACCTCACCGACCTGCGCGGCGACCTCGACCGCGCCTTCGCCGCCGCCCGCAGCTGATCGTCAGCGCGGCCGCGGCGGCAGCGCGCGCGCCTCCGGTGGCGGCACCGGGACGCGGCCCTCGCGCTTGACGTGGCGGATCACCGCCGCGAGCCACTCGGCGTGGGTGTGCGACCCGGTGAACACCACGGTCGTCTGGCCATTCGAGCGCCGCACCCGCAGCTCCGCGTTGAGCGAGCCGACGACCTCGACCACCTCGATCTCGGCGAGCGCGATCGGCCCGCTCTCGCCGACGATCTGGGTCGCCCCGATCACGACCCGGCCCGGCGGCGCATACAGGCTCAGCGTCCAGGTCACGGCGACGAACGCGACGAGCACGCCGACCAGGTTCAGGCCCAACAGGTACCCGACCGCGGCCGCCGCGCAGGCGACCCCCGGCCACACGTACCTGCGCCGCCGGGTGACGAGCAACGACGGCGCGTCGCCGCCGTCGTTGCGGCCGACCACCAGCCGCCTCGGCGGCACCGTGACCAGGTCGGCGCTGGCGTCGCTCACGGGCCCGACTATACCGCCGCGGTCAGAGCGTGCCCGGCACGGCGGCGCGGCGGCGAGCGATCAGCGAGGCGATCACGCCGGTGCCGATGATGCCGCCGACCATGCCGAGCACGTAGAAGTTGAAGTGCTCGCCGAGCAGGTCCTTGAGCCAGCCGTGGGCGATCATCTTGGTGCCGATGACGATCAGCACCACCGACAGCGCCAGCTTGAGGTAACGGAAGGCGTCGATCATGCCGGCCAGCGCGAAGTACAGGCTGCGCAGGCCGAGGATCGCGAAGATGTTGCTGGTGAAGACCAGGAACGGGTCGGTGGTGATGGCGAAGATGGCCGGGATCGAGTCGACCGCGAACACGACGTCGGTGAGCTCGACCAGGACCAGCGCCAGCAGGAGCGGCGTGGCCAGCAGCGCGCCCTTGCGCGAGATGTCGACGATGCGATCGACTTCGGGGGCCTGGCCCTCGACCGCCGGGGCGCGGCTCTCCGGCGAGCCGGCGCGCACGAAGAAGCGCTGGCCGTGGTAGCGCTGGGTGATCGGGACCATGCGGCGGACCAGGCGGACCAGCCGGTTGCTCTCGAGGTCGCCGTCGCCGTCCTTCATCAGCAGCATCTTCACGCCGGTGAAGATGAGGAACCCGCCGAACACGTAGATCACCCACGAGACCTCGCGGATGAGCGCGACGCCGAGGGCGATCATCGCCCCGCGCATCGCCAGCGCGCCGACGATGCCCCAGAACAGGACGCGGTGCTGGTACACCGCCGGGACCGCGAAGAAGCCGAAGATCATCGCGATGACGAAGATGTTGTCGACCGACAGGCTCTTCTCGACGAAGAACCCGGTCACGTACTTGATCGCCGCGCTGCTGCCGTCGTTGTAGTAGGTGACGCCGTCGGGGCCGACCACCGGCTTGGCCATGGTGTCGAGGGTCGTGCCCAGCCCGAGCCAGTGGTGCTCGTAGCCGAAGTAGACGAAGGCGGTGAACGACAGGCCGAGGCTGATCCACACCGCCGACCAGCCGAGCGCCTCCTTGACCTTCACCACGTGGGCGTGGCGGTGGAACACCCCGAGATCGAGCGCCAGCAGCGCGGCGATCAGCGCGACGAACCCGATGTAGAGCCACTCCACCGCTCATGGATGCCCGTCGCCGGCGGTTCGCACAAATGGATAGTTCCGCAGCGATCGTTCGGGATTCTCGACGGCGCGCCGCTCGCCTGCGGCTACACCGACCTGGCGCTGGATCGGAGCGGCGAAGTGGATCGGCTACTGCCGCGCCGTCGCCGGCATGACCCAGAGCGCCCCCGCGCCTGACCTGAGACCCCGGGCACCCAGAGTCATTGTTGAGCGCTCGCCTGCGGCGAGCTGGGCGGTCACTCGGGCTCGAGCAGGCTGCCGCGCGCCGCCTCGCGGATGGCGATGACCGCCGGGTGGACCAGGCGGCGCTCGCCGGTGATCGCGAAGT
>Ga0247829_10001237_pt1 | contig 11416 bp, 8 predicted proteins | sample 12C_Control_Day4_FD_207765 | JGI IMG/M metagenome (GOLD analysis project Ga0247829, IMG submission 207765) | Soil microbial communities from agricultural site in Penn Yan, New York, United States - 12C_Control_Day4 | ecosystem: Environmental > Terrestrial > Soil > Agricultural land | place: USA... | reverse complement strand
CACGGTCTCGACCACACCGGCCGCGGGCGCGGACCCGCCCGTGACACTGGCGGGGACGACCTCCAAGGTGGGCGCTCGGGCCACAGTGGTCGATTCGGCCGGGACCGGTGCCGACCCGCTCTCGGGCGGCGGGCTCGCGCTGCGGCCGCGTCGCGCCACCGCCAGGGACCCCACGGCGACCAGCAGGCCGGCGGCCGCGATGCCCATGGACAGCGGTGAGGCTCCCTGGCGCACCCGCATGGCAATCGATTGCCGTGGCGGCGGTGTCCGGCGCAGCGGAATCGGACTCTTGGGCGTGCGCGCAATCCCGGCCAAGCGCTCGCTGGCACCGGTGCGTGCCAGCTCGATGAGCTGACTCCGGGTCGGGTCGTCATGGGTGAGCGGAGGCGGCGTGCCGATGGCGACGATCGCGTCCTCTACGCTGGGCCAGCGCTCCTCCGGGTCCTTCGCGAGCATCCGCATGACCGCGTCGCGCAGCGTCTCGGGACAGTCGGGCCGGGCCACATCCAGCGGCGGCGGCGGATGGTGCACGTGGGCGTACATCATCGCCATCGAGTTGGCACCCTGGAACGGCGGCTTGCCGGTCAACATCTCATACGCCAGCACGCCGAGAGCGTACTGGTCCGACGCCGGGGTGACCCCATCGCCCGCCACCTGCTCCGGACTCATGTAGGTTGGCGTGCCGACCGAGAGCCCGGTCATGGTGAGCCCCTTCGAGTCCGACACCTTGGCGATGCCGAAATCGGTGACGACGGCCCACCCTTCATCATCGATCAGGATGTTGGCGGGCTTGATGTCGCGATGGATCACCCCATGGCGGTGCGCGTAGCCGAAGGCGCTCGCCACCTGGCCGAGAATGGCCTGGACCATGGGAATCGGCAGGGCGCCCAACTCCCGGATGATGCCGTCCAGCGGGCGTCCCTGCACGTACTTCATCACGAAGAAAAGCAGATCCTCGGTGTGATGGACGCCGAAGACGGGGATGATGTTCGGGTGGCTGAGCGACGCTGCCGTGCGGGCTTCCCGCTTGAACCGCTCGATCCCGTCGCCGACGGCGAGCGCGGGCGACATGACCTTGATGGCGACCTTGCGATCGAGCGGCAGGTCGTGGGCAAGGTAGACGGTGGCCATGCCCCCGCGCCCGAGTTCGCCCCGGATGTCGTAGTGGCCGGCCGTGGCCACGCGAAGCGCCTCGACTTGGCGGCGGTCCGCCAACGTGCCCCCGCCCTGCTCGGCGCCGCACTCGGCGCAGAACTGGTTGGCGTCGCCAAGAACGGCGCCGCAGTGATCGCAGGCGGTGACGGGCATTCGCTCGCTCTCGAGGGGTATGGCCAGTGAGCTATTCAAAATGTGCGCCCGCCGGCACCCCCGCAACACGGAGCGCAATGGATCCTGGTGCCGAGGCGTAAAACGTTGTGGTATAGTCTTTTGGCGTTAGTTGCCCGGCGCCGGCCAACCCGGCTGTGTAGATCCTGACCCGCGGCCGGCGTGCTACAGATTGTAGAAGGCGAGCGTGTCGATCACGGTGGCGAGGCGGCGGGCCAGCTCGGGGTGCGATGCCTCGAACTCCACGATGGCGTCCTCCAGCCGCTCCCGCAGCGGGGTCTCGCCCGGGCTCCGGTCGAGCGCGTTCCGCACGTCCGACTGCAGCGCCTCCAGACGCTCACGGGTGGTGCGCTCCAGTGCGCCCGTCCTTCCCAGCTCGGCATGCAGCTGCTCGAGCGCGCGGCGCAGGTCTTCCTGGCTCATCTGAACTCCTTGCCACCGGTCCGGTCGTCGTCCACGAACCGGTCGCGGGCGGGCATTTGTATTTCCGGCAGCGTGCGCGCGTCAATCACCGCGTTGGCGGCTACGATCCGGTTCCCCGCCAGGAGCCACGCCACCACTCCGTAGATCTCGTCGGGCTCGAGCGAGCCCGGGGCGGTGGGTGGCATCGCTCGGCGAATGTAATCGTACAGCGTGGTGGCGTACGGCCAGTAGTTCCCGACCGTGCGCGCGTGTCGCAGCTGGCGGCCGAAGGGGAAGCCCACCGACGGCTCCCGCCCTACCAACCGTGGGTAGCGCTCGTTGCCCTCGCCGTGCTCGCCATGGCACGCCGCGCACCGGGCCGCCCAGATTGCGGCGCCTCGCGCGGGCGTGCCGCTTCCCGGGGGCAGTCCGTCGCCTGCCGGGTTCACATCCAGATCCCACGCGGCGACCTCCGCCGCCGTGGCGGGGCGCCCTACCCCGTACGCCGGCGCCGGCACGACTGCGCTACGAACCTCCGTCGTGCCACCGGCGTCGCGGCGGCTAGTCCCGGGACCGCAGCCCAGCGCCGCGACCACGACCGAAACTGCCAGACGCCGGCCATGCGGATTCACAAGTCCACCCCGTAGAACACCCGGCCGTCGGGCTCGACCACCCAGGTGCGAATGTAGTTGAAGTGGTAGTCGGTGCCGGCGCCGCGCCGGGCACGGAACTCGGCAAGCGTGGGCTGTGCCGCGCCGGTCTCGTCCACCGCGCGGCTCAGCAGCGCGGTACGGCGTCCGTCCCACTTCCACATGCGAGTGAACCGGACATGGGCCTTGTCGAGCACCGGCCCCTGCAGCTCCGCTGGCTGCCAGCTGGTGCCGCCGTCGGTGCTCAGGTCCACCCGCTCGATCTTCCCGCGGCCGCTCCAGGCGATCCCGCTCAGCTCGGTCCAGCCCGGACGCTCGAGCACGGCGGGGAAGGTGGGCCGGGTGAGCGTGGACTTCACGTCCATCACGAAGCTGAAGCGGCGCGCGGTGTCGTTAGGGAGCGGATCGGTGTACTTCGAGGTCTCGTCGCGCGACATGTTCGGCTGCGCGATGACCTCGAGACGCCGGATCCACTTGATACATGTGTTCCCTTCCCACCCGGGCAGGAACAGCCGCACCGGATACCCCGCCGCAGGACGGAGCGCTTCGCCGTTCTCCGCGTAGGCCAGCAGTGCATCGTCGAGCATCTTCTCCAGGGGGATGCTGCGGGAGAGCACCGCGGCATCCCCGCCTTCCGCCAGCACCCAGCGCGCCACCGGCCGAGCCCCGGCCTCGGCGAGCAGGGTAGCGACCCGCACGCCGGTCCACTCGGCGTTCGCGGTCATCCCGTCGATCTGCTGGGGCGACAGCTCACGCTGGGGGGAGCGGTAACCGGTGCGGCCGTTGCCGGCGCATTCGAGGAAGTGGATCCGGGTGACCGAGGGCAGCCGCCGGAGGTCGGCCAGAGTGAAGCTGAGAGGACGCTCTACCAGTCCGTGCAACAGCAGCCGCCACCGAGCGGGATCGATCGCGGGAACGCCGTTGTGGTGCCGCTCGAACTGGAGATCGGTAGGGGTGATGGTACCGCTGAGCTGGTGGATCGGGGTGAGCGACGAGCCGGTGACCTGGCCGACCGGCGCACGGGCGGGCTGCTCGAATGGCGCGCGCGCACTCAGGGCGGAGGTCGGGGCTCCCGGGACCTTGGTGGCGTCGGCCGGTACCGTCGGCGACCCAGCCGGCTCCTGAATGCGCCCGCTGCCTGGACGCGCGCCCACCAGCGCCGCCGCCCCTGCGGCGGCGGCACCCGCGAGGAGCGCGCGGCGCGTGGCATCCGGCTTGGCTCCCGGCTCTGCATCGGCGGTCATCCGGGCAAGATGCCGAGCGCACCCCACGCCCGCAATCGCAGCTAGCGCTCCATGACGGCAACCGCCTCCCGGATCCGCTCGGTCTCAGCCCGAGCGGTGGGTTCCGGCGCGGCCCGCAACGCCAGAAAGCGGCGATAGGCTTTCACGGCGGCCACGGTATCGCCGGCGAGCGCCGCGAGCCGCCCCTCCTCCCGCAGCGCGGTCGAGAGATACTCCGGGGGGAAGAACGACTGCGCGCGCCGAACGGCGCGCAGCGCGCCGTCCAGGTCCTGCTGCCGCTCCCGCAGCCGAGCCAGGATCAGATTGACGAAATGCGGCGCCTCGCAACAGCCGAGGCGCGCGACCGAGTCCAACCGCTCGATCAGCGCGGGCGGCACTGAACCGGCGTTCGCGGAGCCGGCGATTGCCTCGAGCAGCTCGGCCCGGGAAAGAAGCTGCCCGAAGCGCACGGAATCGCGGGCGACTGTGGTGCGGATCGCGCGGGCGGCGCGGCCGGCGGCCCGGCGATCACCCTGCCGCAACTGCCACTGGGCCAGCACGAACCGGTCGGCGGGACGAAGCCCCTTTCCGGCATCGCGCTCCACTTCGCGTGCCGCGGCGGCGGCGGCGGACGAGTCGGCATCCCAGTAGAGCGCGTACACGACGGCAAACAGCGGATTCCAGTAGCGCGCGCCTCCGATATCGGTAATGCTGTCCTCGAGGGTGCGCGCCGCGCGCGGCCGACCGCGATTCAGCGCGAGCCAGCGGGCCAGGCCCAGCGCGCGGGTGCGCTCGAGCGGAGAGCCGGCCCGGGCCAGCAGCGTCGCGACGGCAAGCTCGGCGTCGTCCAGCGCCAGTCCATCCATCTGACTGATCCACTGGATCCGGGCCAGCGTGGCCGTGCCCAGGCCGGCGAACGCGCGACGAAGCCTCGTCTGCCCCTGCAGGTCCCTGGTGAGGGTCGCGAGGCGCCAGCGCACGTAGAACGCGTCATCCCCGGTGGAGTCGTGCGTCAGATATCGCGCGACGAGGCGGCCGGCGGCGGCGGTGTCCCGCGCGAAGGTCGCCGCATCCACCAGACCGACGAGCGGCGCCAGGAAGGCCGAATCGAGTGCCAGCGCCCGCTCGAACGCCGCGGTGGCCCTCCCCCGGGCGTCGGCCACCTCTACACTGGACCCGAGATAGAGCAGAAGTGCGCCGAGGCGGTACCACGCGTCGGCCCGGTCCGGGGTGACATGGAGAACCTGATCCCAGGCACGAAGGTGCTCAGCGAGTGGGGTGGATTGCGGGAAGCGGATGCCGCGGAGCGCGTGCAGATACACCCGGTCTGCGGCGCTCAGCCGATCGCGCTGCTGCCACGCGATCTCGATCCCCCGTGTCCACGCGGTATCGGCCTCCGTCCACCATCCCCGATCCGCCACCGCCTGATCCACCGGGCGAAGCTTGAAGCGCAGCCCGGCGGCTGCGGCCAGCTCGAGGGCCGCCAGTGCGAACGTCGAATCGAGCTGGAGTGCCCGGCCGTATTCTCCGACCGCCAGATCGTAGCGCCCGCGGCGATAGGCGGTTCGGCCGCTCAGATACGCGCGAATCGCACGCAGCGGCACGGCGGCGAGTATCGCCATCCGGTCCTCGCGTTCGCCGGCAGCCGCAGCGAGCAGCCCGGCGGTAAACCGGTCGATGACGGCCTCAAGGCTGTCAGCCGGACCTTCCGCACCTGCTCGCGCCCGGACTTGCCCGTCGGCAACCGCGCGGAGCGCGCCGGCCAGCGACACCCGCGATCCCTTCAGTGAAGCCAGTTGGCCTTCCAGCACCAGCTCAGCGCCGAGCGCGCGACCCAGCCGCTGGGCGGAGGCGCGCCCCGCCGCCGGATTTTCGGTGCCCCAGGCCGCCAGGGTAGCGCGCGAGTTGGCGGCCTCGGGCCCTCCCTCACCGGTCAGGCGGGCGGCCAGCAGATCCACCATTCCGTCAGACAAATAGGCCAGCGAAGAATCCGGACCGACGATGCGGAAGGGGACGACTGCAACCCGGTTGGCCTCGAGGCGGCCGTCGGCCCGCAGACGCCGCATGCGCCCGGCGGTGACAGCGATGGCCGCCAAGGCGCCGAGGGTAAGCGCCGCTCCGAGCCAACGAAACCAGCGGCGGGCCGGCGCCGGGATGGATGTCGCCCCGGCTGGCTCGAAGCGGCCCACAAGCGGGCCCGCCAGCCGCGGCCCAAGCGGCAGATCCCCCACGCCCGGGTGCGCAGGAACCGTCCGACGGAGCTCGCCCGCCAGGGCAACGACCGCCGGATCCGGCTCGGCGTCGAAGTCCTTGCGGATCAGTGACTCGTAGACCCGGGCGCGGTGAATCGCTCCGGCGCTGTCTCCAACGGCGGCGAGCGCCCGCATGAGCGCCACGGTCGGGCCGGGGGCGTAGGGGTCCACCGCCACTAGGCGCCGGCGCCACTCGAGGGCCGGCCCATGCGCGCCTGCTTGCTCGTCCCGGCGGGCCAACGCTTCGAGGGAGGCGACGTAGCGCTGGGCGAAATGCGCCCGGCACGATTCCGCCCAGCGCTCAAATTCTGGCGCCTCGCCCACGAAGAAGCCGTCCAGGAAGGGGCCGCGGTAGAGCCTGACCACCGAGACATGGTCGCCCCGGTCGAGCGCCGCCTCCAACTCGGTGGTATCGCTGGCCAGCACGGCAGGGTTGAGGGTCAGGGGATTGGCACCGGTGAACAGCTCCTCGCCGAGCTGCCGCCGCAAGCCGTAGATCGCCTGCTCGAGCGCGTGGCGGGCACCTTCAGCATCCCCTTCCGGCCAGAGGTATGCCTGGAGCTTGTCGCGCGACAAGCCGCGCGGCCCCGCGACCGCCAGGAGAGCCAGCAGCGCGAGGCGGCGGCGCTGGCCGGGAAGCCCAGCGCCGGCTTCATCAGTCAGCCGAAGTGCACCGAACGTCTCCAGCCGTCGCATGGGACGCGGTTCAGGACGCTGTTGAGGTCCGGATGAGGTGGGAGTGAGGTCCCCGGCCAATGTTACGGCTCGGCCCGACCCCTCACAAGCGGACGCCGCCCCCGAGCCAAGGAGTCTCCCATGCCTCGATCATTCCCGGCCGCTCTGGCCATCGTGTGCTTTGCGCTGCCGGCGGGCGGCCCGATGCGCGCCGCCGCACAGCAAACCGCGCAAGAGCTCAGGCGGCGCGACGTCATCACCCGCCAGGAAATCGAGGGGGTTCAGGTGGAGGACGCCTATCAAGTCGTGCTGCGGCTCCGGCCTGAGTTTCTCAACCGCGCCTCCCGCGCACAACCGAGCCTGGGGCTATCGAGGCAACCATCAAGTTCGGCGACCAATGAGGACCCGGACGAGGTGGGGCGCACTTTCGACGCTACCAGCAGTCCCTCGGCGGGCGGCTTCGTGACTGCGACCCGTCGAGCCCCCGATCCCGATGCGCCGGAGTTCAACCGGGAAGGCAGCAAGGGAGCGAGCGGCCGGACGGCGCAAGCGCCCGCCGGAGGCGGAGGTTTCGCTGGATCGGTGGCGCAGGGCGGTGGCCGCCCCGCCCAGCCCAGGGGGGGTATGCGGAGCGGCGCCAGCAGCTCCGTGGTGGTGTACGTCGGCAACATGCTCCTCGGCGGCGTCGAAGAGCTGACCACCCTTCCGGCTGTCAGCCTGCAGGAAATCCGGTTGCTGAGTCCTTCCGAGGCCCAATTCAAGTTCGGCCCGCGGCACGGGGCCGCTGCGGTCATTCTGGTGACACTCAACGAATAGAGCGGAGGGATCATGCGCAGCTACATCGTCCTGCTCGCGCTCTTCGCGCTGGGGTCGCTCGGCTGCGGTGAGGGCCTGAACGAGCCACCGCCCGTCAACCTCCGGGTCAGGATCATCCACGCGGGTGTTGATCCTGATGCCGACGGGTACGTGGTGAGCGCGGGCGGGAAGTCGGTTGCTATTCTGCAGCCTAGCGGGACGGCCGATTTCTTCCTGCCGGTCGGCCTCCACGAGGTCGCAGTTGAGCGACTCGCGGCCAATTGCTCCCTCAGCGCATCCGCTTCCACCCGCGTCGTGATCGTGCCGGGCCAGTTCGTCGAGCTGCCGTTGCGGATCGAGTGCCGTGCTGTCACCGGAGCCATTTTCGTTGCGGTTTCGCAATCCGGCCGCGACTTCGATTCCGACTTCACGGTCAGTGTGGACGGGGCGGACGCAGGCATAGCGCCAGGGGTGATCGAAGGCCGCCAGCCTGGCAGCTACGTCGTTGCTCTTGGCGATATCAACGCCAATTGCGCCGTGTCCGGCTCGGGCAGCCAGGTGGTCACCGTCACCGCCGGGGGCATGAGCCGGGATACCGTCAACGCAATCTTCAAGCTGGCATGTGCAGCGGTCACGGGGGACGTCGAGCTGAGCGTCGCGACAACCGGCGGCCGCCCAGATCCAAATGGGTATACGCTATTGCTCGACGGTGAGCTCGTCATGGAGCCGTGTTTCTACTGTTATTGGGGCTACTACGGAGGGGCGATTGTTCGTCTGGTGGGAACCACCAGCCGGCTCTTTGAACAGATCCAGCCGGGCGTCCGCACCTACGAGCTGAGCGATGTCTCACCCTTTTGCGTCGTGGAGGGCAGCAATCCCCGCCCGGTGACCGTGTCCATCGGCGCGACTGCGCGGGTGTCGTTCGACGTGGCCTGCCCCGCGCCCTGACGCCGATGCGCTCCCCTCCCCTCCGGCACACTGGCGCGATCATCGCCGTGGGCGTCCTCGCCGCCTCTGCGACCGGTCCTGACGACCTGGGTCCTCCCGCGCCGCCGTCCTCCGCTGACGCCTCGGTATCCCCGGGAGTCGGCAACGCGCTGGGCGCGGTCGCCACCGTGCGAGTCCAATCGGCCGACAGCGTGCTCGCTCGAATCGGCACGGCCGGGAGCCCCATCGTCGTAACCCTCACGGAATCGCGAGGCTCGCCATGCGCGCCCGATTGTTCGCATCCGTTGTCATCGCCCTGACCATAGCCGGCTGCGGGGATGATTTCACCGGCCCCGAGCCGAGCACGTTACGCGTGTCGGTGACGACGAGCGGCGTCGACGCGGACGCTGATGGATACCGCATCACCGTCGGCACGAAAGCGCCGCGGATTCAGCTCCAAGGCACCGTCAGCCTGTCGATGACGCCCGGCAGATATGACGTGCTACTCGACGACGTGGCGGCCAATTGCACGGTCGAAGGCCCCGCCGAGGTCAGCGTAATCGTCCCACCGCCACCGGTTGCCCCGATCGAGGTGCCCCAGGTGTCGTTCCAGGTCACCTGCCACGCCGCCAGCGCCGCGGTCCGGGTGATGGCATCAAGCTCGGGGCGGGACTTTCCGCCGGCGGGATACCAGGTTCACCTGAGCAATGGATCCACTGTCACGCAGACGCTCACGGCGTATGCGAATGTGCCCCTCGTCGTCGAGGGCCTTCCAGCCGGAAGTTACGCCGTCACGCTCAGCGACCTGAGCGACAACTGCACCTTGAGTGGGCCGAATACCCGGACGGTGTCCGTCACCATTGGTGGCGTGACGCGGGACATCGGCTTGGCCGACTTTGCGGTGGCCTGCGCGGCCACTACCGGTGACGTCAACCTGAGCACGACGACGACCGGGACTCACCGCGACATCAACGGCTACACGCTCATGCTCGACGGCGAGCTCGTCACCCACCAGGACTGTTCCTACTTCTACTACTACTGCGACACGCGCCCCACCCGCTTTCAGATGAGTGGGGCTCACCTCTTTCAACAGCTGGCCCCAGGCGACCACATTTTTGAGCTGACCGACATCGCCTCAACCTGCTCGGTGAACGGACCCAATCCCGCCACGGTGTCGGTGACTCTCGGCGCGGTTTCCGAGCTCACGTTCACCGTCGCCTGCAACTGAACCCTTTGACCGCCATGCGCCGCTCAGCCGCCTTCGTCGCAACGATGCTACTGCTCGCCGGCTGCGCGACCGAGCCGGGGCCGGAGCCCCCCGCGATCGACCAGGCCGATGCCACCCACGCTTCCGTGAACGTCCTCAGCGCCGTGGTCACGGTGCGAGCCCGGTTCGCCGACAGCGTGTTCGTCCGGTTCGGCACAGTCGGGGCCGGCGTGCTCGACAGCGTCTCCCCCGCCGTACGAGTGACCGACGGATCCGCCACGATCCCGGTGCTCGGCCTCCTGGCGGGAACAGCTTACGTCCTGCGAGTCACAGCGGGCGGGCCTGGCGGCACCACGCAGAGCAAGCTGCTTCACCTGACCACCGACGTTCTGCCTTCCGACCTGCCGCAGTACACCGCCGGCGGCACCGACCCCTCCCCCGGCTACGTCGTGTTCGCGGCCGCCGGATACGGCCTGGCGATCGACAACACCGGACGAGTGGTCTGGTACGTGCGACTCGCGGACCCCGTGACCCTCAACTTCGAGCCGCAGCCCACCGGCCGGTACTACACCCGCCCGACGACGCCAACGACCCCGATACCATGGCTCGAGCTCGATCCGCTCGGCAACGTGACCCGTACGCTCGGCTGCGCGCGGGGGCTGGTGCCCCGGTTCCATGACCTCATCGCCCGGCCGGACGGCTCGTACTGGATCATGTGCGACGAGACCCGCGTGATGGATCTGTCGGCCGATGGCGGCGTGGCGGAGGCTCGGGTGACCGGAACGGTGGTCCAGCACATCGGCGCGGACCAGAGTCTGTTGTTCGAATGGAGTCCCTTCGACCACTTCGCAATCGACGATCTGGACCCCGCGAACCGCACCGGGGCGAACGTGAACTGGACCCACGGCAACGCGATCGATCTGGATGCGGACGACAACTTGTTGATCTCGTTCCGGAGTCTGAGCGAGGTCACCCTGATCGATACGCGGACCGGCGCGGTGCGCTGGCGGATGGGCGGCCGCGCCAATCAGTTCACCTTCAGCAAACCCATGCCCCCGTTTGAGCACCAACACGGCGTCCGCGCGGCGGGCAGGGGCCACATCATGCTGCTGGATAATCTGGGGGAGGCGGGCAGTAGCCGGGGCGAGCGCTATGCGGTTAACGAGGAAGCGCTCACGGTAGAGCTCGAAGCTTCCGCCATCGCGGCGCCGGCGACCGTCGCCCAGCTGGGCGGCACCACCCAACAGCTACCGGGGGGCCGCGTGCTGGTGGCGTTCGGGAACGGCGACCGGGTTCACGAGTTCGACGCCTCCGGCGCGATTGTCTGGGAGATCCACGGCGACCCGGGGTACGTCTTCCGGGCTCAGCGCATCCAATCGCTGTACGACCCCGGGAGTGGGTTCGCGCGCTGAGCTAGCGGCCGCGCGCGCGGGCTGCGATTTCGGCCAGCCGCCGGTCGATCTCCGCCTTGGGCAACCAGCGGCCGCGCACCATCACGCCCGCCTGACGGTGCACGTTGCGGATGTCCTCCAGCGGGTTGCCGTTGAGCAGGATCAGGTCGGCGCGCTTGCCTACCTCCACCGTGCCGAACTCGGACTCCCGCCCGAAAAAACGAGCGGGATTCTTCGTGCCCGCCTCGAGCACGGCGTAGGTGGGGACGCCCGCTTCGACCATCGCGCGCATCTCCCGCGCGAGCGAGAAGCCCGGGACGCTGAACACCTGGGGTGAATCCGACCCGAGCAGGAGCCCGGCCCCGGCGCGCTGGAGTGCCTGGAGGATCCGATCGCGGAGCGCCACGATCTCAACCGGCGACTGCCGCATGCCGACCTGCTCGAGCGCGGTCTGCCAGAAGCTGCCGCTGCCGCGGGCGAACTGCGCCGTCTGCTTCACCCACGCCTCGACGACTTCCGGACGCATGTAGACCAGTTCGGGCCGGCGACGCAGCCCGTCCATCGACCG
>Ga0247829_10001235_pt1 | contig 11425 bp, 16 predicted proteins | sample 12C_Control_Day4_FD_207765 | JGI IMG/M metagenome (GOLD analysis project Ga0247829, IMG submission 207765) | Soil microbial communities from agricultural site in Penn Yan, New York, United States - 12C_Control_Day4 | ecosystem: Environmental > Terrestrial > Soil > Agricultural land | place... | reverse complement strand
GCTTCGGCGCATTCGGTTCATTCAGCTTCCAGGCGAGCAAGAATCTCACGGCGGGTGAAGGTGGGATGCTGGTGACGAGCGATCCGGCCCTCGCCGAAGCTGCGCGCTCGATCTCGAATCAGGGACGCAGGACCGGGGGTGCCTGGTACGAGCACGTGCGTGTCGGCACGAACGCGCGCCTGACAGGTTTTCAGGCGGCGTTGCTGTTGTCGCAGCTCGATCGTTTGCCCGCGCAAATGCTGAGGCGGACGGAGTCTGCAGACCGGTTGCGTCGCGGGCTTCGAGGGATCGACGGACTGCAAGTGACGCCGAAGACCCTCGACCCGCGCGTGGACGCGCACGCGTATCACATTTTTTCGATGATGCTCCACCCGGATAGCTTCGGTGCTTCCAGGGCGCAGGTCGTTGCAGCCCTCGCCGCCGAGGGCGTTCCGGCGACGACCTCGTATCCCCATCCGCTGTACCGCAATCCTTTGTTCGATAGGTACCCGCATAGAACAGGCGACTGTTCTCGGGCGGAGGCCTATTGCCGCGAAGGTATCTGGCTGGCGCACCAGGCGCTTCTCGCAGAGCCGGCCTGGATCGATGGGGTGATCGCAGCGTTTCTCAAAGTACGCGCGCATGCGGGATCTCTCGCGCCGGTGCGTCCGTCCGCCTGATGAACCGTCCGCATTGCGGGACGTCGTCGGCGCCGCCAGGCCATGGATGAAGTAAATACTCCTGATCAGGAGTCAGCCACTATGCAGCCGTCGAAATACCCCCGCCACGCGCTTCCACGTTGAACCAGTTGCTCGTCGAGATGGACGGCTTCGAGTCGAACGGCGCAGGCGCTGCTGACCCAGCACAAGAACGCCCTGCTGCACATCGCCGATGCGCTGCGCGCGCGCGAGGTTCTCGATGCCGCCGCTGACGCAGGAATAGGGTTTCGGTTTCCGGCTTTGCGGACAGGGGCCGCGAGATATCATTCTCGCGGCCCTTTTTCGTGCCCGTGATGTTCGAGCGAACCCGCTACACTGTGCCGCTGCCGTCCGGCCGGGCGATGGTGCTCGGTGAGCGGACGCTCGTCATGGGGATCCTCAACATCACTCCCGACTCTTTCTCGGATGGTGGTCTGCACCTCGACGTGGATCACGCGGTTCACGCGGGGTTGCAGCTGGTTGAGGACGGAGCGGACATCCTCGACATCGGCGGCGAGTCGACCCGTCCGGGCGCGCAGGCGGTGGGCGAGCGCGAAGAGATGCGGCGCGTGCTGCCCGTGGTCGAGAAGCTCGCGGGTCGAACGGCTGCGCTGATCTCAATCGACACGTACAAATCGCGTGTGGCGCGCGAAGCGCTCGCGCGCGGCGCGGTCATCATCAACGACATCAGCGGCCTTCAATACGATCCTGCTCTCGCCAGGGTTGCCGCCGAAACGCAAGCGGCCATGGTTCTCATGCACACCCGCGGTCACTCTCGGGAGATGTACGAGCGCGCCGTGTACGACAATGTGATTACGGAGGTGTGCAGCGAGCTCGAGGACGCGATGCAGCGCGCGATCGATGGCGGCGTATTGCGTGAGGCCATCGTGCTGGATCCGGGCTTCGGCTTTGCCAAGCGCCCCGAGCATAGCTACGCACTGCTGGCGGGGCTCGGTGAACTCGCCGCACTCGGCCGCCCCATCCTTTCGGGTCCGTCGCGCAAATCGTTCCTCAAAGACGCGCTGGGTGAGCGCGAGCCCGCCGGCCGCGAGTGGGGAACCGCGGCTGGTGTCGCTGCCTCCGTACTTCTCGGTGCCCACATCGTGCGGGTGCACAACGTGAAGGCGATGACCGATGTCGTCCGCGTCGCCGACAGGCTGCGCCGCGCCCGGTTCATCGAGACAGGGGCCTGAGGGAGGAGACGGCGCTTCGTAGACGTCGCCTCAACGTTTTCGTCGAGAGGCTTCTCGGTGCGCCGAGTTCAGTGGACGGTTGACACGCGCACAAGGAGCAAATATACTCCTGATCAGGAGTTCGACATGCAGACGCTGAAATACCCGGCCACCCGCTATCACACCCAGGAGCCGCCGGACCTCGCCGCGCGCGGTGAAAGAGAGCGCCTGTCGGCGCCCGGCTTGAAGGCGTTCTTCAACATCATGGGGCAGTGGAAGGTCCGTGACGAGGACGCCCGCGCGCTGCTCGGCGGCGTCAGCAATGGTCCGTTCTACGAGATGAAGCGCAACCCCGACCGCCTGCTCGAGCCGGATCGCTTGACGCGGATCTCGTATCTGATCGGCATCTACAAAGGCCTCCGCATCCTTCATTCCGACCGAGTGGCAAATGAGTGGGTCCACCTGCCCAACCGCAATCCCATTTTCGCCGGGCAGACACCGCTTGCCTACATGAGCCGTGGCGGTCTGCCTGCGATGCAGATCGTGCGCCGGCTCGTCGACGCACGCCGCGCCGGCTGATGCCGCGTCCGCCGGTCACACTGATCCGGCAGTTCGACACCCATCGTCTGGTGCCGTCGCGTTATCTCGCCAGCGGCGACAGTGTGCTCGTGGCAATAGCGGACGATGACGCGCATCTGGCGGCGATCTTCGAGCTCGATCTGGCAACGAACGATCGTCTGCTCGCGGAGCACCAGCTCCTCCCGGACATCGGGCTCGAGGAACTCGTCTCGAATGTGCCGTGTGCCGCGGTGATCAACGCGACGTTCTGTCATGCGCACCCGCTGGGGAGCAGGTTCAACGGGCCGGGGCGGGGCGCATGGTATGCCGGGTTCGAGCTCGAGACCTCGCAGGCGGAAGTTGCTTTCCACAAGAGCGTTGAGCTCGCGGAGATCGACCGGTTCGAAGAGTCCGTGACCTACGACGACTACCTCGCGGATTTCAGCGCGAGCTTCCACGACCTTCGGCGCGCGCGCGGGTTTCGCGGATGCCTGGATCCCGACAGCTACGTCGCCTCACAGGCGCTCGCCGACGAGCTGCTCGAAGACGCCGCCCTCGGCGTGGTCTACGCGAGCGTGAGAAGAAAGGGGGGCACGTGCGTCGCATGTTTCCGTCCCGCGCTGGTAGGCAACGTCCGGCGAACAGCCACCTACCGGTTTACCTGGCAGGGCAGCCCCGAGCCGGCAGTCACCCTCGAGCAGAGCACCGACCACTGAACACCCGGCATTCGGCACCCGGCACCAGCACCGGCACTTGAGCACTCAGCACGCAGCACCGAGCGCCCCGTCTTCAGTCCGCCTCACCGAAGTTCTGCGGCCTGATAAGCTTACAGCGCAAAATGTCGGAGTATTTCGCGGGGCTGATCCGCTACCGGCCACCGGTCAGCTGGTGGGACATCCTCGACATCCTCATCGTCTCCATCCTGATCTACGAATTCCTGAAGCTGATCAGGGGAACACGCGCCGTACAGATGGCCGTGGGGTCGATGCTGATCGTGACGATGTTCTACGTGTCGCGGCTGGCGCCGCTGCAAACGGTGAACTGGATGATCCGCAACATGCTCGTCTATGTTGCGTTCGCGGCCATCGTCATCTTCCAGTCCGACATCCGGCGCGCGCTCGCACACTTCGGCCAGGCGCCGTTCTTCCGCTATTTCAACCGCCAGGAGGCCGCCAACGAGACGATCGAAGAGGTCGTGGTCGCGGCGACGACGCTGGCGGCGCAGAAGATCGGAGCGATCGTGGCGATCGAGCGCGAGATCGGCCTGCGTAACTACATCGAGAGCGGGATTCCGCTCGACGCGACCCTTACCTACGATCTGCTCGTCACGATCTTTCAGCACTCGTCACCGCTGCACGATGGCGCCGTCATCCTCCAGGAAAGCCGCGTGACTGCCGCGGCCTGCTTTCTGCCGCTGACCGTGAACCCGCGCGTCAGCCGCGAGCTGGGGACACGGCACCGTGCGGCCATCGGGCTCACCGAAGAATGTGATGCGGTCGCGATCGTGGTCTCGGAAGAAACGGGATCGATCTCGCTCGCGCTCGACGGCCGTATCGAACGGCGGCTGACGCCCGACCAGCTGCGCGAGAGGCTTCGCTCGCTGGTACTGTTGCGGCGCCGGCGCCGCCGCCAGGTCGGGGCGCGGGCTTACGACATCTGATGGCTTACCACCCGTTCCGCAATCCGGGCCTGAAGATCATGGCGCTGCTCCTCGCGTTTGCGCTGTGGTTCACGGTCGCGGGCGAACAGAACGTCGAGCGGACCATGCGCGTCCCGCTGGAGCTCAGGAACAAGCCGGCGAATCTCGAGATCCTCGGCGACCCGCCCATCACCATCGACGTCCGCGTGCTGGGGTCGTCGACGCTCCTCAGTCGCATGGATGCTGGTGAGGTCGTGGCCATGCTCGACCTGACCGGTGCGCGGCCGGGGTCGCGATTGATTCACATTCGCACCGATGAAGTGCGCGTACCGTACGGGCTCACGGTGCTGCAGTTGACGCCGGCGACTGTTTCGCTGGAGCTCGAAGAGTCGGCGCGACGCACGGTGCCCATCCGCCCTGCCATCGAAGGAGATCCTGAGCCCGGGTTCGTACCGGGAACTGTCAGATCGACCCCGGCGACGGTTGAAGTGATCGGACCCGAAAGCCGCATCAAGGAGCTGACGTCCGCCACGACGGAACCGATTCCGCTGAACGGCCATCGCGACACCGTGACCGACACGGTGACGGTGGGCGTCTCGGACCCGGAATTGCGTCTGGTCGAACCGTTGAGCGCGACCGTTACCGTGGAGATCGTTCCCGCGCCGATCGAACGCGTGCTCAACGAGGTGCCGATCCGTTGGCGAAACCTCAATTCAGGATTGACCGCGCGGGTGCAGCCGCAGACCGCGCGTGTCGTCGTGCGCGGCCGTCGTCAAGCACTGGACGCGGTGCGCGCCGAGTCGATCAACGCGTTCGTGGATCTTGCCGGGCTGGGACCGGGTCAGTACAATCTTCCCATCCACTTCGATCCCACAGAGAGCTTCGGCGTCAGCAGCACCGAGCCCGCCGTCGTCCAGGTCACGATCAAATAAACGAATGTCCAGACTCTTCGGCACCGACGGTGTTCGCGGCAAGGCCGGCGAACATCCGCTCGATCATGAAACCGTGGCGCGTCTCGGCGCGGCGCTCGTCCGCGGTATGCGGCACGGCGACACGCCGCTGCGTTTCATCGTGGGCCGCGACACGCGCGAATCCGGTGAATGGATCGAGCAGGAGCTTGCTCGCGGCATCCGCTCCGAGGGCGGTCGACTCACGAGTGGCGGCGTCATCCCGACCCCGGCGGTGGCCTACGTCGCGCGCGAGATGGATTTCGATGCCGGGATCGTGATCTCCGCATCTCACAATCCGTTCGAAGACAACGGGATCAAGGTCTTCTCGGGTCGGGGTGAGAAATTCACCGAGACGCTCGAGCGTCACGTCGAGCAGATCGTCGCGGACACTTCGTGGAGCGTGAACGGGGAACTGGCGCGAGCGGTCGACAGCGCCGATGTCGCAGACGCATATCTCGGCCACGCGAAGCTCGCTCTTCCGGATCCGCAGCGGCTCGGCGGCCTGCGTATCGCGATCGACACCGCCAACGGTGCGACTACCCACGTGGCAGGGCGGCTGTTTCGCGAGCTTGGTTTCGACGTGATTGCGATAGGTGCCACTCCGGATGGGAGGAACATCAACCTGCACTGCGGCTCCACGCATCCTGAGCTGCTTGCCTCGACGGTGACGCAGCACGGATGCCGGATCGGTGTCGCGTTCGATGGCGATGGCGATCGCGCGATCTTCGTGGACGCGAATGGCCGCGTCGTCGACGGCGACGCCGTCCTGCTGATGTGCGCACGCCACATGAAGGCTCAGGGACGGCTGAAGGGGAATGCGGTCGTCGCTACCGTGATGAGCAATATCGGTCTCGAGCTCGCATTGCGCGAGAGCGGCATCGAGCTGGTGCGCACCGCAGTCGGTGACAAGTACGTCATGGAGGAGATGCTCAAGCGCGATCTGTCGATCGGCGGAGAGCAATCCGGGCACATCATCTTCTCGGATCACCTGTTCACCGGCGACGGCATCGCCACCTCGATGAACGTGCTGCGCGTGATGGCTGAGACCGGCCGCGAGCTTGCGGATCTCGCTGGCGAGCTCGTCACCTATCCGCAGGTGCTGCTCAACGTCAGAGTCCTTCAGAAAAAGGACCTTTCCACCATTCCGCCGGTGGCGGATGCTATGGCCGACGTCGAACGGCGTCTCGATGGAAGCGGCCGGTTGCTCGTGCGGTATTCGGGCACTGAGCCGCTGCTGCGCATCATGATCGAAGGCAAGGACCAGGAGGAGATCCAGCATATGGCGAGGTCGATCGCCGCCGTGGTGAAACGCGAGCTGGCGTAAACGTGCGACGTATTACGTGCGACGTGCGACGTGCGACGTGGGAGGTGCGACGTGCGACGTGCGACGTGCTGAGTGTTGAGTGCTGATATGCGACTGGCAGTGAACATCGACCACATCGCCACGCTGCGGCAGGCGCGCAAGGGTCACGATCCGGAACCGGTGGCCGCCGCACTCATCGCGGAAATGGCGGGCGCGCAGGGGATCACGGTGCACCTGCGCGGCGACCGGCGACACATTCAGGATCGCGACGTCGAGCTGCTGCGCAGCGCCATCTCGACGAAGCTCAATATCGAGATGGCCGTCACTGACGAGATGGAACGCATCGCCGCGTCGATTCACCCGGACCAGGTAACGCTCGTCCCTGAGCGTCCGCAGGAGCTGACCACCGAAGGAGGGCTCGACGTCGTCGCGCAGGCAGGCGCCATCGAGAGCTTCATCAGAAGAATGCACACGGCAGGCATTCGCGTCAGCATTTTTCTCGATCCGCTGCCCGAGCAGGTCCGTCAGGCGAAGGCGACCGGCGCGGATGCTATCGAGATCAACACGGGAATGTACGCGGATGCGGACCCGTCTCACGCGGCGCATGAACTCGCTCGCATCGGCGAAGCCGCGCGACTCGGCGCCGTCGAGCGCCTCGAGGTGCTCGCCGGCCACGGCCTCGATTACGTCAACGTGATTCCGATCGCCGCCATCGCTGAGATCGTCGAGTTGAACATCGGCCACAGCATCGTTTCGCGCGCCGCGCTGACCGGCATGGACCGCGCGGTCCGCGACATGGTGGCGCTGCTCGGCCGCTGAACTGACGTGCCTCGCTACCGCCATGTTCGGTATCCGGCGGCGCTGACAGCGGTCATTCTCGCACTCACATCGCTTCTGCTCCAGGCGCGCTCGCAGCGCGTGGCGTTTCGCACCGACGACGGGATCACGATCGCGGCGACGTGGTACGAGCCGTCGCTGCGGCCGGCGCCGGCCGTGATCCTCGTGCACATGCTCGGCCGCTCGCGACGCGACTGGGAGGGCTTCGCATCAACGCTCGCCTCGTCGGGCATCGGTGCTCTCGCGATCGATCTCCGTGGTCACGGAGAATCGGCGTCGGGACAGGCTGCGTCGGGCACGGTCGACTATTCGGCCATGGTGAAGGACGTGGCAGCGGCACGGCGATATCTCAACACTCGTGGCGACGTGCGCCCGTCGAGGATCGGAATCGCCGGCGCGTCGATCGGCGCGAATCTCGCCGCCCTCGAGGCTGCGGCCGATCCGGCGGTCGCCAGCCTGGCGCTGCTGTCTCCATCGCTCGACTATCGCGGTTTGCGGATCGAAGCGGCAGTCCGGAAGTACGGAAACCGTCCGATGCTGCTCGTGTCGAGCGACGACGATCCATATGCCCGACGCTCGGCGCTGGATCTCGAGAAGACCGGCAGCGGTCGTGAGCTGCTGTCGCTGGCCGGAGCGGGTCACGGCACCAACATGCTGAGCCGTTCCGACGAGCTGCCGCAGGCATTGGTGGACTGGTTCCGCCGGACGCTACAATAAGGGTCTTGAACAAAGAAATGATTGCCATCGGCTTGTCCGGCGTGTTGCTGGGCCTGCTCGGCGGCTGGATCATCGGCTCTCAATCAGCGGCCGGTCCCCAGCCGTCGGCGGCAGCGCCTGCGCAGCAGGCCACCGCGGCGCCTGCCGAGCAGCCACGCGCCGCACGCCCGCTCGACGAGAACCGCGTCTCGCAATTACGTGCCGAGGCGGAGCGCGATCCGAAAAGCGCCGCACCCCGCATCCAGCTTGGCAATCTCTTTTTCGACAGCGAGCGCTACGAGGACGCGGCGCGATGGTATGCGGCGGCGCTCGAGATCGATCCGAAGCAGGTGGACGTCAGCACCGACCTGGGGATCGCGTACTACTACACGAACCAGCCGGACCGCGCGCTCGAACAGTTCGATCGGTCGCTCGCGATCGACCCGACTCACTCGAAAACCCTGTTGAACATCGGCGTCGTCAGGGCCTTCGGCAAGCAGGATCTCGAAGGCGCCGCCAAAGCGTGGGAACGTGTGCTCGAAGTTGCGCCGAACAGCACGGAAGCCGCCCGCGCGAAGCAGGGGCTGGACGGCATCCGCAGCGCTCATCCCGAGGCCGGCCGCGGCGCCGGACGGGGCGCGTCGTGACCTGCCCAACTTCCATTTCATTGTCATGTTCCGCGTCCTCCTCTTCGTCGTTCTCGCCTACATCGCGGCGCGCATGCTGTGGCGCGTCCTCGTCGGCGTGTTCGAGGGGCTCGGCTATCAGGCGCCGGACGCAAAGACGCAGAGTGTCGGACTCGTTCGTGATCCCGTGTGCGGAACATTCATCCTGCCGTCCAAGGCGCTGACCTCCGGGAGCGGATCGAACACGCGCTACTTCTGTTCCGAGAAGTGCCGCCGCGACTACGGGGGTAGAGCCTGATGCCCTCGGAAGCGCAACTGCGTGCGGACATCGTCGAGATCGGCCGGCGTATGTACGCGCGCGGGTACACGGCGTCGAACGACGGGAACATCAGCGTCCGTCTCGACGGCAATCGGCTGCTGATGACGCCGAAGAGCGTCTGCAAAGGGTTCATGGATCCGGCGATGATGTGCATCACGGATCTGCACGGGAACAAGCTGTCGGGCGATCGCGATCCCTCGTCGGAGATGCAGATGCATCTCGAAGTGTATCGGCAGCGGCCGGACGTGAATGCGGTCGTCCATGCACACCCGCCGATCGCGACCGCGTTCGCGGTGGCCGGCATTCCGCTCGACCGGGCGGTCCTTGCGGAGGTCGTGACGACCCTCGGCAGCGTGCCGATTGCGGAGTATGCGACACCGTCGACGCGCGAACTCCCTGACGCCGTCCGCAAATACGTCAAAGCGCACGATGGAATGCTCCTCGCCAACCACGGCGCGCTGACGCTCGGCGCCGATCTGTTCGGCGCGTATTACAAGATGGAGACGATCGAGCATTTCGCGAACATCAGCTTTGTCGCGCGAATGCTTGGAGGCGAGCGGCTGCTCTCGCGTGAGGAAGTATTGCGTCTGCAAGGTTTGCGGGGAATCTACGGAATCTCCGCGCCAGCACCCATCTGCGCCGACCCTGCGCCAGGTGCTTCCGTCGAGCAGGTCGATTGTCAGAATGTGTTCGCGCCGGCGGCGGGCACGCGACTCGTACCAAGCGGGCGTCCGGTGAGTGCGGACGAGCAAATTCGGCTAACATACGGCGAACTCACGGCTTTGATCGAGGACGCGGTCAGAAATCTGAAATAGCCGCCAACGGAGGAATACATGGGTGAGGCATTGGGCATGGTCGAGACCAAGGGGCTGGTCGCGATGATTGAAGCGGCTGACGCCATGGTCAAGGCCGCCAAGGTCACGCTGGTCGGCTGGGAGAAGATCGGCGCCGGCTACGTGACCGCGATCGTCCGCGGCGACGTCGCCGCCGTAAAGGCTGCGACCGATGCAGGAGCTGCCGCGGCGCGCCGCGTGGGCGAGCTCGTGTCGGTTCACGTCATTCCGCGCCCGCACGCGAACCTCGAAGACGCGCTGCCGATCGGCAAGGCCACAAGCAACGCCAAGTAGTGCGTTCATCATTGAGAGCTTGTGAACGAGTTGGCCGGCGAGTGAGCGCAGCGAGCGAGCGGAGCGGGGCTTGGAGCCCCCGCGAGGGAGCGTGCAAGGGGGGGACGAAGTTCCCCGGTGAGACATGATTCTGGCAAGAATTGTGGGGACCGTCGTCGCCACGCGCAAGGACGATCGGCTCGTGAGCAACAAACTGCTGATCGCGCGTCCGATCGATCCTCATGGCAAGCCCGAGGGCACGTACCTTGTCGCTGTCGACACCGTGGACGCCGGGTTCGGTGAAACGGTCCTCATCGTCAGCGGCAGTTCCGCGCGGATGGCCTCGGGCATGAAGGACTGCCCGGTGGACGCCGCGATCGTGGGCATCGTGGACACCATCCAGGTCCGGGATCCAGGGAAATAACGTGCAGCTCGCGCGCGTCATCGGTGATGTCGTCGCCACCGTGAAAGACGCCAACCTCACCGGCATCAAGCTCCTCGTCCTGCAACCGATCGCCGCGTCGGGCGAAAGCGTTGGGCGCACGCTCGTTGCACTCGACTCGATCGGCGCGGGCGTGGGCGAACACGTCTTCTTCGTGCGCGGCCGCGAAGCGGCCTTCCCGTTCTATCCCGCCGAGCCGCCGGCCGACGCAGCGATCATCGGCATCGTCGACCACTGGCACACCGAGGACCCGCCGCGCGAGGAAGGCGGGAGGAAGAACGCCTGACATGCAGATCGGCAGGGTCGTCGGCACGGTCGTGAGCACTCAGAAAATCAGGAAGCTCGAAGGGGCAAAGCTGATGCTCGTCCAGATCTTGACGCTCGAAAACGAACCGCGCGGGCCGGCGGTGCTTGCGATCGATTCCGTCGGTGCCGGCGTCGGGGAAAAGGTGTTGCTGGTCATCGAGGGCAAGGCGGCGGGCGACGCGCTCGGGAGGAAAGCGGCCGCCGTCGACGCCGCTATCATCGGGATCGTCGATGCGGTCGATTACAGAGACACGGTATGAACGAGGACGCACTTCGCGCGCTCGTCCGTGAGTCGATCGCCCGTCAACTCGGTCAGGGCGTGCCCATGAATCCGGCCGCACCGGCCATGCCGCTCTCCTTCATCGGCCACCCGAGCCAGTATCGCTATGAGCTGCCGGAGTCGGATGGTCCCTGCATCATCGAGCCCGGCGTGCAGTGCAACCATTGCGGGTACTGTCAATCGCACGGACACTGAAACTCCCCGTTCAACCGCTCGTGCCGCGCGGACGCGTTCCCGCGATCATGCGCCGGCTCGCGAAGGCGATCGACGGGCTCCAGGAACCGGCCGTGGAGAAGATCGCGCAGGAGCAGAAGGAGGATCCCTTCCAGGTGCTCATCGCGACGATGCTGTCGGCGCAAACGAAGGACGCGGTCACCGCGGCCGCCTCCGGACGGCTGTTTCGCGTGGCGCGCACGCCGCGCGCGATGCTGAAGATACCGGTGAAGCAGATCGAACAACTGATCTACCCGGTGAGCTTCTATCGCCACAAGGCCGTGCACGTGAAACAGACGTG
>Ga0247829_10001234_pt1 | contig 11433 bp, 10 predicted proteins | sample 12C_Control_Day4_FD_207765 | JGI IMG/M metagenome (GOLD analysis project Ga0247829, IMG submission 207765) | Soil microbial communities from agricultural site in Penn Yan, New York, United States - 12C_Control_Day4 | ecosystem: Environmental > Terrestrial > Soil > Agricultural land | place... | reverse complement strand
ATTCATCGCAACCTACGGGACTTGTTCGAACTGCACTACTCCCGCACCGGCGAGACGCTGGACCCCAAGGACGTTCGGGACCCTGGACTGAAAGACTGGGTCGTCATGCTTGGGCAGGATGGCGATGAGTTGCTTAGTATTACGGTAGACCGCTGGCGCTACTCCAAGTTCAAGCGGGCGGTGTGGGGGCTACATCTGAATAAAGATCTCGTACTTGTACGAGGAATAAAGAAAGGCAATCAGAGCCGTAGAGCGATCTACGTCTCCAACCTGTGGGTCATAGATCCTGACGGATAGAGAAATGGTTTTAGAAGCCAAAGAATTCACGATTACCGAAGCGGCTACTCGGACGTTTTGGAAGAACGTCATCAAGTATCCAGGAGGAGGCTGCTGGATTTGGACTGGTGGAACCAACAGCAAGAGGAATCCTTATGGGAGGTTTTGGATTGGTAAGGACCAGCAAGTCATGGCTCACCGATATTCATGGGCATTGGAACATGGCTCCTGTGATCCGACTCTCTCCATAGACCACTTGTGCATGAATACTCTGTGCATGAATCCCCTTCATATGGAACTTGTAACCTTCGAAGAAAATAGTCGGAGGCAACATGAGCGGAGAGAGCCGGAGCGACAGCAGCAGTTTTTAGAAGATTTGAATGAGGCTTTAGGTGCGTGGAGAAACTCTCCAGAAGGTAAGGCTCGACTGAAGGAGATGAACAAGGAATTGGGGAAGACCTCATGGGTGGCTACCCTTACCCATGACGAGAGAGTCTCTATTCTTCAGAAGGCGTGGCGGTCCGGTAAGTTCGACAATAGGAGGAAGCAAAGACCATACACTCGGATTGATTGGTCTCAGCCCTGCCAACGGGGGCATGAGAGAACACCAGAGAACACGTACTTCCTAGATGGCAGGCCTCGCTATTGCAAGGCTTGTAAATACGAGAGAAGGAAATCAAATGAACAGAACGGAACTGGCCCAGGCCATTGCACTGAAGACTGACGCCGTCACTCGGGCTGAAGTCTTGGAGATTCTCAGCGCAATGCAGGAAGTCGTCACGGACACCCTGCGTGACGGCGAGACAGTGGTGATCACGGGTTTCGTCAAGTTCGCCAAGCAGGACGTCCCGGCGAAGAAGGCCCGCAAGGGACGCAGCCCGTTCAGTGGTGAGGAGATGATGTTCAAGGCGAAGCCTGCCACCGTCAAGGTGCGGATCACTCCGCTGAAGAAGATCAAGGACGACGTGGCTGCCAAGCGCCGCACCCGCAAGGCGATCCACTAGGTCGAGTGGGGTCGGTGCCTGCTCCGTAAACTCGGAAACCTTGCATCAGGCATCGGCCCCGCTCCATAAAGGAGCACACATGACAGATATCGAACGCTACGCAGACAAGGCCATGTTCCCGGCAGAGCCCATGGCCAGCATCAAGCCAAGTGTTTCATTGTTGTGGATGACGCCCGACCCGCTGGGGGCAGTAGCCGCAGCCAGCCGCATGTACGAGGGCAAGCCCACCTACAGCCTCAGCGATATCACCGACGACGAGCGGCTGCACCATTGGAACGAGATGAAGAAGACGAAGTTGGTTGCTCCGTTGGAGTTCGTCAAGTTCCACTTCTTTATTGAGGGGGTCACTCGTGAATTCACTCACCAGATGGTCCGTCAGCGCACGGCGGCGTATGCTCAGGAGAGCCTTCGCTTCGCAGTCAAGGAAGACGTGGTCGGAGCGGTTAGGAAGCCGCCTAGCCTTCTGGATGCTGAACTCTCTCACTCCGAGAGAAATATTCGTCATGATGCTTGGGACTCAGCAGTGCAAGCCGCGGAGCAGGCGTACCTGGCGCTGATCGCCAACGGAGTTCCAGCAGAAGATGCCCGAGGGCTCCTGCCCCACGCCATCACGACTCGGCTCAACTACACCACCGACCTCCGAAACCTTCTGGAGCACGGCGGCAACCGCTTGTGTACCCAGGCCCAGTTCGAGTGGAAGGAATTCTGGCAGGGACCGCACGGTGTGATCGAGGCCATCCGTGGTTATTGGGAGAAGGCACCCAATATCGTGGACAACACCTGGCTGGAAGATGATATGTCAGAGGTGGCCTACGACAACCGCTGGCAGTTCGAGACCCTGACCGAGGTCTTCCTGCCTGCGTGCTACCACGCCGGGAAGTGCCCGTTCAAGGCAGAGTTCGACAGAGGCTGCACCATCCGGAGCCGGGTGGACGCCTTCCACCAGGCAGGGATTTCCAGCGAGGAATGGGGTCGTGACCACTATGCGGAGCCACCGTTGCGCGGGATGATTTCGGCCATCCGCCGGGAGGAGTGGGCCAATGACCCCAAGGCGGGCTGGACCCACCTGTAGCGGCTTACCACGTAGCCCACGAAAACGCTGGGGCGCCGTTACTGCCTGACACAGTGCCCAACACTGCCCCGGTACTGTCTGACCCTTAGCGGCGTTCCAGTACGGGCAAAAGGGTCATCTAGAACAATTGGTGCTGAACGAGCAGCGAGACGACGCACAGCACCGTGTAGCCCGTCGTCAGGGGATACATCTTCAGGAGACGCTTCATTTCCCGTTCCTGATCTGGTCGTCAACTCGGGTAATAATCGGATAACCCATGAGGACCAGACTGGCGAGGACAATCGTGCGGTCCGAGTGTCCGCTGATGGCTTGGGCAACAAACGCCACGATCCCCATCACGAAGAGGACGTCGCTCCGCTTGACCTTACGCCAGTCCGGTCTCCCCATGGCTACCTGTCCGAGGCGGTGTATCCGATTTCACCACGACCAGCACGTCGGTTCGCCTCTTCAACGATCTCCTGGTCGCTGAACGCGCTGAGAGGCTTGTCAGGGTTTCCGCCACCACCGCCTGGCGTGTAGCCGACTGCGTCGTCAACGGCCTGCACGAGACCATTCTGATGGCCGATGTGGATCAGCCCGAGGCTGTCGGCGACGCCACCGGGCACGTCGTAGTAGGGAACCCCTGCGAACTGGAGTTCGTTGGAGAAGTTCTCATCGATGTTCGGCGTCGAGCCGAGTGCGGTGTAGAGCGTCCGCGCTCCGGAGTCTCGGTTTCTGACGATGTACAAATCGTTCTCCTTCGGTCGGGGCGTGATGGGCGGTACCCCGCCGCCACCCGCCCAGTCTAGGTTCGGTGAGTAGTTGACGTCGAGGCTGCCGCCTCCGGGCCAACCCAACGACGTGAACTGGTGCACAGTCCACGGTCGGCCGGGGACCGGCCACTGCTCGTACGGATCGTGATATCCCCCGTTGTTGGGACCGTAGTCAGCGACCCAGTACGGCAGGGTATCCAGGTACATCGTGCGGTGTAGTTCCAGACAGGCGCAGTAGTACAGGGCAACGTGCCCTGCATCCTGCACTCCACGGCAGAACCCTTCGACGTCGTCCGGGTTGGCCAGCCTCCCGCCTACTCGCTCGGCGTCGGCAGCCATGCCGCATGCGCCTGGATTCCACCGAGCGACGAGGTGCTGGGCATGGACGTAGTTGGAATCGAACCCACGGCCGATCAACGGCCATGCGTAGCAGCCCCACGCCTTTCCAGAAGCCCTCGCCGCATCGGTCATCATCTGAGCATGCACGTCGGCGTAGCCGTTTTCGTTGGCGACTCGTACGATGACGTAGTCGTACTGCTGAAAGAAGGCCGTCCAGTTCATGCCCGGATGTCTGTCGACATCCCATTCGGAGACATCAACGCCAGTAGCCATCAGCCCTCCTGTGGCGGCTTCGGTGTGTCGTACATGGTCGGTCCTACTTTGGGCACGGATTCATCATGTTCACTCTCGCCGAAGTTCATGCCCATCTTGACCAGGCGTTGCGTCAGGGCAGCACCACCGGCGATGAAGATGCTGAATACGATCTTCTCGGACCAGTCCATGGTATCCAGGCTCGCATCACCGAAGAACTGTGTCTCGGCCCAGCGAGTCTCCGCTACCAGGAACACTGCGAGCAGGGAAATCGCCAGTGCGCCCAGCACCTTGACCCATGGTCTCTCCTCGATGTTGTCCGGCAGCAATGCTTTCAGCATCTCCGTCAGACCGTACACCACCCCCATCAGAATCAATGCGTTGACGGTCATGTAGTTCTCCTTCTAGTTGTTGGATACGTTGTATTGCGATTTGAAGGTTGGCCTCGGCGATGTCTCTGCGCACAAAGGCTTTGACAATGGCGACAACTTCTTCGTAAGTCATGCGAGAGTTCCTAGTGTGAGATGTTGGATCGTTCCTGCTGAATTTCTTGCCACCAGTTTCACGGTGTTGGTCTCTCGGTAGATGCAACCCTGCCCCTTGTTGAGCAGGGCATTGTTAGGCTCTGAAGGACGAATATCAAAAACTATAGGCGAGGTGAAGAAACCTGCCTCGTCCCCACCAGAGCCCAGCCAAACCGGAGCGGCTGCCCCACCATTGGTATACAGCATCAGCCCACCGATATGCTGAATCCTTCCCCAATCTGTGTTGGGACCGCCTGACCATGGCCCAGAAGGTTGATGGACTGCTTCCAGAAACAGGTTAAAGGTTCCACTGTTGGTGGGAGGAGAGAGCGTCAGTTGCGAGGAGGATGACGAGCCATCAGCCCCCAAACTGATTTGGAACTTTGAGTTCTCTCCGCTCCTCTGAAATAGAACCGGGGAGGTAGACATTGGAACGGTCATTGTTGCTGGAATGCTTCTGGGATGCAGGTCTCCGTCGATAGTTTCCCAGATGTCACTCAAGAAACCGCCCGGCTGAGTCTCAGTAGCAACCTGCCCAATGGGAATGACCTCTGCCCCGTTCATGGCACAGAGGATGGTAGCCCCTGGCGTTACGTTCCCGCCGAAGGTCAAGGGCACGGTGATGGTGTCATTGATGCCTGCGATGGCCAGGGTGACGTTGCCGCCTGAAGAAGAAATCACTGTGGCCGTCAACCAGTCGAAGCGCTGCCTGCCCTGCAAGTTGGTGATCTGCTCGGCGAGGTCGCTCATATCGCTTCTGCCTTCCATGATTCAAAGCGTGTCTGGTTGTCGTCAGTGTGGTCCCATATTTCCTCGCTGGCGGGACGCACGGCGTCAATGCCGTCAAGAGCGGCTCGCTGCCCAGCAGTGGCGCCCGTCGGCGCAAACAGCAAGGTGCCCCAGCGGAACCCGGTACCTCCGTTACCGGCGATTGCGGTCTTATTGAAGATGTTGAACCCACGCCACAGCAGGCTTACCTTGAACTGACCAACTCCAGATCCGTCAACCGGGGCGTCCCACACGATCACTTGGAACGGTGCCGAAGCGATCGACGCATTCCCGGTGAGCGTGAACACGTTGACAGTCGCCGCGGTCCAGTTGACGAGTGTGCCGGTAGCGTCGCCGGGATTGAGGAATCCAATCCTGAAGTCCTTGATATTAGTGGTTGCGGTACATTTGATCTCGGCCCCGATGCCCCTCCAGTCGCTCGTATCCGTCCCGGAGCAGAGCGCAAGGATCGTGAACTTGTTGCCGTTCAAGTCTGCGAACGTGCTGGCAGTTGTCCCTTCGATGATCTGCGCCGCGTGACCGATGTGAGGGCCGTCGGCGGTGCTGATGATTCCGCCGGTGGTGTTGTTGGCCGAGACGGTCAAGGCGTTGCTCACGATCGTCTCGGGACCACCAGAAATTGGGTGCGTCCACGAGAGGTCATACGCACCGTTGAACGTCTCGTCCTGTTTCTGGTCTCCACCGCTTGACGCCCCGATGTGATAGAACCCGACCCCTGCCCGCTTGCCTTCGGGGAGCATATCTACGGTATCGCTTCCAGAGAGTGCCGCACCGATCGAAGTGGCGTCATGTTCCATATAGGTGACACCGTTGATCTTGCAGGTCACGAGTGTGCTTGCCCCGGTGCCGGTGACCTCCAAGACCAGTTCGTCACCGATGGCGATGTTCGGGACGACGGTGGCTCCACTGTCTAGAAAAGCATTGCCGACCATGGTGCCCGTGCTGTCTATGTAGTGCACGTCCATCTGGATGTAAGTGTCCATGAAGTACGCCAGGTAGCCCAACTGATACAGGTCGGCGAGATCTTCGAGGTTGTCAGGGTCGGGCTCACTCCGAGCCAGGAGGCACCACTCAGGAAATCCGAGTGACCCACTGCTGCGTTCGCTTACAACTCCGGTGACACGCATGCCAGACTGCGTGAGTTCACTTGTGGTCCGAGCGAGACCCCAGCAGCGTGAAAAAGCGAGATCTCCTTGTGTGAGACCACTGTCGGGCGGTCCGGCGATGGCAAGTTCTCCACCGACGACGCTGAGGGTTCGCTTGGTGGGATCACTGCCATCAGTTTCAGGAGTTGAACCTAGACCTGGGCCGTTGAGATAGGAGAACGCACGGGCTCCGTGACCTTCTTCCCAGACGAGGTCCGGACCGACAGGCCAACTGCCCCCTTCGAAGGATTCCTCCATGGACAGGACGACGCCCTCAAACGGATTGAAGGTCGGGTCCACGGCAATGGTGTGCAGGTAGCGACGACAGGTGACCGTCATCTCTCGTTCGGAAGTCAGCGGGATCTCAATGTCAGAGACCATGAACTTATGGGCCAGGCTGATGCGCTCCCGAACGATGCCCACCGTGTCCGAGAGGTCCAGGGCAGGATTGGGTATGGCCGAGAACGAGACCTCATCACTGGGGCCGAGGTTACGTTGCAGTTCTGCCTTGGCCATATCGCTGGCCTGAGCCTTGCTGGTCACCCGGTCGCTTTCTATGGTCTTGACCTTCTCGCCATACGGCCCGTACCGATACGTCGGCGACGTGGGGTCGAGGTCTGACGCTTCACCTCGAATGGAAGCCCGAGACGAAGTGCCGACGACCACCACGACGTTGGGCTTGCTGTCGCTGTCCAGGTCACGGGCCGGTGCCCAGAAGTCTGCGTTCTTCCCTTCTTCGAATGTCCACTCCACGAAGCCTGCATCCTGCCGCACCGGGGATGAGGTGCACACGCCAAGCCTATCGAAGTACAGGTCGCACCCGGTGGCCTTGGCCAACTTGATGGCTTCGTCCCAGACGCTGTCGCCTTCTCGCAGCAGTAGGGCCGGGGTGGTGTAGTTGCTGGGCATCAGGTTGAACGTGACGAAGGGAAGTTTCTTTCCGATCAACGGTGGGATGGCCTCCGCAGTGTTGAAGCCCGTAGGTATGAAGTGTGGTGTCATCAGTCCGGCCTGGCATCGACTGGAGTAGTCCAGCCCGTTCAATTCGAATGTGTTCTCGTCGGTCTCTCGCAGGGTGGAGGCGTAGAAGATGCCCAGCGGCACCAGTTCTTCCGTACCGTCTGGAAACCTGATGCCTCGTCGGGGCAGGTACACCGACGAATACGGCGAGAGCACTGACCGCTCCTGGTCGGTCAGAGGCGTGTCCACTGGGATCCTGAACGTGGCCCGGAGCCCTCGGCGCACGGTGCTGTCCAGGTTGGCGCTGACGGAGCCGTCGATGATCTCGAGTTCCGTCTCCTCCCCGGCGTGGCTCCTCGCTATCAGGCGAGACACCATGGTGTGCGACTCTTGCAGGGCTGCCCGAAACTTGTGACTGATGGGGTACATCACGCCACCAAGTCGTCGAGTTCGGGGCTGGTGTTCGAGTGCACCGAAGGTCTGGCCATGGATTGCATCTGTAGGTCATGCACGTTGGCGTCTCGCAATGGTGTGGTCTCTGAATTGAGAGGGGCGGCGAACAGGAAGTCGGTGCTCACGGAGCCGGTCAACTTGCAGAAGTACTCCCGGCCATAGGGGTCACGCAGCAAGATGCAATCTGCGTCGAGGATTCTTTCCAGGCCCAACCGAGTGGAAGTGTTGAGGGTACGAATCTTGGCGCTGACCAATGCGGAACGTGGGGCACTATCCGAGACGACGATCACTTCTGGCCTGCCCACGGGTGCGAACTGCCCGGTGACGGTGCCCTTCTGCAAGGAGATATCGGGCAGTACCCTGGCCACCTGAGCCTGCGTGTGGTCGTAGATGTTCGAGATCAACCACTGGGACTGATCCGTCAGGGTGGCGCTGTCGGTGGTGGACCACGGCCCGGCGATCCAATCCGGGTAGTAGCCGAAGGCTCGGTAGGTGCGCAACGTTGCCAGGCGTGCTTCGTAGTCGGTGACGGAGACGTCACCGCCACCGTCTGGAATCAGGTCAAGGCCGTCACGCACCCAATGCCAATCAATCTCTCCGGCGTCGTGGTACTGCACCCCTATTCGTAGGTTGCTGGCAACGGTGCCTGGATAGTTGATCTCCAGGTCAATGCCGTCCAGCGGGTTAGAATTGGCGGTGGCGGTGATAGTAGGTTGATCGGGCCGGATGACGTCTTGCTCCCACTGCTTGTAGGCCCACGTTGAAAGCAGATGTGAAGTGTCTTCCACCTGCACGTAGGCCCGGTAGAACCCGTTGTCCAGGTCGATCGGTACCTTGACGGTGGAAAGCAAGATGGTGCCCTGGCTGGACCAGACCGGCGTGGAAGTGTCAGGGTTGAAGCCACCGGCGCTGTAGGTGGCAGCGTCGAATACCTTGACCTTCCAACTGACCTGTGCATCGTGCTCGGCGTCGGCATAGCCCCAAGAGATCGTTGGGCGGGTGGTTGTGGTGGTGGGGTCCGTCGGGAACGTGACGGTGACGGTGGGGGCAGTAGAAGCAACCCAGCGGTACGTCGACCCGCCGATGGTCATGGACATCAGTTCCGTTGGGTCGTCGTTGATCATTGAAAGGGCGTACCACAGGGTGGATGGGTACGAGTATGGATATCCAGGCGCAGCACCGCCACCGTTGACCTCGTGGACGACGCCGTAGGCATCCTGAATGAACCCGTACCCCGTACCGAGATCGTAGATGACCATATCCACGGCAGTGTTGGTGAAGGCCATGACATCCCGGTCATGGCTGGCTGCGACGCTCATCGCCGGTGCGCCGTTCATTGAATGGATGTTGCCCCTGCCATCCAGAATGAAGTGCTGCAAGTTGGACCAGTTGAACACCAGGGTCTTGGCGTTCTCCTCTCCCAGGAAAGCCCCGTGAGGAATGGAAGAGACACCGGGACCCACCGGCCAGACGTCACCGGCCGCATCCAGAATGTAGCCCTTGCCGCTGTTGGCAGCATCCATGGAGAAGTCACGGGCGAACCCGTAGGCGGGCAGGAAGATCCGGAAGTTGGGCGTGTTCCCTGGTGAGATTGCCCCGCCGAATCCGTTGACGGTACCGAAGATATCCAGGGTCCAACCGGAGGGTGTATCCCAGTCGAGAATCTGGAGCCGCCAGCCAGGCTGGGTCGGCGCTTGAAAGTAGTACGTAGAAGCGGTGTCCGGTGAACTCGGAATGAAGGTGGAGCCATCCAGAGCAACGGTTGCCTCAGATTGAGGGATGTTCAGCGCTCCTCCGTAGGCGACGATGCGCCCATCGCCGAAAAGAATGTAGAACTGATCTGGGTTCGCCGGGTTGACCACCAGATCTCTGGCCCACGCCATCAGACACCAACCTTTGCTCTGCGCACTTGCATTGCGACTTCTCGTTCACGGACGTCGATTGCATTGCTCATCGTTCTCTGGAGATGGGCGTCACCGTAGATGTGCCCCTGCACCTGGATCGTAGTGTGCAAGTTGACGATCGTGCCGCCGGTGCCGTGCACCGTCCCTGGCCGTACATCGAAGTAACCAGCCGCAGCGGGCCGTACCTGATATCCGAACATGGTGGCCACCCGGTCCAGAATTGCCAGGTCTCGTGGGGTGGGCCTGCCGTGGTGCAGCGGGATGTAGGCCTCTCCACCCGTTTCAGGCTCTGCCCACAGGCGCCAGGTACCACCCTTGGCCAACTGAGCGACGTGACGCTCACCGCCCTTGGCGAAGGTCTGTACGCCGCCGCCGTTCATCACCCCGCCCTTGGCCACGTTCGTGCCCATGAAAGAGAAAATTTCTGGGTGCTGGTCGATGATGGCTGCATTGCTGACCTGAACTTCCACGCCCAGGATTGCCTTCAAGCCGTTGATGCGGTTGATGGATTCTTGGACGTGGCTGAGTTTGCCTTCGGCTTCGTCGGTGTCTGCGCCGACCTTGACCTTCGGATTCTTCTTGCCGGTGTCGTCGGCCTTCTTGTCCACCTGTTGCAGACCAGCAATGGTTTCCAGATAACCCACCAGGTCTATCAGGACCTGTCGAGGCTCGGCAGCCAGGTTCATCTTCTCGATGACGTCGGTCGCAGCCGAGACGCCTCCGGTGCGGTACGCCTTGAAGATTTCTGTCGCCTGGCTGTCAGTGATATGTGCCTTGACGATGGCCTCTTCCATATGCTGTGCGAATACAGGTCCCAACTTGGTGACTTGATCTCCGATGGTTGTTTGGAAACCAATGCCCAAGGTGAGACCAAACTCATTGGCGATACGGGTGGCTGCTTCTGGTGTGATGCCCATGGCAGCAGCGACACGTTCTGGTGTGGCATGGATGCCCAAGAACTGGGCGACGTCCCCAAGTTTCAATCCTGCTTCGACATCCGCCGCTGCGAATGGGTTCATGGCAGCCCGAGCGATGATGTTGCTTTCACGCTCCAAACGGATACGAAGGTCCGTCAGGTGGGCCACGGTCTCGTTGGCAAACTGGATCAACTGACCACTGGTGTCGTCCAGCATGGCCTTGATGGCATTGCGACTGGCTTCTGGTCCCGCCTGTGCGAATTGCATGAGAATCTCAGGGCTCAGACCACGGCGCATCAACGTGGCCATATCGTCTACGAATTCCTGGGCCATGTGGTTGTAGGTGAACAGGAAGTCACGAAGTTGCTGCTGACCGGCGGCACCCTTCTCGGTGACTGCACCGGCGATGTCAAAGCCCTTCATGAATGCCTGGTCAATCTCCGTGATGAATTTTGCTATTTGTTTCTCTTGTTTCTTCGCTGCTTCTACGGCTTGCTCGCCGTGCAGGGTCAAGGCTGCCGTACTGACCCCAGAATGGGAAGCCATCTCGTCAACAGCCTTGGTGATCTTTGCGTACTGCGCCGAGGAGAGGCTGCCCAAGTCTTGCGTTGTGAACCCGAGCCGCCTGGCTGCCTTGGCCACAAGGTCGATGCGACCTTCGAACGACTTCATCCGTTGCTGGGCAGACATGTTGGCGTACTCGGTGGCGAAGTTCGGATCCACGTACAACTTGATCCGGAGAACCTCATTGGCAACCCTGGAAAGGTTGGCCAGGCGTTCGGTGTACTTGGCCAGTGCTTGCTGCGCCTTGAGAGCCTTTGTGGCGTCTCCGAATGGATCGCCGAATGCATGACCCAGGCCGACCATGCTGGTCAGCGCACTGCCCACACCCCGCAGGCCCATTTCTGTAGCCTTGAGGTTGTTCTTCATCTCACCGAAGTCAGTGGTGAGGACGTGGACGCCGTGGAAGTCCCATGTGTCCATTTGCTTCTTGGAGGCGTTTACATTCTTGCGGATGGTGTCGATGCCCTTGGTCAGTCCTTGGA
>Ga0247829_10001233_pt1 | contig 11434 bp, 6 predicted proteins | sample 12C_Control_Day4_FD_207765 | JGI IMG/M metagenome (GOLD analysis project Ga0247829, IMG submission 207765) | Soil microbial communities from agricultural site in Penn Yan, New York, United States - 12C_Control_Day4 | ecosystem: Environmental > Terrestrial > Soil > Agricultural land | place: USA... | reverse complement strand
ATTGCTGCCACTACCACGCCGGGCACCTTGGTCCAACTCGCGCGCTCGTCGAGCTGCGTGAGTCGCCGGAAAACGGTATGGGCCGTCCGGTGGCTCGGAAACGTCGCAGGCTTTGGAACGATGGTGAGCGGATGGCGTAGCACAGCCTTCTCGATTCCCTCCAGCATCGGCGTGTTGTGCACCCAGCCCCTCCCGCTCTGGATGTCGCTCGGCGTCGAGCCCGGGTACGCGCCCCACGGCGGCGTGCCGTACGTAAAGATGAAGCCGCTCCAGCTGTTCACCGTGACCGCACCGTACCGGAGCCGCACAATCGCGCGCTCGACTGCCTCGGCAACGCGCGGGTCTTTTAGGGACGCAGGGTGCACCACGAGATCCGCGGAGAGCGTGCCCCAGAGCCGATTGTTGGCAAAATCGACGCCCCGCTCGAGAAACTCGACCGGATCGTCGCTGCCGACCTCGGTCTCCGACAGAATCGAGCAGAACGGCTCGGTCGTGAACGCGGGCTCACGCGGGTCCGTCGCGTCGAGACCTGGGATCAGCGTCCAAGGGAGCTCGCAAGCTCGCGCCGCGCCCACAGCCCTGAGTGATGCGCGCCCGTTGGTGAGTTGCTGCCAACGCTCCTCGGCTCCTGGGTAGTAGGCCCGGCGGACTGGTGCAGCTGCAAGCGCGCGCTCGATCGCGGCGAGCAAGCCATCCCGTCCAGTCCACCCGCGGGGGGTGACCAGCATCCTCGGTGTGTTGCAGTTGAACGACGCGTTGTTGGCCACGGCGCCAGCTATGCTCTCGGCCTGGAAGGCAAGCTCCCTCTCAGTATAAGGGCCAGGCACGACGAGTATCGGGGAGACGTTCCCGAGCTCCGCAGTGACCGGCTTGGAGAGGAGCGGGGCGTTGCGCGTCTTGCGCGCATTCCGCTCCGGACCTGGTGGCCCCCACACGAGGTGGTCGTACGTTCGGTCGGTACCCGTGAGGTGAATCTCGTCAATGCCGGTATGCTGGGCGAGGTAGGCGCCCTCGTCCGCGCCGCCGTACACCACCGCGAGCAAGTTCCGCCGGATCGCGTCACCGAATGCATCCTCCAAGAATGGGCCCAGATAGGCGTTGACAGGGTTCATCTTGAGGAGGCACGTCTTCCCCTCGTTGAACATCTTGGTGATGACGTCCATCGCTGGGATGCCGGCGAGATTCCCTGCGCCCAGGACCAGCACCGTCCGGCCGTCGTGCGACCGGCCCCGGTAGAAGGCGGCGCGGGAACCGTGCAACTCCATCTCCCCGATGCCGGCCTCCATGCGCACCTCCACCGTGATGCCGGCGAACAGCACGCCGTCGATCGTGTTAGCGGGGAAGACCCGCACAGCCAAGCGGTCGTCCGCAGTGCGACGGATCTGACCGATCGGGGTGTTACCAGTGCGTTGGAGCGACGTGAGCGACTCCGCGACCAGCCGGAGATGGCGCACCACGCACCATGGACCGGTCGACCACTCCTCGCCTTCGGCGGGCGTACCCAATGGGATGCCCTTGGCGGCGCAGGCCGCGCGCACACTCTGCTCCGCAATCCGGAGATAGCCGGCCTGCATCGAGCAGGCGAGCGCGATCCGATGCGTGAGCGAGAGCCGAGCGAATGCTGGCGCGGCCTCTCGGAGGCGAGCCACCGCTTCGTCGAGCTGGCGCTGGCTCGTGGGGTGAATGGCCGAAGTGATGGGCGTGCCCGCCGGCGCGGGTTGGGGGTTGCTGGACATGGGTACCTCCGCCGTGGTAGACAGGTGCTTGGCGGAGCGTGGCAATCTGCTTGCCCCTTGTCCGCACAGGGTCTACAATAGGCTGGCTGCTTCAGCTAGAAATCAGATCAACTCCAGCCGGGGCTCCCGTTCTCCCTCTCCGGGCGGCGTATTGGATGTTGCAGCTCCAGGTTCTCGGCAGCCCGTCGGTAAACCGGGACGGTAGACCGTGCGGCGGCGCCGCAGGCCAGCGGAAGTCGCTCGCCCTGCTCGCGCTTCTCGCTGCGGGAGGACGGCGCGGGCTCAGCCGTGACAAGATCCACGCGTGGCTCTGGCCTGAGATTTCTACCGACAAGGCGACCCATCGCCTAGCCCAGCTCCTCTACAGCCTCCGCCGTGACCTCGGCACCGAGGAGCTGTTCCTCGGCTCGACCGACCTCCGGCTTAACCCTACTGTGCTTACGACCGATCTGGCGGAATTCACCACGGCGCTCGAAGTGGGTGACTTCGCGCGGGCGGTCGGCGCGTACGGCGGGCCTTTCCTCGATGGATTCTACCTGAACGACGCGCCCGAGTTCGAGCACTCGGTGGAGGAGGAGCGGAGCCGGTTGGCGCAACGGCATGCCGCGGCGCTGGAGGCGCTGGCGCGCGAGGCAGCCGCCCGGGGCGACGTCGTGGCGGCGGCCGGCTGGTGGCGGCAGCATGCCCAGGCTCAGCCGCTCAATGCCCGAGTCGCCGTGTGCTACATGGAGGCGCTCTGCACAGCGGGCGACCGGCCCAGCGCGCTCCGCTTCGCCCGGGCCTATGAGACCCTGCTGCGCCAGGAGTTCGACACTGGGCCCGATCCCGCCGTCGTCGCGGCGGCGGAGCGGCTGAGGCAGCTCCCGGCCGGAGCGCCGGCGGTCGGTGCGCCGGCTGCGCCCGCCATCGCCGTGTTGCCGTTCGTGAACCTCACCCCCGGGGGAGAGAACGAGTACTTCAGCGACGGGCTGACCGACGAACTCACCAACGCGCTCGCGCGGGTGACCGGCCTCCGCGTGGCGTCCCGCACATCCACCTACGCGCTCCAGGGCAAGGGGCTGGACGCACGGGAACTCGCCGATCGGCTGGGCGTGGGCGCGCTCGTGGAGGGATCGGTGCGCAAGGTGGGCAACCGCTTCCGGCTGAGCGCTCGGCTGGTCAATGCGGCCGACGGCTGCCAGCTCTGGTCGGAGACGTATGAGCGTATGCTGGAAGACATCTTCGCACTAGTGGAGGAGCTGTCCCGGGCCATCGCAGGCCTCCTGCCCCTCGCGGCCGAGCCCGTGCGGGCCCCGCTCGTGCTCCGGTCGACGGCCGTGCTGGATGCGTACACGCTGTACCTTCGGGGGCGCTACGCAGCGCACAAGCGAACGCCCGAGGGGCTGTTGCTCGGGATCGAATACTTCGAGCAGGCGGTAGAACTGGATCCCGGCTACGCGCTCGGGTATGCGGGTCTCGCCGAGTGCTGGGCCATACTGGGCTTTGCCGAATTCGTAGCCGTCCCGCCACCCGAGGCGGCGCCTCGTGCCCGCTCGGCCGCGCTCGAGGCTCTCCGCCTCGATCCGGAGCTCGCCCAAGCGCATACCTGGCTCGGTGTCGTCCACTTCCTCTACGATTGGGACTGGGCCGCGGCCGAGACGGAGTTCCGGCGGGCGATCCAGCTCGATCCCGGCTACGCATTCTCAGAGACATGGTACGCGACCCTCCTCGGTCCCCTGGGGCGACACGAGGAGAGTCTGCGCCGTATCCTGCACGCCGAGGCGATCGAGCCGGTCTCCATCCAGATTCGCCTCTGCGTCGGCCGGTGCTACTATTTCGCGCACCGCTACGAGCAGGCGCACCGGACGCTCACGGCCATCCTGAAGGATGAACCGGGGCAACCTCTCACCACGAGCTGGCTGGCGCGGACGCTGTGCGCCATGGCCCGGCACGCCGAGGCGCTCGAGATTCTCGAGCGGTTGCCCCCGCCGCAACCGCCGTATGTCCGATCCGTCGCCGGGTACGCACTGGCCGGCGCGGGGCGAGTGGGGGAAGCCCGCGCAATGTGTGCTGGCCTGGAGCAGGATGTCGAGGAGGGACGTTGCGGCGGCACGTATCTCGCCGGCGCGCTGGAACTCCTGGGTGAGCGCGAGCTGGCACTTGAGATCATGGAGAGAGCCGTGCGTCGCCGCGACACGCTCCTGCCGTGGCTGTCGTGCGAGCCGGTTTATGATCCGCTTCGCGAGCACCCGCGGTTCCAGAGCCTGCTGGTGGAGCTCCGGCTCCCGCCTGCCACAGGCTCTGATTCCGCCCTCCCCGCCAGACGCTCTTGACCCATGTCTGGCTCAGGCGGGAACATGCCGGGTCAACCCGATCCCGCCGTGTCCCCGCTCGAGGCCTCCGCCTGCATCACGTGCCCCGGCCCAGGAGCGCCCGTTCTGCTCCGACCGGAGCCCATGAAGGGTTCGCGTCCTCGCTCCGCATCGCCTGGAAACCGCTCCGCTCGGCCGACCGGCCCAGCAATGCGCTCGCCGGATCGATGGGGCCGGATCGCGAGCGGGCGGGAGTGACTGGCGCCGCTCCGATCCGGTTGAGCAGTGCGCGCTCGCCGGAGATGAACTGCACGTCCGACGTCCCGCCAATTAACAGCCCGGCCAGGACCCCGGTAGTGAGCGCCTGAGTGATCATCTGCGTTCTCATGGTAGGACCCTCATTTCCGCTGGAGATTTAACTCGCGGCGACTAGCACCGCACGAAACGTGGTCCCACGATAAGCCGGGTACATCAGGTGGAGTTCAGATGATCGTCAGAGCCTTTTCAGGCCTGGGGGGGGCGGCAGTGTTCACGGCCGAATGTCTCGCACCGCCAGCGGAGAAACTGTAGCAGGAGCGGTAGCAGGGAGCCGATAAACAGGACGGCCGACGCGAACTAAGTGACCTAAGAGATTCGAGTGTACTTCCTGGGCTCAACCCCAGGCTCTCCTGATCCAAAGTCAAAACGCGGCTGATTTGTTGGTCGTTGGATAACAGTTAGGTATCTGACGCCGGCCGCGCCGCCTGACCCCTGCGTGCAGCCGACGGGGTATAAAGACAAGTCGGGAAAATGTCAGCACCCCTTTAACCAGCCGTCGAAGCTTCTAGGGGTTAAGGGACAGGAGATTGCCGCTGTTCACCCGGCTGGCCTGTGACATTCGGCAAAATTGCTCGCGACGTGCAATCTGGCTCTCCCGTCATGGTGACCGGGACGGGCTCATCACAGTCTCGATCGCCATGCAGGTGCCCAACGTCAACCACTCGGGGAGCGCGTGGTATTAGCGGGAGCTACTCGGCCCAGCTGCGAATTCGGGTTCCAAATCGGCCCGAGTTTGGATGAGCATCACTCCGTCCCCGAATCCCGTCCCAAATCGCTTGGCCGCCATCCAAGAGTTGACGTATTCGATCCGGGCCACCTTGCCGGTGGCAAGGGTTCGTAGCACCTCGACACCTCCGACGAGGGTGTAGTCCACGGCGACAACGGGCTGGCGGGCCTTGAAGTACACCATGGTGCCGGGGTCCCGGGTCCGAAGCATTTCGGGGCGGATCTGCTGGATCGCGTCGTAGGCATTCCCAGCCTTGCTACGGCTGAGCTCCGGGGCGGTGATCACGTTGGCATGGTGGGCGCCAGCTGAAGCGCAGGCGATGAGGATCGGGAATGGGGAGAGGACTCCCACGAGACGAGGAAGGCTGAGCCACATTGTAACCTCCAAACAGGCGTGAGGGTTGCTGACCGCCAGCTGCCTTGCAGGCAGGCAAGTCCATCCGTTACTCCGCGAGAGACCAGAGGATCGCCGGCCCCGGAACAAGAAACGCCGCCGTATGTCCGGGCGCTCTGCTTAGGACCGGCGATCTAGCGGCGATCTAGCAGCGAGGCACGCTACGCGGCGCCGCCAGAGTGCCGCCTGAGGAGGCGGCGGCGCTCGATGCGCGCAAGTCGCTCGTCGTCCACCGGAAGTGTCCTCGATAGGGGAAGTTTCCCGTTTCGATGTCATCCTTGAAGTCGAGTCGCCCGGTGACACCCTCGAAAACACCTTCGCCACTGCCGGCTGTAATAGGATGTTGACAGCGTCCAACGACCTCTCCGACCAGGTTGGCGCAATCCGTGTACTTGGCCGTGAATCGATAAGTCGTCTCGAAGCTGCCAGGCGCTCCGTTGTACAGACCAACAAAGGTCTCGGTCCCCGTCTCATTGTATGCCCCGCCAGCCGAGCATCTCGCGGTCTCGACGAAGATGTAGTGACAGCCTTCCAAATCCCCCGTCATGGTCAGGTCGTACGTGGACCCCACACCCTCGGGATCGTTGCATTCGCTAGGTCCCGCGTAGTAGCCGATCCCCGATATCTGCGTCGCTCCCCCAGTTAATCGCGACATCTCCGGGTGCTCTCCGGCTCCAAGGCCCGTCTGATCGAGCTGCGCGTCGGGGCCAGCCACGGTCGGGCTGTCCGGGCTGCATCCGGCACTCAAGGCGAGCGCAGCCGACGTGCACAGTGCTAAAGCAAGTGGTGTCCTCATGTTCGGTCCCCTCCTCCACGTCAGGGTAAGCGGCCGTTCCACAGCCGGCATTTGTGACCCCACGATCGAAGGGCTATGTTGAGGGGACGCAGTGATCTCGGACTGATCCCTGTGTGATCTGTCCGGTCACTGCGACATCAGGCGGCCCCCTCCTCATATGATCGAGCTCCGCGCGCTCGGAACGCTCGCCCTGCGGGACCCAAACGGCGAGGACCTCCACTCGGTCCTCGCGCAGCCGAAGCGCGTCGCCCTCCTCGCCTACCTCGCGATTGCCCGGCCCCGCGGCTTTCAGCGCCGCGACACTCTTCTCGCTCTCCTCTGGCCCGAACAGGACGAGCAGCACGCCCGCGGGGCGCTCAACCAGGCGCTCCGTCATCTGAGAACCGCGCTGGGCAAGGAGACGGTGCCGAGCCGGGGTGATGGGGAGATCGGTGTCGACGTCCGAGAGCTCTCCTGCGACGCGGTGGAGTTCGAAGCCGCGATCGAGGCGGATGACCCCGCCCGGGCGCTGGGGCTGTATCGGGGCGATCTGCTGGAGGGCTTTCACGTCTCGGGCGGCGGGGAGTTCGAGCGCTGGCTGGAGGAGGAGCGAGTCTGGCTGCGCCGCCGGGCGGCGCGGGCGGCCGCCGCGCTCGCCCATCGCGAGGAGGCTCGAGGCGAACCGGTGGCCGCGGGTCACTGGGCCAGGCGCGCCTTCGCGCTCGCCCCGGACGATGAGGGCGAGGCCCGAAACCTCATCGCGCTGCTGGGGCGGCTGGGTGACCGGGCGGGCGCCGTCCAGGCTTACGAAGAGTTCGCTCGCCGCTTACGCGTCGAATACGAGGTCGAGCCGGCACCCGAAACCTTGGCCACGATCAGGGCGGTGAGAACGAGGCAGGTGGCCACGACGCCCTCTCCAGCGGCCGCCGCCGATCAGCCACCTGATGATGTCGGACCGGTCGCCCCGGAGCCGACAGTCAGGGCGCCACCGCCTCGCGCACCAGCTCCTCCTCCGGAGTCCGTACCTGCATTCCCCAACGCTGGATCACACCTACCCGCAAGCCCACGCCGGTGGGTCGCCACCGGCTTCATCGGACTCGTGATTCTTGGCGCTATCGGCCTTCTCGGTGTGGGCGTCGGAGGTGTCGGAGCTCCAGACCTGCCGGCCCGCCCAACTACCATTGCCATCCTGCCGTTCGCCTATCGGGGAGACCCCAAGCTCAATTATCTCAGTGAAGGCATGGCCGATCTGCTCAGTGCAAGAGTCGATGGGGCGGCGGGGCTCCACAGCATCGATCAACATGCCCTGCTCACCTTCCTTCACCGCCAGGGGGGCATCCCCGATTCGCACCATGGCCGAGTCGCCGCCGAGCGCTTCGGGGCCGGCTTCTTTGTCCTGGGCAGCATGGTCGAGGCCGGCGGCCGGCTTCAGATGAGCGCCACCATCTATGATGAGCGGGCCAAGGCCCTGAGCTCTATCGAGACGGTGGCAGGCAGCGAGACGGAGATCTTCGATGCGGCCGACCGGCTGGCGCAACGCATCCTCGCGGGGATGCAGATTCGGCCACTCGCTCTGGCCGCCGTCGCCGGCCAGAGCACTTCCTCATTGCCTGCATTCAAGGCCTATCTCGAGGGCGAGCGCGAGCTCAGGGCGGGACGACCCGAGGCCCAGGTAGCCTTTCGGCGGGCCACCGAGCTGGACACCACGTTTGCCCTCGCGTATTACCGGCTGGCCATTCTGAGGCCCGCTCCTGAGAACCAAGTCTGGTTGGATCATGCGCTGCGGCATGGTGATCGTCTGGCCGAGCATCATCGCTGGATGCTCGAGGTGGTCGCTGCCCTTTTCCGCGGCGACCACACGACGGCGGATCAGCGCGCGAGGCAAATCGTGACCGTCCGCCCCGATGACCCCGAAGGGTGGAACCAGCTGGCCCATGTCACGCTCGAAAAGGCTCACCTCCTCGGCGGGGCCAGGGTCGATTCGCGTGAGGCATTTGAGCGGCAGCTCGCTCTTGACCCGGAGAACGCAGATGCCCTCTGGTGGCTTGCTGGGATCGCGGCCACGGAGCGGAGGCTCCCGCTGCTCGACTCGTTGACCAACCGTCTCCTCCGACTCGATCCGATTCCTTGGCTGGCGGGCAATGCTCGGGGGCGGCGGGCGATCATGATGGGAGATACGGCCGGAGAGGCGCATTTCGTCGCGGAACTGCGAGAGCAGCCCGATCCGTCGGCGAAGATGAGCGCCGGCCTGGTCGCCTACACAATCGGGGATCTCTTGGCAGGGCGCCGCCTCTGGCGGCTGATCGCGGAGCCCCACCGCTCGCGGGGATTCCGGATGACGGCTCACCTGACGCTGGCAAAGTTCGAGCTCACCAACGGCGGATGGGGTGCCGCGAGCACGGAACTGGCGGCCCTCGGAGCCCTGGACGCGGGCGCGGCGCTCGAGCACCACGCCTACTTTGCGCTGACGCGGTTCCTTAAGCCAGCCCGCTCGGAGCTGACAGGGCTCCGAGATTCGCTGCGGCGTTGGGACCCCTCCACCACCCGAGAAGAGGGAGATGGACTGATCGAGGTCCACCGCTCGGCTCACCCGTATTTCAGGCTCTATCTGCTGGGCATGTTGAGCGCCCGTCTGGGCGAGCCGGAAGCGGCGCTGGGCTACGCCGCGGAGCTCCGGTCGGCCGGAGTGGCGGCCGTGCTGGGCGACCTGGTGCCCGAGGTTGAGCAGGCGGTCGACGAGGGGGCGGACCGCTCGTCACCACTTGGCGTGTTTGCCGGCGATCAGGGGCAGTTCGTGCGGGCGGAAGTCGCCTGGCAGGGCGGACGGCGCGAGGAGGCGCTGACGCTGCTGGATCAGGCGCGGTACTGGACCACCGATTCACGCAGGACCGCGCACGGCGACTCGCCGTTCTTCAACCAACTGCATGAGCGATTCGCCCGCGCCGAGCTGCTATACGAGCTTGGACGTTACGAGGAGGCCCTGCCATGGTACAGGGCCATGTCCTACGATTTCCTCTACACCGCCCCGGCCCATCTCCGGCTGGCCCAGATCTACGAGCGCCGGGGCGAGCGACAGAAGGCCATCGAGCACTACTCCCGCTTCCTCGAGCTGTGGCGGGACTCCGACCCGGCGCTTCAGCCGCTGGTGCAGCAGGCGCGGCAGGCGATGGCTCGGCTTCGGTGAACGGGGCCGGCTCCGGTTGCCTAGGCTGTGGCGGGTGAGCAGCGGATTCGTCATCTGCTTCAGGACTGGTGGGAAAGGGGGCAGGTGCAGGCCAAGTTGCGGGTCGAGCCAGGGCGCGGGTGGCATAGTCTCCGCCGGCAGTTTGCGACGGAGATGAAGCATGCCCCACTAAAGGACCTCTGTGCGCTGGGAGGGCTGGAAGAGCCCGCAGACGGTCCTGACGTGTTATCAACGGACCGATTCGGCATCGATGCAGCAGGCCCTAGCAGGACGGCGCCGGCTCGAGGCCTGACTGTCAACGGACAACACAACGGACAACATGAGGGCATAGCATCACAAAAATGACAACCCCGCGGGCGCCGAAATGCCCGCGGGGTTACGAGATAGCAAAATGGGCCTGGGTAGAGTTGAACTACCGACCTCACGCTTATCAGGCGTGCGCTCTAACCACCTGAGCTACAGGCCCTAAGGGACGACAAATCAAGCACTTTGCTCCTGGTGACGCAACCCCCGCACACGCCTGGCACGCAAGGAAAGCCCCACCAAAACGACCGGAAGCATAGTGACCCAGCCCGGCTCCTGGTAGAGCCGGCGCAGGGGGCTTGAACCACGCTTGAGGGGGGTCGTTACCAGGCAGCGGCGCCCCCTCCGTCGCGCTCACCCCTGTTCCGCAGCCACCGGTTCGAGCGCCGCCTCGGCACGCACACCCAGCGCACGCCGGATGCCGTACGCGACCAGCAGAACCACGCCGAACGCGCACACGATGAGCGGTCCCGTCGGCAGATCGTACTGGAACGAGAACCACAGGCCGGTCGCCGAGGCAGTTACCCCCGCCATCCACGAGACCACGGCCAGGGCACCCTGTCGCCTGGTGAACTGGAAAGCGACGGCCGCCGGCACCACCAGGAACGAGAAGACCAGCAGCACGCCCGCGATCGGTACCGAGAATGTGATCACGAGGCCGAACGACAGATAGAACAGGAAATCCCACCAGCGCACCTTCCAGCCGCGGGCCGCGGCCGTCTCCGGATGGAAGGAGATGGTCAGGAACCTGCCCCGCAGCACCCAGTGAAAGATCCCGACGACCGCGTAAACGGCCGCGAGGCGCGCGATCACCGGCCAGCTCACCCAGAGCAGGCTGCCCACCAGGATGTCCTTGATCGCCTCTCCCCCGCGCGGGGTGCGATCGGCCACCAGAATGGCGAGCGCCGAGGCCACGACGTAGACGATGCCGATGATGGCTTCCTGCGGCACCCGGCCCCGTTCGTGGGTCCGGGTAAGGGCGAAGATGGCCGCGCCCAGCGACGTGAAGCCGAGCGCATAGAGGAAGGCCGAGGTGGAGTCCGGCTGACTACCGGCGAGGATCGCCACCGCGCTCCCCAGCGCCGCCATCTGGGCGAGCGACAGGTCCACGAAGATCACCTCGCGCGCGATCACGTGCAGTCCCAGATAGGAGTGGATCGCCACGATGATGAGACAGGCCACCAGCGGTGGCAGGAACAGGCCCAGATCCATCACGAAGCTCCCTTGGTGAGGGCGACGTCCTTGTAGGCCGCGGTGAGACCGGTGATCCAGCTGTTGACGAGATCGAAGTACGTGTTGACCCCCGGCTCGCCCTCGGTGTTCTCGGCGACGATGACCGCCTTCGCGCCGGTCCGTTCGGCCACCTGCTGGATCTGCTTCCGGTCGAAGTAGTTCGAGGCGAAGAGCACCGGGATCTTGCGGTCCCGCATGAGCGCAATGACCTCCTGCACGTGACCCGGCGTCGGCGGGATCCCCGGCTTGGCCTCGATGTAGGTCACGCAGGTGATCTTGAAGCGATTGCTGAAATAGGCCCACTCCTTGTGGTAGCACGCCATCTCTTTGCCACGCAGGACCTGCGCTTCCTCCAGCCAGCCGCCCAGACGGTCCGCCAGCGGCTTGCCCTGGTATTTCTGCTGGCTCAGGAAGCTGTTGAGCTTGTCGCCCTGAAGCAGGCTGAACGCGGTGGCCGGGGTGAGGATCTGCACC